>Ga0210399_10001970_pt1 | contig 15939 bp, 13 predicted proteins | sample IncBWC14MmetaG_FD_150865 | JGI IMG/M metagenome (GOLD analysis project Ga0210399, IMG submission 150865) | Forest soil microbial communities from Barre Woods Harvard Forest LTER site, Petersham, Massachusetts, United States - Inc-BW-C-14-M | ecosystem: Environmental > Terrestrial > Soil >...
GCATGGGGTCACTCGCATCGTGAACGACCGCCCGGTTTAGACCGTAGCCAGTGAAGCTCAAGCTGGACCTCCACGAGATCTACAACCGGGGCGACGACATCGATCGTGCCCTCCGAGCGATCATCGACGAGGCGATCGAGAAGAAGGCCCGGTTAGTGGAGATAATCCCGGGAAAGGGAAGCGGCCAGCTCAAGAAGCGCGTCCTGCGCTTCCTCGACCAGAAGGACATCAAGGCGCTCTATGACCGCGTCGAGAAGGACTCCCACAATTTCGGCCGAGTGTTCGTCCACTTCCGGCCGAAGTAGCCAGTCACCTCAGTCCAGAGGTAGCCGACACCCGGCTCGTTCTTCCAATGATTCATAGAGCCGCTTACGCGCTCACGCGCTCCGCTCTACCAACGGCACCGGCCGTGCCAGGCTCCAGCTGAACGTGTCCTCGAAGTCGGCCAGCTCCAGTCGGGTGGTCAGGTCCGCCACGGTCGGGCCGACCCGGTCGGCGACCTCTTGGAGCAGCGAAGCGTCGAAGCCGAACAGCTTTACCGCGTTGCCGCCGAGGATCAGGCGCAACTCATCTTCGGGCATCCCCCCGAAGATGTAACGCAGCGTCTCCCGGTGCACCGGCGCCGCGCCCTCCAGGTGCGGGTAGTCAGCCCCCCACATGAGCTTGTCGAGCCCGATCTCGTGACGCATCTCCGCCTCGTAGCGCTTCATTAGCGAACCGCCGAGCCAAACGTGCTTCTCGAAATAGTCGGACGGCCGCATCTTGAGGTACGAGCGGACCGGCGCGCCCCCATGCGTGTCGAAGAACGACTCCATGTCTCTGATCAGCGAGGGCAGCCACTGCACCCCGTTCTCCGTCACGACCACGCGGAGATTCGGATGGCGGTCGAAGACGCCACCGAAGATCAAGAACCAGAGCGGGCGGCGCGTGAAGACGAACACCTCATAGAGTCCCAGCATCCCGCCGTGCGCCTCGTCGTAGAGGAACTTCGAGTCGGTCGCCGATCCCGACGCCCCGGTGTGCAACGTGACCACCATCTCGTTGTCCTCGCACGCGCTCCAAAACGGGTCGTAGTAGTCGTCGGCGTACCCCGGTAGGCGCGAGGTCACCGACATCGCCGGCAGCATCACGCCGCCGAAGATGCCGTGTGCGCGCGCCCAAGTGACCTCCTCGACGGCGCGGTCCATGTCATGGAAGTCGATCGGCATGCACCCCGCCCGGCGGCCCGGCGCGGCCGCGCAGAAATCGGCCAACCAGCGCACGTAGGCGTGCAGGGCCGGCCACACGGGCTCGAGGCCCTTGTCCGTCACCGCTCCGAGATACATGGCCGGCGACAGCCCGCCAGCCAGGATCGGGCCCGGCAGCGTCACCTCCGCGTGGATTCCCTGTTCCTCGAGCACCTTGAGCCTGCGACCATCGCCGTCACCCGCCACGACCCACTCCGCGTCGTAGTGCGCGAGCCAACTCTTCGCCGCCACGGTGTCGACGCCCATGCCCGCCAAGCGCCGCGCCGCCGTCGCGCGCACGGGATCGGGGTCGTCGATGTGTCCGGGGTCGAAGCCGCCGAACATGGAAATGGCGGTCGCCGACATGTCGCCGAAGGCGGCGACGGCGTCGCGCTCGGCCGGGTCGACGTAAGACAGGAACTGGTCCAGGCTGTCTGGCGACGCGTGCGTGTCGGCGGAGACGACCACGTAGTTGCGCCCCCGCATCGATGTCTCCCCCGGACCCGCCGCCTCGGTCGCGCCATCACCCATGGCAGCCGTCTCCCTTCACCAGAAACCCTGGTCAGTGCCCGCACACTACCGCCCGCCCAATGGGCACAGTGGAGCCTGCGGGCAAGGTAGTTTTGGCGCCGGCCGCTCATGCACACCTCCTCCGACCTCGTACTCGTCCTCGCCGTGTTCGGGGCTTGCCTCGTCGAGATGGTCGAGGCACTGACCTTGGTCGTCGCTGCCGGCGTGAGCCGGGGCTGGCGCTCCGCCCTCGAGGGTGCCGCCGCCGCGCTCGCCGTGCTGGCCGTCCTCGTCGTCGCGGTGGGCGTCCCGCTCATCCGCTACATGCCGATCGACGCGCTGCGCGTCGTCGTTGGCGCGCTCCTCTTGGTCCTCGGGCTGAACTGGCTCCGCAAGGCCATCCTGCGTTCGAGCGGCCACAAGGCCCTGCACGACGAGGACGCGATTTACGCCGAGACCGTGGCCGAGCTCAACGAGGACTCCGATGCCGGTTCCAGTCGCCCCTCCAAGGGCCGCGACCCCGTCGGATTCGCCGTCGCCTTCAAGGGGGTGTTCCTCGAGGGCACCGAAGTGGTGCTGATCGTGATCAGCCTCGGTGCGGCCCAACACCGGCTGGGCCTGGCCGCTCTCGCCGCGGTGGTGGCGCTCGTCCTGGTCGGGATCGTCGGCATCGTCGTTACGCGCCAGCTGAGCGAGGTGCCCGAGAACACGATCAAGACGGTGGTTGGCATCATGCTCAGCAGCTTCGGCGTGTTCTGGGTCGGCGAGGGTGCGGGCATCCACTGGCCGGGCTCCGACCTCGCCATCCCCGTTCTGGTCGGCTTCTGGATCGTGGTCTATTTCGCGTACACGGCGTTGCTGCGCACGCAGTTGCCGGCGCCGGCCGAGACCGTCACCGAAGAGGCGACGACGCCATGACCACCAGCCTGGCTCGAGCGGCACGTTGGTTGGGCCGCTTCCTCTGGGACTTCCTCGTCGGCGACACGCCCGAACTCGCGTTGGCGACGGGAGCGCTCGTCGCAATCGCATTCATCCTTGCCGGCAGCGAGTGGCTCGGTGCGGTCCTGCTCCCGCTTTTGGCGGCGGGGTTCCTCCTGGCCAGCACGTGGCGGGGCCGGAAGCGGGCGCCGAGCGGTTCTACCCGCCCCTGACCCTCGACGGGGTCGGTTCCATACCTTAAGGTATGGAACGGAGGGGAGCACGAGATCGGGGGCAGCATGACGAGCACGGCCGGGTTGAGCGTCGGCGAGGCTGGTCGGGTCTTCATCGACCCCACCGCCTACGCCCAGGAGCAGCGGTTCCACGAGGCCACCACCCTCTTGCGCCGGGAGTCGCCCGTGCACTGGGTCGACGAGTCGGGCTATCGGCCGTTCTGGGCGATCACTCGTCACGCCGACGTGATGGACGTCGAACGCGACAACGCACTGTTCTTGAGCGCGCCGCGACCGCTGCTGGCGACCGAGGCCGCAGAAGCCCTGGCCCTCGAGAAGGGAGCGGTGCTTCGCACGCTGATCCACATGGACGAGCCGGACCACAAGGCGTACCGGGCGATCGCGGCGGCCTGGTTCCAACCCAACGCGCTCAAGCGGATGGACGAGCGCATGCGGGAACTCGCGGTCCGCTTCGTCGACCACATGGCGGACCTGGGCACAGAATGTGATTTCGTGCGCGACATTGCCGTGCACTATCCGCTGTACGTCATCCTCTCGTTGCTCGGCCTGCCCGAGAGCGACTTCGACCGCATGCTCATGCTGACCCAGCAGCTCTTCGGCGGCGACGACGACGAGCTGAGGCGATCTACCGACCTCGAGGAGCAATTCACGGTGCTGCTCGACTTCTTCAACTACTTCACCGAGCTCACCGCCTCACGGCGGGCCACGCCCACTGAGGACCTGGCCTCGGTGCTCGCGAACGCGAAGCTCGACGGGGAATATCTCCCGGACATGGACTTGGCTTCGTACTACGTGATCATCGCGACGGCGGGTCACGACACCACCAGCTCGACGATGGCGGGCGGCCTGCACGCGCTGCTCCGCCATCCCGACGAGCTGGCCCGCCTGCAGGAAGACCTCGACCTGTTGCCCACGGCGGTCGAGGAGATGATCCGCTGGGTCACGCCCGTCAAGGAGTTCATGCGCACGGCCGCCCAGGACGCCGTTGTCGGCGGGACGGAGATCGCCGCCGGACAGTCGCTCTACCTGGCCTACCTCTCGGCCAACCGCGACGAGGCCGTGTTCGAAGATCCCTTCCGTTTCGACGTCGGCCGCCAGCCGAACAAGCACGTGGCGTTCGGTTTCGGACCGCACTTCTGCCTCGGGGCACAGTTGGCCCGGATGGAGACCCGGGCGATCTTCGCCGAGCTGTTGCCGAGGTTGGAGTCGATCGAGCTGGCGGGCACACCGACCTCCTCGGCGACCGTGTTCGTCGGCGGCCTCAAGACGCTGCCAATCCGTTACCGCGTGCGCGCGTAGTGCCGCCCGAGGGGCTGAGCCGGATCGCGTACTACGAGGCCGGCCTCGAGCTACTGGCAGAAGGCGGACACGGCGGCCTGACGATTGCCGCGCTGTGCGAGCGGCTCAGCGTGACCAAGGGCTCCTTCTACCACCACTTCGGCGACATGGCCGAGTACGTCAGCCTGCTCTTGGACCACTGGGAGGCCGAACACGCCACACGCCTCATCGCATTGTCCGAATCGGTGACCGACCCCGAAGAGCGTTTCGACTTGCTCGAGGGCATCGCGGTGGGCCTCCCCCACGGTGCTGAGGCGGCAATCCGCGCGTGGAGCTGGAACAGCGAGGTGGTCGCCACGGCGCAAGACCGTGTCGACCGGGCTCGCCTGGTCCACCTCACGCGAGCCGGCGTCGATGCCGGACTCGATCCCTCACGGGCTAAACGGATGGCCAAAATCTCACTCAGCGTTCTGGTCGGAATGCAGCTCCTAGAGCGGCCGGCCCGCAAGAAGTCGATGGAGGACGTCTTCAGCGAGCTGCGGCACTGGGTGGCCGCCGAGGACCCGGCCGCGCGCTTGTGAGGGGGGGCGGGCGTAGCGTCCCTCCGTGCGTCCGTTTCGTTTCGGCTTTCAATCAACCACGGACGATGTCGCTGCGGTCGCACGCACCGCTCGGGAAGCAGAGGCGGCGGGTTTTGACGTCTTCCAAGTCGGCGATCACGTCGGCACCCAGCTGAGTCCCTTCGTCGCCCTGGCCGCGGCCGCCGCTGCCACGTCGACCATCCGGATCGGCACGCTTGTGCTCAACAATGACCTGCGCCATCCTGTCGCCGTCGCCCAAGAGGCAGCGACGCTCGACCGCCTCACCGACGGCCGTGTCGAGCTCGGGCTCGGAGCCGGGCATTCCTTCACCGAGTACGCCGCGATAGGGCTGGCCTTCGATCCGCCCGCGGTCCGCAAGGTGCGCCTGGCCGAGGCGATCGAGATCCTCCGGCCCTTGCTCGATGGACACACGGTCGACTACGCGGGCAGCCACTACCGGGTCGCCGGTGCCCAGACCCTGCGCCCGGTCCAGACGCGCTTGCCCCTCCTCGTGGGCGTCAACGGCCGCGCCGCGCTGACGCATGCCGCCGGTCACGCGGACACCGTTGCGCTCACCATGCTCGGCCGCACACTCGAGGACGGCCAGCACCACGAAATGCGGTGGGAGGCCGAGCGCCTCGACGCGACGATCGGCCTTATCAGAGCGGCGGCGGGCGATCGCTGGGCGCGGCTGCAGCTGCACGCCCTCGTGCAGGCGTTGGTCGTCACCGATGCGAGGGCGAGCGTCGCAGAAGACCTGAGCCAACAACTGTCGACGCCCTCGTCCGACGTGATGGCAACGCCGTTCCTCTGTCTCGGGACCCACGAGGAGATGGCGCACCACCTGCTGGCTTGTCGTGCCCGTTGGGGTATCAGTTACTTCACCGTGCGTGACATCGAAGCGTTCGCACCCGTCATGGCGCTGGTCAGAAGCCTGGACGGCACCGCTTGACCGAACTCTTAGGATCACGCCGTGAGACCGAGGCGGGTGCGGCGCGTCGACGTCCCCCAACAGATCGCGGCCAGCTTCGCGCGCAGCACGGCCAACTACGCGGCTGCCTTCGCAATGACGTCCGATGCCGCAGAGACGAGGACCCCGCTGCAATGGGCCAGAGCCGCGTTCGAGCGTGCTCCCGCCGCCGTGCGCTGGTGCCTCGTCTTCGGATGGATGTTCGTTCTCAGGTTGAAACTCGGGCCGCGGCCGTCTGACGATCACGTGCTCGGCTGGGAGGTAGCCGAGGGGGACCTGGTGGCGGGCAGCACGGCGCTGCTCGCGGCGTCAAGGTTCCTACGCGCCTGCAACATCGTGACGGTCCAGAAGACGACGGTCACCTGGGTGACGCTGGTCCACTACTCCCACCCTGCGGCTCGTCCGTTGTGGGCGATCGCCCGGCCGATCCACCACCTCACGATGCGCTACCTCCTGGCGCGAGCGTCCCGGGAGGCGGAAGTGGCGGCGTCGCAGTCCGAGAAGGCCGCCTGAATGGCGCCACCGGGAGGCCTCGGGGCAGGCTGAGGGCAACGGTCTCGGGCGCCCTTGGATCGGGCATCATGTGGGCTCGCCGACGGGGAGGAGTTCACACGATGGGACAAGAGGTGCGCGGGGTGGTTGCCACAGCAAAGGGCGCTCCCGTCACAGTCGAGACCATCGTCGTGCCCGACCCCGGACCGGGCGAGGCGGTCGTCGCCATCAAGGCCTGCGGTGTCTGCCACACCGACCTGCACTACCGGGAGGGCGGTATCAACGACGAGTTCCCGTTCCTCCTGGGCCATGAGGCCGCGGGTGTGGTCGAGGCGGTGGGCCCCGACGTGCGTGACCTCGCTCCGGGCGACTTCGTCGTTCTCAATTGGCGCGCGGTCTGCGGTGAGTGCCGGGCGTGTCGGCGAGGGCGGCCCTGGTACTGCTTCGCCACCCACAATGCGACGCAGAAGATGACGCTGGCCGACGGGACCCCGCTCTCCCCCGCCTTGGGCATCGGCGCCTTCGCCGACAAGACGCTCGTCGCGGCCGGCCAGTGCACCAAGGTCAACCCGTCGGCGCGGCCCGAGGCCGTGGGCCTCCTCGGGTGTGGGGTGATGGCGGGTCTCGGCGCGGCGATGTTCACCGGCAACGTCGGGCTCGGCGACAGCGTTGCCGTCTTCGGCTGCGGCGGTGTCGGGTGTGCCGCCGTCGCCGGGGCAAAGCTCGCCGGGGCGGCCGTCATCATCGGCGTCGACCTCGACCCCCGGAAGCTCGAGCTCGCGAGGGAGTTCGGCGCGACGCACACGGTCGACGCGAGCGTGACGGATCCCGTCGAAGCCATCAAGACGCTGACGGGCGGCAACGGAGCCGACGTGTGCATCGAGGCCGTCGGCCACCCGAAGGTGATGGAGCAGGCGTTCATGGCCCGCGACCTGGCGGGGATGCTCGTGCAGGTGGGCGTGCCGACGCCGGACATGCGCATCGACCTTCCCATGATCGAGTTCTTCGGCCGGGGCGGCGCACTGAAACCGAGCTGGTACGGCGACTGCTTGCCGTCGCGCGACTTCCCGATGCTGGTCGACCTGTATCTCGACGGTCGTTTGGACCTCGATCGCTTTGTCAGCGAGACGATCGGCATCGGCGACGTCGAAGCTGCGTTCGCCCGTATGGAGCGCGGCGAGGTGCTGCGCTCCGTCGTCGTCGTGTGAGCCTGCCGCTCGCGCCCTTCGGGCCGCGCCGCAGCACCCGGGGCATGGTCGCGGCGGCGGACGAGCTGGCGGCGGTGGCCGGGATCGGTGTGCTGGCGGACGGCGGCTCGGCGGCCGACGCCGCGGTGGCGACCGGCGCCGCCATGGCCGTCGTCGGGCCACATCTCTGCGGACTCGGCGGCGACGTCCTGGCCATGGTCGCCGCACCGGGGCGAGAGCCCGAGGCGCTGCTCGGCATAGGCCGGGCCGGCGCAGGGTCCGACGCGGCGCGCCTGCGGTCCGAAGGACTGACGACGATGCCACTGCGGGGCGACATCCGCAGCGTCCAGGTGCCCGGTGCGGTGGACGGCTGGCTGGCCCTGCACGAGCGCTACGGACGGCTGCCGCTCGAACGGGTTCTGGCACCCGCGATCGAACTGGCCGAAGACGGCTTTCCCGCTTCGATCATGTTGGCGTTCGCCACGCATCTCGTACACCACGTGCCCGGTGCGGGCGAGCTGTGCCCCGACGGCCCGATCGATGTGGGCAACACGGTGCGCCTGCCCGGCATCGCCCGCACCCTGCGCTCGATCGCCCGCGAGGGCCGCACCGGCTTCTACGGCGGCGAGTTCGGACAGGGCCTCCTCGAACTGGGGGCGGGTCACTTCTCACAGGAGGACCTCGCCGGCGGCGCAGCGCGCTGGTGCGCGCCGCTGCGGCTGACTGCGTGGGGACACCAACTGTGGACGGTGCCGCCGCCTTCCCAGGGCTACCTGACCCTGGCCGGCGCAGCCGTCGCCGAGCGGGTGGGTCTCGGTGCGGATGCCGCCCAACCCGAGTGGGCCCACCTTCTCGTCGAGGCGTGGCGTGCCGTCGGACACGATCGGCCCGACGTGCTCTTCGACGGGGCGGACGGCGACGCCCTGCTGGACGAGGAACGCATTGCCCGGGCGGCGGCGCGGGTGTCGTCTGAGCGCACGGCGCCGTCGGACGTCGTCAGCGGCGGCGCCGCCGACGGTTCGCCCGGTGTCGCCCGGATCGGTGACGGCGATACGACGCACCTGTGCGCGTGTGACGCCGACGGGCTCGGCGTGTCGCTGACGCAGTCCAACGCGCTCGACTTCGGCTCGCATCTCGTAGAACCGACGACCGGAGTCTTCCTGCACAACCGTGGCGTCGGGTTCTCGCTCGTCGAGGGGCACCCGGCCGAGGTCCGGGCGGGCATGCGGCCGCCGCACACCCTGTCCCCGATGCTCGTCACCGCTCCGGACGGCCCGCTCACCCATCTGGTGGGCGCCATGGGAGGCGACGCCCAGCCGCAGATCCTCAGCCAGCTGCTGGCGCGGCTCCTGCGGAGCGGCGAGGATCCGGCCCGCGCGATCAGTGCGCCGCGGCTGGCGCTCGACGCGCGGTCGGCCGGCCCGTTCCGGCTGTGGTGGGGCGACGACCTGGCGGTGCTGGTGGAGGCGGACGCTCCGCCGGCGTGGTTCGAAGGGCTCGCGGCGCGTGGACACCGGACCCAAGCCATCAGCGCGTTCGACCCCGTGGCCGTCGGCTGTGCCCAGATCATCGCCGTCGAGCGGCGAGACGGCGGAGAACGGTGCCTGGTGGCAGCGTCGGACCCGCGCAGTCCCGACGGTGCGGCGGTGGGACGGTGACCGGTGTGGAGAGCGGTCGACGCGCGGGAGCGCCCTTGCGCGTCGCGTCGCTGGCCAAGCAGATCCCCCACCCCGAGGCGATGCACATGGAGGACGGTCGACTCGTTCGCGCCGGCGTGGAGCTCGAAATGAACGCCTACTGTCGCCGCGCCGTGGCCGAGGGGGTCACGCTGGCCACCGAGACCGGCGGCTCGTGCACTGTCATGACGCTCGGGCCCCCGAGCGCCGAGGACGTGCTGCGCGAGGCGATCGCGTGGGGGGCCGACTCGGGTCTGCATCTCTGTGACCCCGCGTTCGCCGGCTCCGACACCTTGGCTACGGCGCGGGCGTTGGCCGCCGCCGTGCGGATGAGCGGCCCGTACGACCTGGTGCTGCTCGGCCTCAATTCGCTCGACGGCGACACCGGCCAGGTCGGTCCCGAGGTCGCCGAGCTGCTGGACCTCCCCTTCGCCAGCGGCGTGCGCCGGCTCGAGGATCTCGGCGACCGCCTCCGCCTCCAGCTCGAGAACGACGACGGCACGCAGGACGTCGAGGTCATGCTGCCCGCTGTTCTCTCGGTGGCGGAGCGTCTGTGCGACCCGTGCAAGGTCGACCCGGAGGGACGGGCGGCCGTGCCCGCCTCACGAATTTCGCGCCTCGGCGCCGCCGAGCTCGGCCCGGGCCCGTGGGGGGTCGAGGGCAGCCCGACGGTCGTGGGCGAGATCCACCCGATGGAGCACGACCGGGCCTGCGTCGTGCTGGAAGGGCCTCTCGCCGAACAGGTCGAGGAGGCGATCCGACTCCTGGAGGCACGAGGAGCACTCGCCACGGGGACGGCTGCGCATGCTCCCCGAGCGGCGGCCGGGCCCCTCCGGCCGGGGCGTGACCGCTCGCGTCGCATCGCGGTACTCGACGAACCGGGACGCGACGAAGTCTCCGTCGAGCTCGTGGCGGCGGCGGCGCGGCTCGGCGACGAGGTGGGAGCGGTGGTGCAGCTCCTGCGACCGATCCCCGGGGAACCCGCGGGCGATGGTGTCATGCTCCCGGCACCTGCTGGGACCGACGCGGTGATCGCGCTGAGCGGATCGCGCGTGCCGGAGGACGTGGCCGACGCGGTCACGGCCTATGTCAGGGAAGAGTCACCGTGGGCGCTTCTCGCCCCGAGCACGGCGTTCGGACGCGAGGTCGCCGCCCGCGTCGCTGCGGCCACCGGGTCGGGGCTGGTCGGCGACGCGGTCAGTCTGGAGGCGCGCGACGACGCACTCGTCGCCGGCAAGCCGGCCTTCGCCGGTGCCCTCGTCGCCGACATCACCTGCCGCACGCCGACGCAGATGGTGACGGTACGGCCGGGCGTCCTGCCCGCAGTCGGGGACGCGCGTCCCGGCGCGGAACCGGCTACGCCGCCCGTGCGACGGGACATCGGGACGCGCGGGCGCGTGCGGATACTCGGCGGGCGGCGGAACGACGACGTGGAGACGCTGGCCCGGGCGCAGATCGTGATCGGCGTGGGTACCGGTGTGGCGCCCGAAGAGTACGAGGCGCTCAGCCCGCTCGCAGCGCTCCTGGGCGCCGAGCTGGCGGCGACCCGCAAGGTCACCGACAAGGGCTGGGCTCCCCGGGCCCGCCAGGTCGGCATCACGGGTCGCTCCATCGCGCCGCGGCTCTATGTCGCCCTCGCGCTGAGTGGGAAGTTCAACCACATGGTCGGCGTGCGCGCGGCGGGAACGATCCTCGCGGTGAACGCCGACCGCAGCGCCCCCGTCTTCGAGCACTGCGACGTCGGGATCGTGGGCGACTGGCACGAGGTGGTGCCGTTGTTGCAGCGGGCCCTCGCCGGTCGCCAACCCCGGGAGGGGGCGCCGGTCAGCTGATCGGGCCTACCCCGGCGGCGGCGCGCACGGTCGCCACAACCTCGTCGTTGGAGGCACCGGGACCGAGCACCGCTGCCACACCATGGTCAAGCAGGGTGGCGACGTCGTCGGGTGGCACGATGCCGCCGATGACCACGGGCGTGTCGAGGCCGGCGGCCCGCAGCGCGTCCACCACGGCCGGGGCCAGGGTGAGGTGGGCGCCGTTGTGCATGGAGACGCCGACCACGTCGACGTCTTCTTGTGCGGTCATCGCAGCGATGGTCTCGGGCGACTGGCGCAGTCCTGCGTAGACCACCTCACAGCCGGCGTCACGAAGGATGCGGGCGACGACCCGCAGGCCGCGGTCGTGACCGTCCAGGCCCACCTTGGCCATGAGCACTCGCAGCGGCCGATCGGCGCTCGTGGACGCCACGTTCAGGCGACCTGGCGCTCCACGTAGGTGCCGAACACCGTCTCGAGGGCGTGCATGGCCTCGCCCACGGTCACCATGTGGCCGGCCGCCTCGATGAGCGCGGGCATCAGGTTCACGGCCGGGTCGGAGGCGTCGGCGGCGATCCGGGTCAGGGACCGCCGTACCGCGTCGTCGTCGCGTGTCTGCTTGATCGCGGCGAGACGCGCCAATTGATCCGTCTCGACAGCGGGATCGATGGTGAGCCTGGGCGTCGTGACGCCCTCCTCCTCGACGTACGCGTTCACGCCGACGAGCTTCCACTCGTTCCGGGCGATCTTGGACTGGAACGCGTAGGCGGCATCCGCGATCTCCGAGACGAACCATCCGTCGTCGACACACGCGATCACCCCGTCAAGGATCGAGCCCGAGCCCTCGTCGAGCAGGTGCGTGAACACCTCCTCGGCCTGGCGCTCGAGCTCGTCGGTCAACTCCTCGACGAACCAGGATCCTCCGAGCGGGTCGGCCACGTGCACGACGCCCGACTCTTCGGCAATGACCTGTTGGGTTCGCAGGGCCAAGCGGGCGGCGTGCTCCGTGGGCAGCGCCAGGGCCTCGTCGAAGGAATCGGTGTGCAGGCTCTGCGTGCCGCCGAGGACGCCCGCCAGAGCCTCGATGGCAACGCGAACGAGGTTGACCTGGGGCTGCTGGGCGGTCAGCGAGACGCCGGCGGTCTGGGTATGGAAGCGCAGCTGGAGCGAGCGCTCCTTGGTGGCGTTGTAGCGATCGCGCATCCAACGGGCCCAGATGCGCCTGGCCGCGCGGTACTTGGCGATCTCCTCGAAGAAGTCGATGTGCGCGTTGAAGAAGAAGCTCAGGCGGGGCGCGAACTCGTCGACGTCCGAGCCGGCCGCGACGGCGGCCTCGACGTAGGCGAACCCGTTGGCCAGTGTGAAGGCCAGCTCCTGGGCGGCCGTCGATCCGGCCTCGCGGATGTGGTAGCCCGACACGGAGACAGGGTGCCAGCGCGGCAGCTCGGCCGCGGCGAAGCGGACGACATCGGTGACGAGGCGCACAGACGGCCGCGGCGGGAAGACGTACTCCTTCTGCGCCTGGTACTCCTTCAAGATGTCGTTCTGGATCGTCCCGCTCAGCGCGGAGCGCGCGACCCCCGTCTTGTCGGCCACCTTGACGTACATGGCCAGGATGGGTGCGGCCGGCGAGTTGATCGTCATCGACGTGGAGACGGCGCCGAGGTCGATGTCCGCAAAGAGGGTCTCCATGTCGTCGAGCGTGTCGACGGCGACGCCGGCCCGCCCCACCTCGCCCTTGGCCAGCGGGTCGTCCGAGTCGCGACCGAGCAGGGTCGGCATGTCGAACGCGGTCGAGAGCCCGTCGCCCCCGGCGCGCAGCAGCTCCTTGAAGCGGCCGTTGGTGTCGGCGGCGGACCCGAACCCGGCGAACTGGCGCATGGTCCAGAGGCGGGAGCGGTACATGGATGCGTACGGGCCCCGGGTGTAGGGGAACTGGCCGGGCAGCTCGGCGTCCGCCGGGCCGTACACCGGGTCCAGCGGCACGCCTGACATGGTCTCGAAGCGAGCCTCTCGCATGGGAGAACGGTCAAATTCCGCCTGCCAGCTGTATCGATCGGCCACCGGCCAATCCTAATGGGAGGCCTGCGACCCCTCTAGCCGGCCAGTGCCCCCCGGACCACGCGCAGGTCGGGCGCCGGGTTGGCGTTCGCAACCAGCAGCTTGTCGAAGGAGGCCGCGGTGACCGGCCGGGCGAAGTAGAAACCCTGCGCCACGTCGCAGCCCAGGTTCTTCAGCTCCTCCAGCTGTGCCACCGTCTCGACACCCTCGACCACGGTCGTCGACCCGATGGCCTGCGACAGCGCGACGACAGCTGAGACGATGGCCGACTTGATCTGGTCGCGGTCGATGTCACGCACGAAGCTCTGGTCGATCTTGACGACGTCGATCGGGAACCGAGCGAGGTAGCCGAGTGAGGAGTGCCCGGTCCCGAAGTCGTCGATGGCCACGCGCACCCCGAGGTTCTGCAGCCGTTTCAGGATCGTCGACGTCAGCTCCACGTCGTCCATGGCCAGGCTCTCCGTGATCTCGAGACACATCTGGGCCGGGTCGACGGACGTGGCCTGGATCACGCTCGCGATCTCGTCGGCGAGACCGTCCTGTTGGAACTGACGAGCCGAGAGGTTCACGCCTACCTGCAGGCTTAGCCCGTGGGTCTCGTTCCATATCGTGGCTTGCAGGCACGCCTGCTCGAACACGGCGCGGCCGATCGGCAGGATCGTGCCGTTGTCTTCGGCCAGCTTTATGAAATGCGCCGGGAGCAGGAGGCCGTGCTCGGGGTGATTCCACCGCACGAGCGCCTCCGCTCCGACGATCCGCCGGTCCGCCAGCGAGACAAGTGGCTGGTAGAGCACTTCGATCTCGTCCCGCTCGAGCACGTGGTGCAGGGCGGTGTCGAGATCGAGTTGACCGACGGAACGACCACCCATGATGTCCGCATCGAAGATCGCGTACTGGCCGCCTCGTCCACGCTCCTTGGCCCGGTACATGGCGACGTCGGCGTCGTGCAGCAGGTCGTCGCGGGACTTGCCGTAATCGCTGAGGGCGACGCCGATGCTCAAGGAGGCCACGAGCTCGTGACCACCACTGAGCGTGACGGGATCGCGCAACGCATCGAGCAACCCGTCGACGACCATGACCGCGTCGTCGCGCGTGTAGATGCCTTCGAGCAGGATGACGAACTCGTCACCCCCGAAGCGCGACAGAGTGTCGCCCGGGCGCACGGCGCGGCGAAGGCGTTCGCCGATGACCCGCAACAGCTCGTCACCGACCTGGTGGCCGAGGTTGTCGTTGACGAGCTTGAAGCGGTCGACGTCACAGAAGAGCACGGCCACCTGGCTGCCCGCACGGTCCGCCTGCAGCAAAGCGTGATCGAGGTGATCGAGCAATAGGCGTCGGTTGGCCAGCCCCGTGAGCGCGTCCTGGAACGCGTGACGGGCCAGTTGTTCCTCGAACGCCTTGCGTTCCGACGTGTCGCGGAAGACGATCACTGCGCCAGGCGAAGAGCCACCCACGACGGGCGAGGCCGTGACGGTGACAGGGAAATGCGAGCCGTCGGGGCGGTCGAACCTTGTCTCGTGGATGGTGACGTTGCGCCGCAACGACATGGCACGCATGGCCGGGTCGAGCAAGAAGCGCGGCGTCTCCCCCGCCGACAACAAGGGCCCCTCGCCGCCGGAGCTCGGGCCGAGGGTGTACCAGCCGAGCATGCTGGCGCCAGCGGGGTTCATGAAGGTGACCTCCCCGCTTTCGCTGATGGCACACACTCCCTCGCCGAGGCTGCTCGTGATGGTCGACAGATGCTCCCGCTGGCGCTGCACCTCACCGTAAAGATGGGCGTTCGACAGTGCCACGGAACCGACCGAAGCCAGCGCGTCGAGAAGAGCGCGATCACCGGGGTCGAAGGGCTCGGTGCGGCTGCGACCGGACACGCCGAGCCACAGGGTCCTTTCGTCGAATGACATCGGCGCCCACATCCCGTCGCCTTCGGGCTGCCTCGCCGTCAGCGTCACCTCGGGCGAACGGAGCAGCGTGCCGGCGGCGGCCAGCACAGCGTCCTTCGTCTCCTCGGTGCCCATCGACCGGTTGACGTCGAGCGTCGCCTCGAAGAGGCCGCGCAGCCGGGCCCGGTCATGGAGCGCGTAGAACTGGCCGGCCCCGAGAAAACGGACGATCAGCAGTGGCAAAACGGCGACCGGGAGGTAGGCCGGGTCGCGGTCGAGTAGAAGCGCCGTCGGCACGGCGATGGCGATGCCGCCCGCAACGACCAGCAGCTTGCTCCTCAGGCCCTCGAACACGACGCGGCGCCACGGCGCGCCGAGCGTCGTCATGATCGAGACCATGGCGGCGTTGTTCACCAAGAAGTAGCAGGCGGCGCCCGCCAGGGCAGCCACGACGGAGGCATAGCCCACATGGCCCTCCGGCGTCCCGTGCAGCAAGGCGAAGACGAGGGCGGCCACTCCGACCGAGGTGATCACCTGCCCGGAGTTGAAGATCGACTTCGAGAGGGGACGTCGCTTGATGGCCTGAGCGACGAAGGTGACGAAGGCGAAGACGAGCACCGTCATGGCCGACGGCACGAGCAGGATCAAGAGGACGAAGAGTCCTTCGTCGAAGTCGACCCCGTCGGATTCGCCGTCGAAGTAGAGCGTCAGGGGCCAGATCCACGTCGCGGCCAGGAGCGCGCCGAACACCCCGGCAAACGCGACGTCGGTGCTGTCCGGCCACCCCGCGTTCGACATGGAAACCAACGCCAGCGCCAGAGTCACCAAGCCGGCGGCTGCCCAGAGCGCGACCACAACTCGCGAAGACCTCGGAAGATTCACCTGATTCTCTGCTCCGCCCTGACTTTCTTTATCCGTCCCCGTCAGTTCCAGGTGGATCCGTTCCAGGTCGACCCGTTCCAGGTGGAGCCGTTCCAGGTGGATCCGTTCCACGTCGAGCCGTTCCAGGTGGATCCGTTCCAGGTGGATCCGTTCCAGGTGGATCCGTTCCAGGTGGAGCCGTTCCAGGTCGAGCCGTTCCACGTCGAGCCG
>Ga0210399_10001973_pt1 | contig 15928 bp, 19 predicted proteins | sample IncBWC14MmetaG_FD_150865 | JGI IMG/M metagenome (GOLD analysis project Ga0210399, IMG submission 150865) | Forest soil microbial communities from Barre Woods Harvard Forest LTER site, Petersham, Massachusetts, United States - Inc-BW-C-14-M | ecosystem: Environmental > Terrestrial > Soil >...
GGCGATCGAAGGCGGCGGCAAGCCTGTCTCCGCGGCCTTTGTCGACCATGACGGTCATGCCAGCCTCTCGCTCAAGCTCAAGATTCCGGCGGCGGCCAAGCCGGGTGACTACAAGCTTGTGCTGCACGCCGATGGCGACAGCGCCAAATCCGATCTGCCGATCGCGATCACGCTCGCCGCTCCGCTCGCGGCGAAGCTCACCGCCACGCCAAAGTTTCCGGTGCTGAAGGGCACGCCGAAATCGTCGTTCGACTTCAACGTCACGGTGAAGAACGAGTCGGCCTCCGACATGCTGGTGAATCTCACCGCCGACGCGCCCGCAGGTTTCACGACGACCTTCAAGGAAGGCTATGGTTCGCAGGAACTGACCAGCCTGCCCTTCAAGGCCGACGAGTCGAAAGACCTGACGGTCTCGATCAAGCCCGGCCCCGACACGCCGGCAGGCGCCGTTGCCGTCGTGATGCATGCCAATGGCGAGAAGGCGCAGGCCGCCACCAAGCTGACGCTCGATATCGCCGGACAGCCATCGCTGAGCCTTTCGGGTCCGGATGGCCGGCTCTCCGGAGACGCCCATGCCGGCGAGGAAAGGAGCTTTCCGCTCGTCCTGCACAATGGCGGTTCGGCGCCCGCGCGCGATGTCGGCTTGAGCGCGTCGCCGCCGAGCGGATGGAAGGTCGCGTTCGACCCGAAGCTGGTCGCGGAAATTCCCGTCGACGGTGACCAGAAAATCAACGCGTTGGTGACTCCCGCGCCGAAGGCCCTGGCAGGCGACTATATGGTGACGATGCGCGCCGCAGGCGGCGGCCAGTCGCAATCGGCCGATTATCGCGTCTCCGTGACGACGTCGACATTGTGGGGCATGGCGGGCGTCGGCGTGATCGGCGCGGCGCTCCTGGTGCTGGTCGGCGCGGTCGGCAGGTTTGGACGGCGATGAGCGACGCAATCATCATCGCCGAGCAGCTGACCAAGGCCTACGGCCGGGCGATTGCCGTCGATCATCTCGATCTTGCAATCGAAAAGGGCGAGGTGTTCGGGCTGCTCGGCCCGAACGGCGCCGGCAAGACGACCACCATCCTGATGCTTCTCGGATTGACCGAGCCGACATCGGGGCGCGCCCGCATCGCGGGCTTCGATCCGCTGCGCCAGCCGCTCGAGGTCAAGCGCCGGGCCGGCTACATGCCCGACCAGGTCGGCTTCTACGACAATCTGTCAGGGATCGCGAACCTGCGCTACACCGCGCGGCTGTCCGGCATTCCCACAGGCGAGATCGATTCCCGCATCAATGCCGCGATCGCCCGCGTCGGGCTCGCCGAGGTCGCAGCCAAGGCCGTCAAAACCTATTCGCGCGGCATGCGTCAACGCCTCGCCATTGCCGAAATCCTGATGAAGCAGGCACAGATCGCGATCCTCGACGAGCCGACCGGCGGCCTCGACCCGCAGGCGACACGGGAATTCCTCGAGCTGATCCGTTCGCTGAAGCACGACGGCATGACGATCCTGCTGTCGTCCCACCTGCTCGACCTCGTACAGTCGGTCTGCGACCGCGTCGCCCTGTTCAACGCCGGCAGGCTTGGCCTGATCGGGCGCGTCAATGATCTCCTGCGCGACGTTCTCGGCGGCTCGCACGTGATCCGGCTCGAGGCGACCGGGCATGGCCTCGATGAGGCGATCCGCGCGGTGCCCGGCGTCAAGCGCATGACGGTCGAAGGCGGCATCTTTCGGATCGAGACCACCGACGACCTGCGGCCTGACATTGCCCGTGCGGTGGTTCGCGCCGGCGGCGGCCTCATCTCCATCGCCGCGGGCCACGCCAGTCTTGAAGAAGTGTACACGCAATATTTCGAGGGAGTCCGCGATGCGGCGTGAAGGGTCGGCTCTCAGCGGCGTCGGTACGGTGATCCTCAAGGAGCTCGCCGACAATCTGACGTCGACGCGGATGAGGCTGCTCGAACTTCTGATCTTCGTCACCGGCGCCGGCGCCGCCTACTCCACGATCGGCGCGGTGAAGGATCAGATCGGCGAATACCCGTTCGTATTCCTCCTGATCTTCACGTCGGCGCATGAGCCGCTGCCGTCCTTCGTGGGTTTCCTCGGCTTCCTGATCCCGATCGTTGCCATCGCGCTCGGCTTCGATGCCGTGAACAGCGAGTTCAACCGCCGCACCATGAGCCGCATCCTGGCGCAGCCGATCTATCGCGACGCGCTGCTGATCGGGAAATTTTTAGCCGGCCTGATCACGCTCGCGGTGGTGCTGTCGGCGCTGTGGCTGCTGGTACTGGGTCTGGGCATCCTGCTGCTCGGGCTGCCGCCCAACACCGACGAGGTGTTGCGCGGGCTCGCCTTCCTGGTCGCGGCCATTGCCTATGGCGGGGTCTGGCTTGCGCTTGCGATGTTGTTCTCGGTGATCTTCCGCTCGGCGGCGACGGCCGCGCTGGCGGGCCTTGCCGTCTGGCTGTTGTTTGCCTTCTTCTGGCAGATGCTGGTGCCGATCGTGACCATGGCGGTGGCACCGCCCGATCCGTACGATCCGATCTCGGCGCTGCGCACCATCGACGTCGGCATGGATATCTCGCGCCTTTCGCCGAATACGCTGTTCTCGGAAGCAACGCTGGCGTTTCTCAGTCCGACCACCCGTTCGCTCGGACCGGTGCTCTCATCGCAGGTCCAGGGTTCGATTCGCGGCGCGCCGTTGCCGCTCGGCGACAGCCTGATGATGGTGTGGCCACAGCTGACGGCCTTGCTCGCCACCGTCATCCTGCTGTTCGTGATCGCCTACGTTCTGTTCCAGCGCCAGGAAGTGCGGGCCTGACCGGCGGCACGATCCGGTCGCTGCCACGGGATTCGATCTGCCGCTGGCCCGCCCGCCGGGGCTGGCCGAGGTGGTGAGCGAGAAAGCGCGGGTCCGCCGCCCCGCGCCTCACTCATTGGGTTGCCCGGAACTCAAACAGCGGGCAACCCGCGCCAACCACTTCAATTGCCCTGCCCACGACGAACAGCGGCTATGATTGACTGTAGCGGAACCCCACGACCGCCAGGAAATTCCCTCTGCCGGGGCGACGCCCGCACCGCGCGTTTGGTCGCTTCCGAGGACCAGGCCGAAGCGTTCCAGACGCGCCTCGCCAACGATCGTCAGACATCAGACTTCGGAAGGCAAACGACGAAAAGTCGTTTTGCTCGCCGATGGGTTTGCCTGCTGGCAACGAAAGCGGCCCATGGCGGCATCGCGCAACGTGCGCAGCGATTTTGCCAGGCGCGATCGGCTTGTCGAAAGCCGCGTTAGCGCGACGGAGTTACCCGTTCGCGCTTGAATTTGACCCCGCCGGCAGGCGGCCTTTTCCTTTTGATATATCGCAGTGACTTACGGGTGGCTAACTGTGCTTCCCTGACTCGATCGCAGAGTTCATCCAATTCGGAGAGCTGAGTGATGAGATCGGCGGAGAGTTTGGCGTATGATGCAATGCGGAGCTGAAGGGAAGTCATCGTACGAACCCCCTCAAATGAGCCAAAAAATCAGCAATTTTTAGTCTGAAACAGGACAAGGGGCCTTTTCAACTGCTTTCTTTGAGTCCCTCCGAAGAGATTTTAGCGCAGTTCCTATTTGGAAACCGTGTGTCGACCGTTAGAGTTGTTTCACTTCGGTACATCGCACCAAATCATGATTGGGGACCGTCATGAGGCGAACCGACTTTTTTTCAATGTCGACGGACGAGCTATTGGATTTCCACGAGGAAGTTGCCGCAACGCTTGTTAGAAAATTGATCGCGAAAAAGACGGCGCTTGAAGAACTCCAGAAACACCTGAGTCAACTCACACCGCAAACTCGGGCCGAGCTGCTCGCTACCGCGTTCACTAATCACGCACGGGCCGCGCCCAATGCGGTTCACGCGCTGCGCTCCCGATAGTTCCGAACTGCCTCGTTGACCTTCACGCGCCGCTTTCGACTTTAGCGCTTCGGATCGGCGTCGCCTACCTGCTTCGGCCCTCGGCAGCGTCACGGGCCACGGCGGCATGGCCTCAAAATAGGCGTTGCCGGCCATTATCGCGAATCGAATGAGGCCTGCTGAGTCGGCCTCTTCATTATCGGCGAAATCCTTCCCTGTTCCTGTGGTTGCCCGATCGTAACTTTGGGGCCAAAATGTTTTTTGGAAAGCTTGTCTCGCTCGTGATGGCCACCGCTGCGGTCGTGGGAGTCTTTACTGAAATTCCGATACTTAGCAACTACGCCTTTTGGGTCCTGGTCGGTGCTTATTTTGTTTGGCTCGCCGTTCACCGCTTGGTCAGGCACCGTTTCAAGCCGGTGGTTGTCGTATCCATCCTGCTGATTTTGGTTACGATTGTGGGGGTCTTCGTCGAAATCCCGATAGTCAGCGATTACGTCTTTTGGATTATGGAAGCCAACTATCTCATGATAGTTGCCGCCACCGGCTCCGCAATTTTCATCATAGTGAACACATAGACTGACACGGGGATGATTTCGTCAGGTCCTTTTTGCCTTCAGCCCGATCTCGACCAGCCGGCGGATCGCTTCGGAGCGGCCAGGAATCAAGGACACATGTGGGCTCGCCTCCGAGTGAGGACCAGCCGCGAGGCGCTGGCGCTGATCGCAGAGAAAGGGACCAGCGCGCGGCTGATGGCGCACGCCCGGCGGCTGAGGCGATAACGGCAGTGGGCCGCCAGGATCGAAAAAACTGGCGGCCCGTGCCAACCACTTGCAATTGCCCTGCCCACAAAACAGCGGCGGTAATCGGCAGGATCAATGATCTGCGTGGCCGCCGAAATATTCCTGACGATGGGAAGAAATTATTTCGGGCTAGAACTCTGTGCTCCGTTGACGCTCCATTGCCGAACATGAAGCCCCGGCGACAGGAGCGTGACGCTGGGCTAACGGTCCCGTGTCACGTTCATGCTCCGTGGCTGATCCGTTTCGGTCGTCCTGTGGACAAACTGTGCAAATCTGCCGCATGAGAACAAGGGGCGCGGGGCTTCGGTCCCGCGCTCCGCGTCGATCGCAGCCGGCCAAAAGCATCGAGTGGCCGATCCGCACAGCCGTAATGCTGGCGCAGTCCTGCGGGCCGCCCAGCCACGCGAGAACCAGATCAGCGCCACGAGCAGGACCGCCAGCAGCACGAGCAGCAAACCCGGTCCACCTGCCCCCGCCCCGTGGCATTCCGTCGTTTCCCATGGTCTTCCCAATCGAGATTTCTGGGAAGATTTGGCTTCCGGATCAGTCTCTACGTTATTGACTTTGTTGGTCGGGGCAGCTGGATTCGAACCAACGACCTGCAGTACCCAAAACTGCCGCGCTACCAGGCTGCGCTATACCCCGAATGCCCTGCGACGGCGAAGCCATCGCACCCTAGATTATTGGTTGAGCATGATCCTTTGGGACAACCGCTGCGCACTTTGCGCCAACGCGACCCTCCGGGTCCGGATCATGCTCTGGCGAAGACGTCGATACACGCCCAAGGCACCTGCGGCAAGGCTCGGCCTGCGCGAGAAACGCGTTCAAGGACTGGCGGCCCTTCATCCGGCCTGCTGCAATCGATCTTACGGAGGCGCGGCGGTCAGTGCGAGGACAGCGCCGGCGAGCCGGTCTCCGGGTGAATCTCGGCCGCCATCATGCCCTTGGAGCCCGGCCCGTAACGCACCAGCACGTATTGGCCAGGGCGGAGCTCGGTCATGCCGAAGCGCCGCAGCGTCTCCATGTGCACGAAAATGTCCGGGGTGCCCTCGCCGCAGGTCAGGAAGCCGAAACCGCGCAGCCGGTTGAACCATTTGACCTGTGCACGTTCCAGTCCGCTGGTCGGCGTGACGGTGACGTGGGTCCGCGGCGGCAGCATCTGCGCCGGATGGATCGCAGTCGATTCGTCCATCGAGAGAATTCGGAAGGCCTGGTAGCCCTTGGCGCGCTGCACGCATTCGCAGACCAGCCGCGCGCCTTCATAGGCCGTCTGATAGCCGTCGCGCCTCAGCACGGTAACGTGCAGAAGCACATCTGGCCAGCCATTGTCGGGGACGATGAACCCATAACCTTTGGATGCATCGAACCATTTTATCACCCCGGTGATTTCGACGAGGTTCTCGCCGAGCCCCGAGAGAGCGTCGATCGCCGGATCGCGCGCGGCGCCCGTCGAAAATTCTCCTGTGCCAAGCCTGTTCTGCGTGGTCCCGCTTGACACGGGTACCCCGAGTTTCTTGGACTCAAATCCGTCCGACCCCATAACCCCGGACCTCACACATCAAATGTGGCCTGCGACGAAAGCGACGAGGCCAAAGCAGCGCGATCGACACCAGCCCCTGATGAAAACCGCGCGAATCTCTCCAATCGAAGATAACACTCCCGCCTCCCGCGCATAGATAAAAAACAAATTTACGGGAACCTATGAACAGCTTGCACAGGCACGAATCAATCGGACTCAGTTACCGATGAACGGTCCCAAGGTCTCCCCAATGTCATGTCGGATGACCAGATCGGCGACATCGTCCTGATCGGTCGGCTCCCCGTTTATAATGACCAGACGGGCGCCGCAGTTCCGCGCCATCAGCGGAAATCCCGCGGCCGGCCACACCACCAGCGACGATCCGATGGCAATGAACAGGTCGCAATGCTGCGCAAGTTCGGTGGCGCGTTGCATGGCCTCCTCCGGCATCGCCTGCCCGAACGAGATCGTCGCGGTCTTGACCGGTTCGTCGCAGTCCGGACAGTCTGGCGCCCCGCCCGCTTGATCGAAGCGTTGCTTCACCCAATCGAGCTCATAGCTCTTGCCGCAGCCGATGCAGCGCGCATAGGTCGTGTTGCCGTGGAGCTCGATGACGTGATCGGACGCGAAGCCCGACATCTGGTGCAGATTGTCGATGTTCTGGGTGATGACGGCCGGAATCTTGCCGCCGCGATAGAGCGAAGCCAGCGCGCGATGCCCGCGTCCGGGGCGCGCCTGCGCGAAGGTCGCCTGCATTGCAAAGCGCCGCCGCCACGCCTCGTCACGCGCCTCGCGACTGGCGACGAACTCGTCGTACGCGATCGGCCGATTGCGCGTCCAAATTCCTCCCGGCGAACGGAAATCGGGGATTCCGCATTCGGTCGAAATGCCGGCGCCGGTGAACGGAATGACGGTGGACGCATCGGCGATCAGCGCGCCGAGCTGCTCCACGCCGCTGCTGATATCCCTGGCAATCATGGACAAGACCCACGGCAATTTCGACCGCCGTTATAGCACGGCGGCGTGATGAAGCCTCCGCGTTAACCGGTTCCGCATTTTCCCGGTGTGCATCCTGTTCCGGCGCCGCAGTTTCCGCAATCGTGCCTCAATCAGGACTCTATCTGCGGGCCGCATGGGATCTGGCGATTCGAGGGGACCGGATGGGCACGACAGACGAGCAGGACCGTCCCGCCAACGAGCGGGAAGAAATCGCGGCGCGCGTTGCGCGTTTCAAGGCGACGCAGGAAAAATTCGCGCGCGAGCGCGAGGCGTTTTACACCGCGACGATGGAGCGCGCGCTGAACGATTCGACGCGCTGGCAATAGCGCGCCAATCGGCCCGCTTCGCTGGCGCCGGCCTGTCCGAACCAACCTCTGTTCAATTCGTATTCGGCACACGACGAAAAAAGGCCCCCGCGTGACGGGGGCCTTTCGGTTTGACACCGCAGGCGCGGCTTACACCGCGTCCTTTGCGGCCTTGACGGGCCTTGCGCGGACGATCTTCCGGGCCGGCTTGGCCTTGAACATCATTTCCTCGCCGGTGAACGGATTGGTGCCTTTCCTTGCCTTGGTCGCTGGCTTCTTGACGACGACGAACTTGGCGAAGCCGGGGACCAGGAACACCCCGTTCTTCTTCAGCTCTTTGTGGCCGACATCAGTCAGCGTATCCATGACGTTCTTGACGTCGCGCTTGGAAAGCTCGGTGGTGGTCGCAATTTTTTCGACCAGCTGCGACTTGGACATTTGGGCAGGCATTGTGTCTCCTCAATGATTCGTACCGGGGAGAGACATTAAACGAACACAGGGAAATTACAGGCTTTCTGCACAGATTTGTTCGGTTTTGCCGGGAAAAATTGGCTGTTTTCTGCGATGGACCGTCGAATTCCGGCCGCGCGGAGCACCCGGCGCACCGAAACCCCTAGGATTTACGGTCTTTTGCGACGCCCAGCCAGGCGCCCTTTGCCGTTCCCGGATTGCATCGGAACCAAAGCGCCCGCGGTCCGGACCGCCATTTTTCTTTGAACCTTGTGGCACTTGGCGAGACATATGTGTGCTGGGGATTTAAGGGCCCAGCCTTTGGGCAGCGTCACCTAGCGAACATATTCCGCATAGGTGGCGCTGTTGCCCGTTTTGCATTATACTTTGCGATGTTGCTGGCGGCGCTCCCGCCCTTAGATAAATCCCCAGTCGCTGTCGGCCCCTGAAAACCCCGCGCTCGATTTCCACGCGGGGTTTTCTTTTGCGCGCGAGCCTGCCCGCGAGACGCGCACAAAGCATTGATCGGCCTGACGGCCCGGCGCCGCGCGCGCCCCCTGCCCCCGACTGCGTTTTGCTGCTATTTCCTACGTCCCGCCCAACGATCTACCGAATAATCTTCAGGGAGTAGAAGAAAATGCGTTTCCTCCACACCATGCTGCGCGTGCGCAATCTCGACACCGCGCTGAAGTTCTACCGCGATGCCCTGGGATTGAAGGAGGTCCGCCGCATCGACAATGACAAGGCCAAGTTCACGCTGGTGTTCCTCTGCGCACCCGAGGACGAGGACGCACTGAGGAAACAGCCCTCGACCCGCGGCGCGCCGCTGGTCGAGCTCACTTATAATTGGGACGAGGAGACATACGGCGAGGACCGCTATTTCGGCCACCTCGCCTACGAGGTCGACGACATCTACGCGACCTGCGACCGCCTCATGAAGCAGGGCATCACCATCAACCGCCCGCCGCGCGACGGCAACATGGCCTTCGTGCGCTCGCCCGACCTGCATTCGATCGAGCTGCTGCAGAAGGGCGACCCAAAGCCGCCGGCCGAGCCCTGGACGTCGATGCCGAACACCGGGCATTGGTGATACGCGCGAGCGCCGCACGCTCTGATCAGCCTCTCTCCGCTTGCGGGCGAGTTCGACTGAGCGCGCGGCTGGATCGCGACGAGATGATCCGCGAAAGAACGGTGGGAATGGGGGAGTGAGACGTGGCCGACACTAGCAGCGAGGAACGGCTGACCATCTGGGGCCGGCCCAATTCGGTCAATGTGCAGAAAGTGCTGTGGTGTCTCGCCGAGCTCGACCTTGCCTATCACCGCATCGATGCCGGCATGCAGTATGGCAAGAACACCGAGGCGGATTATCTCGCGATGAACCCGAACGGGCGCGTGCCGACGCTGGTCGATGGCGACTTCGTGCTGTGGGAATCCAACTCGATCATGCGCTATCTGTGCCTGGCTTATCGGCCGGACACCCCGATCTACCCGCGCGAGCCGCGGAGGCGCGCAGGCATCGACCGCTGGCTGGACTGGAGCCTGTCGACGGTGCAGCCGGTCGACCGCCCCGTGTTCTGGGCGCTGGTGCGTACGCCGGCGGAAAAGCGCGACATGGCCCGGATCCAGAACGATGCCGACGCGGAGGCCGAGGTCTGGAAGGTCGCCGACGCCCAGCTTGCGACGCGGCGCTTCATCGAGGGCGATGAGTTCTCGATCGCCGACATCGCGCTCGGCGCCTATGCGCGGCGCTGGTTCGGCGTCGAAGGCATCGTCAGGCCGACACTGGCGCATCTCGACCGCTGGTTCGCGCGCCTGTCCGAGCGTCCGGCGTTCCTGCGGTTCATCGCGCCGCCGATGTCGTGAGGCCCGCGCGCAAGCGGCTCAAAACCCGCCGTGGGCGACCTGCAGCACGCCAAAGACCACCAGGAGCGTGATGGCGCAGGCGCCGAGCCAGGCGATCCAGCGCAGCCCCCGCCCGACCAGCCACAGGACGGCGCAGCCGAGCACGACGGGAACGAGCGTTTCGAGATGCAAAGGGTACATTCTGCGGTCCGCGCGAAGGCTTCGGAACCGCAATTGAAGCAGCCAAATTAGACGAATTTAACGCCGGCCGAGTTGTCGCGCCGCCAGATCACCTGACACGTCCGCCCGGTTCGCGCGTCGCGCGCAAAGGCCAGGCGGAGCCGCGCCGGCAGCGAGATCGCGCCCTCGATCCGGATTTTTGCGCCGGCCGAGGAAATGTCATGCACCACGCATTGGCGTGCAGCAAAGCCGCCGTCGAGCGTGATCCAGGCTTGCCGGCCCAGCAATTTGCGAGTCTCGCGTTTTTTCTGTGCAGCCATCAAGGTCCTTCCACCCATGCACGGGTTACCCTGTGGGCTGCTAAAAAACCGTTGATCTGATCGCCGACTCGACCTTCCCCGATGGCAAGCCAGCCATGCCGGCTTGCCCGTCCGCACAAACGCCTCTATACGTTCGCCCGCTCGAGGCTCGGCCGCGTATCCCGCGCCGGACCTCGGCGCGTGAGATTGTTGGGCAACGCCTTGATTTCACAAGGGTTTTGCAAATAGTCGCGCGAGACGGCGTTCGCTACGTGGAAACGCGGGGCCAGGCGTCGGTTTTGCTCCCTTCGTCTATCGGTCAGGACGCCACCCTTTCACGGTGGAGAGAGCGGTTCGATTCCGCTAGGGAGCGCCAACAATATCAATGGCTTACGGGATGACGCTTAGGCGGTGTCCAGCAAATGTCCAGTATCCATTCCCCAACGGCTGCAACGGCGACCGGTCCGACACAGGCTCCCATTACGTCAGAAGCGACCGTTCTCGCTTCGCTTGTCGCGTGGTCGGAGGATTGCCCGCTGTGGCAGCGCGACGCCCTGCGGCGGCTCTGCACTGCTCCCTGTTTGGAGGATTCCGATGCGGCCGAGCTGCTCGCGGTCTGCAAAGGTGAGATCGACTGCAAGCCGCTCGAAGCCGCGCACGTCAAGGCGACATCGGCTGGAAACCCGGTTGTCATCCTAAGGCGCCTGCGCGACGTCCAGCACGTGAATGCCCTCGCCGCCGACGAAACGCTCAGTTTCACCCGGGCGGGATTGACCGTCGTCTATGGAGACAATGGATCAGGCAAATCCGGCTACGCGCGCATCCTAAAGCAGGTTTGCCGTGCCCGGGTTGGCAACAAAAGTGAAAATGTCCTCCCGAACATCTATGACGCCAATCCCGGAGCGCCGTCGGCTACGATCGACTTTGCGGTAAACGGTCAGGATGCGTCATCGGCCTGGGTTCTGGGGCAGCCATCGGACCCTGTGCTGTCTGCGGTCAGCGTCTTCGACAGCCGGACGGCGAGCGTGCACGTGGACGACGTCAACGACGTGGCCTACACGCCGTTTCCGCTCCGCATCTTGGGGCATCTCGCCAAACTCTGCCAGGATCTCCGCGAAAAGCTGAAGCCGAGATCAAGCAGATCGAGGCTCAAACCCCTCAGGCGATTAGGCAGCCGCGCTGCAGGCCGGACACGGAAGTCGGAAGGCTGCTCGCACGATTGGGTTGGAGTACACCTGAGGAAGTCCGGAACCTGGCACTGCTCAGCACAGCCGAGATGGACCGGCTGACCCAGCTCAACAGCGATCTGGCAAGCGACCCGGCCAAGGCGGGACGGCAGCTTGCCGCCCTCAGAGACAGGCTTAACGGCATCGAGCGTCGATCGTCGACTCTCGCCGAGGTCGTCTCGCAGGAAAGGGTCGAGGCCCTCAATGCGTTTGCCGACGCATTCGCAACTGCGCGGGAAGCCGCTCTGGCGGCCTCGACGGCTCTTTTCGCTGACGAACCGTTGCCCCAGATCGGATCGGATGCGTGGCGGGCGCTGTGGGAGGCCGCGCGACGCTACTCTGAGGCAGAAGCCTATCCCGATCGACCGTTTCCAGTTGCACAGTCGTCAAGCGTATGCGTGCTTTGCCAGCAGGAGATCATGCCGGAGGCAGGGACGCGGCTCACTCGGTTTGAAGCGTTCATTAAGGACGACAGCAAGCGCAAGGAAAGCGAAGCTCAGGACGCGTACGACACCGCTGTCGCCGAGCTAACCCAGGCGCGGATTTCCCGATCGGATATGAACGAGATGATCCGCTTCGTGGCCGACGAACTCGGCGATGAGGCGCTGGCGGCCAAGCTGCGCCGTTCAGTCGTGCTCAACCTGTGGCGTCTGCGCCAAATCCTCCGGCGCCAGGACGGGCATCCACGGCCTTCCTATCGCGACATAGAGGCCCCGCCGAGCGCAGCGATCGCGGCGCAGGTCGAGGATCTTTCTCGTCGGATGTCTGCGATGACGGCCGAGGTGGATTCGCCGGAGCGACGGGCGATGATCGCCGAGCGCGACGCCCTCGCGGATCGACACTGGCTCTCGACGATCGAGGCGGATGTGCTAGCAGAGATCGAGCGGGCTCAGAAGATCACCGCTCTCAAGACGGCGCTACAGTACACCACGACGAACAAGATCACCAGCAAGAGCACGGAAATCGCTGAAGCCCTGGTCACGAATGCGCTGAGGGCCCAGTTCGCGAAGGAAGTCGGACGCATCGGCGTCGCGTCGCTCGCGATCGAATTGAAGCGGGAAAAGAGCGCCTATGGCATTCCCCGGTTCAAGGTCACGTTGACGAGGAAGCCGAGCGCAGGAGTCGGCGCCGTCCTGAGCGAGGGCGAGTACCGGTGCGTAGCGCTCGCGGCGTTCTTGGCGGAGCTGACAACCAGCGACAGCAGGTCGGCGATCGTGTTCGACGACCCGTGTCGTCGTTGGACCACATGCACCGGGAGAACGTCGCGAAGCGCCTAGCCGAAGAAGCTGCACACCGACAGGTGATCGTCTTCACCCACGACATCGCATTCCTTTTCCTGCTAGATGAAGCATGCGGCGACGTCGATCCCAAGCCGATGATGACCGTCAGGTCGATCAGCCGCGGGCTGGACAACACCGGTTTCTGCAACGCCGACCCTCCGCTGCGGGCTCGGCCTCTCGCCCAGGTGATCGATGGGATGCAGGCTCGGCTCGACAACGAGAGGATCCACTACGATCGCGGCAACCAGGCGGAATGGGAGACGACCGTTCGCTCGTTGCAGGAACAACTGCGGACATCGTGGGAGCGAGCCGTAGAGGAAGCGCTCGGGCCCGTGCTACGCCGACTATCAAATAAGGTGCAGACGGCAGGTTTGGTAAAGCTGACTGCGATCACAGTAAAGGACTGCGAAGAAGTTCGCGATGCATTTGGTAGATGCTCGGCGTTGTTGCACAGCGAAGCGCGCGGACTGAACACGCCGCTACCCTCACCCGACAAGGTTCAGGCCGAAATCTCCGCCTTGAAGACCTGGGTGGAATCGGTAGCGTCGAGGCAGAAAGCCATCAAGCCGGTTTAGGCGACTTCGTCGACGACCATGCACCAGTAGTCGATTGCCCCATTGTCGCGATGGTCGCGCGGCTATATCCGGTCGCGCTTTGGATTTTCAAGCACTGCGAAAGCGCTCCCAGATCATGGTCTGCCGGTTGAAAGCGAAGGCATACGGGTCGTCCGAGATGATCGGGGGCTGCTGGCTCTCCACGCGTCGAATGGCTTCCGACGCATGTTCGGCATCGGCGGCGCTTTTGAACCCATCATGCGCGAGCCCATGGATGACGCGCTCGAATCCGAGATGCGCGAGGTAGGCAAGATCCCTGATCTCGCGAGCGTTAGATCGAGTCGCTTTTCGCCCTCGGATGGTTCCGTCCAAAGCCGACCGGCGTCGAATCCTTTCTGCCACGCCGCCTCGCCCATCGCGTCGCCAAGCATGGCGGCGCCGGTCAGGTAGAGGAAGATTTTGCCCTTCGTACCCTCTCCGCGTTTCATGGCGTTGGCCATATAGTCAAGCGCCTTATCGACCTTCTCCGGCAACGGCTGATCCTTGGTCTCGTAGTGGAAGCTGCAGGTCCGGGACAGATCGAGGACGGCCTTCCGGATTCCCTCCAGGCGTCCCTGATGGAATGAGCGCGACCGCAGCCAGGCGAAGACGACGCAGGCGAGGGCGATGCCGACGTATATGATCCAACGGTCGCCTTCCATTGCAGCCTCCAGACCCCGACAATCCTTGGTGGAAAAATGCGCCGATGCTGCTAGGATGTCGATATCCGACGGGGAGCACATGGGGATTTTCGGAAACCTGCTGCGCGGCCGTTCGCGTCTTAAGATCGCCACCAAGACCGCGGTTTTCATGGGGCCGCACATCTCCAGCTATTTCGACCTGCCTCGCATCCGCGACTATTCGGAGGACTGGAAGCGCAAGGTCAAAGCCGACTTCGACGCGAAGACGCTCGGAATCATCGAGGCCGAGAACCCGTTGCTCGCGCTGCGCCAGCAGATCGCCGACGCCGCTCTATGGCACGCCGACTATCAGGTTCTCTCGCTGACGGCAAAGGACAAGGCGGAATCGTTCTATGCCGACTGCGATCTCGTTTCCGACGAACTGCACTATACCACCTGCCGGCCTGCATCGAGCACCACGACGCGCTGCGCGAATATTGGTGGCGTCTCAAGGATTCGTCGCTGCGCGCGGGACACTCTCTCGAAGAGTTGGTCTTCCACTACGCGCAGACGTATTCGCTACTAGGGCTGATGTACGTTAATGGATTCAATATTTTGCGCGCCGTCCATCGAGACGTGGAGACCGTCGGCAGGGACTGGTTCCGTCCTTTCATACTGTCGGCACTGATTCAGGCGGTGGACAAGTTCAGATCGAAGATCGGCCTACCTTCGCTGCTACTCGACGGCGACACCGGCCGCTTCTATCACGTGTCGTTCGCACTGGTCGCGCGGGGGGACCGCAATCCGCTGTTCACCTGGGAAGACACCGTGCGCCGGCCGCATCCCTATCAGCCACCACCACCCTCCTAGATGCGGGGCGGGAAGCGACGACACAAGCGTGAAATGACCCGAGATATCATCCCCCAAAAGCTTGCTATCCTTCACAACGCCGAGGAGCTGCTGCGTCAGAAAGCGCGTAGCATGATCGCCGACGATGCTCGGCTGCAATTGCACCTCGCAGTGACCGAAGCAGCGATGGACTTGGCCGACGTGCTGCGCCAATTCAATTCGAGCGACGAAGACCTAAGGGTTGCTGTGGTCCTCGGGATGCGAACGTTCAATGCGTTCGCCGCGAGCATCAAGCTGACGCTTTCTGGCTACCGTCAAAACAGCGCACTCATCCTCCGCGACGTTTTGGAAACGGTCTTCCTGTTGGACTTGTTCGCTGGCGACCCGTCGCTGATCGAGCGCTGGCGACACGCCGACAAGAAGGCGCGCATGAAAGATTTTTCTCCGGTGAAAGTACGCGAGGCACTTGACGCCCGCGATGGCTTCACATCGAAAAAACGCTTCGAGATGTACGAGCTGTTTTCTGAACTCGCCGGTCACGCCAACATGAAGTCATCCTGGATGATGCGACCGCAAAAAGATGGTGATGCCGTGATCGGCCCGTTCATGGAAGCAACGTCGCTGGAAGCCGTCATCTCAGAAATGGGACGGCTCGCAGTTCAGGTCGGTGAGCAACTCAACCGTTTTTTCCCTGCAAACTGGGAACAAGGCATGCCGCCACGTGTCGCCTTCGCCCAGCTAAAGCAAAACTGGATAAACCGCTTCTACCCGACCGCAGCGAGCGAACGGTAGCAGCCGAAGTTTCCGGCGAAACCCTTCAGGACATCGCGACGGCGCGCGGCATCTCATCGAACGTGCGCCCGCGATAGTGCCTGCCGGTGCTTTTTTTGCGAACGCCGCCCCACTGCTTGAAGAAAAACGCCGTCCTTGCCTTGCGACAAGCGGCTTCAATCTCCGCGACCCACTGCTCGGCCATCGGGCGCGAGCGCGGGCCGCTCTCGCCACCGACGATGGCCCAATGGATGCCCGTCAGATCGGCCCGGGCCACGGACCCGAGTAAAGGCTCGAACGCAACAAACCTGATG
>Ga0210399_10001974_pt1 | contig 15927 bp, 13 predicted proteins | sample IncBWC14MmetaG_FD_150865 | JGI IMG/M metagenome (GOLD analysis project Ga0210399, IMG submission 150865) | Forest soil microbial communities from Barre Woods Harvard Forest LTER site, Petersham, Massachusetts, United States - Inc-BW-C-14-M | ecosystem: Environmental > Terrestrial > Soil >...
CCCTCCACCCCGGGGTGCGGGACCGGGTCATGAACGAGCAGGGCCAGGTGCAGTCCCAGGTGAACGTGTTCGTCGGCCGCCAGAGCATCATCCACACCGGCGGCCTCCGCACGCCCCTCGGAGACGGGGCCGAGCTCTATATCCTTCCCGCCCTGAGCGCCGGATAGCCCGGGACCACCCCTCCTGACCCGCGATCTTGCGCCCCCCAACCTGGGCGGGCTATGCTGCGGTTGTGATCCTGGCCGGCCTCCTCCTCGCCGCCGCCGCCATCCCGGAGCCGAGCGTCAGCAACTCCGTGGTCCTGCTCCAGGAATACCGCTCCCGCTACGACTGGAGCCTGCCCTGGCGCATGGAGCCGGTGGAGACCGCGCTCGGCAGCGGCTTCCTGATCGAGGGCGGGCGCATCGTGACCAACGCCCATGTGGTGAGCGACGCGCGGCAGATTCTGGTCCGGCGCCCCGAACAGGCCGATCCCTACGTTGCCACCGTGGAGGCAGTGGGCAACGACTGCGACTTGGCCGTGCTGAGGGTGGGGGACCCCGCCTTCACGGCCGGCATGCGGCCCCTCGCCCTCGGGGACGTGCCCCGCTCGGGGAGCCGGGTCCTCACTTATGGGTTCCCCCTGGGCGGGCACGACGTCTCCTCCACCGCGGGTATCGTCTCCCGGGTGGAGTCGCGGGGGTACGTCCACAGCGGTATCGACGCTCACCTCGTGGTCCAGACGGACGCCGCCATCAACCCCGGCAACAGCGGGGGTCCGGTGGTGCAAGACGGCCGGGTGGTGGGGGTCGCTTTTCAGGGCTTCCCCGGCTTCGAGAACATGGGCTTCTTCATCCCGATTCCGGTGGTCAAGCACTTCCTGAAGGATCTCGAGGACGGGCACTACGACGGCTTCCCGGATTCGGGCCTGCAGACCACGCCCCTGGTCTCCCCCGCCTACCGCCGCGAGCGCGGCCTGCCCGCGGGCAAGAGCGGGGTGGTGGTGGACGAGGTCTCGCAGGGAGGGACCGCGTACGGGGTGGTCAAGCCCGGGGACGTGATCCTGGCCGTGGAGGGGAGCCCGGTGGCGGATGACGGCAGCATCCGGATCGGCGACGCCCGCGTGACCTTCGAGCACCTGCTGGACATGAAACAGGCGGGGGAGCCGGTGACCATCAGGGTCTGGCGGGACGGGCAGGAGCAAGAGCTGCACGCGTCGTCCCGCCACATTGCCCGCCTGGAGAGCCGGCGCAACCGCTACGGCGTCGCTCCCCGCTACGTGGTCTACGCGGGGCTCGTCTTCATGCCCCTGGACGTGGAAATGCTCAAGACCTACGGGAGGGGCTGGCCCCAGACCGCCGACCGCAACCTGGTCTGGCACCTTCTGTTCCGGGAGGCCGAGCAACCGGAGACCGCGGAGCGGGAGGTGGTGGTGCTGACCCGGATCCTGCGCCATCCCGTGAATTCGCAGATGAGCTTCGCGGGCCCGGTGGCGGTGGCGCGCATCAACAGCATGACCCTGAAGGGGCTGGGCGACGTGGTCGTCGCCCTGGCCGGAAACCACGAGCGCTTCCACCACCTGGAGTTCGAGGGGTTGGCCGGCATTGAGGCCCTCGACCGCGAGAAAGCCGATGCCGCCCACTCCGAGATACTGCGCCAGTATGCGATCCCACGGGATAAGAACCTCTAGGGGGGGGCCGCTCCTGGCCGCCGTGGTGCTGGCCGCCTGCGCGGCCCGCTCCCGGCCGGGGACGGCGGTCGCGGTGCCCGCGGGGCCGAGCCCCGCTGATCGACTGCGGGCGGCGGTGGTGGCGGTGCGGGTCACGGGCCAGGAGTGGAACTGGAAGACGCCCTGGGCCAAGCAGAGCCCTTGGACCCGCAGCCTTACCGGGCTGGTGGTCCCCGGCCCCCGCATCCTGATCGCCAGCTCGGCCGTGGGCAATCACATCCTGATCGAAGTGCAGAAGCTGGGCCTGGAGACGCGCACGCCCGCGCGCTTGGCCCGGGTCGATCACGAGGGCCCGCTCGCCCTTCTGGAGGTGGACGACCCCACCTTCTGGAAGGGACTGTCCCCCCTGCCCCTCGCGGAGCGCGTCCCCCTGGCCGGCGAGGTGACCGTGCATCGTTGGCCTCGGGTGGGGCAGATCGAGTCCTCCCCCGCCACCGTTCGGCAGGTGCGGGTGGGGCGACACGCCTTCTCGCGGGTCAGCCTCCTCACCCTGGATCTCTCGAGCAGCCTGGAGGGGGCGGGGGACTCCGAGGTGGTGGTGGCGGACGGGAAGGTCGTGGCTCTGACCACCGGAAAGTCGGGAGACACCCTCAGCGGGATCGCGTCGCCGGTGCTCCGCCAGTTCCTGGTCGACGCCACCGAAGGATCGTACCGGGGCTTCCCCCGCGCGGGGGTGGCCTGGCAAGACCTCGGCAACCCCGCCCTCCGCGCCTCTTTGGGCCTCGCCCCGGGAGAGGGGGGAATAAGGCTCACCCGGATCCTGCCCCATGGCAGCGGGTCCGGCGTGCTCCAAGAGGGGGATGTCGTTCTGGCCGTGGACGGAATCGTCCTCGACGAGACCGGCCAGTTCGAACACCCCCTTTACGGAAAGATGTCGTTCCCCCTCCTCTTCACCGAGGGCCACCACCCCGGAGATGCACTGCCCCTCCGCATCCTCCGGAACGGCGAGCGCCGCACGGTGACGATAGAGTTGCGGGCCATGCGGCCGGAGGAGGACCGCGTGCCGCCCTACATCTTCGGGCGCGGGCCGGAATACGCGGTCTACGGGGGCCTCGTCTTCCAGGACCTGAGCGCACCCTATCTGGCAACGTGGGGCGACTGGCCGCGGCGGGCGCCTCCCCACCTGCTCATCGCCTACGACCGCGACGGTGCCGAGCCTTCCCCGGAGCGTCCCCGCATCGTTCTCCTCACCAGCGTCCTGCCCGATGCCGCCAACCTCGGGTATCAGGATCTCCGGGACCTCATCGTGAGCGGGGTGAACGGCTCGAAGGTGGGGGACCTCCAGGATCTGCGCCGCGCCTTCGCCTCGCCCCGCGGCGGCTTCCAGGTCGTGGAGTTCCGGCCCGGCCAGGGGCCGGGCCGGATCGTGCTCGACGCGGCGGAGGTGGAGGCGGCCGCCGCCCGCATCCGCGCCGTCTACGGCGTACCCGCCTCTCCCTGAGCGGTGGGCGTCTTCCGCGGCCCTCGCGGCTTGGGGTAGAGTAGGGCGCTCCCGGGGGGATCCACCATGAGACTGTCGGAGCGGATGGCGCGGCTCGGCACGGAGACCGCGTTCGAGGTGCTCGTGCGGGCGCGCGCCCTGGAGGCTCAGGGGCGCCAGATCGTGCATCTGGAGATCGGCGAGCCCGACTTCGACACCCCGCCCCACATCACCGCGGCCGCGATAGAGGCCCTGAAGGGTGGGGCCACTCACTACGGTCCTTCCGCCGGGATACCCGAGTTGCGGGAGGCGGTTGCGGAGGACTCGACCCGGCGCCGGGGGGTGAAGGCCACGCCGGAAATGGTGGTCGTCACGCCAGGAGCGAAGCCGATCATGTTCTTCGTGATCCTGGCCCTGGTCGACCCCGGAGACGAGGTCCTCTACCCCAACCCCGGCTTCCCCATCTACGAATCCATGATCCGCTACATTGGCGGCGTGCCCGTCCCCGTGCGCCTGCGGGAAGAGAAGGGCTTCGACCTGGACGTGGATCAGCTCTGCGACAAGCTGGGGCCAAGGACAAGGCTCGTCATCCTGAACTACCCGCACAACCCCACGGGGGGCGTGATCTCGGAAGCCGGCCTCCGGGCCATCGCCGATGCCGCGGCCCGGCACGGGGTGCCCGTTCTCTCGGACGAGATCTACGGCCGCATCCTCTACGACGCCGGGCATACCTCGATCGCGGCCATGCCGGGCATGGAGCCCCTGGCCATCGTCCTGGACGGCTTCTCCAAGACCTACGCCATGACCGGCTGGAGGCTGGGCTACGGGGTGATGCCCGCCCCCATGGCCCAGGTGGTGGCGAAGCTCCAGACCAACTCCACCTCCTGCACCGCCACCTTCAGCCAGAAGGCGGGGGTGGCGGCCCTGCGCGGCGACCAGTCCTCGGTGGAGGGGATGGTGGCGGAGTTCCGGCGGCGGCGGGATGCCATGGTGGCGGGCCTGCGCACCGTCCCCGGGGTCCAGTGCGTCCGCCCCGCGGGCGCCTTCTACGTCTTCCCCAACATCACGGGCACCGGCTACTCCAGCCGGGCCCTGGCCGACCGTCTGCTGGAGGAGGCGGGGGTGGCCTGTCTCTCGGGGACCGCCTTCGGGGAGTTCGGGGAAGGGCACTTGCGCTTCTCCTATGCCAACAGTATGGAGAACATCGAGGAGGCCCTCCGCCGCATGCGCGGGCTCCTGGCGAGGTGACATGAGCTTCCGCGTCTACGCCACCTGCGACATCGGCCGGGAAGCCCTCGACCGCCTGCGGGAGCGGGGCTGGGAGCTGGAGGTCTACGACCATATCGAGCCCCCGCCCCAAGACGTGATCCTGGACAAGGTGAGGAGCGGGATCGACGGCCTCATCACCACCCTCCGGGACCGGATCGACGAGGAGGTCTTCGCGGCGGGGGCCGCGGCCGGGCTCAAGATCGTGGCCCAGCTCGCGGTGGGCTTCGACAACATCGACCGCGCCGCCGCCAATCGGCACAAGATCCCCTTTAGCCACACCGCGGACGTGCTCACGGAGTGCACGGCCGAGTTTGCCTTCTTCATCATGGGCTGTGTGGCCCGCAAGACCTGGCCCGCGGAGCAGATGGTACGAAACCAGGAGTGGTCCACCTGGCACCCCCACCAGCCTTGGCTCGGGGACGAAGTGACGGGGAAGACCCTGGCCGTCATCGGCACCGGCCGCATCGGCAAGAGCCTGGCCAAGAAAGCGGTGGGTCTCGACATGGACCTGCTGTGCTACGACCCCGTCTACCAGGACCAGAAGTTCGTGGCCGGGATCCGGAGGGTCATGGAGGTCCGCCACCGGGAGGGCCTCTGCCCGCGCCTGCAGGTGATCGACTACGTCTCCTTCGAGCAGGCGCTGGGGCGCGCGGACTTCGTCTCCCTCCACGTGCCCTTGACGCGCCCGGGGGAGGCACCGGAGCCCACCTATCACCTTATGGACGAACGCCGGCTGCGCCTCATGAAGCCCACCGCCTACCTGATCAATACCTCGCGGGGACCGATCGTGGAGGAGAAGGCCCTGGCCAGAGCGCTCCACGAGGGCTGGATCGCGGGGGCGGCCCTGGACGTGTTCGAGACAGAGCCCCTGCCTGCGGACAGCCCGCTACGCGACGATCGGCTCAAGCTCAAACTGCGCCTGTTCCCCCATTTCGCGTCCGCGGGCCGGGCCACGCGCTTGTCCCCGGATCCCAATGTGGGCATGGCGGGGCGGACGGTGCAGGCGGTGATCGACGTCCTCGAGAAGCGCTATGACGGGGACCCCAAGAAGATGCCCTACATCGTGAACAAGGAGGCCTTCTAAGGTCGGCGGGGCAGACTTGCGCCCGGCGGGCGGCCTAGTAGACTGGACGACCCATGGGATCGAGTCCTTCTGCCTCCATGTTCCGAGCCACCCTCGCCGGGGGCGTGCTCACGCTCCTCGCCGTCGCGGCCCCGGGGGCTCGCGCCGAGGAGCCCACCGCGGGCGAGCAGGCGCGCCTCTGCGAGGAGCGCGGCGGCGAGGAAGGGCTTGCGGCCTGCCGCAGCGCGATCGCGCTTGGCCTGGGGCGGGAGCGGGCGGCCGCGCTGCGCCAACTCCTGGCCCTGCGCCTGGCCTCGCTCGAGCGCTGGGAGGAGCTGGCCGCGGTCTACCGGGAAGCGGTCCGCGCCGACCCCAACGACCCCGAGGCCAACTGGCGCCTCGGCTCGACCCTCCTCTTCGCCCTCGGCAAGCCGGAGGAGGGCCTCTTTCCCTTGCAGGAGGCCGTGCGGCTCGCGCCCGCCGAGCCCCAGCCCCGCCTCGCCCTGGGCGCGGCTCTGAACGCGCTGGGTCGCCATGCCGAAGCGGTGGCCACCTTCGAGGAGGCGCTCCGCCTCGACCCCGCGGCCCTGGACGACCACCCCGGCTCCCGCGCCGTGTACGAGGCTTCGAAGCGGGGGGAGCGGTGGCCGTGACTCAGGGCGCGGCCTTTCTCCGGCGGGCCCTCTCCCGCCGGTAGTGCCGGCGGGCCTTGGCCCGGTTCCCGCAGACGCTCATGTCGCACCAGCGTCGAGAGCGGTTCCGGCTCGCGTCCAGGAAGAGCCAGGCGCAGTTGGGGGCGGCGCACTCCCGCAGCCGCTCCCGGGCGGGGGAGGTGAGGAGCTCCCCCGCCGACTGGATGACGGGCCACAGCACCCGATCGAAATCCGCATCCGCTGAGAAGCCCCAGTCGAGAGCGCCCCTCGTGCCCACAATCCGCAGCCGGGCCAGCGCAGAAGGAAGGGCGGCGTTCAGGACGAGGAGGGCGCGGGGGGGGATGGCCCGCCCCGCCGCCACCGCGGAGAAGACGGAGTAGAGCGCCTCCCGCAGGAGAAGGGCGCGCCGCCGGGCCGCCTCCGCCTCCCCCCCGCGCCGCCCAGCCCGGGCGCGCAGCCGCCGGGCCTGACCGGGGCTGAGGAGAGCCGCCTGCTCGCCCCAGGCCAGCAGGTCGAGGTAGCTCCGCAAGAGCTCCCGCGGGCGGGGGGTTGGACGGGCCTCCAGGGTGTTGACCAGGTCCAGGCAGGGCCGGCCCCCTGTGAGCTCAAACCGCTCGCCGTTCCCCGCCCCCCCTCGGAGCGCCATTCTTCGTATAACCCCTTAAAGGCTCTTGACAGGTTAGAGACATCCACATAGCTTCTAACCCGTGAACTTTATCACACCGGTTAGAAGGAGCCCGAGGTGACCCAGCCCCGCCCGAACCCCGGCCTGGAGCCGTACCTGGCCCTCCTCGACGAGGCCTTCGAACGCAAGGCCTGGCACGGCCCCAACCTGCGGGGCTCGGTGCGGGGCCTGAGCGCGAAGCGCGCGGCCTGGCGGGCCGGCCCCTCCCGGCACAGCATCTGGGAGATCGTGGTCCACGCCGCCTATTGGAAGTATGCGGTGCGGCGCCGGCTCACCGGCCAAAAGCGGGGCTCCTTCGCCTATCCGGGCAGCAACTGGTTCGCCCGCCCCTCCACCCCGGACGACGCGGCCTGGAGACGGGACGTGGCGCGCCTCGTGGAGGAGCATCGGCAGCTCCGAGAGGTGGTGGCCCGCCTCTCCCGCGCCGACCTCGCGGCGGGGGGAGGAGGCAGCGCGCGGATGATCCGGGGCATCGCCGCCCACGACCTCTACCACGCCGGCCAGATCCAGCTCCTGAAGCGCCTGGGCCCGCGCTGAGCGGCGGGATCGGAGCCGCGGACGGGCCTCAGCCCGAGAATTCCGCGATCACGGGAGCGTGGTCCGAGGGCTGCTTGCCCTTGCGCTCCTCGCGGTCGATGGAAGCGGCGCGGCAGCGCTCGGCGAGGGGCGTGCTGGCCAGGATGAGGTCGATGCGCAGACCCTGATTCCTGGGGAAGGCCAGCCTCCGGTAGTCCCACCACGAGTAGAGCCCCGGCTCGGGATGATGGAGACGCAGAGTGTCGGCCAGGCCCCAGCGCCGCACCTCTTCGAGGGCGGCCCGCGCCTCCGGGTGGAAAAGGACGGAGCCCGCCCAGGCCGCGGGATCGACCACGTCCCTCTCCTCAGGGGCCACGTTGAAGTCCCCGCCCAGGACGAGAAGCTCGTCCCGGCGGCAGCGCCGGTCCAGATACTCGCGCAGGCGGCGGAGCCATTCGAGCTTGTAGGCCCACTTCTCCGAACCCACCTCCTCCCCGTTGGGGGCGTAGGCGCAAACCACGCGCAGGCCCCCTACGCGGACGGAGATCAAGCGGGCCTGCTCGTCGTCGTCGCCCAGTCCGCGTTCGACGTCGCGGGGCTCCTCGCGGGAGAGCACGGCCACCCCGTTGTAGGTCCGCTGGCCAAGGACGGCCGCGTGGTAGCCGGCCTCCCGGAGCGCCGCGAAGGGGAAGGCCTCCTCCGCGACCTTCAGCTCCTGCAAGCACACCACGTCCGGCTGAGCGGCCCCCAGCCAGCGGACGAGCCGCGGCTCCCGGGCCCGGATCGAGTTGACGTTCCAGGAGGCTATCTTCAACGCCGCCACTCTACTCCCCGAGGGCGGGGCCGGGCCAGGGGCGAGGGAGCGCGCGACGAATGGCGAGGAAACGCTGCTTCCCGGGCACGGCGCCCGGGAGCGCCTCCCGGGGTTGCGGGGGAGGAGGGGCGCGGGGTCCCGCTAGGGGGGCGAACTCAGGAGGTCTTCTTCTTCGGGGCCCCGGGCTCCGGCGGATTGTTCAGCACCGTCCAGTAGAGACCGAGCTGGCGCGCGGCGGTCACGAAGCCCTCGAACTCCACCGGCTTGCGGACATAGCTGTTGGCGCCCAGCTCATAGGTGTTGGCGATGTCGGTCTGCTCCGTCGAGCTCGTCAGCATGACCACCGGCGTCCGCCGCGTCCGCTCGTCCTCCCGCATGCGCTTGAGGACGTCGAGACCGTTCAGGAGGGGCAGTTTGATGTCCAGCAGTACCACCACCGGCTGGTCCGTCGGGTCGCGGCCGGCGTGGGCCCCCGTGCCGAAAAGGTAGTCGAGAGCCTCCACGCCGTTGCGCGCGACCACCACCGGGTTCGTGATCTTGGCCTCCGTCAGGGCCATCACCGTCAGCTCGACGTCGTCGCGGTTGTCTTCCACGAGAAGGATGGGCCGGTTGTTCATGGATTGCGCTCCAGAGTGAAGTAGAACGTCGCCCCTTCGCCGACCGTCCCTTCGGCCCATATCCGTCCACTGTGGCGGTTGACGATCCGCTGCACGGTGGCCAGGCCGATTCCCGTGCCCTCGAAATCCGCATCGCTGTGAAGCCGCTGGAACGCACCGAAGAGCTTGTCCGCGTACGCCATGTCGAAGCCCGCCCCGTTGTCGCGCACATAGAAGGCCGCCCCCGCGCCATCCTTGAGCTTGCCCACCTCGATGCAGGCATCCTCCCTCTTGGCCGTGAACTTCCACGCGTTGCCCATCAAGTTCTCGAGCACGATGGTCAAGAGGTGGGGATCCGCCTCCGCGGTGAGGTCCGCTTCCACGCGCACACGCACCTCCCGTACCGGCGGCCGCGTCGCCAGCTCGGCCGCCACCCGACCCGCGATCTCGCTCAGGCTCACCTCTTGGCGGACCAGATCCCGACGGCTGACCCTGGCCAGCCCGAGCAGGTCGTCTATCAGCCTGGCCATCCGCTGGGTCCCGGCCCGCACCCGCTCCAGGTAGTGACGACCCTGTTCGTCGAGCTGGGACCCGTACCCGCTGAGGACGGCCTTGCTGAAGCCGTCGATCCCCCGCAGGGGAGCCCGGAGGTCATGAGACACCGAATACGAGAACGCCTCCAGCTCCTTGTTCGCGGCCGCCAGGTCGTGGGTCCGGGCCTCGACGCGCCTCTCCAGGTCGACGCGGGCCTCCTGGAGGTCGGAGTTCTGCCGCTCGATCTGGTCCAGCATCTCGTTGAAGGTGCCGATGAGGGAGCCGATCTCGTCGTTGCCCTCCGACTTGGCCCGCACCGAGTAGTCCTTCTGGGAGGAAACGGTGCGCGCGGTGTTGGCCAGGTTCAACAGCGGCCTGGAGATCGTCTTCTCGACGATCCGGGAGATCGCGATGGCGAGGAGGAAGGACCCGGCCAGGATGACCATCACCATGCCCGCGTAGCGGCGCTGACGGTCGGCCAGCTCATCCAGGTCGGCGCGGATCAGCAGCGTGCCCACGGTCTTTCCCTCGAACCGGATGGGCTCGGACACGAGGAGCTCGCCGGCCGTGAAGAGGTATCCGGCCGGAATCTCGGGAGAAGGGTTGAGAAGCGTCGCCGCCGACCCGCCGTCGCGGGCATAGCTGGCGAGGGGCCGGCCCCCCTTCTCGGCGACGATGAGGGCCGCCGCTACCGCCGGTTCTCCCCGCAAGCCGCCCAGGGTGGCGCTCGCGGCCTCGGTGTCGTTGAAGAGGAGGGGCGAGACGCTGTTGAAGCTGATGATGTGCGCCTCGCTCAGGATGCGGCGCACCATCGACTCGCGGAAGCTGTGCAGATCGTAGGCGAGGAAGGCGATGCTCGCCGTCACCAGCGCCGTCACGCTGCTCAGCATGCCGATGCTGGTCAGCTTCCGCCGGATGCTCATCCCGCCCAGGAGGTTCATCTCAGACGCCGTCACCCTTGGAGATGACACGCAGGGCCAGGCGGATGAGCTGAGAGCTCATCTTGAGGTGCGCGCGCTCGACTTGGTCCAGGTTGATGTCGAAGCGGACGAGGTCGTTCTTCAGCTTGAAGGTGATCATCCCGCCCCGGTCCGAGAAGCCGTCCATCTCGCCCACGGTGAGAACGCTGGTTCCCTCCAGGGCCTTCAGGATCTCCGCCAGGCGGGGCCGCTCGGACGAGCCGATGAAGAGGATCTGGAACTTGCCCGCGGCCTCCGGGGCGCTGATCCGGCGGACCTCCACGTTTCTGTCCAGAATGGTCTTTCCGGCAAAGGTGCTCTCCAGGATCCCGCCGAAGGGGTCCTCGCCCAAGACGGCGACGGTGAAGGCGGGGCCGAGAGTGCGCTCGTCCGGCCAGTGCACGAACTTGGCAAAGTTGTAGAGGAACGCGGCTTTGACCTGGTACTCGCTCGCCCGGGGGGCCTCCCGCGTGTCCACCGCCTGGGCCGAGGCGAGCAACAAGAGAACGGCCAGAGTACCCGAGCCCGGGAGCCTTACCACCGCCACCGGGCCTCGCCATAGATGGACCGCGGGATCTCAACCGCGGTGGGGCCGCTGCCGAACTCGAGGTGATGGTCGCGCAGGAGGTTCTGGCCCACCACGGCCAGCTCGAGCTTGGCCACGACCGGCCAAGCGAGGCGGGCGTCCAGGGCCGAATAGGCGGGTGTCTTCTGGGAGCGGATGGCGTCGACCCACCGGAGGCTGACGTCCGCGTCCAGGCCCGCGGGAAGCCGCCAGGAGGAGCGGATGCGGGCGATGTGACGGGGGCTCGCCTCGTCGGTGGGGACGGAGGTGAGGTCCGTGCTGCCGGGCTGGGCCATGAGGCTCATGCTCAGGTAGGAGTACTCCGCGGCCATGGTCCAGGACCTGGTCAGTTGCGCGAGGGAGGAGAGCTCCAATCCGGAGGCATGCCCGCCGAGCATGTTCGCGAAGCGGAAGGGAAGGATCTGGCGGCCGGGGGCCGGGATGGGCGTGCCGCTCTCGATGCTGAGGAGGTCCGAGTAGCGGTTGTAGAAGAGAGCGAGGTCCAGGCTCAGCCGATCCGTGGGCCGGACACGGTACCCGGCCTCGTAGGCGACCACACTCTCGCTCGTGAAGGAGTCATTCCCGGAGATCTGCGCGAAGACGGGGAGGGTGGGGCTGAAGGACGCGGTCAGAGAAAGGTCGCGCTCGATCCGGGAGGGCGTGCGCACGGCCCGGGTGATGGCGGCCCAGATCGCCTGACGAGAACCCGGAGACCACAGCAAGCGACCGCTGGGTTGGAGCTCGAACCCCGTGTACTCGTTCCGCTCCAGCTTGGTCCCCAGGCTGAGCGTCAAGCGATCCTTCACGAGCGCGATCTCGTCCTGGACGAAGAGGCTGAAGATGTGATCGGTCCGGTCCGGGGGGACGAAAGCTATGGTATCGGCCCCCTGCCCCCGGCCGGAGGAGAACCGATAGCCAAGACCCCAGACCACCTTCTGGCGGGCGAGGCCGAACTGGTCCTGGATGTCGATATTGAAGGTGTCGCGAGTCTCGTGAAAGGTGGGCTCCAATCGACGCGTGCGGTCGTAATAGGAGGTGACGGCGAGACTCGACCCCAGAAGCGAGTGATCCCACCGGGCCAGCAGGTTGCCTCCCGAGAGCTCCGCGGGGGTGTCCACCGTGCGCTGATAGGGGGGCGAAAAGGAGGTCAGCGCGGTCCGCTCGCCCGCTCGGCCGTTATAGATGTCTCCCTGGACGGTCAGCCGGTCGCTCGAGGGAAGCTTCCAATCGGAGCGGAATCCGCTCTGAGCCATGTGCCACCCGTCGAAGTCGTCGCCGCTGGCGTGATATCCAGGCTCGCGGTCGAAGTATTTGCCGTAGACCCGGTAGCTGCCCGTGTCGCCGACCGTTCCGCCATAGCGCGCGCCGACGAAGCCCCGTTCCTGGTTCCCACCCCCCCCGTAGACGAGCCCGCCCTGGGTGTCCCGGGAATTCTTCGTGATGATGTTGACGATCCCGTTCACCGCGTTCGCGCCCCAGAGGGTCCCCCCGGGCCCCCGCACGACCTCGATCCGCTCGATGTCGTCCAGGACCGTGTCCTGCACCTCCCAGTACGTGCCCGCGAACAGGGGGGTGTAGAGGCTGCGCCCGTCCATCAGGGCGAGCTCGGAGCGCGAGAGGCGACTGGTGAAGCCGCGGATCCCCACCGCCCATTGATTGGAGTTGATGCGGGCCACCTCGACCCCCGGCGCCAGCCGAAGAGCCTCCGGAATGCTCGTGGCCCCCGAACGTCGAATGTCCTCCGCGGTGATGACGTAGACCGCGGCCGGGGTCTGGAACAGCGGTTCTTCCTCCTTGGACACCGAGGTGACCCGGGTCTGCGCGAGCTCCTCCAGGCTGATGGAGGTCAAGTCGCGCTGGTTGTCGGCCAGCAAGGAGGTCGTGGAGGCCAGAAAGACGAGAGGGAGGAGCGGGGCTGGAAAAACGAGAGACTGGCGGGGCCGCCCTGGGCTCGACACATGAAACATGAAGCTGGTCCCCCCGGGCGCCAACGAGCTATTCGTTGCGCCGATATGCACTTAACATCGAATGTGTAGAAACATGATACTCCTCATTTCCACATCTTGTGCTGGAAATAGCTAGTATTGGACGAGGGGGGCGATGACTCATGGGGGCTAGCGTCCGGGTCCTCCACCTCGAAGACAGCCCAACCGATTCCGAGCTCGTGGAGTTGGCGCTCCGGGAGGCCGGTATGGACTGGGAGGTGGTGAGGGTGGAGACCCGAGATGCCTTCGTGGCTGCCCTCGAGGGGGGCGGCTACAACATCGTGGTCTCCGACTACAGCCTTCCCTCCTTCAACGGACTCCAGGCCCTGCGGGAGGCGAAGGCGCGGAGGCCGGAGATGGCCTTCCTATTCTTCACCGCCACCCTCGGAGAAGAGCGCGCGGTCGAGGCTCTCAAAGCCGGGGCCACGGACTTTGTCGCCAAGGAGAGGCGGGACCGACTCGCCCCCGCTCTCCTGCGGGCGCTGGCGGAGACGGCCGAGCGGGCCGCCCGCCGGCAGGCCGAGGATGCCTTGCGCAGCACCAAGGAGCGACTCCACCACCTCGTGAGCTCGAGCCCGGCGGTTCTGTACTCGCTCCGGGTCGCGGGCCAGACGCTCGTCCCCGACTGGGTGAGCGAGAACATCGAGCAGCTGCTCGGTTACGCTCCTGCCGAGGTCCTCAAGTCGGAGTGGTGGGTGGATCGGGTCCATGCCGAGGACCGGGAGCCGGTCCTGGCCCAGGTTCAGAAGCTCCTGCAGGAGGGGCACGTCGTCCGCGAGTATCGCTTCCGCCGCAAGGACGGGGCGTACCGCTGGGTTCGGGACGAGCAGAAGCTGCTGCGGGACGGGGAAGGGAACCCGCTTGAGGTAGTGGCGTCGTGGTCGGACGTCACGGAGCGGAAGCAGGCCGAGCTGAGGTTGCAGGAGCGCGAGGAGCAGTATCGGCTCTTGTTCGACAGCAACCCGCATCCGATGTGGGTCTTCGACGCGGAGACGCTCGCCTTCCTCGCCGTCAACGACGCCGCCGTTCGACAGTACGGATACACGCCGGCGGAGTTTCTGGGCATGACCATCAACGACATCCGGCCCCCCGAGGAGATTCCAAAGCTCTCCGCGCATCTCAAGGGACTCTTGCGGATGCCGCCGGGGTCCCCGAGCGGCTGGCGGCACCGGACGAAGGACGGCTCCCTCATCGAGGTCGACATCTCGTCCGATCCGATCACGTTTCAGGGGCGGAAGGCGGTGCTCGTCCTCGCCCACGACGTGACGGAGAAGAGGAGGCTGGAGGCGCAGCTCCTCCAGTCCCAGAAGATGGAGGCCGTCGGCCAGCTCGCGGGCGGGGTGGCGCACGACTTCAACAATCTCCTGGGCGTCATCACCGGCTATACCGAGCTGATGCTGAAGGACCTGGGAGTGGGGCACCCCGGCTTCCGGCGCGCGGCGGAGATCCAGAAGGCGGCGGATCGGGCCGGGAGCCTGACCCGCCAGCTCCTGGCCTTCAGCCGCAAGCAGGTCCTGGTCCCGGAGGTGCTGGACCTGAACACCGTGCTCGACGACACCGAGAAGATGCTGCGGCGGCTCATCGGCGAGGACGTCCAGCTCGTCACCGTCTTCGCTTCCGGGCTGGGTCTAGTGAAGGCGGATCCGGGGCAGATGGAGCAGGTGATCATCAACCTGGCCGTGAACGCCCGCGACGCCATGCCGCGGGGGGGCAAGCTCATCATCGAGACCGCGAACGTAGATCTGGACGGGAGCTACACCCGCCTGCATCCCGACGTCAAGCCCGGCTCCTACGTGATGCTGGCCGTGAGCGACACCGGGCACGGGATGGACGCGGACACGATGTCGCACATCTTCGAGCCCTTCTTCACCACCAAGGAGGAAGGCAAGGGCACGGGGCTCGGCCTGTCCACGGTTTTTGGGATCATCAAGCAGAGCGGCGGCCACGTCGCCGTCTACAGCGAGGTCGGCCAGGGGACATCGTTCAAGGTCTATCTCCCGCGGAGGGAGGAGGCAGGGACGCTCGCGTCGGCGGGGGCGGTGCGGGCGGAGGCGCCGTCCACGGGTTCGGAGACGATCCTGCTGGTGGAGGACGCGGAGGCGCTGCGGTTGTTGATCGCGGAGATCCTGGAAGTGGGGGGCTACCGGGTTCTTCCCGGGGCGAGCCCGGAGCAGGCGCTCGCGACCGCGGACGGCCACGACGGCCCGATCCACCTCCTACTCACCGACGTGGTCATGCCCCGGATGAGCGGGCGTCAGGTGGCGGACCGGATCAAGGCCTCCCGGCCCACAGTGAAGATCATGTACATGTCGGGCTACACCGACGAAGCCATCAGCCATCACGGTGCCCTCGAGCCCGGCACCCACTTCATTCAGAAGCCGTTCACCGCGGACGCCCTCCTGCGGAAGGTGCGCGAGGTCCTGGAGGCCTGAGCTCCGGCCCCGCTCGCAGGAGACACGCGGTCAGGAAGGCCGGTGCGGCGGGGCCGGCGCACGTCGATGGCCGCCCGCTCAGCGGCCGATGGCCGCGCTATCGGGGGCGCGGTGGTCGGCGCCGCCCTCCAGCAGGTCCTCCTTAGCGTCGTAGACGATGCCCTGGGCCGCGCGCCCTGGGGGCGCTCGCTTTCCTTGGCCGCGTGGCCCATGCGCGTGAGGAGGGCCAGGGTATCGGGGGAAAGGCCGTAGCGCTCGTAGCGGATGACGTCGGGAAGCCACTGATGGTGGAAGCGGGGGGCGTCGATGGCCTCCTGGATGTTCATGCCGAAGTCCACCACGTTCAAGGTGGTGACAAGGACGGTGTTGATGATGGTCCGGCCCCCCGGGCTGCCTATGACCATGAAGACCTTGCCGTCCTTGGCCAGAATGGTGGGGGTCATGTTGGAGAGCATGCGCTTGCCGGGCGCGGCCAGGTTCGGGGCCGTCCCGACCAGGCCCTCCGCGTTCGTCAGCCCCGGCCCCGCGTTGAAGTCTCCCATCTCGTTGTTCAAGAGGAAGCCCGCCCCTGGCACCACCGCCTTGACGCCGTAGGCATCCTCGAGGGTGTAGGTGAGGGCCACCGCGTTGCGGTCGGCATCCACCACCGAGAAGTGGGTGGTCTGCGTGCTCTGCGCCGGCCATTCGAAGCTCAGGGGCGACGAGGTCGAGGCGCGGTCGGCGCGGAT
>Ga0210399_10001975_pt1 | contig 15921 bp, 15 predicted proteins | sample IncBWC14MmetaG_FD_150865 | JGI IMG/M metagenome (GOLD analysis project Ga0210399, IMG submission 150865) | Forest soil microbial communities from Barre Woods Harvard Forest LTER site, Petersham, Massachusetts, United States - Inc-BW-C-14-M | ecosystem: Environmental > Terrestrial > Soil >...
GCGTTACGACGAAGGCACCGCCGGACGACGCCTTGGCCCTCGGCGATGAGGCCACTGTCCCACAACGAGCGGTTCTGTTCGGGGAGTGGCACCAGGGCGCCGTCCGCGCCGGTGCGCGCGGGTCGGCGCGCCTCGATCAACAGCATCAGTGCGAGCAACCCGAGCACCTCGGGCTCGTCGGGCATCAACGCGGCCAGCACCCGGCCCAGTCGGATTGCTTCGGCGGTGAGCTCCTCTCGGGCGAGACGGTCACCCGCCGTCGCCGCATAACCTTCGTTGAAAACCAGATAGACGACGGAGAGCACGGAACGAAGGCGATCGGGCAACTCCGCGCTGCTCGGCACGCGATAGGGGATGCCGGCGTCGCGGATCTTCGACTTGGCCCGGCTGATCCGCTGGGCCATGGTCGCCTCTGGCACCACGAAGGCGCGGGCGATCTCACCGGTGGTCAAACCGCCGAGCAACCGAAGCGTCAACGCGATGCGAGCCGGTGGCGCCAGCGCCGGGTGGCAACAGGTGAAGATCAGCCTGAGACGGTCGTCCTGCACGGCAAGGTCCTGGTCGGGCTCTTCGCGTTCATACAGGAGCGCTGACTGCGCCTGACGGCCCTCACGAGACGCCTCGCGTCGCAGGCGATCGAGGATCTTGCGGCGGGCCGTCGTGATGATCCAGCCCGCCGGGCTGGGGGGAAGGCCGTCAGCGGGCCACCGTTCGGCGGCCACGGCGAAGGCCTCCTGGACACCCTCCTCGGCCAGGTCGATGTCCCCGAACGCCCTGACGAGCACCGAGACGGCGCGGCCGTACTCCTGTCGGAAGACTGCTTCGACACTGCGCGCTGTCTCCTGCATCGCCGGCGGGCTCAGCCCCCCGGATTCTCCTGGAAGGGCCGGACCTCGACGGGCTCACCGCATGCCTTGGTGGCTTTGGCCGCCCAGGCCAGTGCCGCATCGAGATCATCCACCTCGATGACCCAGAAGCCACCGACATGCTCCTTGGACTCGGTGAAGGGCCCGTCGGTCACGACCACCTCGCCGCCTTCCTCCCTGACGACGGTTGCGATGGACGCAGGTTGGAGCCCGCCGCCGAAGACCCACGCTCCGGCCGCCTGTAGCTCGGCGTTGAGCTCGTCCACCTGTTCGAACGCGCGCTGCGCCTCATCGGGTGGCCGAGGCGGTGCGCCATCGATCATCGCCACACTGAGCAGATACTGCTTCATCTCTTAGACCTTCCTTTCTTTCGACCCGCTCGACCAGCGTCAAGCAGCCTGGCCGTCCGATGAGCCGACTCTGGGGCGATACGTCAAGACCACGATGCCGTCGTCGCCGATCGTCTGCACATCGTGGAGGTTAAGGAACGGCGCCACGCTGAGATCGCCGAAGAGGCGCTTCCCCGTGCCGAGGAGGATGGGAAAGACCATCAGTCGGTACTCGTCGACGAGACCATGCTCAGCGAGCAGCTGGACGAGCGCGGCGCTTCCGTTCACCAAGAGGTCGCCGGCGACGCGGGCCTTCAACGCCGTGATCTCGGCTACAGCGTCTCCACGGAGGACGGTGCTGTTGTTCCAACCTGCGTCGGTGTCCCCGAGCGTGTTCGAGACGACGTACTTCGGCATGGCGTTCATCTTGGCCGCAAAGCCGACTGGGTCGTCGATTGTCGGCCACGCCGCAGCGAACCCCTGGTACGTGACCCGCCCCAGCAGCAACGCTTCGGCGTCCCGCACCTCGTCGAGCTTGAAGCTGTCACCATCGGTCCCACGGTCGAACCGGAATGTCCACCCCGCGTTGCGGGTGCCTTCGGATCCACCCGGGTCCTCCATCACACCGTCGACCGAGACAAACTCGCTCACCACAATCCTGCCCATCACTGCCTCCTCACTCCGGACACCAGGCCCAGCGCCCGGCGGTCACCCTCTATACGAACGGCGTGGCGCGAATTCGACAGGCCTGCCGGATTTTGTTGAAAGGGAGGTTGACCGCGACCGAGGGGAGGCCGCGTGTCACACCGGGGCGCTAGGACGGGTCCTCCAAGCAGACCAGCACACACCCTCAGGGCCGATTCCCGCCAGAGAACTCGGCGTCCCATCCGTATGGTGGGAATAGAGGTCAGCCGAACCAGGTTGGGCGTTCGAGGGTGTCGAGGCCCGACTCCCTCTCCACCAAGGAGCCCCATGCGCGGCGACAGCGCCACCATCATCGAGATAGCGCCCGGTCGGAGCGTCCCGTCCTGGCTCGTCCTCAGTCTCGTCCTGGTCGGCCAGTTCATGGTCGTGCTGGACGCGTCGATCGTCAACGTCGCGCTCCCGTCGATCCAACGAGACCTGCACTTCAGCACATCAGGCCTGCAGTGGATCGTGAACGCGTACACGCTGACCTTCGCAGGATTCCTGCTCCTCGGGGGCCGCGCCGCCGACCTCTTCGGCCGTCGCCGCGTGTTCCTCATCGGCCTGACGGTGTTCACCGCGTCGAGCCTCCTCGGAGGCCTCGCTCAGAACGAGGCGTGGTTGGTATCAGCCCGCGCGCTACAGGGGCTCGGGGCCGCCATCCTGGCCCCGGCGACTCTCACGATCCTCACTACGACCTTCCCCGAAGGCCAACGGCGCGCCTGGGCTCTCGGTGCGTGGAGCGCCGTGTCGTCCGCCGGCGCCTCGGCCGGCGCGCTGCTCGGCGGCATCCTGACGGACTTGCTTAGCTGGCGCTGGATTCTCTTCGTCAACGTCCCGGTCGGAATCGTCGCCGTGATCGCGGCGGTGCGCTACCTCCCGGAGTCGCGAGTCGACATGGAGCACCGCCACCTCGACCTGGCGGGTGCAGTGACGGTGACCGCCGGCCTGGTGGCGCTGGTCTACGCGCTGGTGCGGACCGAGAGCTACTCGTGGGGATCGAGCGAGGTCCTGCTCCCGCTGGCGTTGGGAGTGTTGCTCCTGGTCGTCTTCGTGGTCCTGCAGGCGCGGTTCTCCAAGGCGCCGCTGGTGCCGCTGCGAATCTTTCGTTCCCGCTCCGTTACGGGCGGCAACGTCGTCATGTTCATGATGTTCGGGGCGCTCTTCGGTTCCTGGTACTTCGAAACGCTCTACATGCAACACGTCCTCGGCTACAGCCCGCTGCAAGCGGGACTCGCGTTCCTCCCACAGACGCTGCTTATCGCGGCCGGCGCACAGGTCACGGCTCGCCTCGTTCCGAAGTTCGGCCCGCGGCCGCTCATCCTGGCCGGGACGTTGACTGCCGGGGCCGGATTGGCGTGGCTGGCACAGGCGACAACGACGTCGACCTTCCTCGGCGATCTGCTTGGCCCCTTCGTCCTGATCGGAATCGGCATGGGCCTGGCGGTGACGCCGATCGCCGTGGCCGGCACGGCGGGAGTGCCGCCTCGCGACGCCGGGCTTGCCTCGGGTTTGCTCAACACGTCGCGCACCGTCGGTGCCTCGATCGGCCTGGCCGCACTCGCCACGATCGCAGCCAGCCGGACGACGAGCTTCCTCTCGGACCACGCGGCCTCGGCGAACCGGACGGCCGCCGCGCTCACCGAGGGCTACACACTGGCCTTCGGCATCGCGGCAGGCATCCTGTTGGCGACCGCCGCGGTCGCTCTGGCGACATTGCCGTCGCTCCGGGCGATCAACCGGGCGGCGTCCGCTGCAGTTGAGGTCAGGGCGACCGGGCTCGAGCTGGACGAGGTGCTCGAGCCCACCTGACGCTGCTCAGCTAGGGCGAAGCAATTCCAGCGCACGCGTCCGACGACGATGCGGAGGAGCTCAAGTGGGTTGGGGTTCGACCTGTTCCATGAACTCGAGGCGGATGCCGCCCGGCGCTTCGACAAAAGCGATCCGCCTCGTTCCGAACGATCCGCTCACGATTCGCGGTCCCCACAGCACGTCGTGGCCCGCCAGCTCCGCGTCCAGGTCGTCGACGAACAGTGCGGGATGCAGGAAGCAGTCGGCCGGGAGGGCACATGCGTCTTCGTAGATGGCCTGTGTGAACAGCGTCAGCGCCAACGTCCCGAGCTGCACGTCGGCACGGCGCCCGTTCTCCCACTCGACAGGCTCGCTGACGACGGCGCCCGCTTGCTCGTACCAGGCACACGCGGCCTCGAGGTCGGACACCTTCACGGCCAGGTTGGCCAGGCCGGTCACGGGCATCAGTGCAGTGGAGTGCCGTAGAGCGATCCGAGGTCCTCGGCGATGAGCTCGAGGCGTACGCCATCGGGATCGGAGAAGTACAGCGAGACTTCGCTCTCGATCTGCGTCGCGATGCCGGCGTCGTCCAGTCGCTCTCGCGCGGCTTCCCATTGCTCTCGGCTCACCGAGATGGCGAGATGGTGGAAGCCGCCCAGTACCTCGGTGTACGGGGCGAGGCCAAGGTCGGGGAAGTCGAAGAACGCCAGGGTGTTGTCGTGCCCGAGATCGAAGAAGAGGTGCGTCGAGCCCTTGTAGTCCCGGTTTTCGAAGAGTTCGACCAGCGGAAACCCGAGGAGCTCTTGATAGAAGCGGATCGTCCGTTCGACGTCTGAACACAGGAGCGCGAGGTGATGGACGCCTTGGGCGGTCGACTTCGGTCGCACGGCCGGAACCTGGAGGTACTTGGAGCGCAGCCGTTCCCGCTCGGCAGCCGCAACTTCGAGGTCGATGGTCACAGTCCGAGGAGCCACGACGCGTTGGCCCCAAGGATGTTGGCCCGCGCTGTTCCGGTCAGTCCGGCAACGGCACGCTCGGCCGCCGCCATGGGGTCAGCCACCCCCTCTGCGTGCGGCCAGTCGCTCCCGATCATGTACGTATCGTCCCCGACACGCGGTACAAGGCGATTCGGCATCTCGTAGGGGAGCGACGCCACGCGTACCTGACGTAGGAAGTACTCGGACGGTCGCGCGGCAAGGCGGCGGTACGGCTCGCCGTGCCGCAGGGCATAGAAGTCCGAGGCGCCGTCGATATGGAGGAGGAAGTGCGGCACCCAGCTTGCCGTGAGCTCGACGACGCCCACACGCAGATCCGGGAACCGCTCCAGCGTCCCGTTGAGGATCAGATCGGCCAGAGCGACCGCTGGAGCCAGGTACAAGAAGATGGAGTCGAAGAGGCGCTCACCGTCCTCCGCCTCGCCCTGCCGCCATGCCGGGTGCAACGGGCTCTCGAACTCTGAGACGTGGAAAACCGGGGCCACACCGTGATCGCTGAAGGCCGCCCAGACGGAATCGAAATCGGCGTGGGAGAGTGGCTTGCCATCCACCGGAGCCGGGGCGATCATCGCCAGCCGCACGCCTTCGGCCCTCACCCGGGCGATTTCCTCGACCGCCCAGTCGGGGTCGTGCAGCATCACGTGCGCGACCGCAAAGAGCCGATCATGGCCATCAGCGCACACGCCGGCCACGAATCGGTTGTAGGCGCGCGCGTTTGCCCGCTGGGCGGCGCGGTCGGACGCCAGTCGCTGCTCCCAAAGGAGCCCGTAATTCGGGAACATGACGGCTGCGTCCAGCCCGAACTCGTCGAGCGAAGCCAGGCGTGCGCCCGCGGACCGGTAGCTGTCGGGGACCAACTCCTCGAAGGACGCAGGTGCGCGGTCGCCCTGGAGGCGGCGGAGACGGTCGTCACCGATGAGCGACGAACGTTCGGGGATCGGCACCTCGAGCGGGGTGAGGCGTTCGTCCCGCCACGTCAGCCAGGGCCACCCACCTTGATCGTCGGTGATCGACAGCGCGTCCGCGCGGTGCGCTGGTTCGATGAACTCCGACCAGGTCGTCCTCGACTCGAAGAGATGCTGGTCGACGTCGATGATGATCGGTAACGCCATCTGCCCTCCCGGGCGCAGAGTACCAGCGCCCCTTCCGGAGGTCTCGCCGGCGCCGACTCGGACCTGTCCGGGCTAGTCGATGGCCGACCGCAATCCGTCGAGCCAGTCGTCGGCCGCCTGCCAGGCAGCGTCGGCCTGGCGTCGCTGCTCGGGCCCGTGTTCACCGGCCGCGGGATACGAGCCCAGGAACTTCACCCCGGCGAGCCCGGCGTGCAGGTCGCGGAGGCAGTCGGCAACGACCTCGTCGCCGACGTGTCCCGCAAGGTCGATCACGAAGCAGTAGTCGCCCAGCGCCTGCTTGGTGGGGCGCGACTCGAGCTTGGTCAAGTTGATGTTGCGCGCGGCGAACTGCCCGAGGATCCCGTGCAGGCTTCCGGGATGGTCCGCGCGCTGGAAGCAGACGATGCTCGTCTTGTCGTGGCCGGTGGGCTTCGGCACTCTCGTTCGCGCCACCAGGACGAACCGGGTCTGGTTGTCGGGATGATCCTCGACGTCCTCGAACAGGATGGAGAGTCCGTAGCGCTCGGCTGCGAGCCGGGGAGCAATCGCCGCGCCATCGGGTGACCCCGATTCGCCGAGCAGGCGGGCCGCATCGGCCGTGGAGTTCGCCGCCCTCTGCTCGGCCTCCGGCAGTGTCCTGGCGAGGAATTTCTGGCATTGGGCCAGGGCGTGCGGATACGACGAAACGGTGCGCACGTCGGCCATGGTGGTTCCAGCTCGAGCCATGAGATGCAGGTGGATGTCCATGACCACCTCTCGCTGGATGTGCAGGTCCACGTCGTGGATCAGGCCGTCGATGGTTGCGCTCACCGTGCCCTCGATCGCGTTCTCGATCGGCACGAATCCACCGTCGACCTCGCCGCGCGCGACGGCTTCGAGCACCGAGGTGATCGACGGCAGCGGCCTCAGATCGGCCGCCGCCAGGTCCGGCTCGGCAAGCAGGGCCTCCTGCGTGAAGGTGGCCTCCGGGCCGAAGTAGGCGAGCGATGTCGCAGGCGGGTTCACGGTTGGGCAGGATAGAGCAGGCCATGGACGACTCCTCGCTGCGCGCGCTCATCGAAGAGATCGCTGCGGGCCGCTGCGCGCCCGACGACGCGGTGCGCCGGCTGCGGCGCCTCCCCTACGCCGACCTGGGTTTCGCCCGGGTGGACCACCATCGCGACCTTCGGCTCGGCCTGCCCGAGGCCGTCTACGGGCCGGGCAAGACGCCCGAGCAGTGTGCCGCGGTGGTCGGCGAGCTGTTGGCCGGCTCGGATTCGCCCGTCCTGCTCACACGCGCGACCGATGACCAGGTGAAGGCGGCGTCGGCCGCAGGGGTCGCGGCCGGTTTCGGGCCGGGCGCGGTCAACCAGGAGGGCGGCCTCGCCACACTCGTCTTCCGCCCTGCCTCGTCACGCGCCGGGCGGGTGGTCGTGGTGACGGCGGGCACTTCCGATCTGCCGGTGGCGGCGGAGTGTCAGGCGGTCCTCGAGGCTCTCGGCTTTGCACCGAAGCTGCTTTGCGACTGCGGCGTCGCCGGCCTCCACCGCCTCCTGGCGGAAGTGGACACGCTTGCCGAGGCGGAGGCGGTCGTCGTGATCGCTGGGATGGAAGGTGCGCTCGCCAGCGTGGTCGGCGGCCTCACGCCGGCCCCGGTCGTCGCGGTACCGACCAGCACGGGATACGGAGCAGCGCTCGAAGGGGTGACCGCCTTGCTCAGCATGTTGTCCGCCTGCTCCTCGGGCATCACGGTCGTGGGCATCGACAACGGATACGGCGCCGCCTGCGCCGTCGCGCGTCTCCTCCCGTGAGCGAGACAGGCACTGACACCGAGGCGGTGGCCTGGTTCCACTGCTTCGCCGGGATCGCCGGCGACATGGCCCTGGGTTCTCTCGTTGACGCCGGAGCGGACGCCGATGAGGTCCGCACGCTCCTGGAAAGGCTCGCCCTTCCCGGCTGGGACCTCGGCTTCGAGGAAGCGCTGCGGGGGGGCATCGCCTGTACCCGGGCCATCGTCCGAGGCGACGACGTCGTCGTGCGCACCCACGGCGCCATCAGCGCCCTGATCGAGGGTGCGGCCCTTCCTCCGAGGGTGACCGATCGGGCCCTCCGAGTCTTTCGGGCGCTCGCCAGCGTCGAGTCCGCTCTCCACCGTCGGCCGCTCGACCAAGTGCATTTTCACGAGGTCGGTGGGCATGACGCCATCATCGACATTGTCGGCACTGCAGCCGCTCTCGAGGTTCTCGGCGTCGACACCGTCACCGCCTCGGCCGTGGCCACCGGGTCCGGGACGGTCCGCAGCGCTCACGGGTGGCTCCCCAACCCCGCACCGGCGACCGTGCGCTTGCTCGAGGACGTGCCGACATACGGTCGCGACGTCAGCCTGGAGCTCACGACGCCGACCGGTGCCGCCATACTGGCGGCGCTCTGCACGTCGTTCGGGCCCATGCCCGACATGACGATCACAGCATCGGGCTTCGGTGGCGGAACCGGAGAGATGCCCGAGCTGCCGAACTGCACTCAGGTCGTGATCGGAAAGCAGGTGCAGCACGTCGTGGGATCAGGACAGCCGGCGCTCGTGCTCGAGACGAATCTCGATGACGTGACGGGTGAGCAGCTGGGGTACGCAGTCGGGGCCGCACTTGAAGCCGGTGCACTGGATGCGTGGGTGAGTTCGGTCACGATGAAGAAGGGCCGGCCGGGACACGTGCTGCACGTCCTGGCCGAGGCCACGCAGGTCGAGGTGCTCAGGCGCGAGATCGCGCGCGCCACGGGCACGATGGGGATCCGCGCCATGCCGGCGGAACGATGGCCAGTGGCCCGCGAGATGACGACCGTGGTCATCGACGGGCTCACCATCCGGATGAAGGTGACAAGTGGCCGTGCCAAGCCGGAGTTCGACGACGTCGCTCTGGTTGCCGCGAAGACGGGAGCGACGTTGCACGAGGTGTCCAGCCGGGCCGAGGAGGCATGGCGCGCGGCGCACCATCGCGCTCCGGGGCCCGACCCCTCCCCCGCCTGATGGCGAACCCGATGTTCCACTACGACGAGGCGATGACCGACCTCATCGTCGCGGCGTGCCGGGAGCGGTTGTCCCTGGACCCGGTCGCGCTGGACTTCGGCGGCCTGGTCGAATCGCTCGACGAGGAGCTGGCTGGGCTGATGCGCCCCGAAGGCAACGACGCTGCGGAGGTGCTCAAGCTCTTCATCGAAAAGCTCTCGACCGCGGTCGTCTCCTGCGACAGTCCCCGCTTCCTCTCCTTCATCCCGGCGGCGCCGACCAAGGCCTCGTTGCTCTTCGACATGTTCGTCTCGTGCTCGTCCCTGCACGGCACGTCATGGCTCGAGGCGGCCGGCGTCGTGGTCGCAGAGAACCAGGCCCTCGGAGTGCTCGCCCAGCTGGCCGGCTTGCCCGATGGTGCAGGCGGCTGTTTCGTGGCGGGAGGCTCCGCCGGCAACCTGTCGGCCCTCATGGTGGCCCGCGACACGGCGGCGTACCGCCGGGGTGCGGCGGCGCCGGAGCGCCCCCTCGTTGCGATCAGTGAGGATGCCCACTCGTCCGTCGGCAAAGCCCTGCACGTGCTCGGTGTGGGCATCCTGACAGTGCCGACTTTGGATCATCGGCTGACCGGTGACGCACTCGCCGCGGCCCTGCGCGACGACCCGCGGCGAACCGATGTCATTGGTGTCGTGGCGACAGCGGGCACGACCAACGCCGGGATCGTGGACGACCTGAACGGAGTGGCCAGTGTCGCGGCGGAGCATTCGCTGTGGTTCCACATCGACGGTGCCTACGGAGGAGCGGCGGCCCTCTTCGCACCGTCGACGAGGACATCCTTCGCTGGTTTCGACCGCGCCGACTCGTTCATCGTCGACCCGCACAAGTGGCTGTTCGCGCCGTTCGACTGCGCCGCTTTGATCTACCGGCAGCCCAACTTGGCCAAGGCGGTGCACACGCAGGACGCGCAGTACCTCGAGGTGTTGCACAGCGAGAACCCGGAGGAGTGGAACCCCAGCGACTACGCGTTCCACCTCACGAGACGGGCCCGTGGGCTTCCCCTGTGGTTCTCCATGGCGGTGAACGGCCTCGATGCGTACTGCGACGCGGTCGAAGAGGGCCTTGCCATCGCGCAACGGGCGGCAAAGCGCATCGCCGCGGCGTCCCACGTCGAGTTGGTGCGCGAACCGGGGCTCTCCATCGTCCTCTTCCGCCGGCTCGGATGGGCAAAGCTGGACTACGACGCCTGGTCCGCGCGCCTGCTCCACGACCAGATCGGGTTCGTCACTCCGACCACTTGGGAGGGTGAGACCGTCGCCCGTTTCGCCTTCCTGCACCCGAACACAACGGTGGAGATGATCGACGAGATCCTGGCGTCAATGCGCTGACCGGGACCAGGCCCGGCGAAGCAAGGTCAATAGGGTTTCGACGTCCTGTGCGCCCGGAATCGGCCAGGCCCCGTTGATGAGGAAGAACGGCACTCCGGTCACGTCGAGCTCCAGGGCTTCCGCCTCGTCGAGCCGGACTTCGCGCGCATAGAGGTCGCCGGCAAGCACCTTCTCGGTGACGCCTTCGTCGAGTCCGGCCGCGGCGGCGACCTCACGCAGGACGTCATGGTCGGAGAGCGACAACCCGTCGGTGAAGTAGGCGCGCAACAGGCCCTGCAACAGCGCGTCCTCACCCGCGGTGCCACGGGCAGCTTGCGCGAGCCGATGGGCATCGAAGGTACTCCCGAGCTTCACGCGGTCGAAGTCGAACACCAGTCCGACCTCCCGCCCGAGCGCGGCCAAGTGCTCATAGCGAGCGCGCACCCGCTCCGGCGTCGTGCCGTATTTGGCGGCGGTCGCCTCGACCATGGTCTGCTCGCTGCTCGCCCGGGCACGGGGATGGAGCTCGTACGAGCGGTGCACGACACGGACCTCGTCACCGTGTTCGAACTCGCGCCGGGCGGCATCGAAGCGGGCGAGCCCGAGGGCACACCATGGGCACGCGAAGTCAGACCAGACCTGGACCTCCACCTCGGCCACCCTATGGCGGTCCGACGTGCGGCCCGCTGGGACCCGCCGCCAACTGTGTCAAGCGGGTGCCGCCGCCGATGGCCTTTGCTGCGCCCGCAAACTGGCCAGCGTTTGGCCGGTTTGCCCGCCAAAATGGCCATATGCGCGCAGACCGACTCGTCGCTGCTCTCCTGGTGCTGCAGTCCAAGGGCCGGGTCACCGCGGCCGAGCTGGCCCAAGAGCTGGAGGTCAGCGAACGCACCGCCCGTCGGGACCTGGAGGGTCTCGCCATGGCCGGTGTCCCCGTGTACTCACAACCCGGCTGCGGCGGCGGGTGGGAGCTCGTGGGCGGGGCGCGGACCGACCTCAGCGGCCTGACCGCGGACGAGACGCGCGCGCTCTTCCTCGTGGCGGGACCGGCGGCGGCCACCACGGAAGTGCGGGCGGCCTTGCGCAAGCTCGTGCGCGCGTTGCCGGCAACCTTCCGCTCCCAGGCCGAGGCGGCGGCGAGCGCCGTCATGCGCGACGCGGCGAGTTGGGATCACGAAGAGCCCGCGACGCCCTTTCATCTCGAGGCGCTCCAGCGCGCCGTCATCGAGGGGGTCCAGGTCGAGTTGGGTTACCGGCGGCGCGACGGAGAGGTGTCGTTCCGCACCGTCCATCCGCTCGGGCTCGTCGTCAAGAACGGCACCTGGTATCTCGTCGCCGGCACCGCCGCCGGTCAGAGGACCTTCCGCGTGAGCCGGGTCCGCTCGGTGGTCGCGACGGGTCAGCCGGTCGAGCGTCCCGACGACTTCGACTTGTCGGAAGCCTGGCGTTCGATCGTGACAGGCGTCGACGCCCAACGCACGCCGGTCACGGTGACGTTGCGCACGGACGAAGTGACCCTCGACGTGCTGCGCTGGATGTTCGGGAATCGCGTGGGCGCGCAGTCGCCGGACGGTTCCGGGCGCGTCACGGTCGAGGTGCGGGCCCAGTCAGACCTGATGATGGCGCGCGAGCTGGCGGGATTCGCCGATGCGGTCGAGGTGGTCTCGCCCGCGGCAGTCCGGAAGCACCTGGCCGAGATAGGACGGGGGCTGGTGCGGCGCCACGCGTCCCGGACGGATCGACGATCAGGAGCCTGACATGCCGAGGACGGGCTGGTTCAGGTGGATGGCGCCGGTCGATCCCCAGAACTGGGCGTCCCCGTAGGAGAAGACGCCGCCATCGAGCGCGGTGAACCAATACCCGCCACCGTCGCCCGTCGGCGACATCGCGATGACCGGCTGGTTCAGCCGCAAGGCGCCGGTCGAGCCGTAGAACGGGGCGCCGTAGCTGAAGACGCCGCCGTCCTTGCCCAGGAGCCAGTAGCCCCCGGTGACGGGATCCACGGCCATGCCGACGATCGGCGCGTTGAGCGGGATGCTCGAAGCGTCGCCCTGGAAGTGGCCGTCGCCCAGCAACACGTATACCTTGCCGTCGGCTCCCACCAGGTACAGGCCCTTGTCGGAGGGGGTCAGGGCGGCACCGACGATGTTGTTGACGTGGATGCCGAAGAAGGGCAGGTCGCCGACCTGCGGAGCGTTGAAGTTCCACACCGATCCGTCTGACTCGATGATGTAATACCCAAGCGTCGAGGGATCGCTCACCATGGTCACGACGTTCGACACGTTGATGTGCCGGGCGGGCAGCGAGCCCACGTAGGGTGCGTCGCCGAAGGCGAAGATCCCGCCGTCGGCACCGACCATCCAGTACCCGTGCTCGTCGTTGGTCGTTGCCATCCCGACGATCGGCTTGTTGAGCACGATGCTTCCGGTGGAGCCGAAGAACGGCCGGTTGTACGAGAAGATGCCGCCATCCCGGGCCACGAGCCAATAGCCCTGTGCCGCGGAGGGCGGCGTCAACACCGACGCCGCGATGGGCGTGCCCACCAGCTGGGTGAGCGACGGGGAGGTGACGCCGGTCACCTCGGCGAACAGGCACGCGATGGTCCTCGACTGGGCAGAGAACTCGACCCAACTCGACGTCGCGGTGTCGTACCACTGAAGCGACCTCGCGGCCCCGTAGTTGCAGACCGCGATGATGATGTTGTCCAAGCTCGAACCCCCGCCGATCGCGACGTCGTCATAGACACCTGTAGCCCCGACCGGGGTGCTCGTCGTCGGGTTAGAGCCATATGTCGCGATCGTTACGGCACCGGCTCCGTTCGCCTGCACGTGAAGGTCACCCAGATCCGCCTTGAACGACGTGCCCACGCTGGACGCGCTGGTCGACGAAGTCGCGCCGGCTGGCGCAGCCGGCGGCGAGACGTTGACCGTCAGCGTCGTGGTGGCCGAGGCGCCATCCCAGGTCGCATTGCCGAAATAGATGGCTTGGATCGTGTCTGTGCCACCGGGAGCGTTCGTCGCAGTGCACGAGGCGACCCCGTTGCTGATCGTGGCATCACACAAGAAGGTGTTGCCCGCGGAGAAGCTCACGTCGGGAGAGGTCCCAGTGGGATTGGGACCGGTCGACGCCGTTACGTCCATGGTGTACATGACCTGGTCGCCGTATGTGACCGTCTGCGGGCTCGCGCTGGCCGTTGCCGTGGTGCTGATAGCCGCGCCCGCCGGTGCGGCGTCGAGTGCGATGGCTGCGGCGGTCATCACCACGACGGCTGCGGTGGCCCCGGCCAGCCGACGCCCAACCCCACGCGTTGCGAAACCCTCGAGCATCCGCAACCTCGCTTTCCGCAACCCCCGATGGACCTTCGTCATTTTGCCCCAGGAGAACGCCCGAGACCTCACCAGCTGTCGATCGCTGCTTCGAGAACGGCGCCGGCGGCCAGGAGGCGCTCCTCACGCATGGCAGGCCCGATCAACTGCAGGCTCGCCGGAAAGGCCCCGCCGGTCGGAACGGGCAGGGACAGCGCCGGGACGCCGGCCAGGTTGACCGGCAACGTGCAACGTGCGACGAGCAAGTCGTCTCCGTCCTCGAGAGGCGGGGGGAAGATGGTCAGGGTCGGTGTGATGAGAAGGTCGACTTCTCTGAAGACGCGTTCAAGCGTCGCTTGCCACTCTCGCTGCGTTTCCCACGCCGAGCGCACGACCGTGTCGTCGAACGACGCGCCAATCTGCAGGCGGGAGCGCACGTCTTCACCGATCCCCTCGGGATCCTCTTCCATCAGCACGCGGTTGGATTGCCAGGCCTCGACGACAAGGAGCAGACCGGCCTGCGTCAATGCGGCGTCCCAACCTGGCACCGCGAGCTCTCGGCACCGCCAGCCGACCGCCGCCACCGCCCGGTCCAGTGCTGCATTGATGGCCGGGTCCGCCTCGACGGGCAGACGAGCGACCTCGAGCTCGTTGCCGGCCCAATCGTCTGCGGGCGCGAACCCCGGTTCGAGGAGCTGCATGCCGGTGATGAGTCCGCCGACGTCGCGCGCCATCGGCCCGACCGTGTCGAAACTCGGCGAGAGCGGCCAGACGCCGTCGAGCGGGATACGGCCCCATGTGGTCTTCAGACCGGCCGTGCCACAGCAGGCGGCGGGGATCCGCACGGAGCCGCCGGTATCGCTCCCGTAGGCGACGTCCGCCTCGCCGGTTGCGACGGCGACGGCGGACCCACTCGAAGAGCCGCCCGGCACGCGGGTGGGATCAAGGGGGTTCACCGGCGTGCCGTACCACGGGTTGATCCCCGTCACCCCGAGGGCGAGCTCGTGCAGGTTCGTACGCCCGACGATCCGGGCTCCCGCCGCCCGTGCGCCGGCCAGGCAGGCGGCGTCGCGCGGCGCGGGACCGGCGCGCTGAGCCACGGCCCGGCACCCGGCCGTCGTCGGCTCGCCTTCCATGTCGATCAGGTCCTTTACCGCGAGGCGGACACCGGGACCGGACGTTTCGTATCGCGTGATGAAGGTGGTCATGTCGAGCGCATTCTGATCGACGGCGGCGGCGCGGCGCCGGTCAACGTGTTCCGAGCCGGACCCTATGACTCCAACCCCTTTGGAGGGGCCTGAGGCGACCGGCCGTCGCGCCCCCCATGCGTCTCCCGGTGTGGCTCGTCTGCAAGGCTTGTATCGGCCGAGGGGAGCACTCGTGGACGAGGAAAGCGCTGCCTTACTGCGACGAGCGTGGGCGGCCTATGACAGAGGCGACGAAGAGGGGTTCGCGGCCTGCCTCACGGATGACTGGCACGACCACTTGCCGAGCGGCGAAGTGGCGACGTTCGCCGACGAGCGCAAGACCATGGCGGTGCACCGGGTCGCCTTCCCGGACAAGCACACCGAGATCCTGCGCATGGTCGCATCGGACGGCATGGTGGCCTGCCACTGCACGACGTCGGCGATCCACCGAGGGGTCTATTTCGACGTCGAACCGACGGGGACCCGCGTCAGCGTCGACGAGATGATGTTCAACCGCGTCGTCGACGGCAAGATCGCCGAGACGTGGGTCATCACCGCCGGCCCGGGCTTCTACCGCCAGCTCACGGGGCGTGAGGCCCCCGAGGACGTCGACAACATGGGCTGAGCCGGCCCCGCAACGGGTCTAGGCGGTCGCCCCCGCCATCCCGGCCAGCATCTGCTCTAGCGCGGCCTGGTCCGGTCCGACGAACGCCGGCGCATCGGGGACCGCGGCAAGCGCGCCCAACAGCCGCTCCGTCGACGAACCGCTCGCTGGGGGCAGGTGGCTGCTGAGCACCATGGTGGGCTCGAGGGCCCGGATGCGGTCCAGGTCCGAGGCGAACACGGCCCGGTCCACCTTGTGCAGCCACGAGGAGTCCACCGTCGCCCAGAACACCTGGCCCTGGTGCAGCGCCTCGTCCGACAGGTCCTCCGCGCACTCAGGCACCTCGTCCAAGAGGGCGCCGAAACAGTCCGAGCTGAACAAGATGCCCGACCGGTCGTCGCGCAGCCCGACCGTGATCGGGTTGTCGAACGCCGGCGGCTTCACCGCGGTCAGCGTCCGGTCGCCCACGTCCACCGCTTGGCCCGGGTTGGCCAGGTACACACGGTCCATGGGAAGCGGCTCGCCCGTGAGCCCCATGATGCCGACGCCCAAGAAGGTCGTCACCACCCGCAGCCGTTCGTTCTCCTCGAGGAGTCGGCGCAGCGAACCGATGTGGTCGAAGTCGGTGTGGGTCAGCCAGATCCAACGGAGGTCCGAGGGATCGATCACGGTGCGTAGGGCGGCCATGAAGTCGTCGCTCTCCC
>Ga0210399_10001976_pt1 | contig 15919 bp, 9 predicted proteins | sample IncBWC14MmetaG_FD_150865 | JGI IMG/M metagenome (GOLD analysis project Ga0210399, IMG submission 150865) | Forest soil microbial communities from Barre Woods Harvard Forest LTER site, Petersham, Massachusetts, United States - Inc-BW-C-14-M | ecosystem: Environmental > Terrestrial > Soil >...
CGGCGGCAATTTCCACGGCGAGCCGGTGGCCATCGCCGCGGACGTACTCTCGATCGCGGTGGCGGAACTCGGGGCCATCAGCGAGCGGCGGACGGAGCGGCTCGTCAACCCCGCCCTCTCCGACCTTCCCGCCTTCCTGGCCCGCGATGGCGGGCTCCAGTCGGGTTTCATGATCGCCCACGTCACCGCCGCCGCCCTGGCCGCGGAGAACAAGACCCTCGCCCACCCCGCGAGCGTGGACTCGATCCCCACTTCGGCCAACAAGGAAGACCACGTGTCCATGGGCGTGGGCGCGGCCCGCAAGGCGGCGCGCGTAGTCGCCAACACGCGCCGCATCCTGGCGGTGGAGCTCCTAGCTGCCTGCGAAGCCCTCGAGTTTCACAAGCCCCTGCGGACGTCGCCCCCCCTGGAAGCCGCCTACCGCCTCGTGCGCGAGCGCGTCCCTCCCCATGATCGGGACCGCTCGCTCTCCCCGGAGATAGAGGCGGTGGCAGACCTGGTGCGCACCGGCGCCATCGCCGAGGCCGCGGGGAAGGTATGCGGTGTCCTGGAGTGAGGAGGCGGTCATGAGCGCCTTCGAGCCCCCCCTACTAGAAGGGGGCCGGGCCGGCGACCCTCGCCGGAGCGAGTCTCGCCACCACCCGGGGGGGATGTGAGCGCCGCCCCCTCCTCCACCCGCACCATCCGCGCCCCGCGGGGTAGCACCCTGTCCTGCAAGTCCTGGCAGCAGGAGGCGGCCCTCCGCATGCTCATGAACAACCTCGACCCCGAGGTCGCCGAGCGACCCGGAGATCTCGTGGTCTACGGCGGGATCGGCAAGGCCGCGCGCAACTGGGCCTGCTTCGACGCCATCGTCGCCTGCCTAAAGGAGCTCGGCAACGACGAGACGCTGCTCGTCCAGTCCGGCAAGCCGGTGGGTGTCTTCCGCACGCACCCCGATGCGCCCCGGGTCCTCATCTCCAACTCCATGCTGGTCCCGGCCTGGGCGACCTGGGAGACCTTCTACGAGCTGGACCGGAAGGGTCTCATGATGTACGGCCAGATGACGGCCGGCTCTTGGATCTACATCGGCACCCAGGGAATCCTGCAAGGCACCTACGAGACGTTTGCGGAGGCGGCCCGCCAGCACTTCGGGGGCTCGCTCGCGGGGCGCTTGGTCCTGACCGCGGGCCTGGGAGGGATGGGGGGGGCCCAGCCCCTCGCCGCCACCATGAACCAGGGCGTGATGATCGCGGTCGAGGTGGACCGCCAGCGGATCGAGCGCCGCCTTCAGACCGGCTACCTCGACGAGACGACGGAGAGCCTGGAGGAGGCCCTCGCCCGCGCCCAGGCCGCCCGTCGGGAGGGCCGGGCGCTCTCCATCGGCCTCCTGGGCAACGCCGCCGACATCATGCCGGAGTTGGCGCGGCGGGGAGTGGTGCCCGATCTCCTCACCGACCAGACGAGCGCCCACGATCCCCTGAACGGCTATGTCCCCAACCGGATGGGCTACGAGGAGGCCCTGCGCCTCCGCCGGGACGAGCCCACCCGCTACATGGCGGAGGCGCGCCGGAGCATGGCCGAGCACGTGCGGGCCATGCTGGACCTGAAGCGGCAGGGGGCGGTGGTCTTCGACTACGGCAACAACATTCGGGCGGAGGCCAAGAAAGCGGGGGTCGCGGAGGCTTTCGACTTCCCGGGCTTCGTGCCTGCCTACATCCGGCCCCTCTTCTGCGAGGGTAAGGGGCCGTTCCGTTGGGTCGTGCTCTCCGGAGATCCCGCCGACCTCGCCGCCACCGATGAAGCAGTCCTGCGCACCTTCCCCCAGGACCAGGCCCTCCACCGCTGGATTACCCTCGCTCGCGAGCGGGTCAAGTTCCAGGGCTTGCCCGCCCGCATCTGCTGGCTCGGCTACGGTGAGCGGGCCCGGATGGGGAAGGTCTTCAACGACCTGGTGCGCTCGGGCGCGGTGACGGCCCCCATCGTGATCGGTCGCGACCACCTGGACGCGGGCTCCGTGGCCTCGCCGAACCGGGAGACGGAGGGCATGAAGGACGGCTCCGACGCGGTGGCCGACTGGCCCATCCTCAACGCGCTCTTGAACGCAGTCGCGGGCGCCACCTGGGTCTCCGTCCACCACGGGGGCGGCGTGGGCATGGGCTACTCCATCCACGCGGGGATGGTGGTGGTGGCGGACGGTACCCCCGAAGCCGCGGTCCGGCTGCAGAGGGTGCTCACCACCGACCCCGGCACGGGCGTGATGCGCCACGTGGATGCCGGCTACGAGCGCGCGGCCGCGGTCGCTCGCGAGCGCGGGCTCCGCATTCCGTTCCTCGATCAGGCCCGTTGACGATGGCCCGCTTCGAGGTCCCCCGGCCGGGCCTCGTGGAGAGCTTGCGGGCGCGGGCGATCGATCGGGGCCCCCTCCTCCTCACTGGCCCCCCCGGCGCGGGCAAGACCACCCTCCTCCAAGAACTGGCCGGGGTCCTGGCCCGGGACGGTTGGCGGCCGGTTTACCTGGACCTCATGGCCGCGGCTTCCTCCCCCGACCGCTTCGTCGCCGCCGCCCTCGACGTCCTTCCCGCCGACCAGTTCCGCGATCGCCTGGCCCAGGCCACGGAGATCCGGCGCCTCGCCGCCGCGGGGCGGCAGCGGAGCGCGGACGCGGTGCAGGCGCTCTTCGCCCTCTGGTCCTCTCTCGATCAAGCGGCGGGGCGGCCGGTGGCGCTCCTTCTTGACGAAGCCACCGAGATCCGCTCCCTGGCCTACTTCCCCGGCCTCCGACAGGCGCACAAGACCCTCGGCGCCGCTCTGGGGGCGCGGCGACGCGGGACCGTGCTCGCCACCTCCTTCCACACCCTGGCCCGGGAGCTCTGGCCGGGTCTGGACGCCCTCGCCGTCCCTCCCCTGTCCGCGGCAGACCTCGCGCCCGTGCTGCGCGCGGCGGGCATCGCGGCCGCGGCGGAGGCCCTCGCCCTCGCCTCTTTCGGCTGGCCGCGGCATGTTCACGTCCTGGTGGCACGCCTGGCCGAGGGGGCCGACCTTGTCGCGGCCTGGGCGGAAGAGATGGCCGGGGGGGGCCGGCTGGAGCTGGCCTGCCGACACACGTACGAGTCGCTCCTCCTGCGCAGCCGCGGCTACGGGATCTGCAAGGCGGTACTGGCCGCGGTCGCCCGTGAGGAGGGTCTGAACCTCACCGCCCTCGTCGCACGCCTCGGCCGCACCCCCGGCGCCACCCGCGACTATCTGCAGTGGCTGGTGGGAGTCGACGCTCTAAGGGTGGTGAAGAAGCGCTACTACTACGTGGACGGGCTCGTCCGCCAATGGGTCCGGCTGCACGGGCGCGGCGCACCCCCCACCGCGGCCGAGCTACTGGCCGCCGCCCGGGAAGTAATCCGGCCCGACGGCCGCGCCCCGCAGGCCCCCGACACCCCGCCCCCGGCAGCGCCCGCCCTCCCCCGCCGCGACACCCTCATGGAGATCGACTAGCCGAGGTGCGGCTCTAGGAGCTTGACGAGGGCCTCCTTGGACATCTTGCCCACGCGCTGCTCCAGCACCTGGCCCCCCTTGAGCACGATCAGGGTGGGCATGGCCGTGATGTTGTACTTGAAGGGAACGTCGTTGTTCTCCTCGACGTTGAGCTTGCCCACCCTCAGCCGACCCTTGTAGAGCTGGGCTACCGCCTCGATGTCAGGCACCATGGCCAAGCATGGCTTGCACCATTCCGCCCAGAAATCCACAAGGACAGGCTGGACCGAGGCCAGAACCTCACCCCAGTTCTGGTCCGTGAAGGTTTCGATCTGCTCGGACATCCGCCCGACCTCCCGTGTTGACGACCCCGAAGCGTTCGGAGTCAGTGTCCCGACGTGCCGTTCCGTCTTCCCCGCGGCGGACCGCGGCAACCCGGTGGGGCCGCCGTGCTCTGACGTCCGGGCCCTCCCGGGCCCCGCCGCTGAGCGGGCCCGTCAACAACCCATGGTATTACGAACGGACGCCGAGCTGGGTCCACGACCCCTTGGGGCGACCTCGGCACGGCCGCCGCCCGCGCTCAAGGGTCACGCTGTCCAGGGCAAGACGTCCGGAACTCAGGCCTTGGCCCGCGCTCGCCCGTAAAGCTCCACGTAGGCTCGCGCCGACCGCTCCCATGAGAAGTCGCGGGACATGCCATTGCGCATGAGCTTCTGCCAGGCCTTCTCGTCCCGGTGGGCGGCCAGGGCTCGATCGAGGGCCCAGATCAAGCCCGTCCCATCGGCCTGGTCGAAGCGGAAGCCGGTGCCCTGGCCGGTGGCGTCATCGTAGGGCTCCACCGTGTCCACCAGGCCGCCCGTGGAGCGCACCACCGGCACGGTGCCGTACCGCAGGCTGTACATTTGCGTGAGGCCGCAGGGCTCGAAGCGGGACGGCATCAGAAAGATGTCGGCCCCGGCCTCGATCTTGTGGGCCAAGGCTTCGTCGTAGGAGAGGCGCACCGCAAAGCGGGCGGGGTCGCGACGCTCGAGGGCTTTCAGGCCATCCTGGATGGCGGGCTCCCCCGTGCCCAGGACCACCATCCGCAAGGGTCGGTTCAGCAGGTCGTACCAGGCGTCGGCCACGATGTCGAGGCCCTTCTGCCAGACCAGGCGCGAGATGATGCCGATCACGGGAAGGTCCGGAAACTCGGGGAGGCCGAGGGTGCGCAAGAGGTCGGCCTTGCACGCGGTCTTGCCGGAAAGATCGGCCGGGGCGTAGCGCTTGGCGATCAGCGGGTCGATCGCGGGGTCCCACTCTTCGTAGTCCACTCCGTTCAGGATCCCCGCCAAGTCCCCGGCTCGCGAGCGCAGGATGCCGTCGAAGCCGTGGCCATATTCGGGGGTCTGGATCTCCCGTGCGTGTTGGGGGGAGACCGTGTTGACGACCTCCGAGAAAACGATGCCCCCCTTCAGGTAGCTCACGGTGCCGTGGAACTCTAGGGCCTCGCTACTGCCCAGGTTCCAGGGCAGGCCGAGCAAGCCCACGGTGTCGGTGCCGAATCGCCCCTGGTAGGCGACGTTGTGCACGGTGAGGACGCTGGGGGACCGGTAGAGGGTCGGGTCGTCCCAGTAGAAGGCCTTCAGGTAGACGGGGACGAGCCCGGCCTGCCAGTCGTGGGCGTGGAAGACGTCGGGCCGCTCGCCGCGGCTCCGGAAGTACTCGAGGGCCGCGCGGGAGAGGAAGGCGAAGCGGAGCCGGTTGTCGTCGTAGTCACCGTAGGTCTCGGGCCGGTCGTAGAAGGGCGGGTGTTCCACGAAGACGACATCCACGCCGGGCCCGACCGAGGCTCGGTAGAACCCCGCGCTGCGGCTGGTGCTGTCCACGGGCACATGCACCGATCCCGCGAACTCTCCAGGCGGGAACTTTATCGCCGCATAGCGGGGCATCACCACGGTCACGCGGTGCCCCAGGCGGGCCAGGGCCTTGGGCAGGGCGGCGGAGATGTCGCCGAGGCCCCCCGTCTTCACATAGGGGACCATCTCGGAGGTGACGAACGCGATGTGGAGCTTCTCCGCCATGTCTTCCGGGACGAAGGAGACAGGCTAGCAGAGGGCATTCAACACGGTCAAACACCAGTGCCCACTCACACTCTGGTTTGGCCAAAATTCCACAATCTTGGAATGGCTGATCCAAGCCCATGAAGACACGCTCTTACCGGCGGCTCGGGGCGTGCCGCCATCTCGCTGATTGACAACCCATTCCGCCGGAATCCCCCGGCGGCGCGCGCATGGCATGCCGCTTGCGGTGTCCACTGTGTTGTTTCCCTGGAAAGACAGACGCTTATAAAGCGCGGAAAGAGAAGGAGGCACATGCGGATGAAGATTGCGCTCCTGGCTGGGGCCCTGGCCCTGTTGGCCCTACCAGCTCTCCCCCAGACGAACCCCACGGGGACGATCTCCGGAAAGGTGGCCGATCAGCAGGGACTGGCGCTTCCGGGCGTAGCAGTCACGGCTAATTCGCCGAACCTGCAGGGATCCCGCTCCGTCACGACCTCGACCAACGGCGACTACATCATTCCGTTCCTGCCCACCGGTGACTATACAGTCACCTTCGAGTTGGCCGGCTTCAGCACGGTCAAGCAGAGCGTGCGGGTCGCGCTGGGGGCCGCCGTCCCCCTGAATGCGGCCTTGACCGTCACCGTCGCGAGCGAGACGGTGAACGTGATTGGTCAGGCCCAGGGGGACTTCGGGCAAAACGCGGCCCTGGCCACCAGCTTTAAGGCCGCCCTCGTGGAGAAACTGCCCCTCCAGCGGACCTTCGTCTCCGCCGCCCTCCTCACGCCGGGCGTGGAAAACACGGGACCTAACGGCGGCCTCACGATCAACGGTGCCATGTCGTTCGAGAGCCTCTACGTGGTCAACGGCGTCGTGGTGAACGAGAACATCCGGGGACAGGCTCTCAACCTCTTCATCGAGGACGCGCTGCAGGAGACGACGACCACCACCGCCGCCATCTCCGCCGAATACGGCCGCTTCCAGGGCGGCGTAGTGCAGGCGATCACGAAGTCGGGTGGCAACGAGTTCTCGGGCTCCTATCGCATGACCTTCGATAACGACAGTTGGAGGTCGATCACCCCCTACCCCAACGACAAACGGTCGGACACCCTGGTCAAGATCCAGGAGGTAACGCTGGGCGGCCCGATCTTGAAGGATCGGCTCTGGTTCTTCGGGGCGGGTCGTTTCACCGGCGACTCGACCACCACGGGCACCACGAGCTTCACCAACATCAACTTCCCGGACGTCCTTAACCAGAAGCGCTACGAAGGCAAGCTCACCTGGGCCCTGAATGCCAACCACAACTTCCGGGGCGCCTTCACCAAGATCCAGGACAAGGAAAACGGGAACTCCTTCGGCACGATCATGGATCTGGCGAGCCTGGTCAACCGCGAGACGCCGCAGGACCTGCTCTCGGCGAACTACACCGGGATCCTCAGCCCCAAGTTCTTCGTGGAAGGCCAATACTCACGGCGGCGCTTCACCTTCGTCGGCTCCGGGTCGCTGTTCACCGACCTGGTCCAGGGCACGCTTCTTCGGGATCAGTCACGGGGCAGTGCGCGCTACAACTCGCCTACCTTTTGCGGCATATGCGACCCTGAGACGCGCGACAACCAGAACGTCACCGCCAAGGCTACCTACTTCGCCTCCACGGGCAGCCTGGGCTCCCACAGCGTGGTCTTCGGCTTCGACATGTTCGACGACAAGCGCCTCTCGAACAACCACCAGTCGGGAAGCGACTTCCGCGTCTTCACCACGTCGGCGATCATCCAGGGTACCGGCGCCAGCAGCCAGATCTTCCCGGTGCTGGACAGCCGGACGTTCATCCGCTGGACGCCCATCTTTGTGAACTCGGTGGGCAACCGCTTCCGCACCGTGTCCGGCTTCGTAAACGACGCCTGGACGTTCGACCGGCACTTGAGCTTCAACGTCGGTGCGCGCTTTGACAAGAACGATGGCCAGGACAGCCAGGGTAATACGGTCGTGAAGGACACCGCCATCAGCCCGCGCGTGTCGGCCACCTTCGATCCGAAGGGAGACGGCACCTGGACGATAAACGCCGCCTACGGACAATACGTGGCGGCCATCGCGAACAGTGTCGGCGATGCCGGGTCCGCGGGCGGCCAGCCGGCCACCATCGACTTCGCCTACGGCGGGCCGGCGGTCAATGTCGGCAACCCGGCGAACCCGACCTCCACCAAGGACGCCCTCACCACACTCTTCGACTGGTTCAACGCCAACGGGGGCACCAACCGCCCCATCCTCGGCTCCCCCAGCATCCCCGGGTTGAACACGCACATCAACAGCACCCTAAAGTCGCCAAACTCGCGGGACATTACCCTGGGCCTGACCCGACGCCTCGGCACCCGTGGCTCCGTGCGCGTGGACGGCGTCTACCGTAAGTTCCACGACTTCTACGTCACCCAGATCGACCAAACCACGGGCCGCGTCAGCGACCAGTTCGGCAAGCAGTTCGACCTCGGCATCGTGGGCAACACCGACGCCCTCGAGCGAACGTACAAGGGCCTGAACTTTCAGGTTAGCTACCGGGCGACCAGTCGATTGGGCTTGGGCGGCAACTACACCCTTTCCCACCTGACGGGGAATTACGAGGGCGAGAACGGCCCTAGCGGGCCGGTCACGAGCACCCTCCTCTCCTACCCGCAGTATTTTGATCCAACCTGGAACTCACCGGTGGGCGACCTCAACGGCGACGTCCGCCACCGGGCCCGGGCCTGGGCCACGTGGGACGTGCCGCTTCCGGCGGCCGTGGGCTCGCTCAGCCTGGGTCTCCTGCAGTTCTACAGCAGCGGGACGCCGTACGGGGCCGTCGCCACCATCGACACCCGGCGCTATGTGCAGAACCCCGGCTACCTGACCCCGCCTTCCCAGGAAAACTACTACTTCACGGCCCGGGATGCCTTCCACATGGATGACCTCTGGCGCACCGACCTCGCCATGAACTACGCTCACAAACTCGGATACAAGAAAGCCGAGCTCTTCTTCCGCGGGACGGTGGTCAACATCGTCAACCGGCAGGCCCTGACCAATTTCTACGGGGGCGTCAACGGCCTCTTGGACGTTGGTTGCGGTACCGGCGGCTGCATCGACACGACCGTTCTGGTGAACCGCACCAGCGCCAGCCTCGCCCCCTTCAACCCGTTCACGGACACGCCGGTGGAGGGTGTCAACTGGCGCAAGGCCGCCTCGTTCGGAAAGCCGACGAGCCGCTACGCCTACCAGACGCCGCGGACCTACGAGTTCTCGGTCGGCTTAAGGTTCTAAGTTCGCAGCTCGTTTCCCTTGGCCCCGGGGCAACCCCGGGGCCTTTTTTTTTAGGGGCTTGCGGGCGGCCACGGTCCGCCACACGTGGGTGGGCCGGTCATCGGGCACGGGCGGAGGGCCTGTTTCAAATAAGGATGGCGTCGCGGCGGGACGGTCCAGAGGGGGCGTCTCCAGGCCGCGATAGCCATAGGCGGGGAGATGGTCGGCACCCAGGTGTCGATGGAGACGAGCACGGCGCACCCGTGACAAGGGGGATTTGTTTCCGGGACCGCGGCAGGCCCCGAGACCCCGGCGGCCGAATACGAGCGCGCCGCCCCACCCCAGGCTTCGCATCCCCGCGCAGAGTGCCCTCTGCCCGGCGTCCCGCCGTTCCGGGACTCGGTCGGGGCGCTCAAGTGCTACCCTGCCCGCGTGCCCCGCCTCGGCCAGCACTTCTTACGTTCGGGTTCGGTTCAGCGCCTGCTACGCGCCATCGAGCCCCGTTCCAACGAGACCTTCTTAGAGATTGGCCCCGGCACGGGCGCCCTCACCCTGCCCCTGGCCGGACTCGCCGCCCGCGTGGTCGCGGTGGAGGTGGACACGGCGCTCGCCCGCCGCCTGCGCGCGCGGGCTCCGGCCAACGTTGAGATCGTGGAGGCCGATGCCCTGCACGCAGACCTCGGGGCCCTGGTGCCCGCGGGCAGCCGGCTCGCCGGGAATCTGCCGTATTACATCTCGAGTCCCCTGCTGCGCCGCTTCCTTGACCTGCGCGGCCACTTCCGCGACCTGCACGTCATGCTCCAGGAAGAGGTCGCGCGGCGCGTGGCCGCGGGACCCGGCTCACGCGAGTACGGAATCCTTTCCGTTCTCTACGGCCTTTGGGCCGACGTCGAGATCGCTCTCCGCTTCGCGCCCGGGGCCTTTGAGCCCCCTCCCCGAGTAGGCTCGGCGCTCCTGCGTGTCCGCTTTCGAGGCCGGCCGCTAGCCGAGGTGCCCGACCAGGCGGCCTTCGAACGGCTGGTGCAGAAGGCCTTTTCCCGCCGCCGCCGGACACTTGAAAACAACCTTCGAGATAGCTATCCTAACCTCAAGCATCACTTGAGGTTGCTCAACCTGGCGGGGTCACGGCGTGCGGAAACCCTATCTGTTGTGGAGTTTGCGAAACTGGCAACGGCCCTCGTGCTAGACTAGCGTCTCCAGAAGGCACTGATGAACGCGCCCACAGACGAGCGCCCACTGCGCCTCATACCGCTCGGTGGTCTCGGCGAGTTCGGGCTGAATGCCCTGGTCGTAGAGTGGCAGGGTCACCTGTTGCTCGTCGACGCGGGCGTCCTCTTCCCGAGCGCCGACATGCCGGGAGTCGACTCGATCGTGCCCGACTTCCAGTACCTGGCCGAGCGCCGCGAGCAGATGCACGGGATCGTCCTCACCCATGGCCATGAGGACCACATCGGAGCCCTGAGCTTCGCCCTGCAGGCCGCGCCCGCACCTGTTTACGGCAGCGCCCTCACCCTGGGCTTCGCGGCCAGGCGGTTGCGCGAACGCGGGGTGAGCGCGGATCTGCGCACGCTCATCCCCGGCTCCCCGGTCGAGATCGGGCCCTTCCGCCTGCATCCGATCCGCGTGGCTCACAGCGTGCTCGATAGCCTGGCCTTCGCCATCGAGACCCCGGCCGGGGTCGTCCTCGCCAGCGGGGATTTCAAGATCGACCCCACCGCTCCCCCTGAGGAGAGCACCGACCTTGCCGCGCTCTCCGCTTGGGGTGACCACGGCGTCCTGGTCCTGCTCTCCGACAGCACCAACGTCGAGCAGACGGGACCGACGGGAGGCGAGGACGACGTGCTCCCCGCGTTTCGCGAGGTGCTGGACCGCACGCCGGGGCGGGTGCTGGTCTCTTGCTTCGCCACCTCCATTCCCCGCATCCAGCGCGTGGCGGACCTAGCCCGAGCCCGCGACCGGTCCATCGCCTTCCTCGGGCGGCGCATGATCGACAACACGGAGGTGGCCCGCGAGCTGGGCCAGCTGCGGATTCCGGAATCGTCGCTCCTCTCCCCGGAGTCTCTCCGTGAGAGCCAGGCCGGGGAGCGGCCGCTGGTCTTCGTCTCCGGCAGCCAAGGGGAGCCGCTCTCCGCTCTCTCCATGATCAGCGTGGGCGAGAACCGGGACCTGGGGGTGGGCCCCGGCGACACCGTCGTTTTCTCGGCCCGCGCCATCCCCGGCAATGAGCGCGCGGTCTCCCGCGTCATCAGCAACCTCTTTCGTCTGGGCTGCGACGTGGTGCACCCCGGCACGGCCCGGGTGCACGTCTCCGGCCACGGGAACCAAGGCGACCTCGTGGAGCTCCTGACCCACGTGCGCCCGCGCTACCTGGTGCCCGTGCACGGCGAGTACCGGATGCTGGCCCAGCACGCCCGCCTCGCGGCGGCGGCGGGCATGCCTGCCGATCGGGTGCTCGTGGCCGAGGACGGCGAGGTCTTGGCCCTCGGTCCCGGGGGCGCGCGCAAGGAAGCGCGGGTGGCGGCGGGCCGCATCCTCCTCGACCGGGGAGGGGCGGGCGAGGTGGAGGACGTGGTGGTCCGGGACCGCCGCCAGCTCTCCTCGGACGGGATCGTGGTCGCGATCGTGGTCCGGGACCGACAGACCGGCGAGCTGGAATCGCCTCCCGAGATCGTCACCCGCGGCTTCGTGGACGCGGGCGAAGAGGCGGAACTGAGGGCGGAGACGGGCCGGCTGGTGGAAGAGGCGGTAAAGGCCCGGCCCCGGGAAGAGCGGCTGGACAGCGAGCTGACCAAGGAACGGGTGCGGCGGGAGCTGCGTCGCTTCTTCCGCCGCCGGACGCAGCGGCGGCCGATGGTGATCCCCGTAGTGATGGAGGTCTGAGAGGACGATGGGCACGGAATCGAGGAGATCGACACGGGGCGCGGAGCTTCTGGGCTTCTTGTCCTTCGGCCTAGCGCTGATGTTGCTCATCAGCCTGGCTACCTTCAACCCCCACGACCCCGCTCCCTTCTTCCGGGCCGGGGCCACGGGACCCGCCCGCAATTTCATCGGCCCCGCGGGGGCCTTCCTGGCCGAACTCCTGGTCCCGCAGCTCTTCGGGGTGACCGCCCTGCTCCTGCCCCTCGTGCTGGGCCTGGCGGGCTGGAAGCTCTTCTGGTGCAAGCCCATCGAGGCCCCCTACACCAAGGGGGCCGGACTTCTGCTCATGCTTCTCTCCCTGACCGCCTTCGCCACCCTGACCTTCGGCACCGTGACCTTCGAGGCCGAGCCCGTGCGGGCGGGAGGTGCGGTAGGTGAGCTGCTGGCCGCGCTGCTCACCAAGGACTTCAACCGCACGGGGGCCTACATCGTAGTGGCCACCACCCTATTCGTGAGCCTCATCCTCTCCACCCAGTTCTCCTTCGCCATCCTTCTGAATGAGGTGGGGGCGCGGACGGGTGGCCGCTTCCAGTCCCTGCGCACGGCCTGGGCCCACTACCTGGAGACCCGACGCAAGGAGAAGATGCGCCGGGAGGTGATCCGCAAGCACACCCAGAAGGAGGCCCCGGAGGGAAGCGAGAGTCTGCCCCGCGTCCGCAAGGCCAAGGCTTCCCAGGGGGAAGCGGAGGAGGGGGGCGACCCCCGCCCCCTGCCCACGCAGAGGGCACTGCCCTTCGTCGCGGAGCCGGCGGGAGATGTCGAGCTGGACGCCCGCCCCGAGGAGGCTCCCCCGCCCAAGCGGCGCCGGGCGCCCGCCCCCGAGGTCAAGGGCGACTCCTCTCTCCCTCCCCTCGCCATCCTCGACGAGATCCAGTCGGGGTCGAGCGTGGACCACGAGCGCCTCTATGAACGGGGCCGCATCCTCCAGGCCAAGTGCGGGGAGTTCGGCGTGCTCGGTTCGGTGAAGGAGATCCACCCCGGCCCCGTGGTCACGACCTACGAGTTCAAGCCGGACGCGGGGGTGAAGTACTCGAAGATCGTGACCCTGGCCGACGACCTCGCCCTCGCCCTAGAAGCGGAGTCCATCCGCATCGACCGCGTCAGCGGCAAGGGCAACGTGGGGATCGAGCTGCCCAATGACGTCCGGGAGACCATCTACCTGCGCGAGATCCTGGAGTCGGACAGCTTCCGCAAGGCCCCCGGCCGAGTCACCCTCGCCCTGGGCAAGACGGTGGGGGGCGACCCCTACGTCACCGACTTGGCGAGCATGCCTCATCTCCTCATCGCCGGTTCCACGGGGACGGGGAAGAGCGTTGGCCTCAACTGCATGATCTCCAGCATCCTCTACAAGTCCACCCCGGACGAGGTGCGCCTCATCCTGATCGATCCCAAGCGGCTCGAGCTCGGGGTCTACGAGGACATTCCGCATCTGCTCACCCCCGTGGTCACCGACGCCAAGGTGGCTTCTAACGTCCTCAAGTGGGCGGTGGCGGAGATGGAGAAACGGATCCGCAAGCTGGCCTCGGAGGGCGTGCGCAACATCGAGCAATTCAACAACATCATCCGGGCCGAGCGGGCCACCGCGGAGGGCGAAGAGGAGTTGCGCCCCCTGCACTACATCGTGATCATCATCGACGAGCTGGCCGATCTCATGATGGTGTCCTCCCACGAGGTGGAGGAATCCATCACCCGCCTGGCCCAGATGGCGCGGGCGGTGGGAATCCACTTGATCCTGGCCACCCAGCGGCCGTCCGTCGACGTGCTCACCGGCCTCATCAAGGCCAACTTCCCCTCCCGCATCTCCTACCGGGTGGCGGCCCGGGTGGACAGCCGGACCATCCTGGACTCCATCGGGGCCGAGCACCTTCTGGGGCGAGGGGACATGCTCTTCCTCCCCCCCGGGAGCGCCCGCCTCACCCGCATCCACGGAGCCTTCGTGACCGAGCAGGAGGTCGCGCGCCTCACCGCCTACCTCCGCAAGGCGGGCCGGCCCCAGTACGACGAGAGCGTGGGCAAGGCCGAGCGGGCGGCGGAGACGGCCGCGGTACTGGACCGCGACGATCTCTTCGACGAAGCGGTGCGCTTCGTGGTTCAGAGCGGGCAAGCTTCGACCAGCATGCTGCAGCGCCGGTTCCGCATCGGGTTCTCGCGCGCGGGCCGCCTCGTCGACCTCATGGAGCGCGACGGCATCGTGGGGCCGGCGGATGGGTCCAAGCCCCGCGAGATCCTGGTTGCTCCCGACTACTACGAGACCGTGGATAGCTGGCCGAAGTGAAAGTCGCGTGCGGCACCGTCGGCGGGCTGGTCCTGATCGCGGCCCTTCTTGCCCCTGCCCCGGCCGATGCCGCCCGCCCCGACGGAGCGCTCTTCCAGGAGGCCCGGCACGCGGAGGCGACCCTCCACGCCTCCCCAAAGCTCCAGGCCGACCCGACCGTGTGGGAGCACGTGATCATGCGCTACCGCAAGGTGGTGGCGCGCTACCCCAAGAGCGGATACTGCGACGACTCCCTCCTGGCCATCGGCAACCTCTATCGCCAGATGGCGGGCCAGTTCAAGACTCCCAAATACAACGACGACGCCGTGCAGGCCTACAAGGCCCTGGTGGCGGAATACCCGAGCAGCCGGCTGGGCGAGAAGGCCCTCTTCGCCGTGGTCGAGGTGGCCCAGGAGTCGGGAGACCGCAAGCGCCTAGCGGAGGCCGGCCGCGCCTACCTGGCCGCCTGTCCGGACGCGGAGCGGGCGGCGCAAATCAAAGCCTTGCTCCGCAAGAAGGCGCCCGTCCAGGCGGCTGCCCTCCCTAGCCCGCCCCCGCCCGGCCTCGCCCAGGTCTACGACCTTCGCTTCTGGAGCGGCGAGTCCTCAACCCGCGTGGTCATCGATCTGGAGAGGAAGATCCCCCTCCGTTACGACCGCATCGCCGATCCGGACCGGCTCTGGGTGGACCTCGTGGGCACGCGGCTCCACCCGAACCTCACCTCCCGCAGTTTCCCGGTGGGCGATGGGCTCCTGGAGAAGGTCCGCATCGGCCAGAACAAGGACGACGTGGTGCGGGTGGTCCTGGACTTCAAGGACGTGAAGGAGCACTCCGTCTTCTATCTCGAGGACCCCACCCGAACGCGGCTCGTGGTCGATGTGCGGGGGACCCCCCGGCCCGGGGAGGCCCCGCGCTCATCCGCCGCCCCCGGGCCGACCGCCCTCGCTTCACCGGAAACCATCGACCGGCTGCCCTCCCGGCGCATCACGGCCATGTTGGAGCCGCTGCCGGGCGCCTCCCGCGCCAGGCCCAACCCAAGGCTCGCCATCGACGGCGGAGAGCCGGTCCGCCGCGCCGCCGGCCCCGTCCCCCCCGCGCCCCCCGAGGTCAACCGGGCGGGCTCCTACAGCCTGGCCCGCCAGCTCGGGCTGGGGGCACGGCGGATCGTCATCGACCCGGGCCACGGCGGCCACGACCCCGGCACCATCGGGCGGGGCGGCCTCCAGGAAAAGGACCTCGTCCTCGACGTCTGCCTGCGCCTGGAGAAGCTCGTCCGGACCGAACTGGGAGCGGAGGTCATCATGACCCGCGCCAGCGACTCCTATGTCGCCCTGGAGGAGCGCACCGCCATCGCCAACTCCAAGGCCGCCGACCTCTTCCTTTCCGTCCATGCCAACAGCAGCCGCAACCCCACCGCCCGCGGGATCGAGACCTACTTCCTCAACTTCGCAGGGACCCCCCACGCGGAGGCGGTGGCCGCCCGCGAGAACGCGATCTCTGCCGCCACCCTGAAGGACCTGCAGGGCTTGGTCAAGGCCATCACCCTCAACAGCAAGATCGACGAGAGCCGGGACTTCGCGGCCTCCATCCAGGAGGCCATGGTCGAGCACCTGCGGACGCGCCACCCCGTCGAGGATCGCGGCGTCCACACCGCCCCCTTTTACGTGCTCATCGGCGCCAACATGCCGAGCATCCTGGCCGAGATCGCCTTCGTCAGCAATCCGGATGACGAGAAGCAGCTCAAGACCAACGAATACCGCGAGCTCATCGCGCAGAGCCTGCTCAAAGGCGTGCGCAGCTACCTCGAGGCCTTGAGCCGTACCCAGACCCGCCAATTGACGGGCTCGGGCCGGCGATCTACAGTGGCGGAGAGGGAGGGAAGCCGCTAACCGCCCGTGGGAGCCGTGACCTGGATCCGCGTGGAGAAGCCCACCTTTGACCTGGTGGGGGTCCTTCTGTCCTCCCTGGAGCTGACGGGGTTCATCCTCGCCCTGGCCGT
>Ga0210399_10001978_pt1 | contig 15914 bp, 7 predicted proteins | sample IncBWC14MmetaG_FD_150865 | JGI IMG/M metagenome (GOLD analysis project Ga0210399, IMG submission 150865) | Forest soil microbial communities from Barre Woods Harvard Forest LTER site, Petersham, Massachusetts, United States - Inc-BW-C-14-M | ecosystem: Environmental > Terrestrial > Soil >...
GATGGTAGACGTTCTTGACCGCTACGCGCGCGAGAACGGCTTCAGCGTGGTTCTGGATACCTCCGGCCAGAATTCGCCAATCCTCTACGCCTCAAATCAGGTCGATGTTACGCAGGACATCATCCGCCTCTATGATCAGCAGTACCCCGTTAAGACGGGCGCGGCGCCGGCGGCGGCCAAGCCCGCTACACCCAAACCAGCCACTCCTCCGCCAGCTACGAAGCCGCCTCAGCAGTAATTCGCTCGAAGGCCAGGCCACAATACTTTCTATTGTCAAAACGCCTCCGGCAAGCGCGGGGGCGTTTTCTTTCGAGAACAAGACTACCTCCTGTTGCCGCGCTCTTTTTCAAGCGGCGCGGTTGACAACCTGGAGAGCTGGGGGAGTTTTCGAGCTAGTGCTGTTCTTGCTCGGGATCTTGCTTCGGTTTCGCGATGGTATTACCGGTGTCCACCGAAAATAACATGTAGTTCCTCAGCGTGTGTGTATGGTGGTACCGCTTTCCCCGCAACTCCATGAACATCTCGGCATCCCACGGGAGCCACAGGGTTGTCCCGCTGCGTTCAAACTTCACGGGACCGTAGTCGATCTGCAGGTGATCGCGCGTAAGCTCAAGTTCTTTCACCGGTTCACGAACATCCGTCTCTATGTGTAGCACGTCGTAGCTGCTCGCCGCTATCCACACGCGGCCCTTCAACGGTATGGCGTATGTGCCGCGGTTATTCCTCCACATGCGAATACGAGACGGAACGCCTCTCCGCTGTTCGAAACGCAGCCGCCAAACCGCTTGCCCGCGCCAGGTCCCGAGCCCCTCGCACTTGTAGATCAGATCTCCTTGATAGTTAGGGTCGAAAACGCTCAGTGCCAGAGCCGCCAAGCCCTGCGTGGCCAGTGAAGTCGGAAAAGATCCGAGGTTGTCCCCGCCATCGCGCTTCTCTTCGAGAAAGGACATCCCGGGACTGGGGTGTTGCACGAAAATGAGATAGTTGAAGTCCCTCTCCCGCGCGGTCCCGGGAATGCCGTTGGCGTCCACTTCTTGATGCTCGATGTGTTCGGTAGCCAAAAATCTCTCGAAGTTCCCGAGCAGACGCATCATTTTGGCCTGCGTTCTCTGAACCAAATCGTTTTCCGAGCAGGCCACATCCTCGACAGCCGGATACTCCTTGCTGTCGATGTCCGGAGGCGCCCACGGACGTAGGGCCACCGGCGCAGAGCGCGGAGGAGGTGGCGGTGCTGGCGGAGGCGGCGGCAGCGGCAGCGCACTAGAGACCCGGGTAACCACACCCCGGTCTAGCGCGGCAAGCTGCCATTTTGCTTCTGGCACGGCGGGATCGTTGGGAAAACTCCTGACCACGGTTTCAAACGCTTTCTTTGCTTCCTCTCGTTTTTCCTCGTGGACCATAATTTGGCCCAAAAGCACCCATGCGGGCGCGGCATGCTCTTTTCCCAGTTCCGCCGCACGCGTTGCGTGCGGCAGCGCCTTTTCGTAATTCTGGTCTTGAACGTACGCATTGGCGAGCAGCCAGTGCGTACGCCAGTCAGCGCCATTCAGTTGGTAGGCCTTCTCCAGAGTCTCGGCCGCTGCTGCGGCGTCTCCCGTTCGCAGCTGAAGTTCTCCAAGCGACAACAGCGAGCGTTCATGAGAAGGGTAAATGGAAAGAGCCACCTGAAATTTCACGCGTGCGGCATCGAAATGTTCCTGCGTGTATTCCACCATGCCGAGCAAGTATTGAATATCCGGATTGCTAGGGGCGAGCTTCCGAGCCTTTTCGAATTGCGCACGAGCCGCGTCATATTGATGCCTCCGCATTTTTTCCAAGCCCTTGTCAATCTCTCCTTGCAGCCGCGGCGTCATGATGGTTCCGCCAGGCACCCTATCTTCCGGCGAACCCTCGCTCTCGTTCCGCAGATAGACATAAACGCTGCAGGTTGTACCGCCCGTGAAAACAGAAGCGTGCTCCATGGTGGTCTTGTAACCCAGGGCGGTTACCTCGATATCGTATTCACCGGGCAACATTTGTGGAAATGTGGCTGTCGAGTTGTCGCGCGTCGAGACCGTTAGATGCACGCCTTTCTCGGAAGACAGTTTGACGATGGCATGCCCGGCGAGGGGCATGCCGGTCGGCTCTCGCACGCTAACCAGGACATCCACCGGCGCATTATTCGAAGTAAGCGAGGAAGGACTGCTGGACCGTTGTCCGACAGGCGCCGCCGATGTTCCACCGGTTGGACGTTGCGCGCGAATCGGCAGCGCAAGAAAAAGCCAGGCGCAGGAAGCCAAAACGCCCACGAAACGGCGTACGATCGGAATGGGCCTAGGAACCATCGAACCTGTGCTTGAGCAGCCGAAGTCTGCTGAAACAGTAACGAAGACGCTGGCGGGTGGTCAAGCAAATCGTCGCGCAGTAAGCTGGCGCCGGGGCCTTGCCGCCGAAGCGAGAGACGCGGGCGTTGCCAAGGTTTCAGAAACGATCGTCACATTTGGCCGGATTTCGGTATAGTAGGCGAAACAGGGCAAGGAGGATTTTATGCCGCAAGTGAGATCGCGAATGGAACGAATGCCGCGCCCGCCGGTTTTTGCCACGCCTGCCGAGGAGCGCCGCCATCGGAAAGAAAGGCTCGCGGGAGCGTTTCGGCTGTTTTCGAAGTGTGGTTTCGATGAGGGCGTGACCGGACACATCACCGCGCGCGATCCGGAGCGGCTGGACCATTTTTGGGTGAATCCCTTCGGGATACACTTCAGCCAAATACGTGTGTCGGATCTTTTGCTGGTCAACGATCACGGTGAAGTCGTGGAAGGCGACCGTGAAGTAAACGCCGCGGCGTTTGCGATTCACTCGCGGATTCACAAAGCGCGTCCCGACGTGATTGCGGCCGCGCATGCTCATTCGCTGAACGGCAAGACCTGGTCTTCGCTGGGGCGGCTGCTGGATCCGTTGACCCAGGATGCCTGCGCGTTCTATGAAGATCACGTCGTGTTTGACGATTTCACCGGCGTGGTCTACGAAACCGACGAAGGCGACCGCATTGCCAAGACGCTGGGTGACAAGAAAGCCGGCATCTTATGCAATCACGGGTTGCTGACGGTTGGGCAAACCGTGGACGAAGCGGCGTGGTGGTTCATCACCATGGACCGTTCCTGCCAGGCGCAATTGCTGGCGGAGGCCGCGGGCGAGCCGCGCAAAATTCCTCACGAAACGGCCAAGCTGACACATTCGCAGGTTGGTATGCCCATGGTCGGGTGGTTCCAATTCCAGCCGCTGTGGGACCGCATCTCGCGCGAGCAGCCGGATTTGTTTGACTAGTAGAGCGCGAAGTGAATAATGAATCGTGAGTAAGTGGGCAGTCCGGAAGAGAGCGGCGTCGGACTACACCCGCTCGTCGAACACAACCTGAGAAGTCTCGGATCACCCATCCCTTTCATTCGCTCTCTGGCCGCGAGCTTGAAGCTCTGGTATGGAAAGAATACGGCGGCGAGCAGAGAGTCTGTTTCCTCGACAAACACAATCTCGGATTGGCGACGAAGGGGTCGAATCCGTGCACACGCCATTAACGATCGAAACCAATTTCTATTTGAAGAGCTGGGACCCACCCATCCAATACGCAAATCCAATCCCCCAACCTGCACTCAATCAGAGAGGCTCCAATGAGAAAATGTCGGCTTGCTTTGCTGTGGGGTTGGCCATGGGTCCTAGTATTGATCTCCACGCCCACCTGGGCACAGGACAGGGATAAAGGCGTGATTGAGGGCACGGTCACAAACGAAATGGGTAAGCCAGTCTTCAAAGCCAAGGTACACGCGGACTTGATTGGTGCCCACCCTCAATCAACTTTATATCGCTTTGAGGAAACCGACGAGAACGGACACTTCTCTATCGACCAGTTGGGCTGGGGTGAATACGTCGTGGGGGCAATGAAGAAAGAGGATCGTTACCCATACCAACTGAATAAGCTGTATGTTACGAGCGCGCTTCCCCACGTAACCTTAACTCCGCATGAGCCCGTCGCAAAGGTGCAAATCCAGTTTGCCTGGAAGGCCGCTCTGCTTGCTGGTCGAGTCACTGATGCGACAACGGGAGCCCCTTTGCAAACAACCTTTACGCTGTCTCGCCAACCAGATTCTTCGTCCGAAACTTATTCGACCGGTCAGTTCGCGGACTACAAGGTTCTTTTGCCCCCAGACACGGCCATTTACATTGAAGTGTCTGCAGACGGCTACAAAACATGGTACTTCGTTGGAGGAGCTATCACCTCAGGGCGTAGTCCGCTCCGTCTGGGCCCGGGCGAAACCTTGAATCTGAACATTGCCCTGGAACCCGATCCCTCAACGGCTTCGTCGAAACCCAAATAAAGGAGCCGTCCAGGCAATGGAGAGGCGCAATATGAAGCGTCAATCAAGCACTCCCAACATTCGCTGACCGTCGGGTGCCAGGTGGAGCGGGGCAGATTGAGTTCGCGGCCGACGGTTGGAGGCAAAACTACGCCGTAAGAAGAATATTCACAGGCCACATTTGCGGGATGCGGAGGGTCAGTGAATCCTGAAGGCAATTACCTGTGTTCCTGCGGCGCTTGACTGGATGCTGGTGGAACGCAGTAATACTTCAAAGAAGCGAAGCGAGCCGTCCGGACGGCTCGCACGGCGAAGAACAGGAGCTAAGGCATCCTGACGGAAGAGTACCTCGGCCGCCGCCTGCGTTCCGGCAACATCCAGCCCTTCGAGAAGCAGCAGATGCCCGTTGCCGCTAAGGTTAGGAAGGAAAGAGATCACGGCGAAGGTCTCATGTGCCGGCTCGTTCCAGTGGCTCACATAAGATGGTGCTTCGCCGGATTGCGGCTTCATGTTAACCAGGGTTGCGCCCTGCATGTCTTCGCGGTAGACAATGCGGAAGTTGGTGCTGTCCCCTGCGATGGCGGCCCATGGGTTGCTTCCAACCGAGCCGATGATCACCGCATTGGCATTTTTCAGATCATCAAGCCGCAGGTCGCGCGGAAAGCGCAGGATGACTCGCTGCGGATTGAACTCCGACAGCCGGGCGAGCGCAGTAACAATCTGGAGGTCGACGAAGCTGGTGAACTGTTGCGAGCGCAGATCTTGAGCGCTGTGCGCATCGATTTCGGCAAGCGGTAGTTCCAGGTATCCGCCCTTGATATAGTCTGCAAGCGGCAGTGGACGGCGCGACAGGTCTTGCAAAAGATTGAAGCCGGCATCGGCAGGAACGATATAGCTGTTGGCCGGACCAGCAAAGAGCGCCGCCCAGAGCGGCTGGGCCGGTTCGGGAGCCTGGCGCGGAGCGTGGGTACGGGCCGCAGCGAACCACGTCAGGGAAATCAGAACCGCCGCCGAAGCAGCCAGCACCGAGGCACGCAACAGTAAGGGTTGCCAGTTCCGTCGGGGGGCAATGGACGCGCCGGAAGAGGGTGGAGAGCCGCTTGCCAAATGCGTCCCGGCGTTGCCTGGCATCGGGCCATTGCGCGGACCTCCAGCGGGACTGACGTCAGAGGCGCGTGTAAAGACCGGTATGTAACCGCCGTGAGGAATCTCGACCCGCAGCGCTTCCGAGCTGCCCTCGTCCGCGAAGTGCTCGGCTAAGCGCCTGCGCAACTGGCGTGCGTAGTTGCGAACGATGTTGTCCTCGACGGTAAGATACCCCGGAGACCGGCCAAATACCTGCACACCGATCTGGTGCTCGGTAATCTCAGCCTGCCGGCCCGCGAGTGTTTCCGTCACGACATACAGAAAGAACTTAGACAGCAAGGGAGATTTCGCAAAATGCCGACCGGCGACAACACGCCGCGACAAACTCAAACGCGGATCACCTTCCAGGCAATCCGGCCATTCGTGGATAAGCGGCACTTTCTGGTTGGTGCGAGTAGCTGAGGGATGTTCCATAGCGGTCGTCTCCAAGTGAGCGTCTGAGCGCTAACGGACTCGTCGCCATAAGAATACGGGGCTCCGGTAAACGAACGATGAATGTAGGCGGCGGCAACCGAACGCCATCACATTTATCGAAAATTTATGAAACGTGCAAGCCGTATTTTATCAATACCTTATAAGCGTGCAAAGACAGGTGTATACACCTGATGCAGGTCGGGTAAACACTTGCGCCGTCCGGAAAAGCGCCCTACCGTGCGCATGACAGAACATTCTCCTGCCGAACCATGACTTCAGAATAAGGAGCGCACCATGAATACCCGACGGGTTAAGGCGGTTTTAGTGCTTTCCGCGTGCCTGTTGATCTCGGGAGCACTGTTTGCGCAGTCGGACCTTGGGACGATTTCGGGCTTTGTCAAAGACCCGTCGGGCGGGACGATTGCAGGAGCCAAGGTCACGATCCAAAACAAGAGTGGCGTCGAACGCCAGGCCACTACCAACGAATCCGGCTATTACACCATCACCAATGTTCCCCCCGGTCTGTATACCGTGAGCGTCGATGTGTCCGGTTTTAAGAGGTTTCAATCCAACGAGGATAAGCTCGATCCAAGCGCGAACCTCGTGGTTGACGCGACCCTGAGCGTCGGCAGCTCCTCGCAAATAGTCGAGGTTTCGGCCTCGGCGGTTCAGCTCCAGACGGAATCGGCATCCGTGCAAAAACTCGTCACCCGCGAGCAGATTGACGCGCTCGAGATTAACGGCCGCAATCCCATCTTCATGGCCAATCTCGTGCCCGGCACCCGCGGCGGCACGCTTGCGAATCTCGCCTTCAATTTCACGCAGGGTCCATCGAACATCAACGGCGCGCGCACGCCGGAGAGTCTGATCACCTACGACGGCGCTCCCGCCGTTCGCACGCGCTCCAACGGCACCAGCATAGGGGCTGCGGACCTGGACTCCACCGAGGAAATTCAGATTCTAACTGCGGACTACGCGCCTGAATACGGCCGGTCCTCCGGGGGCCAGATTCGCATAACCTCGAAAAGCGGATCGCAAGTCTTCCACGGCGCCGCCTACGAATACGTTCGCAATACCATCTTTGATGCCAACCCGTGGCAGCGCAATGCGGTCCCGGCGACAACTGGCGTCACCGCCCCCATTCACTACAATCAATTCGGATACAACATCGGCGGCCCGTTCTACATTCCTAACCACTTCAATACCGACAAGACCAAAGTGTTTTGGTACTGGGGAGAGGAATGGGTGAGATACATCTTTACAGATACGAGCAGCCTAACGGTTCCGACGCTCAAGATGCGGAATGGCGACTTCAGCGAACTGCTGGATCCCAACAATGTTTTTTACCACAAGGCCGTAGTCATCATGGACCCGAAGACGGGTCTTCCATTTCCCGGCAACATCATTCCGTCGCCGGGCTCCTCTTCGACAGGGTCGGTAGCCAGCGCCAATGGCCTCGGTATTCTGAAGGCTTATCCCGCGCCGAATCTGACCACTCCAATCAACGGAAACCAAAATTGGTTCTTTTCGGCCCAGCACCCCCAATACCAGCGGAAGGACACTGTAGCTGTGGACATAAACCTTTCCGAGAACCAGAGGCTCCGCCTGCGCCGCGTGTACTTTACCTTTTGGGAGTATCAGCCGCTGGACGGCGGCACCAACGAAACGCCAAAGTACTTCAACCGTCCCAACCAAACAAATTCTATCGACTACGTATGGACCATCAGCCCCACCAAAGTGAATGAGGTTTTACTGACCGCGAGCAAGGACAATGTCCACATCCCGGTTGACCAAGCGCATTTCCTCGACCGCACCACTGTCGGTCTCAACTATCCCTACATCTTTCCCACTGGCAAGGAGATCCAGAACCGCATTCCCAGCGTGAACATGTCTGCCTTTTCCGGGTTGAGCGGTGGACCGTATCCCTCGCATTCCGCTGGCCCCATCATCAACATGTCGGACAGCTTTACGTGGATCAAGGGAAATCACACTTTTAAGTTCGGTGGCCTGTACGAATATGACGGCGAGAACGACAACGATGAGATTAACGTGCAAGCATGCAACACCTGCACGAACAACCAGAACGGTCAATTCCTGTTTAGCGACAACGGGGGCAAATTTGTGAGGCCTGGATTTGTCCTGGCTTCTACCGGCGTCGCGGCCGCCAACGCGGCACTAGGACTGTTCGATTCGTATTCGGAAATTGGCCCGCGGGCATATACGGTATTCCGCGGAAGCATGTGGGAGGGATTTGGGCAGGATTCCTGGAAGGCCCGTCAAAACCTGACCATCACCTACGGTCTCCGATACTCGGTCATCGTTCCCTACCATGCCATTTGGAACAACATGATCGTTTTCGATCCGAGCCTCTACGATCCGGGGAACGCCGTAACCGTGGACCCCAAGACGGGTCTCATCACCGGCACGCCTACGATCGCTCAGCTTTACAATGGAATGGTTATTCCTGGGAGCGGTTTCCCGGCTTCCGCCATGGGCCGCGTTCCCGCGGCCAGCTCGGGTCTATATAACGGCCTGTTTCGCAATCTTCCCAATCGCTACTCCGACATCCAGTGGGGCGACATCCAGCCGCGCTTGGGCGTCGCCTACCAGCTAAATAACAAGACCGTGCTCCGAGCGGGCGGAGGCCGCTTCTTCACTCGCCTGGGCGTCAGCGACTCTGTCTTCCTCGGCGGGAATCCGCCTTTCCAGCCCAACGCCAGCGTTTCGTTTGGTTCCGCGGACAATCCGGGAGGCACGGGAACCAACGACGTTCCGTTGGTGGTAACCACGCAGAGCAAAGCCTTTAAGAACCCCGAAGCCTGGGCCTGGAATTTCACCGTCGAGCGCGAGCTGTTCTGGAAGTCGCTCCTCAGCGTCGGTTACGTCGCCCGCCGTGGCGTGCATTTGCAAAGAGAGTCCGACATCAATCAGCCGACCCTCGCTGTAGCGGCGGCCAACCCCGGCGTCAATATCAACGCCATAAGGCCATACAAAGGCTTCGGTTCCATCCGCGAAACCGATAACGTCGCTAACTCCATGTACAATGCACTTCAGATAGCTTGGAACCGCCGATTCAGCAACACTCTTCAGTTCGGTGTCTCTTACACCCTGTCCAAGAGCATGGATAACGGCTCCAACCAGCGCGACGTCGTTCCCGATACCTACAACACGAGCATGTTGTGGGGACCGTCCGAGTTCGATGCCCGCCATATCGTCATCATCAACTACCTCTACCAACTGCCTCTCTTCCGCAAGCAATCGGGCTTCGCCGGTAAGGCCCTCGGTGGTTGGCAAATTAGCGGCATCACGCAATTCCAAACCGGCCTACCCTGCAGCGTGGCAGCCGCCAATGACTACGCTGGCGTGGGCCTGGACTCGAATTTCGGATGCGGTGTGAACGGCCAATATTGGGTTGTCAACGGTAATCCCAAGATCATCGGCACATTTGGTCCGAGTGGCCAGTGGTTCGCCACCACCAACCCCGATGGCTCTGCGATCTTCACCGCGCCCGCGGCCGGGACATTCAACACCCAGCGCGTTCGCGACCTTATCTACCAACCCGGATACCAGAACTGGAACATGGGCTTGTTCAAGACCATTCCGGTCAACGAACGCCTTCGCTTCCAGTTCCGCGCCGAAGCTTACAATGTGTGGAATCATCCGAATTGGTGCGGCAACAGCGGTTGCAGCGGCACAACCAATATTGGCCTTAACCCCACCAACGCCGCGACTTTCGGCAAAGTACTTTCGAAGGGCAGCGGTAGCTCCGGGTCAGGCGAGCGCAACTTGCAGCTCTCGCTTCGCCTGGAGTTCTAGCTTTAGCGACCGCTCGGTGATCGGTCAGCAGCTGAGTCGAAAAAGTTCCGCGAAGGATTCGCGGGATCGCGGGCGTTTTTCGGTGACTCGAAGTCTCGGGCACTAGGGGAACGGCCTGACGTTGGCTACGTCGCGCGGCGGTCGGGGCATTTCTGGGATTGGCCGCGACTCTGGCGACTCTGGCGATTCTGGATTCTGGGGTATCTTGCTTTTACCTTACTGGCAGAATATACTCTATTTTCGCTCTGAAGCGGGTCGCACGGATGGGTGGGCGCAAGCCCACTTTTTTGTTGGGCCGGTTGGAGGGCAGTGGACACCGGCATTGCTTGGGGAGTCTTCGGTTGGATTTGGAAAAAATTCGGGAAGCCGCCGAGCGCGTGGCGCGGTCGGAAGGGCTGGAAATATATGATGTTGAGTGGAAGGTGGGGAAGCAGCGCTTCTTGCGGGTGATCATCGACCGGGTGCCGAAGGCTGGAGCGGCGATGAGCGACTCGGCGGGGCAGATTTTGGCGCCTTCGGAGGCGAGCGAGGTTGCGGAGCGGTCAGTGAATTCGGAAGGCTATAACCTGCGTTCCTGCGGCGCTCGACTGGATGCTCGTGGAACGCAGCAATACTTCGAAGAAGCGAAGCGAGCCGTCCGGACGCGTCGCGCGGCGAAGCACGGGAGTTAGTGCATCCTGGCGGAAGAGTACCTCGGCAGCCGCCTGGGTTCCAGCAACATCCAGCCCTTGCAGAAGCAGCAGATGCCCGTTGCCGCTCAGGTTGGGAAGGAAAGAGATCACGGCAAAGGTCTCGTGGGCCGGCTCGTTCCAGTGGCTTACGTAAGAGGGTGCTTCGCCGGGTTGCGGCTTCATGTTGACCAGAGTCGCGCCCTGCATATCTTCGCGGTAAACGATGCGGAAGTTGGTGCTGTCTCCGGCGATGGCGGCCCAGGGGTTGCTCCCGACCGAGCCGATGATCACGGCGTTGGCGTTTTTCAGATCGTCAAGCCGCAGGTCGCGCGGAAAGCGCAGGATAACGCGCTGCGGATTAAACTCCGGGAGCCGGGCGAGTGCAGTAACAATCTGGAGGTCGACGAAGCTCGTGAACTGTTGCGAGCGCAGATCTTCGGCGCTGTGCGCATCGACTTGCGCAAGCGGCAGTTCCAGGTATCCGCCTTTGATGTAGTCCGCAAGCGGCAGGGGACGGCGCGACAGATCTTCCAGAAGATTGAAGCCTGCATCGGCAGGAACGATGTAGCTGTTGGCCGGACCATCAAAGAGCGCCACCCAGAGTGGCTGCGCCGGTTCGGGAGCCCGGCGCGAAGCATGGGTGCGAGCGGCAGCGAACCACGTCAGGGAAATGAGAACCGCAGCGCAAGCGGCCAGCACCGACGCACGCAGCAACAGGCGTTGCCAGCTCCATCGCGGGACGACTGCCGCGCTGGAAGTGGCCGGAGAAACGCTTTCCAGTTTCGTTTCGAGGTTGACTGGCACCGGGGCACAAGTCGGTTCTGCCGCGGGACCGGGGTCGGAGGCGCGTTTAAAGACCGGGATGTAACCGCCGTGAGGAATTTCGACCCGCAGCGATTCCGAGCTGCCCTCACCCGCGAAGTGCTCGGCTAAGCGCCTGCGTAACTGGCGCGCGTAATTGCGAACGATGTTGTCCTCGACGGTGAGGTAGCCCGGAGACCGGCCAAATACATGCACACCGATTTGATGCTCGGTAATCTCAGCTTGGCGGCCCGCGAGAGTTTCCGTCACGACATAGAGAAAGAACTTCGACAGCAAGGGAGATTTCGCAAAGTGGCGGCCAGCGACAATACGGCGCGACAAACTCAAACGCGGATCATGTTCCAAATAATCCGGCCACTGCTGGATAGGCGGCACTTTCTGGTTGGTGCGAGTAGCTGAGGTATGTTGCATAGCGGTCTTCTCCAAGCGAGCGCCTGAGCTCGAACGGATTCGTCGCCAAAAGAATACGGGGCTCCCATAAAGGAACGATGAATGTAAGTGGCGGCGGTAACCGATTCCAAACACATTTATCGAAATTTTACATAGAGTTCAAGCGTTTTATTATCAACGCATTAAAAGAGTGTGAGCCCAGGTGTATACACCGGACGCAGGTTGGGTAAACACTTGCGCCCCGCGGAAAAGCGCCCTACCGTGCGGCTGACGGGGTAGTGACCTACCGGACCAGGACTTAAAAATAAGGAGCGTTCCATGAATACCCGACGCGTAAAGGCGATTCTGGTGCTTTCCGTGTGCTTGCTGCTTTCGGGAGCACTGTTTGCGCAGTCGGACCTTGGGACGATTTCCGGGTTTGTCAAAGATCCGTCTGGCGGGACGATCGCCGGCGCCAAGGTCACGATCCAAAACAAGAGCGGCGTCGAACGCCAGGCCACGACCAACGAATCCGGCTATTACACGATCACCAATGTCCCGGCCGGCATCTACACGGTGAGCGTCGAAGCGTCGGGTTTTAAGAGGTTTCAATCCAATGAAGATAAACTCGATCCTAGCGCGAATCTGGTTGTTGACGCGACGCTGAGCGTAGGGAGCTCGTCGCAAACAGTCGAGGTTACGGGGTCGGCGGTCCTACTTCAGACAGAATCGGCATCCGTGCAAGAGCTAGTGACCCGCACGCAGATTGACGCGCTTGAGATCAATGGCCGCAACCCCATCTTCATGGCCAATCTCGTGCCCGGCACTCGCGGCGGTACGCTTGCAAACCTAGCCTTCAATTTCACGCAAGGTCCATCGAACATCAACGGCGCACGGACGCCTGAAAGTCTGATCACCTACGACGGGGCTCCAGCCGTTCGCACGCGCTCGAACGGCACAAGTATAGGGGCGGCGGACCTGGACTCGACGCAGGAAATACAAATCCTCACTGCGGATTATGCACCTGAATACGGCCGGTCCTCCGGCGGCCAGATTCGCATCACCTCCAAAAGCGGAACGCAAGACTTCCACGGTGCGGCTTACGAATACGTTCGCAATACCATCTTTGATGCCAACCCATGGCAGCGCAATGCAGTCCCGGCGACAACTGGCGTTACCGCCCCTATTCACTACAACCAATTCGGATACAACATCGGCGGACCATTCTACATCCCCAACCACTTCAATACAGACAAGACCAAAGTGTTTTGGTACTGGGGAGAGGAATGGGTGAGGTACATCTTCACGGACACGAGCGCCTTGACCGTTCCGACGGTCAAGATGCGAAATGGTGACTTCAGCGAACTGCTCGATCCCAACAATATTTTCTACCACAAGGCGGTAGTCATCATGGACCCGAAGACGGGGCTGCCATTTCCTGGCAACATCATTCCGGCGCCGGGCACTCCTACTGCTGGATCCGCAGCTAGCCCGAATGGGCTCGGGATTCTAAAGGCCTATCCGCTACCCAACCTCACTACCCCTATTAATGGAAACCAAAACTGGTTCTTTTCCGCTCAGCACCCACAATACCAGCGCAAGGACACTACAGCTGTCGACATAAACCTGACTGAAAACCAGCGGCTACGGCTCCGCCGCGTGTACTTTACCTTTTGGGAGTACCAGCCGCTGGACGGCGGCACCAACGAAACGCCAAAGTACTTCGACCGGCCCAACCAAACCAACTCTATCGACTACGTGTGGACCATCAGCCCCACCAAGGTGAATGAAGTTTTGTTGACCGCGAGCAAGGACAATGTCCACATCCCAGTTGACCAAGCGCATTTCCTGGACCGCACCACGGTTGGTCTCAACTATCCCTACATCTTTCCCACTGGAAAGGAAATCCAGAACCGCATTCCAAGCGTGAACATGTCTGCTTTTTCCGGGCTGAGCGGCGGGCCTTATCCCTCGCATTCTGCTGGGCCCATTATCAACATGTCCGACAGCTTCACCTGGATCAAGGGAAACCACACCTTCAAGTTCGGCGGTCTGTACGAGTATGACGGTGAGAACGACAACGATGAGATCAACGTGCAAGCGTGCAACACCTGCACGAACAACCAGAACGGCCAATTCCTATTTAGCGACAACGGAGGGAAATTCGTGCGGCCGGGATACACCCTGGCTTCTACCGGGGTCGCGGCGGCAAACGCAGCTCTAGGGCTGTTCGATTCGTATTCTGAAATTGGCCCTCGGGCGTATACGGTATTCCGCGGAAGCATGTGGGAAGGTTTTGGGCAGGATTCCTGGAAAGTCCGCCAGAACCTCACCATCACATACGGTCTCCGGTACTCGGTCATCGTTCCTTACCACGCCATTTGGAACAACATGATTGTTTTCGATCCGAGCTTGTACAATCCGGCGAACGCCGTGACCGTTGACCCCAAGAGTGGTCTCATCACCGGCACACCTACAATCGCTCAGCTTTACAACGGAATGGTTATTCCGGGAAGCGGTTTCCCGGCGTCCGCCACTGGCCGCGTTGCAGCGGCCAGCACGGGTCTATATAATGGCCTGTTTCACAACGTTCCCAATCGCTACTCTGACATCCAGTGGGGCGACGTGCAGCCGCGCCTGGGCATCGCCTACCAGCTAAACAACAAGACAGTGCTCCGAGCTGGCGGTGGCCGCTTCTTCACTCGCCTCGGCGTCAGCGACTCTATCTTCCTGGGCGGAAATCCGCCTTTCCAGCCCAACGCCAGCGTATCGTTTGGGTCCGCGGACAATCCGGGAGGAAGCGGAACCAACAATGTTCCGTTGGTGGTAACGACGCAGAGTAAAGCCTTTAAGAACCCCGAAGCGTGGGCTTGGAATTTCACTGTCGAACGCGAGCTGTTCTGGAATTCGTACCTCAGCGTGGGCTATGTCGCTCGCCGTGGCTTGCACTTGCAACGAGAATCCGACATCAATCAGCCGACCCTCGCTGAGGCCGCGGCAAATCCGGGTGTCAATATCAACGCCATAAGGCCGTATAAGGGGTTCGGCTCCATCCGGGAAACGGACAACGTGGCGAGTTCCATATACAACTCTCTGCAAATCGCCTGGAACCGCCGCTTTAGCAATGGCCTCCAGTTCGGAGTTTCCTACACCCTCTCCAAGAGTATGGATAACGGTTCCAACCAGCGCGACGTCGTTCCCGATACCTACAACACGAGCATGTTGTGGGGACCATCGGAGTTCGATGCCCGCCATATCGTCATCATCAACTATCTTTACCAACTGCCTTTCTTTCGCAACCAAAAGGGGTTTGCCGGTAGAACCCTCGGTGGATGGCAAATCAGCGGCATCACGCAATTCCAAACGGGCTTGCCCTGCAGCGTTGCGGCCGCCAATGACTACGCCGGCGTGGGCCTGGACTCGAATTTCGGATGTGGCGTGAACGGCCAATATTGGGTTGTTAACGGCAATCCCAAGATCATCGGCACATTCGGGCCGAGTGGCCAGTGGTTCGCCACCACCAACCCCGATGGCACACCGATTTTCACCGCGCCCGCAGCCGGAACTTTCAACACCCAGCGCGTTCGCGACCTTATCTACCAACCCGGATACCAGAACTGGAACATGGGATTGTTCAAGACGATCCCCGTGAACGAACGGTTTCGCTTCCAGTTCCGCGCCGAAGCTTACAACGTGTGGAATCACCCGAATTGGTGCGGCAACAGCGGTTGCAGCGGCACAACCAATATTGGCCTGAACCCGACCAACACCACGACCTTCGGCAAAGTACTCTCAAAGGGCAGTGGCAGCTCCGGACAGGGTGAGCGCAACTTGCAGCTTTCGCTTCGCTTGGAGTTCTAGCGGCCTTTGCGATCAGGCAACAATTGGGTCTGACAATCGCTTGCGATTGGTTCGAGGATCAAAGGAGTTCCCCCACGCCTCGAAGTCTTCGCCACTAGAACCATGTCCTTTCGTTGTTTACGTCATCCAGCAGAATCACAGGACAGTCGGGCTGCAAGAGTAGCAATTTGCGAAATGACATAGTTAGGGGTTTGGGCAGGTCGGAGTGAGGAACGATTGCAGCGCGGGCGGAGGGGGTGGGGAGCTGGGGGGACGGAACTAACAAACTAGGCAGCGGCGGGAATGCAAAAGCGAATTTGCGGGAATGGCTGCGTTTGTGGGCCGTATCTTGCTTTTGCCTTGCTGGCGGAATATACTCTAATTTCGCTCTGAAGCGGGTCGCACGGATGGGTGGGCGCAAGCCCACTTTTTTGTTGGGCCGGTTGGAGGGCAGTGGACACCGGCATTGCTTGGGGAGTCTTCGGTTGGATTTGGAAAAAATTCGGGA
>Ga0210399_10001979_pt1 | contig 15913 bp, 12 predicted proteins | sample IncBWC14MmetaG_FD_150865 | JGI IMG/M metagenome (GOLD analysis project Ga0210399, IMG submission 150865) | Forest soil microbial communities from Barre Woods Harvard Forest LTER site, Petersham, Massachusetts, United States - Inc-BW-C-14-M | ecosystem: Environmental > Terrestrial > Soil >...
CCATCCCCATCAACCGGGCCAAGGACTTCCTGGAGGTGAGTGGTCTGGAGCGGGTGTTCCCGGCCCATCGCCGGCAGCTCGGACCCCTCTCGTCCTCCGAGGGGAAGGGAGTGCGGCTTCGGCTGCCCGATGGCCTGGAGGACACGGCCCCCAGCCGGCTACGCCTCTATGCCGCGGACCCTTCCGGCGATGTCGCCCTCCATGTCGACCGCCTGGCCACGGCCCGCAACCTCTCCGACCTGGAGGCGCTCCTTCTCTCCGGGCAGGGCTCTGACGGATTCGTCGCCTCGGGCGGCCCCCGCGGCCTGACGGCCCGGATCGGGGGATGGCCAGCGCGGGTCGGGGTGGCGGCCGGCATCCCCTCCGCGGGCCCCCGGACGGCGGAGTTGCTGATGGAGTACGCGCTTATCGACCTGGGCAAGGAGAAGGTGCTCGCGCGCTGGGTCGGCCCCGCGTGGCAGGTTGCTTTCAACCGCTCGATCCTTCGAGGCTCGCTCGCGAGCCTGGAGGTGGACCCCCTGCTCACCGCCGAGCTCACGGCCGCGGCGCCCACGGCGCTGGAGCCGGCCAGCCTCCCCAACCCGGGCGCGCCGGCCCTGCCCTTCCCACCGAGCTGGGTCCGGGAGCCGACCGCTCCCCACGCCTGCCCCCGGCTCCCGCCGCCCGATTCCGTCCTCTCCGCGTCACCGGCGGGCGACTTCACGGTCTCCCTACGCGCGGCCTGGTGGCGCGCTCCCGGTTTCACTCCCGAGGGGGCGAGCGCGGCCTGCGCCGGGCCGACGGGATCGCTGGGAGCCGGCTCCTACAGCTTGCGCCGCGAACAATGGGGTACGGTGCAGACCCTGCGCGGGGCCTTCCGGCGCCGCGGCGATGGCGTCGTGCAAATCGAGCTGGCGGCACCGCCGCCCAAGGCCCCATTCCTGGACGAACTCTTCCGGGCCTGGCTCGCCGCCCTCTCTCGGTAGCACCATGCACGCGGTCGAGCTCGTCGACGTTCGCAAGCGCTACCCCTCGGGCGTAGACGCTCTGGACGGCGTGTCCTTCGCGGTGGACCAGGGGCGGGTCCTGGTCCTGCTCGGGACCAGTGGCTCCGGCAAGACGACCGCCCTCAAGACGATCAACGCCCTCGTGCGACCCGATTCTGGACGGATCTCGGTGCTGGGCGAAGACGTGGCCCGCTGGGACCCCATCGCCTTGCGGCGTCGGACCGGTTACGTCATCCAGGAAACGGGCCTGCTTCCCCACCTGACCGTCGCCGAGAACGTGGCCCTCGTCCCCCGCTTGCTCGGCTGGCCCCGGGAACGGCAGGAGGAACGCACGCGCGAGCTGCTGACCCTCGTGGGCCTGGACGCGGCTCGCTTCCCGCCGCTCCGGCCGGCCCAGCTCTCGGGCGGTGAACGCCAGCGGGTGGGCCTGGCCCGAGCCCTCGCCGCCGACCCTCCCCTCCTCCTGATGGACGAGCCGTTCGGAGCCCTCGATCCCCTCACGCGCCGGCGCATCCAAGACGAGTTCCGCGAGCTACAGTCGCGCCTCGGGAAGACGGTGGTCCTCGTCACCCACGACGTGCCGGAGGCACTGCGGCTGGCGGACGAAGTGGGGGTCATGGACGGCGGCCGTGTTCTGCAGCGCGGGAGCCCGCGCGAGATCCGCGAAGAGCCACGACCCGGCTTCGTCCGCGACTTCGTCGGGGCGGCCCTGCCATGACCGAATTTCTCGCCTTCCTCGTGGAGCGAAGGGTCGAACTCTTCGCGCTCACGGGCCAGCACGTGATCCTCGTGCTCGTCTCCACCGTCCTGGCCGTCGTCTTGGGCTTGCCCTTGGGCGTCGCCATGACGCGCTCTCCGCGCCTGGCCCGCCCGCTCCTGGGCTTCGCCAGCCTGGCCCAGACCATTCCCAGCCTGGCCCTCTTCGGTTTCCTGATCCCCATCCCCTTCATCGGCGGCATCGGGACCCGCACCGCCGTGGTGGCCCTCGTGCTCTACGCCCTCCTGCCCATAATGCGGAACACCTACACCGGCATCCGCCAGGTGGACCCGGCCGCGGTCGAAGCCGCCACCGGCCTGGGCATGACCACGGGCCAGCGGCTGCGGATGGTCGAGCTCCCGCTCGCCCTGCCCGTGATCCTGTCCGGCGTGCGCATCGCGGCCGTGGTCTCGGTGGGCAGCGCTACCATCGCGGCTGCGATCGGGGCGGGCGGCCTGGGAACGTACGTCTTTCGTGGCCTCGCCACCGTGGACACCCGGCTCATCCTGGCCGGGGCCATCCCCGCCGCGCTCCTGGCGCTCCTGGCCGACGGCCTGCTGGGCGCAGTGGAGGGGAGTCGACGGCCGGCCTACGCGGCCGCCGGTCTCGCCTTGGCCTTGACCGCGGCCCTCGGCTTGGCCCTGGCCAGCGGCGCCCGCCCCGCGTCTCGAGCGGTGGTGGTGGGCTCAAAGAACTTCACGGAACAGGTCATCCTGGGGCAGGTGATCTCCACCCTCCTGGAGGCGCGCGGCTTCCCCGTCGACCGTCGGCTCAATCTCGGGGGTACTATCCTTTGTCATGAGGCGGTGAGGTCCGGTCAGCTTGACGTCTATGTCGAATACACGGGCACCGCCCTCACCGACATCCTGAAGCGCCCGGCCACCGCGGACTCCGCGCGCGTGCTCGCCACTGTCCGCGAGGCGTATAGAGGAATGGGCCTCAACGTGGGACCACCCCTCGGTTTCAACAACACCTTCGCCCTCGTCATGCGCCGCCCCTTTGCCCGCGCTCACGGCATCTCCCGCATCTCCGATCTCGCTCCCCACGCCGCTACGTTGCGCGTCGGTCTCTTCGGTGAGTTCTTGGAGCGTCCGGACGGCCTGTCCGGACTATCGCAGACCTACGGCTTTCGCCTCGGACTGCGTCCCCGCGAGATGGATCTGGGGCTGCTCTATCAAGCCCTCGCCCAGAACCAAGTCGACCTCGTGGTGGGCAGCGCCACCGACGGGCTTATTGACGCCCTCGATCTCGTGGTGCTCGACGATGATCGGCGGTACTTCCCCCCCTATGACGCGGTGCCGGTGGCGAACACGGCCCGCCTCGCCCTACATCCCGGCCTGGAGGCCGCGCTCGCTTCCTTGGCCGGACTCATTCCGGAGTCGGCCATGCGCCGCATGAACCAAGAAGTCGACGGCGGGCACCGCGCGCCGGCCGACGTGGCCGTGGAATTCTTGCGGGCGGAGGGCCTGATTCGAGGCTCGAACTAGGTATCTTGGGGTTGGGAGACGTCACCTCGGCGTGGTCCCCTCACCCTTTCCGAGCGCACAAAGGCGGCCCGCGGCCAAATCCGCGCCGGACCAGACCGTCCGCGATGGCGCGCAGACGAGCCACATCCTAGAAGTATTCGGTCGCGCCGGTGTGGGTTGGGGACAGGCCCGGACCCGCCGGACAAGCTGTGCAGCCCGAGAGAACGCGGTCAGGAACTCCTTGGCTCGTCGGTCCATGGACCCTCCTTCCGTTCTAGAGATGCCGCAACCGTCGTTCCATCGGGACCCCTCCCGCGATGCGATTCGCGGAGCGGTCGGCGGAAGAAAGGGACTTGGGTTAGCCTAGGCCTTTCGGGGCGGGAGGCCTCTTAATGGCGGAGGACGCGTGGGACCCTAGGCAGTACAACCGCTTCCACGAGGAGCGCAGCCAGCCCTTTTTCGACCTCTTGAACCTGGTGCGGCCCCAGCCCGGGATGCGGGTGGTGGACCTGGGCTGCGGCACCGGCGAGCTGACCCGCAGACTTCACCGGCATCTTGGGGCCCGCGAGACGCTCGGGATCGACAGCTCCGCGGCCATGCTGGCCGAGAGCCGGGCCCACGCGGCAGATGGCCTGCGCTTCGAGAAGAACGAGATCCTCCAGTTTGCCGCCGCGCGGACCGGGGAGGCACCTTGGGACCTGATCTTCTCGAACGCCGCCCTCCACTGGGTGCCGGAGCACGACCACCTCCTGCGCTCCCTAGCGAGCCTGCTCGCACCTGGCGGACAACTCGCCATCCAGGTGCCCGCGAACCACGACCATCTCTCGCAGACGGTAGCCGCCCAAGTAGCGGGGGAGGCCCCCTTTCGAGAAGCACTCGGGGGATACGTTCGGCGTTCGCCCGTCCTGCCGCCCGAGGAGTATGCGCTCAGCCTGGATCGGCTGGCCTATCAAGAGCAGCAGGTTCGGCTCCAGGTCTACGGACATCGGCTGAAGTCGCGCGAGGAGGTCGTGGAGTGGACGAAGGGAACGCTCCTCACCGACTATCAGCAGCGCCTCTCCCCCGATCTTTTTTCGCTCTTCCAAGAGCGCTATCGGGAGCGGCTCCTCCCCGCCCTGGCGGACAGTCGTCCCTACTTCCTTCCCTACAAGCGGATCCTCCTCTGGGCCAAGCGATGACGGCCGGCCGGGGGCCGGGGCGCCCTCCGCACCACCCCTCCGCCGAGGCCGGGCCCGAGCGCGGTCATGGTGGACCGGGTCCTTCGGGCCCGCCAGGCGGCGGCGGGAGCGCGCGCGGACGGATGCTACAATCGGAAGCGCAAGGAGGAGGATGAAGCGGGACAACCCGACCCTGCTCGCCGTCGCGTTCACCGTGTCCGCCCTCGCCCTTCCCGGTTGCTCTCTCCGATCGATCGCCGTGAATTCGCTGGGGAACGCACTCGCCAAAGGAGGCTCGAACTTCGCCTCCGACGAGGACCCGGAGCTGGTTCGGGACGCTATACCCTTTGGTCTCAAGACCATGGAGGGCCTCCTCTTGGAGTCGCCCCGCCACAAGGGGCTCCTCTACGCGACGGCCAGCGGCTTCACGCAGTACGCCTATGCCTTCGTCCAGGAAGAGGGGGACTTCATCGAGGCCCAGGACCTCGCCCGGGCCACGGCCTTGCGCACGCGGGCCCGGAAGCTGTACCTGCGGGCCCTCGAGTATGGCCTCCGGGGGTTGGAGGTGGATTTCCCTGGCTTTCGTGACCGGCTGCGCGCCGACCCGTCCGCGGCGCTGCAGAGCACCCGTAAGCAGCACGTACCCCTGCTCTACTGGACGGCCAACGCCTGGGGCGCGGCGATCTCCATCTCCATCAACGACTCCGAGCTCTCCGCCGACCAGCGCCTGGCCGAGGCCCTGATGAAGCGGTCGCTCGAGCTGGACGAGGGGTACGATCTGGGCTCCGCGCACGACTTCTTCATCGCTTACGAGGCCGGCCGGGCCTCGGTCGGAGGCTCCCTGGAGCGAGCCCGCCAGCACCTGGAGCGGTCCCTCGAGCTCTCCAAGGGACAGCGGGCCTGGCCCTATGTGACCTACGCTGAGAGCGCTGCGGTTTCACGGCAGGACCGGAAGGAGTTCGTGGCCCTCCTGCAGAAGGCCCTGGCGGTGGACGCGAACAAGGCGACCAACCAGCGGCTGGCCAACCTGCTCGCCCAGAGGCGGGCGCGCTGGCTCCTGTCCCGCGTCGACGAGCTCTTCATCGAGTAGGGAGATTTCATGCATCGACTCTTTCCCAGAACGAGGTTGGCACGCGCGGCGGCACTGGCCGCGGCGGGCGCGCTCGCGGGGGCCACCCTCGCGGTCCGCGCCATGCCCGGGGCCGCCGCCCAGGCTCCCCTGATCGTGCGCATGGCGACGCTCGTGCCCGAGGGGTCGTCTTGGCACCTGGTCCTCAAGGAGACGCTGGAGAAGTGGAAGACGATCTCCGGGGGGCGGGTGGTGGTCCGTCTCTTCCCGGGGGGCGTGGCCGGCGACGACCCCGACGTGGTCCGCAAGATGCGGCTGGAGACGCTGAACGCGGGCGTGCTCACCGAAGTGGGGGTGGCTGAGATCGACAAGTCCGTCTACGCCCTCGGGGTCCCCCTGATGTACGACTCCTACGAGGAGGTCTATTACGTTCTGGAGAAGATGCAACCTCGGCTGGAGGCGAGCCTCGAGGCGAAGGGCTTCATCGTCCTGAACTGGGCGGACGGCGGCTGGGTCCACTTCTTCACCCAGAAACCGGTGGCGGTTCCCGACGACCTGCGCGCCCTCAAGCTCTTCTCCTGGGCGGGGGACACCCAGGCGGTGGAGGTGTGGCGCTCGGCGGGCTTCAATCCCGTGCCCCTCCCCTCCACGGAGATTTCCACCGCCCTCCAAACCGGTCTCGTGAACGCGCTCGGCTCCCCGCCTCAGGTGGCGGTGATCTCCCAGTTCTTCAACTACGCGCGAAACATGACCGACCTGCGCTGGCAGCTCCTGTTGGGCGCGACCCTGATCACCAAGTCCACCTGGGAGAAAATCCCCGCCGACCTCAGGCCCGCCATGATGGAGGCCACGCGCGAAGCCGGCCGGCGGTTGCAGCAGGAGGTCCGGCAGAGCGAGGCCAAGGACGTGGAGGCGATGAAGAAGCGGGGGGTCACTGTGGTTCCCGTGAGCCCCAAACAGAGGGCCGAGTGGTACAAGCTGACTGAGGCAATGTACCCGAAGATCCGTGGGCAGATCGTGCCCGCGGAAGCCTTCGACGCGGCTTTGCGCTATCGGGACGAGTACCGCAAGCGCGGCGGCGCGGCCAGCCGTTGACTCTCCCGGCCGCGCTCCGCCGGTTGGAGGAGTGGACGCTGATCGCGGCCTTGGCCCTGGCCGCGTTGCTGCCCCTGGTGAACATGCTGGGACGCCCCCTGGGCGGCTTCCATGTTCCGGGGGGCGCCGCCTATCTGCAGCAGCTCACCCTGTGGCTGGCCTTCCTGGGCGGCCTCCTCGCCACCCGCGAGGGGAGGCACTTGACCCTTTCTACGGCCGAGTTATTCGGGGAGGGACGGGTTCGCCGCGTGGGCCGCGTCATGGCCGCCGCAATCTCCGCGGCGACGGTGGCCGTCCTGACCTACGCATCCCTGGGCCTGATCGGCGCCAATCGGCAGCAAGGAAACGTCCTACCCAACGGGATCCCGGAGTGGGTCAGCGAGCTTGTGATGCCGGTCGCTCTGGGCCTCATGGCCCTGCGCTTCGCCTGGCGGGCCTCGACCGGATGGAGAGGACGGCTCCTCGCCCTCCTGGCCATCCCCGCCATCTTCGCCCTCGGCCTCGCCCCCGAGGCCGCGAACTCGCTCACGGGCGTGGTGGTGGTCTTGATCCTGGCCGCCCTAGTTCTGGGCACGCCCGTCTTCGTGGCCATGGGCGCTCTCTCCCTCTTTTTCTTCTTCCGGGAGGGCATCCCCGTCGCCGCGGTCTCCGCCGAGATTTACCGCCTCATCGCGTCCCCCACCCTGCCCGCGATCCCGTTGCTGACCGCCTGCGGCTACCTCCTCGCCGAGAGCGGAGCGTCCGCACGCTTGCTGCGCTTCTTCCGGTCCCTGCTCGGTTGGATGCCGGGGGGGCTGGCTGTCATCGTGACCGCGGTCCTGGCCCTCTTCACCACGTTCACGGGGGGCTCGGGGGTCACCATCATAGCCGTGGGGGGCCTCTTGTACCCCATGCTGAAGGACGACGGGTACCCGGAGGGTTTCTCCCTCGGCCTAGTGACCGCTGCCGGAAGCCTGGGCCTCCTCTTCCCCCCCAGCCTGCCCGTGATCCTCTACAGCGTGGTGGCCGGCACCCGGGAGCAGAGCGTGCCCGCCGACTCTCTGTATCTGGCGGGGCTGCTCCCCGGCATCCTCATGATCGTCCTCGTCGCGGCCTACGGAATCTACGTGGGGCGCGGCCTGAAGACCTCCCGCCAACCCTTCGCCGGCCGCGAGGTCCTGGCCGCGACCTGGAGGGCCAAATGGGAGCTGCTCCTGCCTTTCTTCGTGGTGGGGCTCTTCGCGAGCGGGCGGGCCTCCATGGTGGAGACCGCGGCCGCCGCTCTGGTCTACGCGGTGGTCGTGGAGTGCTTCATCATCCGTGATCTGCACCCGCTGCGGACCCTGCCGGGGGCGCTCATCAAGTCTTCCGTTCTCACGGGCGCGGTCTTGATCCTGCTGAGCGCGGCCATGGGCATCACCAGCTACATCGTGGACGCCCAGATCCCGGACCTGCTGGTGACCGCGGTCAAGGCCCACATCCACTCCCAGTTCCTCTTCCTCCTGACCCTAAATGCCCTCCTCCTGTTCGTGGGGTCATTGGTCGAGATCTACGCGGCCATCGTGGCCATAGCGCCCCTCATCGTGCCCCTGGGAGCCGCCTTCGGGGTGGAGCCGCTCCATCTGGGGGTGATTTTCCTGGCCAACCTGGAGCTGGGCTTCCTCACCCCTCCCTTCGGCCTGAACCTCTTCCTCTCTTCCTCCCGCTTCAACAAACCCCTGACCGAGGTCACCAAGAACGCCTTCCCCTTCCTGCTGATCATGGCCTTGGCCGTTCTTCTCATCACCTACGTGCCGAGCATGTCGGAGGGTCTCGTGAGACTCCTCGGCTCCCACCGCCCTCTTTAGACGACGACGGGGCTAGGGGCCGGTCTTCTCCGGGGAGATCCCGCGGAGGGCATCTACTAGGGCCTTCCCCGCGGGGGGGATGGCCTGGCCGGGGGTGAAAAGGAGAGCTTTCGGGCTCACCGCGTCGCCGTAGACGCGCTCGTTGCCGTCTTTGTCTTGCTTGATGACGGCACCATCGATCGCGATCCCCGCGAAAAGCCCCCGGCTGCGGGAGTAGGTGAGTATCTCTGCGTACATTTGGATGTCCGTGGCGGCCTCCGCGTTCCGGCCCTTGGGCCCCGCGGCCACGGAAGCGTCCGCCCCGAGCGTGAACTGGCTCTGCAGGAGGTGCTCCATCCCCTTGCGGTTCATGACCAAGAAGACGAGGTCCACGGCCTCCCCCCCGATCTGGAGTCCGAAGTTCCCCCCCCCGATGCTGACCATGAGGGGGGGACCCCACGGACCGCGGCCACCCGTCCGGCATACGGCCGCTCCCTTGCCGAAGCGCCCCCCGAAACCGAGGGCAAACTTCTTGGCGCTGGGGATCACGATCACGCACTCCGCCTTGGCCAGGAGGTCGCGGGGGATGCCCTCGGGCATGTCCAAGACCTCCTGCAACACCTCGCGGCAGGCGTCGAGCCGGTTCGTCTCTTTGACCTGGGCGGCCAGGGGCTGGGCGACGAGCAGGGCGAGCGCCATCATCTTTTTCTTCATGTCGCCAGTTTAGACCCAAAAGCGGCGCTCCCCGCTGGGAGAAGTCCCACCACCCGTGGCATACTGTCGCCCGCCCAGAGGATAAGGAGATTCCCATGCCCCGGATCGTCCGTTGCGGCCTCATCCAGGCCAGGAACGTGAAAGGTCCCGAGGCCGGCCTGCCGGCCATCAAGAAGGCCATGGTCGAGAAGCACCTGAAGCTCATTGACCAGGCCGTCCGCCAGAAGGTCAAGATCCTCTGCCTCCAGGAGCTCTTCTACGGCCCCTACTTCTGTGCGGAGCAGGAGACCCGTTGGTACGACCTGACGGAGCGGGTGCCCGAAGGGCCCACCGTGGCCCTCATGCGAAAAGTGGCCCGCAAGCATCGCATGGTGTTGGTCGTGCCCGTCTACGAGGAGGAGGCGGCGGGTATTTACTACAACACCGCGGCCGTGATCGATGCAGATGGAAAGTACCTGGGCAAGTATCGCAAGACCCACATCCCCCACTGCAAGCCCGGGTTCTGGGAAAAGTTTTACTTCCGACCAGGCAACCTGGGCTACCCGGTCTTCGAGACCGCCTACGCCAAGGTCGGCGTCTACATCTGCTACGACCGCCACTTTCCGGAGGGGGCGCGCGCGCTGGGCTTGAACGGGGCGGAGATTGTCCTCAACCCGTCGGCCACGGTGGCCGGTCTCTCGGAGTATCTGTGGGAGCTGGAGCAGCCCGCCCACGCCGTGGCCAACGGTTACTTCGTGGGGGCCATCAACCGCGTGGGTCTCGAGGCCCCCTGGAAGATGGGGGAGTTCTACGGCAAGAGCTATTTCTGCGATCCCCGGGGGAAGATCCTGGCCCAGGGGCCGCGGGACAAGGACGCGGTGGTGGTGGCAGACTTGAATCTGGACATGATCGACGAGGTGCGCGCGGTGTGGCAGTTCTTCCGCGACCGGCGGCCGGACGCCTACGGGCCGCTGGTGGCTCCGTGAGCGCCGCCGCCAATGCCGTCGCGGTCCGGCCCTACCGCAACTTCATCGGCGGGCAGTGGGTGGAGTCCGCCTCCGGCAAGACCACCCTCAACCGGAACCCCGCCGACACCCGTGACGTCTTGGGGCTCCTGCCCATGTCCACCGCGGAGGAGGCGCGGGGCGCGGTGGCCGCGGCTCGCGCCGCCTTCCCGGCCTGGCGGGACACCCCCGCCCCTGTCCGCGGCGGCATCCTTTACCGGGCTTGGGCCCTCATGGAGAAGGAGAAGGAGGACCTGGCGCGCCGGCTCACCCGCGAGGAGGGTAAGACGGTCAAGGAATCGCTGGGGGAGATCCAGCGCACGATCAACATACTGGAGTTCATCGCCGCCGAGGGACGCCGCCCGGGTGGCCACACCCTCCCTTCGGAGCTGCCCAAGAACTTCTGCTACACCGTTCGCCAACCCCTGGGGGTGGTGGCCTGCATCACGCCCTGGAACTTTCCGGTCGCAATCCCCTGCTGGAAGATCGCGCCCGCCCTCGTGGCCGGCAATACTGTCGTCTTCAAACCGGCCAGCCTGACCCCTGACACCGCGGGCGCGGTAGTCTCGATTTTCGAGCGTGCGGGCGTCCCCCCGGGTGTCCTGAACATGGTCTTGGGCTCGGGAGGCACGGTGGGTAACGCGCTCCTGGACCACGAGGATGTACGCGCGGTCTCGTTCACGGGGAGCAACGAGGTGGGGGCCGAGATCTACGCCCGCGGGGCCAAACGCATGATTCGCGTCCAGTGCGAGATGGGTGGGAAGAACCCGGTGGTGGTCCTGGAGGACGCCGACCTTGACCTGGCCGTGGAGTCAACCGCCCAAGGGGCATTCGCCTCCACCGGCCAGCGATGCACCGCCACCTCGCGCGTGATCGTGGAGGAGAAGATCGCGGATGCTTTCGTGGAGCGCCTTGCCGCACGGGCGGGCAAGGTCCGCATCGGCAACGGGGCCCACGAAGGCATCGACATGGGCCCGGCTGTGGACCAGGCTCAATTGGACACCGACCTCCGCTACATCGATGTGGGAAGGGGGGAGGGCGCGACCCTGGTCTGCGGGGGCCGCCGCCTCTCCAGCGGTGCCCACGAGCATGGATATTTCCTGGAGCCCGCCGTTTTCGATCATGTGAAGGCCACCATGCGCGTTGCCCAGGAGGAGATCTTCGGCCCCGTGATAAGCGTGATGCGCGTCCGTTCCTTCGAGGAAGCCCTCGAGGCGGCCAACGCCGTGCGCTACGGGCTCTCCGCCGCCATCTTCACCCAGGATGCGGGCCGGATCTTCCGCTTCGTGGACGGAATCGAGGCCGGTATCGTGCACGTCAACAGCGGCACCCCCGGTGGGGAGGCCCAGCTTCCCTTCGGGGGCATGAAGGCCACGGGCGTGGGACCACGGGAGCAGGGGACGACGGCCCTCGAGTTCTTCACCGAGGTCAAGACCGTCTACGTGGACTACACGGGGCAGGCGCGCAAGGGCAGCCTTTACTAGGAGCAGGTCTCCGCGAACCACTGCCGAGGCCGCGAGGACGGACGTGACTCTCTCTGAACGAGCGGAGGGGCGCGGCGAGTTCCGGCCCCGGCCCCTCGATAGCCTAGGGAGCGACAAATGGACAGCAAAGAGATCATTGAGAAATACCGAAAGCTCCTCTACGGCCTCGGCACCTACTACAAGGAACCGCTTCCCTTCGTAAGGGGGGAGGGGAAGTGGCTCTGGGACGCGGAGGGAAAGAAGTACCTGGACTTCTTCGGGGGGATCGTCACCGTGAGCCTGGGCCACTGCGAGCCCCGGGTGGTGGCCGCGATCGAAAAACAGATCCGGACTCTGCAGCACGTCTCCACCCTCTTTCCCACCGTGCCCATCGTGGAGCTGGCGGAGACCCTGGTCGATCTCTTCCCCGGACACAAGCCGGCCAAGGTCTTCTTCACCAACAGCGGGACGGAGGCCATCGAGACCGCTATTCTGACCGCCCGTGTCCACACCCAGCGCACCGAGATCATCGGCCTGCGCCACGGCTACCACGGGCGGTCGATGCTCTCGATGTCCCTCACCGCCCACGCCGGCTGGCGGTTGGGGGGCGTCCACGACCCCTCCATCCGCCACGCGGTCGCCCCCTACTGCTATCGCTGCCCGCTCAAGCTCAGCTACCCGGAGTGCGGGGTTGCCTGTGCGGAGGATGTGGCCGACGTCATCCGCACCACGACCTCGGGGCGCCCCGCCGCCTTCATCGCGGAGCCCATCCTGGGGGTGGGTGGCTTCATCACCCCTCCCAAGGAGTACCCGGGTATCGTGGCGGAGATCGTGCGCAAGCACGAGGGCCTCTACATTGCGGACGAGGTCCAGACCGGGTGGGGGCGGACGGGCGGCAAGTGGTTCGGGATCGAGCAATACGGCGTGAAGCCGGACATCATTGTGGCCGCCAAGAGTCTGGCCAACGGTCACCCCATCGGGGCCACCGTGGCCCGGGCGGAGGTAGCGGACTCCTTCAAGGGCTTGACCATCGCCACGTTCGGGGGTAACCCCGTGACCATGGTCGCGGCTAAGGCGGTGGTGGACGCCATCGCCAGCGATCGCCTCCTGGACAACGCAACCGCGGTCGGGGCCCACCTCCGGTCGCGCCTGGAGAAGCTCCAGGAAAAGCACGCGTTGGTGGGCGAGGTGCGGGGCATGGGCCTGATGCAGGGAGTGGAACTGGTCAAGGACCGGAAGAGCAAGGAGCCGGCCGCCCAGGCCACGGCGGCGGTGATGGAGGCGGCCAAGGACCGCGGGCTCATCATCGGCAAGGGCGGGCTCTACGGCAACGTCCTCCGCATCTCCCCCGCCCTCAACGTGAGCGCGGCCGACGCCGACCAGGCCGCCGACATCCTGGACCAGGCCCTGGCGGGAGCGGCCACGGTCTAGCCGGACGAGCGCGGTCACTAGGTCCCCGTCCGGACAAACGCCGCAAGGACGCGCCGGCCCTCCGGGAGGACGCCTAGCCCCAGAGGAGCTCTGGAGGGTGCGACAGTGCTCCCTCGCTATTCACCCCGGCCTGGACCTTCCGGTGGTGCAGGAGCTCGCGCCCTTCGGGACCCCTGGTAAGAACCGGCCCTCGATGGTCGTAGTCTCTCCCGGCTAGAACTTCAACTCGATCCGCAGGACATGGCCTTCCACTTGCCCCACGTTCTCGACGGCGTGAGTGACGGCCTCACTCCACTGGTAGGTTCCCGCCTTGCGATGGTGGACTTCACTGGGGCCGCCGTCGGGCGTCACTCTCGCGTCCCAATCCGTGAAGTAGACGGTCATCCCGTGGGGATGTCGGTGCCGTGGCTCCACCTTTCCGGGCGGGATGTGGACGTCCAGAACCCGCACGAACTTGTTCTCGAGCGCCAGCTTGTGCGTGTCGCCGGCGGCGCGAAGGGGATCCAGAGGATCCTCTTGCGCCTGCGAGAACGCCATCGCGGCCAACGCCGCGACCGCCACCACGATGCCCACGCCCACCAACACCTTCCTCCACATGTCCCACCTCCTCATCTCCGCCTTCGCGGGGTCCCCCAAATCGGATCCCGGGGGCACAGATTACAGAAGATCCCGGGGAGGGGGTAGCTGGGCGGGACGGTGCACAACCTCCTCAGGCCCGCTCTCGGCCCTCGGCAAGAGCCCGCACCGCCCGCCGCAATCGGCGGTGCCGGTCGAAGCGAGCGACGAACTCGCTCTCACGCCGCCCGCCCTTCGCCCGCACCACCTCCACGAGCGCCCGCTTCTCGGCCGGACGCCAGGCCTCGAGGCCGGGCATGACGGCCAGCAGCGGACCCCACCGCTCCCAGGCCAGACGCTCTCCCGCCGAAAAACTGGCCCGCGAGCGAACGCCGAGGCGTTCCGCCGCCTCCTCGGCACACACCCGCGCTGCCTCTTCGCGGTCGGAGCCGAAGCGTCGCGCCAAGTAGCGGGTGATCCGGAGGCCTACGTCGGCCAGGGGGAGCAGACCGAGGACGTCCCGCCGTATCGGACCGACCGCCAGGTACACGTTCTCCGTGGACAACTTCTCCAGGGTGGTCCGGGGCGAGCGGTGCGCGGGATCCCTCCCCATGCGTCGTAGTTCCTGACGCATGAGGCGCAGGGTGGCCCCGTGCCGCGGCCGAAAGCCAAGCTTCTGATAAAACCACCAGGCTCCCGAGCGCAGCGCCTCATCGTTCTCGTGCCCGAGCTGGAAGGGGACGATCGTGAACGAGTCCGCACCGAAGAGGCGCCCCAACATGGCCAGCACACGCCCGTAGACGAGGCTCGCCTCCTGACCGCGATAGGTGTCGAAGACGTTGTAGGCCACCTCCGCGGAGCCATAGAGAGCGCTCGCCAGCACATAGCCGATAGGCACTCCATTCTTCAGGGTGAGGAAGCCGTAGACCGCCTCCAGGAGCAGCCTCCGCTCGGGTATGGCTCCGAACCCGGCAAATTGGAGGCCCTGGCCGCAGTCCACGAGGCAGACGTCGTTCCGGTCGGCATAGGAGAACACATCCAGGTCCCGGCTGCGCGTGACCATGGCGGCCCGGGCCAGGTCGATGAGCTCCTGGCCCGCGCGCGGGGACAGGGGCCGGATGGCCACGGGCGGCCGCCGGACCTCCTCCTCCAAGGACGGACGCGCCCGGGAGAGGGGCCGGGTCTGGAACGTCAACCGGGCCCGGCGGTATTTCTCCCTGCCCCGGGCCGGCGTGTCGGGGCCGGGAGCCAGGACAAGCGGCGGATCAAGGTCGTCGTAGAGTCTCTCGCGCACGAAGGGGCCCACCGGCAAGGCGTCGAAGCGCCGAATCAGGAAAGCGGCGTCCGTCTCCCTCTGCCCCTTCATTCGCTCGATCCACTCCCGGGCCGTGAAAGCAATCTCGTCCAACCCAGGAGTCTCAGCATAGAGGGCGAGCAGGGACAGGAACGCCTCCAGACGGTCCTGGTGCCGGAACCCCGGCCAGTCGATCGTGATCCGGTCCCCCCAAAGGCGCACCAGCCAGCTCGCGGTGGGCGCGAAGAACCGATAGCGGATGAACGTGCCCGCGATGCCCGTGTCGGCAAGGGCGCGGCGGTGGCGGCGGAGGTCAGGGCGCCTCTCGAAGCGGGCCAGCATCCGCTCCACTCGGGCCAGGACGGCCACGTCGTCCGGGTAGGCCCGCAAGAAGCAAAGGGTCTCGTGGAGACGCCAGACCTCGCGGGCCCGCGGGAGGGCAAGCCTCTCGAGGGCGGTCAGCAGCCCAAGCTTGGGCCGCGCCCGCCCCGGGCCGTACTCGCCAATCAGCCGCTGCAGGCGTCGGAGCAGGGAGGAGGCGCCCAATTGCGCGTCGCCCCCCTACCGCCGCCGGGCCTGACGGGCCCGGATCGACGGCGCGGCCCCCGGGGGGAGCGAGGTCCCGATCACTGTTTCTCCTCCAGGAAAGAGCGCAACAGGTTCCGGGACGTGTGGAGGCGGTACTCCGCCGTGGAGCGGAAGTCGTCGATGGGCGCGACGTCCCGTTCCAGGAGCGCGCAGGCCTCCTCCACCGTCTCGGGGGTCATCCTCCGGCCGGCGACGAAGGCCTCCACCTGGGCCAGGCGGCAAACGGTAGGGGCCATGCTGCCAAGGGCGAATCGCAGCTCGCGCACGCGGCGGTCCCGTCCCCGCCAAAGGAGTCCGGCCGCGACCGTCTTGGAAAGGGCCTGGGCGGCCCGGGTCCCCACCTTGCGAAAGAGATGGCGGGTGGGGCGCCGCTCGAGGAACGGAACCTCGACGGCTTCGATCAGCTCCCCCGGCCCCAGGCGCGTCTTCTTGACCCCCGCGAAGAACTCCCTTATGGGCAGGGTTCGCCGGCCATCCCTCGACACCACCCGCACGACCGCGTCGTAGACGGCGAGGGGGGGGAAGGTGTCGCCCGCTGGGGAGGCGTTGG
>Ga0210399_10001980_pt1 | contig 15912 bp, 15 predicted proteins | sample IncBWC14MmetaG_FD_150865 | JGI IMG/M metagenome (GOLD analysis project Ga0210399, IMG submission 150865) | Forest soil microbial communities from Barre Woods Harvard Forest LTER site, Petersham, Massachusetts, United States - Inc-BW-C-14-M | ecosystem: Environmental > Terrestrial > Soil >...
TGCCAAAGATAGCGGTGTTCAACTGCCTCTTCGTACGCAGCGCGAATTTGTGCCGCGGGCAAAAAGGCGCTCAACAAATCGAGATGACTCGCTTCCGGCTCATGCAAGCCGGTGAGCAAGCCATCAACGGCTTTCAATCGATGCTCATTGTCGATCCGCAATCGCGTGTAGCCGTGTTGAGCCCGTACGCGTCCAGATTCGTCGATGGCTGATTCCAGCGCCCGGACGGCGGTCGTGCCGACCGCGATCACGCGGCCGCCACTTTTCCGCGCACGATTAATTTTTCCCGCAGTTGTCGCGCTGACAAAATACTCTTCTTCGGAAGCGGGATGCGCGCGATCGAGCTCGTCATCCATGTACGAAGAAAGTCCCGTGTGCAGGATAATGTAGGTGCTGTCGATGCCGCGCCGTTTCAAATCGAGCAGCAGCTTCCACGTAAAGGCGCGCCCCGCCGACGGCATCTCGGCCGAGCCCGGCTCTTTTGCGTAAACGGTTTGGTAATAATCGAGGTCCCAGGGCGCGGAGACGTATTCGTAACGGATCGGCTTCCCGAGCCGGTAAATAAGATCAACAAGTTGCGTTCCCGAAATCGAGAGACGCAATTGCCAAAGGCGCGGAATGTTTTCGTCGCGGGCGAGTACGGTCGCGGCGAGTCCTTCTGCAAACTCGATTTGCATCCCCGCGCGCAATCCGCAGCCAAACGGATCGCCTTGTTCGCAAATCAAGAGCGCCAGCCAGGAATCATCCGGCAAATGTTCGGCAAGCCGCACTTCCATGCATGGCCCGTGCGCCGCACTGCAATCGCAACCGCGCAACGATGCCGGCAACGTGCGGCTGGAATTGAAAACGAGCAGATCGCCCGCCCGCAGGTATTTGTCGATCTTATCGAAACGCGAGTGCTCGATGTGTCCCCTCGCGCGATCGATCACGAGCAAGCGCACTTGATCGCGACCGATCCCGCGGCGCTCCGGCGGCTCTTTCGCGCTCAGCTCCGGCGGCAGCCGGAAGGTAAAGGGCGAAGCCATTAGAAAAACTCTCGCACGCAGTCCACGGTTACAAGGATTTGAAACGGAGATAGAATTTACTTCTCTGCTTTTTCTTCGTGCCTTTTGCGACTGTTGTGCGAGAGATCCGCCTTCCAATCCTCCTGCGCTTGGAAGCGTTTGCCAGTCACATCTCTCGACGCGTCCGAGGCCAAGAAAACAAAAACATCTGTAACTTCGGCGGGATTCGCCCATTCGCTTGGATCTTCCTCTGGTTCCGCGGCGCGATGCATCGCCGTGTTCATATTTCCCGGATCGACCCAGTTCACGCGCACGCCGGTCTCTTCGAGTTCCGATGCCCACGTTTGCGACATCCCTTCCAGACCAAATTTTGAAATGCCGTAGGCCCCCCAGCCGGGATAACCAACTTGGCCGGCGTCGCTCGTCACGTTGATGATTGAACCGCCATGCTCGATCATTGCCGAAAGCGCCTTCTTGATGAGCAGAAACGGTCCGATCAAATTTGTGTCGATTACTTCGCGAAAATCTTCCACCGGATAGTCGAGCAAGTTCGGCATCGGGGATGGGCCGATGCTGGATGCATTGTTCACGAGCACATCGAGATGGCCTTTGAACTGCACGAGCGTGGTGGCGACCATTCGCTCGATCTCGCGCGGTTTACTCACGTCGGCTTCGATGACGACGATGTCGATCTTCGGGGTGATCTTGCGAATCTCATCACGCACTTTGTTTAGCTGATCGGCATGGCGCGCGACTAGCGAAAGTCCGGCCGCGCCTTCGCGCGCGAAGCGCAGCGCCATCTCGCGCCCCAGTCCCTGTGAGGCGCCGGTGATAAGAATGTTTTTGCCCGCGAGTTTACTCATGCGTGTAAATGTAGGGTCAGAAAATTATTCTGCACAAAGGACACAAAGAACACGGAGAAAGGACGAAACCATTTTCTCTGTGCCGTTTGCGGCCTTGGTGCGGGGACTCTTATTTCCCCGCGAACTTAATCCCCGTTTTCTGCACTTCGCGGTAAGGAAGAAGCCAAATGAGCGATTCATCGTGAAGATCGACAACCTGGATGCGGTTGCCCCACGGATCGCGAAAATCGCAGCGGAACGGCGGCTCGAGTTTTAATTTATACTTGCCGGTAATTTTATTGCGTACCTTCGCCAGCTGTTGTTCGTCCCGTACCATGATGCCGAAATGCCGCATCCGATCGGGTTGTAATTCCTCGACCTCGAAAATCGCGAGAAATTGATGTTCGCCGAGCTTAAAAAACGCGTCGCCTTCGCCGCTGTCGAGTTTTTCCAAATTGAAAACATCTTTGTAAAAAGCGATCGCCTTCTTGATGTCGTCCACTTCGATCACGACATGATTACAGCCGTAAACTTGCACGCTCATTTCACAATTTACTTAACTGCAGAAACTGCGCGCATCCTAATTTCTTGCGCGGTAAATCCAGACCTGGGCGCAATCGAATCGCATCCAGTCAGGTCGATGGCGGCACGAGCAATTAATACACGAAGCTGATTTTCGCTTCTCGCATCGCCGTGAATTGCGGCTGAGGAAGAGCCGAGGGCCGCCGCTACAGCAAGGATCTCGACCGGCTGGGCCAGGTTCCTGCTTTGGTTTCTTATGTGGATCGAAAATTGGTGCTCGACCAAATTGAAACGCTGCTTCCGCTGGCAGCGGAATGGGCCGCTGAGGAGGAAGCGCGAATTTTGCGCGAAGGTTTGCCACTTGCTGAGCAAGAAATTATCGATGCAAAGGCAATCGGAGTTCGGGAGCCCGAGCGTGTTCGCCTACTACGAGTGGATACTATCCCGACGCCTCGCCATCCAATTTTAAAGGCTGCGGCGGGAGCAATTCGATTTCTCACGCCAGCTCCACGGGGACTGACTTTAGGTCACGGCATCTTTGTTCGCTCAGATTGCTGGCGCAATCGATCGCTCGTCGCGCACGAGCTCGTTCACACCGCGCAATACGAGCGGCTCGGCGGAATCCTGCCTTTCCTGCGCAAGTATCTTCTTGAATGCGTCACGATCGGTTATTCAAAAGCGCCGCTGGAGCAGGAAGCGATTGCGGTAGTAACCCGCATCTGCGTTGAGTGAAGGAAGCGATCGTGGGAGGGTAGTGGGTCAGTTTGAAACTCTGCCCAGCACGGTTTTTCTTTCTAGAAAAGTTCGGCGCAATTCGCCCTGCGGTGACCATTGAAAAATAAGAATAATAAGAGGCTGTTGGTCTCCGCCATATTGCTGCTAGTTGCAGGTGTTGTTGCACTTTTGCGGGGCCACGCTAGTTGGTATGGCGCAGGCAGGATCACCGGAGCACAGTTGGTCGCATTTGCCTCCGCTTGCCTAGCATTTTCAGCAGTCTTCTTTGTTTTGTATTTCCGTCGATGAACTCCGCGCGCGTGGGAGTCCAGGGTTGACTGCTGTTTAGTTTCGCAGGTAAAACAAAACGTTCGAGGCCAACTCTTATGCCAAAATTCGTAATCGAGCGTGAGATTCCGAACGCCGGCAAACTCTCGCCCGAAGAACTGCGAGGTATCTCACAAAAATCTTGCGGAGTGCTGCACAATCTTGGCCCGCAGATCCAGTGGGTGCAAAGTTATGTCACCGACGACAAGGTTTACTGCCTCTACATCGCGCCAAACAAGGAGATACTGCAGGAACACGCAAAGCAAGGCGGCTTTCCGGCTAATCGAATCTCAGAGGTCAAATCGGTAATCGATCCTACCACCGCCGAGCGATAACAATCCTCGGCTACTTTTTTCTGTGCCCGACCATTTCGCCGCGCATGGTGCGCGGATCGAGGCGGGTGAGGCGTTTTTCCATCGCGGGCGTGAGCAGCGAGATGTGCGGGATTTCGCAAAGATGTTCGGCGATGAACCAAATCGGTTTTTCTGTTGCCATCCAGCGGAGACGATCAAAGCGGGCGAGGTTGACCGGGCGTGAATAGCGGCGCAGCGTGCGCTCGCCGCGCAGATTGAAGTAGATGTTGAAATAGCTCATGGCCAGTTCGCGCAGGTTTCGGTAAACCGGTTCGCGATAACGGCAACCGGTGAAGTTCGATTTTGCGACAGCGCCCCAATGTCCGCGCACTTTGAAGATGGCAACGACGTGATCGGTGTCCTGATCCGCTTCCAGGTCAAAGATCAACGGCGGGAATCCGAGGAGGCGCAAGGCGGCCGCGCCAAAGATTCCGCCTTCCAGGCAAGACGCGGTGCGATCGCGCAAGACTTCTTGCGGCGACCGCGCCGTGTAGTTGAGATTATACGGCAAGTCATCGAGAAATCGCTGAACCCCGGCCGGAGTTTTAAGCGCGCGCAGCGTGCGCAACTCCGAGCGCGTGAAAACGAAAGTGTTAACGCCTCGCACAAAGGACGCAAAGGTCACGACGAGGCAGACGCAAGAGCATATTTCAAGTGACCTGTCCCACGGCGCGGTATCGAGGCGTAGATGGGCGATGACCACAAAAGGTGTAGAAGAACAATTTTTGGCGCGTCCCGACATCAAAGACGAACACCGCTGGTCGCTGCCGGGAATTTCATGATAAGGTTATGGCATGAGGCGCGTCTTGACGTTGCCGATCGCGGTTGTCGCAATGGCGATGGCAGCGCTGGCCGCGGACGAACCGCCGCCAGCCGACGCTGATGTTTCGTTCGAAATCGAGCCGCCGCTGTTGATTCCAAATCGATCCGACGAACCGCTGCCTGCGAGTGCGGCGGTCGCCCCCGCGCCAGATGTCGATCTTGCGCGGCTGGAAAAGGATTTCCAGCGCGCGAAAAGAAACGCCGCTGGCGTCGAACGCTTCTGCAAAATCGGCGCGCTATCGAAAGTGGAGGCGGAACAGCGCGCACTCCGGGCGATTCGTTTGGAATCCGACCTTGCCAACGCGCGGCTCGCGCAGGCGAAAGCCGAGCTTGCCGCGCAAGAATCTCAACTCGCAGACGGCGAAAGCACCAAAGACGAACTGGAAGCGGCGAAAACAACGCTCGCGCAACTAACTCAAGCTGCGCAGATCGCCGCGGCAAAACGTGAACGCGCCGAACTCGACGCCGCCGAAGCCAACGTGCGGCGACAACAGAAACTGCTCGCGCTCGGCAGCGCGCATAAAGCCGATGTCAATCGCGCTCAAGAAAAACTCGCCGAACTCAAAGCGTCGAAAGATTAGAATGGTAGCCGCACGCGCTCTAAAGCTTGCTGCGCCACTTGTCAGTGCGACCCGATCCGTAGCAGTTGGAGGCAGTATCGAGGACGTGCTGGCGATTTGGTTCGACAAGTTTCCGTTCCCAATAACGCGGACGTGCGTTTCCGGACAGGGAGGAACGCCGTCGGACGTTGAGCGTTGGACGTTTTTTGAACCTAATATCCAGCCGCCATTCCGTCTTTGCGGGATTCGCTTGCACCGACGTAAACGCGTTGCCCATCGTGCATTTCCACTTTGATTGCCTGATAACCGCCGTACCCGCCGACGTCGAAGCGGACGTCATGTCCTTTTTTACGTAGCTCGCGCACGGCTTCATACGGAATGCCGCTCTCCACTTCGACGTAGCCGCCCGCTTCGGTCATCTTTTCGCCGGTCGGTTCGTTATCGCCTTCGTGCTGCCAGCGCGAGGCGTCGCCAGCTTCCTGCACGTTCAATCCGAAATCGATCTGATTCGTGAGCACCTGCACGTGACCCTGTGGTTGCATCCCTCCACCCATCACACCGAATGCTTCCCACGGTTTGCCATCCTTCATGACGAAGCCGGGGATGATCGTGTGAAACGGTCGTTTGCCCGGCGCGTAAACATTCGCGTGCCCCGGCTCCATCGAGAAAAGTTCCCCGCGGTCCTGGAACATGAAGCCCAGTCCAGGCACGACGATGCCGCTGCCCATCCCGCGATAATTGCTCTGGATGAGGCTGACCATGTTGCCCTCGTCATCAGCCGTGCACAGATAAATCGTGTCGCCTTGTGGAAGACAGGCGTCCTCGCCTGTCAGGGCAAGCAGGTGTCTCGCCTGGTCCAGTGAGATGACAGGCTGGAAGGCTGTCTGCGCTGACAGCCCGGAGGGCTGTCCTCCTTCGACCTTTTTCGCGGCGTGATTTGGATCGATCAGCTTGCGCCGCTCCGCCGCGTAACTTTTCGAAAGCAAACCGGTGAGCGGAATTTTGGCGAACGCGGGATCGGCATAAAATTTGGCGCGATCCGCCCAGGCGATTTTCTTCGCTTCGATCATCGTGTGCAGCGCTTGCACACTGGCAAAGCCCATCGCGTGAAGATCGAATCCTTCGAGAATGTTCAGAATTTGCAGCGCCGCAATGCCCTGGCCGTTCGGCGGCAACTCGAAGACATCGTAGCCGCGATAATTCGTCGAGGCCGGTTCGACCCATGTCGATGTATGCTTTTCGAAGTCGGCTTTGCGCAGGAAGCCGCCATTGGCCTGCATGAACGCGTCGATCTTGTCCGCGATCTCGCCCTTGTAAAAAGCGTCGCGGCCTTTCTCACCGATCAAGCGCAAACTTTTCGCAAGCGCCGGATTTTTGAAGATATCGCCTTTCGCCGGTGCGCGCCCTTTGCTGTCGAGTGTATAAGTTTCGAGAAAGCCGCCCGGCATGTTCTTGTAGAGCGGCACGCTCCGTTCCCAGTAATAAGCGATCAGCTCCGTGACGGGAAAACCTTCCTCGGCATAGTGGATCGCCGGAGCGAGATCGTCGCTCAGTTTGAGTTTGCCGAATTTTTTGTGCAACGCCGCCCACGCATCCACCGTTCCCGGCACGCTGATTGGCAACATGCCGAGCGGCGGAATTGTGTCGCGATGGAGCTTGGCGAGTTCCGACTTCATCTGATCGTAACTAAGGCCAAGCGGCGAACGTCCACTTCCGTTCAAGCCATAAAGCTTGTTCTCTTTCGCGCTGTAAACGATTGCGAACAAGTCGCCGCCGATCCCGTTTGAGACCGGCTCCATTAATCCGAGTGTCGCGTTCGCGGCGATCGCGGCGTCAACTGCGTCGCCGCCCCGCTTCAGAATGTCGATCCCTACCTGCGTCGCAGCAGGCACGCTTGTGCAAACCATTCCGTGCCGCGCCAGAACTTCCGAGCGTGTGGCAAAATTTCTACCGGTGATGCGATCGATTTGGGCGGAGGAAAAAAATGGGACGGCGGCGAACGCTAAGATCGACAAGAGAATGACACGGTGCGAGGTCATGGAGGCAAAGTTATCAGAACGTTCGCGCGGAGCGAATCGAGAGTTGTCTTTGCTTCCGTTCCGCGATAGAGCCGAAGTCGTTTTCTAGAAATCGCAGCCCCGCTTCGTCCAATTGTTCCCATGTCGATCCGTCTCTGCATCGTCATCTCGATCCTGCTTTCACTGTTCGCTCCCGTGCGCGCCGAGCAATCGTTAGGCGACGCCATCAAAAACATCCTTTCCACGCCGACACCAACGCCGAAGCCGCGAAAGAAGAAGAGCACATCCGCGACCACGAAGAAGTCGCCCACGCCGTCGCCGAGTCCATCAAAAAAGTCGTCACCGGCACGGGAGAGAGAATCACCGACGCCGTCGGTTACTCCATCGCCGAGAAAGAAGAAAAGTTTGTCCATGGAAGAGGAATTAGAGTCGCCGTCGCCCAGACTGAAGAAGAAAACAACCTCGCCCATGCCTTCGCTGAGCGCCTCGCCGCATCGAAAGAAAAGGACTTCGCCAACGCCGGAGCCGTTTGAGACGCCGACAAGATCGATTTCTCCATCGGAAATTCTGTCGCCGACCACGACACCGGAAGAATCGCCGTCATCGTCGAAAAAACATGGCGCGGCTAACGCCACGTTGTTGCCCGATCAGATCAAGGGCTTCGAAAATTATCCGGCCAACGTGCAGAAGCTTCTCGTCTTCGCGCTCGCGCTAACGACGCGGAATCTCGATTACAGATACGGCTCGGCCGACCCGGCCAATGGCGGGATGGATTGCTCCGGTTTCGTTTATTTCGTGCTCAAGCAAAGCGGCATCGCCGATGTGCCGCGCGATTCGAGCGAGCAATACGTCTGGCTGCGCCGCGCGCACGCGTTCGAGCCGGTGCTGAGCGAAAAAGATGACTCGTTCGAATTGGAAAATTTAAAACCAGGCGATCTGCTCTTCTGGAAAGGCACGTATTCGATCGAACGCGATCCGCCGATCACGCATGCGATGATTTATCTCGGTCGTGAGAAGAAAAACGGTCAACGGGTCATGGTCGGTGCGAGCGACGGCCGGGTATATCAAGGTGAATCGCGCAACGGCGTGAGCGTGTTCGATTTCAAGATTCAGCGCGGACGCACAAACGAGGAAGGGAAGATGCGGCCGACGTTTGTCGGGTATGGTCACATTCCCGGTCTGCGGGAATAGCAGTTGTCGATCTTGCGGGAACGGCACGGCCGTGACGCCTTTTGCATCGACAACCCTTGTGACGGGCGGTAGAACGACGCCATGAATCACAAACGAGGTTTTCCGGCATTTATTGCTGCCTTCGTGTTTATCTTTTTCTTCGAGTTCGTGTGGCACGGCATGCTGATGAAGAGCCTTTATGTGGAAACGGCGTCGCTCTGGCGGGAAGAGCCGATGTTCCCATGGCTCATTCTCGGTCAGGCCGTGATCGCGTTTGCTTTCACCGGTCTCTATGTCAGCAAAATCGGTGTTAACTGCCCGGCCACTGGCGCGGGCTATGGACTTGTCATCGGGATTTTGTGCGCGGGCGGCGATCTCATCCGGTTCTCCGTGCAACCGTTGACCACGAAAATTCTTTGGATGTGGGTCGCCGGCGGCCTGATCGAATTCGCGGTCGCCGGCGCCATTGTCGGCGCAATCTACAAACCCCTCTCGAGTTCGACCGCTTAAATTTATGACACGATTCATCATCGCGTTCGTAGCCGCGTTCATCTTTACCTTTTTCTGGGGATGGCTCCTTAACGGTGTGCTGCTCAAAGATGTCTACGCGCAAACGCCAAGTCTTTGGCGGTCGCAAAGCGAAATGATGAGTCTGTTCCACTGGATCATCATCGGACAGGCGCTTGTGATTCTCGCGTTTGTGATGATCTATGCCAGTGGCTTTGCTGGCGGCGGCGTGGTCGCGGGAATCCGTCTTGGCGTCATGCTGGAGATCGCCGCGATCGGGATGCGCTTGGCCATGTACGCCGTGCAGCCTTTCCCCGGAAAATTGATCCTCTACGGCAGCATTGCCGGTCTGATCGAAATGATGGTGACGGGCGCAATCGTTGGCGCGATTTACAAGCCTGCCGTGCGGCACATGTAGATTATCCGCAGCCGTGTAGGGGAAGCTGTCAGCTTCCTCTGCGATTCTCCCGGGAGCCTTGCGCAGGCGGTGAAATTGCTTTCAACCGCGCACCGCCATCCATTATCATCCCGATGGATTTGCGGATATGGAACAGATGGTTGGCAAACTGACGACGGGCGAACCGCTGAGCATCGATCAGCTCATCGAATACTTGCCAGCGCTCAAAGAGGTAGCGCGAGCGCAGGTCGAGAATTGGGCGAAAGGCGCGGCGGTTCTGCATCGCTACAAGACCGGGGAGTTTGTTTGCGAGGAAGGCGAGTTTGGTTCGACCGCCTATTACATCGTTTCTGGGACCGTTGATATTTTCATTCACAATCCGCTCGCCCACCTGCGGACGCGCCCGGCCTTCGGATTTTTCGGGCGCAGCTTTTCGCGGATGAAAAGCTTTCTGACCGATGACGCGGAAGATCGCCGGGCCGAAGCGCACCAGCGGCAATTCATCGGCGTCGATGCAAACGTCGATCTTCCGATCAACCGGCCACTCGCGCAGTTGGGCTCGGGGGAACTTTTCGGCGAAATGACTTGCCGCACCTATCAGCCGCGCTCGGCCACGGTGCAAGCGCGTGAGCCTTGCGTGATGGTCGAGATGCTGCGGGTGATTCTCGATATGCTGGTCGGCAATCGCCAGGTATCGGAAGCGAGCAAGGCTACCTCCAAAGTGAAGGCGCCGACGTTCAAAGGCACGTCGTTCAAAGCCGAGCTGGAAAAAAAATATCGGGAGCGCTCGCTTAGCAATCATCTGCGCAGCGTCCCCCTTTTCGCGACGCTGAGCGAAGAGTTCCTGAATTATCTCAAGGAAAAGGTCGAGCTCATCTCCTACAACCAAAGCCAGGTGATCTGCAAAGAAGGGGAAGAGGCCGATGCGTTCTACTTGATCCGGTCGGGAATGGTGCGCGTCTCCCAAGCGATGCCGGGCGGCGAAATGGTGCGCACTTATCTGAGCCGCGGTGATTATTTCGGCGAAATAGGATTGCTCCGCTCGACCAAGCGCACCGCGACCTGCGCCGCGCTCGACGCAGTCGATGTTGTGAAAATTCCCGCGAGCGAGTTCAATCTCATGCTCGAGAAATTTCCCGACGTCCGCGCGCAGCTCGAGCCGGTGGCCGAAGCGCGTCTCACCGCGACCAAGGAGCGAGAACTTCCCGCTGGGCTCCGGCTCGATGATTTTCTTAGCCTGGGATTATTCGAGGCGCAAAATCTCCTCCTCATCGATCTCGACAATTGCACGCGCTGCGACGCTTGCGTGCGCGCTTGCGCACAAGCCCACGACGGCGTCTCCCGCTTACTGCGCGACGGTCTGCGCTACGATCACTTTCTTGTCGCCACTGCTTGTCGGTCTTGTCGCGACCCCCTTTGCATGACGCAATGCCCAGTAGGCTCGATTCGGCGCAAGGAAAATCTCGAGATCATCATCGAGGATTGGTGCATCGGTTGCGGCAAATGCGCCGAGCTTTGCCCGTACGGCAACATCAACATGCATCCGCTGGAAGTGTTCAAGGAGGTGAAGACCGAGATCAAATCCGGCAAGGAAGGCGTGCCGCCCAAGGTCAAGACCGAGAAGAAAAAGACCACCACTTACAAGGCCAACACTTGCGATCTCTGCACGCAATTATCCACGCCGAGCTGCGTCTATGCCTGCCCGCACGACGCGGCTAAGCGCGTCGATCCGCGACGCTTTTTCGGCGATGCGCTGCTGGCGCAGGATCAATTGATACAACGCGCGTGGTCGCCGGCACAACATTACGAAACGCACTACACGCACTGATGGAAATCCCAAGTCCCAAATCCCAAATCCCGATTGCCCCGGGTCAATGCTCGACGGGTAGGGCGAATCGCTTGGGACTTTGAACAGATGCGCATTTTTAACCGCGCGCACGTTCCGTGGTTCGTCTTCGTTCTCCTCTCGACCGTGGCGGCGGTCGTCCTTTACGTCGCGAATTTTCATCCGCAGCGCATGCCGGCGGCAATTCACTTGCCAGCCTATCTTATTCAAACGCCCTCGGAGCATCGCAGCGTTGGCGGCACGCCGCTCGGTCTCATTTTTGGCGCGATCTCGTTTGCGATTTTCATCTTCGCCACGCTGCTCGGCGCGCGCAAAAAAGTGGTACTCTGGCGGCTCGGCACACTGCAACGCTGGATGCGCGCACATATTTGGCTCACGCTGCTCTCGGTTCCGCTGGTCCTTCTGCACAGCGGATTCCGACTCGGCGGTCCGATGACGACGCTGCTCATGGCGCTCTACGCGATTGTCATGGTCAGCGGCATCTACGGACTGATCCTGCAGCATCAAATGCCGCATCTCATGATGGAGCGCTTGCCGGCCGAAACCGTGTTTGAGCAAATCCCCCACATTCGCTCGCAACTTTACGCGGCCGCGGAAAAATTGCGTGATTCGTTCAGGCCCACGCCGCCCAAGCAAACGGACGTCGGCGCACCGGCGCCCAGCCCGGCAAAATCGGTGACCGCAGGTTCGACGCCGATGTCTTCGACGGCTGGCGACTTCAGCACGCCAACGGCTCGTGCGAAGTCCACTGTTGGTTCCACCATCACGGCCGAACCAATCAGCACAACGGCAGCAACGGCGGCGGAAGCTGCGGGACTAAGAGCAACTGAAGTTGCACCCCCTGTCGCCGGGGTCGCCGATCCGGTCGCGCAGAAAATTCAATCATCGCCTGCGACAATGAGCGTCCAACCGCAGGTAGCGTCGGCCGCTCCAACTGCTGCCAAGCCGGCGGCGCCGGCTGTCAAGCCTGGACCTGCGACAGCACCCAAGCCCGCGACTGACCCGGCGTCAGAAGCGGCGCTGGTTGAGTTTATCGAGCGGCAGATTCTTCCGTATCTCAGCGCACGCCGCGGCGAAAGGTTCCAGCTCAACAATCCCCGCTTTTCTGACGACACTTTCCGTTATGCAAAATTGCGCGTGGCCGAAGCGTATCGCAGCCGGGTGGAAGAAATCCAGGCGTGGTGCGACGAGCGCCGCATGCTCGATCTGCAAACCAAGCTGCACCACTGGCTGCATGCCTGGTTGTTTGTGCACGTGCCGTTTTCGCTTTTGCTCCTGATGCTGACGGGGTGGCACGCGTTCGTGACCCTTTTTTATTACTGAGCGCCTGCCATGGCCGCGCCGCGTCGAACCCAAAAGCAGATCGCCGAGCGCTACAAAGGCAATCTCGGTTATTACAACAAGAAACATTCCTGGCGTCGCGCCCGTCGCTGGGTCAGTTTCCTCGCCATCATCGGCGGGATCACGGGGATCGTTCTTTTTCAAATGCACGGTCGGCAAACATTTTTCAATGCCGGGGAAATTTCCGCGCCCCATGGAAAGTTTGCAGCAGATTGCGGCAAGTGCCATGACCCATCATTGATGACGGGAGGATCGCTCACGCCTGCGAAGTTTAAGCAAATCGTAAGCGATCGATTCCATCACGGCATCGCTTTTGAGCCGATCGACAAGAAGTGCGAGACATGCCACGCGCGCCACACCTTGCACGAGCCGAACGTGGTGCAAAACCGTTCCTGCTCGGTCTGCCATCAGGAACACGAGGGCTTGCAATCATTGAGGTTGGTTGCCAGTTCCAACTGCGCTTCGTGTCACAGCAACGCGCCGGTCATGGAAGCTTCGGCGCAAAAAGGAATGCAACTTGAATGGACAAACTTCCATCGGCATCCACATCCGGTCGAGCGTGTGGTTTTGGAATTGCCGCGACCGCCGCGCGGCTACACCCAAGTGTTTTCCTCCTTCTGGGCCGGGCATCCGGAGTTCCAGCTCAATTACGAGAAAGCGCGCGATCCCAATTACGATTGGAAGGAGCATCGCGACATTTTGCGCTTCAATCATCAGCGCCATTTCACGCCGGACATTCCGTGGGTCAACGGCAAGAAGCTCGACTGCAATTACTGCCACAAACCCGATACGGAGGGCCGTTATTATCAGCGCATTACCTTTGCGGCCAATTGCCAGGCGTGTCACGCGCTCCAGTTCGACGCTAAAAATCCGGACCTGAAAATTCCGCACGGCGACGTCACTCTCGCCCGGACCTTTTTGCGCACCTTGCCGGCACAATATGGGGACTACGCGCGACTGAAAAAAGGAAAAACGCGCGAGAGCGAAGTTCAAAGTTTTGTTTCGCAGCAAATCAGGCAATTGCGCGAGCAATTTCGCACGGGCGAAGAATTGGAGCGGGCCGTGTTCTTCACGAGCGATCCCTACAAACCACAGCGGCAAATGGGTCCCGCGACGCGCGCAAACTTCGCCGGCTGCGCTTTCTGCCATGAAGTGAAGCCGGTAGCGAACGCGGCGCCGGTCATCACGAAACCGATTTTGGTCGATCGCTGGATGCCGCGAGCACGATTCGATCACGCCAAACACGCCAGCGTGAAATGCGATGACTGCCATCACGCAATGCAAAGCCGGGAGACGGTCGATGTGCTGATGCCGGCAAAAGCAAAGTGCGTCACGTGCCACAGCCCGGCAGGAAAAGTGGTGGCCGCATGCATCACGTGCCACACTTATCATGCGCTGCCGGAGGCGCAGACAACGCTTGCTGACGCACGCAGTGCCGCACCAATTTCAGTGAAACAGATGCTGCTCGGCCGTTAGGTGGATCGCCCGGCGGAGCGGCCGATCCACCATTGCGCGTAGCGTAGGCGCATTTCGACGTTGAGCGTTCAGCGTTGAACGTTGAACGTTTGCGTCAATGGCTTCCGAGGCCAAAACTCCCGCGCAACTCGGCTACCGCATGCCGGCGGAGTGGGAACTGCATGTCGCGACCTGGCTTTCGTGGCCTCGCCGCGAAGGAATCAGTTTTCCCGATTCGTTCGATCGCGTCCTGCCGACTCTGCGCGCAATGGTTGAGGCGCTAGTCGAATCGGAGAACGTGTGCATCAACGTTTGCAACGGCGCTCATGAGGCCGAAGCGCGGCAAGCCTTGCGGGGATTGTCGATGGAAAGAATCACGTTCCATCGCATTCCGACAAACGAGCCGTGGTGCCGCGATCACGGACCGATTTTCTTGACGCGAAAAAAAGAACCGCGGATCGCAATTGTCGATTGGGATTACAACGCCTGGGGAAACAAGTATCCCCCGTTCGATCTCGATGAAGTCGTGCCGACCCGTCTGGCCGACATTTTGAAGGTCCCCGTTTTTTATCCGCGGATGATTTTGGAAGGCGGATCTATCGAAGTGAACGGCGCGGGTGCGCTGCTCACGACTGAATCGTGTTTGTTGAACAAGAATCGCAATCCAAACTTAAGCCGCGAGCAGATCGAACAGCGACTTCGCGATTTTCTGGGCGTCAGAGAAATTCTTTGGCTGGGCGACGGAATCGCCGGCGACGATACCGACGGACATATCGACGATCTCGCGCGTTTTGTTTCGGAGAGAAAGGTCGTCACCGTGCTCGAAGAAGATCGCGACGACGAAAACTTCGAGCCGCTCCAGGAAAATCTCGCACGGCTGCGCGAGATCAAGATCGGTGCGAGCCGCACGGGCACGAAGATCGACATTGTTACCTTGCCGATGCCGAGAAAGATTGTGCGGGAAGACCTGCGATTACCCGCGAGCTACGCCAATTTCTATGTCGCAAATCGTTGCGTGCTCGTCCCGACCTTCGCCGATTCCGGCGACGAAGCCGCATTGTCGATTCTGCAAAGATGTTTTCCGACGCGGCGCGTCGTTGGCATCGATTGCCGGGAACTAATCTGGGGCCTTGGCACGTTCCATTGTTTGACGCAGCAGCAGCCCAAAATCTGATCGCACTGTCATCGTGAGCGGGAGCGAAGGATCTCACACGCGCCGTCCGAATATGCGAGATCCCTCACGTCCGTTCGGGATGACAGCGCTCGGCGTGGAACGTTCCGTTCTAATCCGCCTCCGGCGCGGGTTTGTAGCCGCTTTTCAAAATCGCGTCGTGCAGATCGGGCGCGTGCGTTTTGCGCGCGTCGAACGTGACGATGACACGTTCACGCGGAAGATCGACGGCGACATCGCGCACGCCGTTAATTTTCATCAACACCGGGCGCAATTTTCGTACGCACGGATCGCAATCTTCGCCTTCAGTTGCGATCTCGATTGTTTCGAGAACGGCGTGATCGGCCCGTTCGGGATTGAACGGGTCGCTCGGTTCGGGTTCGTTTGGTCGAGCGGGATCCATCACTTATTGAACGTTACTCGCAGGCGAGTTGGCCGTGTCCCGCGCGATGGGTTCGAGCACGCGCCAGACATTCTCGGCGAGAATTTTTTGGCCGGCGGCATTTGGGTGAATCCCATCGCCCAAATTTAGGGACGGGTTGCCGGCTGCACCTTCCAGCAAGTATGGGACGAGCGCTGCCTGATTTTTCGTGGCCAGCGCTCTGAAGACTTTGCCGAAGGCGAAAACGTAATTATCGGCGGTGTAGTTCGGGAGCTGCATTCCCGCGATCACGATGCGGACGTTGGGATTGCGCGCCTTCACCTTGTCGATGATCGCCTGGAGGTTGCGTTCGATTTCATCGATCGGTACGCCGCGAAAGGCGTCGTTGATTCCAAGCTCAAGAATAAAGATGTCGATCTTGCGTTTGAGATGTGCCGGTAAACGAACCAGTCCGCCGTCGGTGGTGCCGCCACTGGCGCTG
>Ga0210399_10001984_pt1 | contig 15904 bp, 19 predicted proteins | sample IncBWC14MmetaG_FD_150865 | JGI IMG/M metagenome (GOLD analysis project Ga0210399, IMG submission 150865) | Forest soil microbial communities from Barre Woods Harvard Forest LTER site, Petersham, Massachusetts, United States - Inc-BW-C-14-M | ecosystem: Environmental > Terrestrial > Soil >...
TTGCTCAAGGTCTACGCCTCAGTCGAGGCCATGGGCAAAACCGACAACCCCTGGGCGCTTCCCCTCGAGACCGGCCAGACGATCTGGATTTGCCGGGGAAGGTTCACGAAGCTGGATGATGACTGGTCGAAATTGAAGCGCTACTACTGAGGGACGATCTCGGCACGCCTCGGGCACAACACATTCTGGAGCAAGCGCCACGTCGCGCGGCCACTTCGAACGGGACGGGCGCCTGCCGCCGCTACACTGCGGAGGCGAAATCGGGATCCAGGACGAACAGATGAAGCAGATTCCGCTCGGCGCCACAGGAACGGCGACATTGCGCGTGCGACCCGAGCACCTTGCCAATCGATTCAAGGACGCCATGTTGCCGCAAGTGCTTGCGACGCCCGTGATGATTCTGATCATGGAGAACGCGGCGCTCAATGCCATTAAGCCGTTTCTGGACGCCGGCGAAAGCGCCGTCGGTGTTGCCGTGGATGTAAAGCACCTCGCCGCCACGCCGGTCGGCCACGAGGTGCGCGCGACGGCCGAGGTCGTCGCCGTCGATGGCAAGCGAATTGACTTCAAAGTGTCGGCACGCGACGGCAAAGAGGAGATCGGCAAGGGAAGCCACCAACGAATCGTGATCGATCTCCGTTCGTTCAACGAGCGACTCGCCAAAAAGAGCATGTCGTAACCAGGGCGTGGACTCATAGGTCCGTATCCAGAGACGGATCGAAGCAAGCTCGATTGAGCGCGCGCCGGTCATCCGCGGCGGATAATGGCGGTTCCGCGGAGTTCGACTGGGACAGCACCCGCCTCTGCGACGGCGCTATCGCCCGTGCATTTTGTCCGCTTTTGGCACTGCTGCGACATGGCAAGGGACGCGAATGACCCAGAGCAGACGGTTAAGGTTCAGCGGCCGGTCGCCCTCAAGAGTTCGTCCGGGTACCGGGCGCCCTGCACGGTGAACTTCGCGGCCTCGATCTCGCTCAGATCTTCGGGGTCGAGCTCCACCGAGGCGGCGCCGATGTTCTCGTCGAGGCGCGCGAACTTTGTCGTTCCGGGGATCGGTGCGATCCACGGCTTCTGGGCGAGCAGCCAGGCGAGCGCGATCTGGGCGGGGGTGGCGCCCTTGCGGTCCGCGACCCGGCGCAGCACGGCCACCAGGGCCACGTTGTGCTTGAGAGCGTCCGGCTCGAACCGCGGGATGCGGGCGCGGAGATCCGACTTGCTGAATGTGGCCGTCGCGTCGATCCGGCCCGTGAGGAATCCCTTGCCCAGGGGGCTGAAGGGGACGAGCCCGATCCCGAGCTCTTCCAGCGTGGGAATGATCTCGGCCTCGGGTTCGCGCGTCCACAGCGAGTACTCGCTCTGCAGGGCGGTGACCCGCTGAACGGCGTGCGCGCGGCGGATCGATTGCGCGCCGGCCTCGGACAGGCCGAAATGCTTGGCCTTTCCTTGCTGGATGAGGTCCCTTACCGTCCCGGCAACGTCCTCCATCGGCACGCTGGGATCGACGCGGTGCTGGTAGAGCAGGTCGATGCAATCGACCCTCAAACGCCGGAGCATGCCCTCGACGGCAACCTTGATGTGCTCGGGCTTGCTGTTGTGGCCGGGGCCCCGCTCGCCAGTGACGGGGTCGATGTTGTTTCCGAACTTGGACGCGATCACCACCTCGTTGCGGAACGGTTCCAGGGCCTCGCCGACCAGCTCCTCGTTGGTAAACGGGCCGCCGTAGGTCTCCGCGGTGTCGAAGAATGTGACGCCGCGCTCGATCGCCGTGCGGATCAGCCGGATCATCTCGTCGCGCTCGGGCTTCACGCCGTAGCCGCCGGTCATGGTCATGCAGCCGAGGCCGATGGCGGACACTTCGAGGGCGGCTGTTCCAAGTTTGCGCTTCTGCATTTTCTCTCCTTTTCTCCCGCGATGGCAAACCCGCAGCAGGGCAAGTGCGGGCGCGGTCAGCGCGGTTCGAGCCGCAGCGTCGTCGGCAGGGTTTCGGAGCGCACCATCTCCTGCGCATGAGTGCTCCGCTGGTATTTCCTCAGGAATTCTTCACTGGTGCGGGTGACCGCTTCGGAATCGCTCGCCGGGACCGCCTGCACTGCCAACTCGCGGCCGGCAAACTTCAGTGTGGCGGGTCCGCCCGCCGCGAGGTCCCGGTACCAGCGCCCCTTGGTGCCGCGCCAGGAACGCACGAAGACCTCGTCGTCGGCGACCACCACCCAGATTACGACCGCGCTCTTGGGGTGCTTCTCCGTGACGATCGCGACCTCCTGCCTATCGCGCAATGCACGCAGGGTATTCGCATCGAAATGTGGCATGGGGTTAGTCTCCCGCAACCTCGCAGACCGGCCGCGCATCAGCCGGCCACCTGGCCATGATTTAAGCGCGCGCAGCCGTCACGATTAAGCGGACCTGCCGTGAGCGACCGAATGGAGCTTCGCCTCTATCGAAACGACGGAGAACTATCGGAGGCTTGCTGCAGAAGCGATGCGTACAGCGCCGCCACCGCGCTCATGGCGCGCGCCAGGCGTCGGGCGACGCGATGGGCGCGCAGGCTGAACCCCGCGGCGCGTGACGGCGCGCGGTCGGTCAGCCAGGTGCGCTCGTACCAGGATTGTTCGACATGGAGCGGCAGCATGATGGGGATCCTCGCATTGGGGGACTCACAGAGCGAAGATAAGGCGTGCGATACCTAGCGATTAGGCGCTAATAATTGCATGGACTTATATCCGGAGTTCATGAATGCGGCGCGAGGAGCTTGCCGATCTCAACGCCTTCGTCACGGTTGCCGAGGAGCGAAGCTTCACGCGCGCGGCAGCGAAGCTCGGCACTTCCCAATCGGCGCTCAGCTACACCATCCGTCGGCTCGAAACGCGGCTCGGCGTCCGCCTCCTGGCGCGAACCACGCGGAGCGTCGCGCCGACGGAGGCCGGTGCGCGGCTGCTCCGGACCCTTGGCCCAGCGCTGGATCAGATCGGCTCGGAGCTCGCCTCGCTCAGCGAGCTGCGCGACAAGCCGGCTGGTACCATCCGCATCACGACGGGCGAGCACGCGGCCGAAGCGATCCTCTCGCCTGCCTTGACGAGGCTGCTGCCGCAGTACCCCGACATCAAAGTGGAGATCAGCGTCGAGTATGGCCTGACGGACATCGTCGCCGAGGGCTACGCCGCCGGCGTGCGCCTCGGCGAGCACGTGGCGAAGGACATGATCGCTGTGCGTATCGGGCCAGACCTCCGCATGGCGGTCGTTGGCGCGCCCTCGTACTTCGCACGACGGCCGAGGCCGAAGCAGCCGCAGGATCTCACAGCCCAAGACTGCATCGGGCTCCGCTTGCCGACCTACGGCGGACTCTACGCGTGGGAATTCGAGAAACGCGGGCGTGAGCTGAAGGTGCGGGTCGAAGGGCAAGTCGTGTTCAACAACATCGCCCTGCAGCTGAACGCGGCAGTGGGCGGGCTTGGCCTGGCGTACCTGCCCGAGGACCGCGTGCAGCCGTATCTTTCCGACGGACGCCTCATCCGAGTACTCGACGACTGGTGCGCGCTCTATTCAGGCTATCACCTCTACTACCCGAGCCGCCGGCAACAAACCCCGGCATTTGCGCTGCTGGTCGATGCGCTGCGCTATCGGGGCTAGGGCAGAGCAACGCGGTCAAACGTTGCGTACTCATGGTGCGCGAGACCAATCCTGCCTGCATTGGCTGGTCGAAAACGGAGACGTCCGCTATTGGCACTTGCGACATGACAAGGGACGCGACCGAGGCTGCTTTTGACCCGCAAGCGGCGAGCCCTGCGCGGCCGCCTGATGCCGGCAGGCAGAAACAGTGCAGAGCTACGTGAGCTTGTATTGCCTCTGGAAAAACGCCGAATGCAGTCCGCCGTCCGGCGGTCGGGCGGCGATATGCTGTGTGACCTGAGTATTTTCCGAACTGTTTCCGGCAACCATCAGCATGACACGGTTTACCGGAATGGTTTTAAGCGTCTCCCGCTTCAACAGTTCACCAAGAATATTCTCCGGCTCACCCTCGGGAACGGCAATCCAATATCTCAAGGCTTTGAGCATGCTCTGCGTTTTGGGGTCATACGCCTTGTAATCACCGGCAAGGTAGTGCGTTCCCAGAGTTTCAATCCTGGCGATGCAGATCGGTTCTCCCGCGCCCTCCGGATCTTCTGCACTATGGTCGGTATGCAGACCATGCGGTTGGGGAACTGTGAATTTTCCGTACGCATAATGCCCTTTGCGATAGCGCGCCGAAGGAACGAGTACGCCCATCATTTCATCAACATCGTCATTATAGAGGCGTACATAATTCGCCATCGTGTCGGGAGTGCCGTTGACGAATTTTTCGACAAACCAACTGTCATCGACAGATACCGTTTGAACATCGTCGAACTGCTTCGCATGTTCATAAATCGTTTTCCGTGCAGCCTCGCGAAAGCGGGCAATTGGTATGGGCAAGCGAGTATGCGCTTCGCGATCATTGAAATTGGCATGCATGCGTTCGATAAGAGACCACTGGTCGGAAGAGAACGGCAATGGTTGCAATATTTTTAGTCTGGGCTGCAAGCTCGCCCATGCCTGATGACGAGACGTCATGATCTTTTTACCCGACAACTTTGCAATCTGTAGAACAGGCAGGCGGCAATCGTACAGGCTTCTTGAACCGCGACGACAGGCATTTCTTGCCGGCCGCCCGGGCCGACTCAGAAGAAATTATCAAACGCTCGGCAGGCCGCGGCAAGCCTCATGGCACGGGCACTTATCACGTCGCCGCCAACAACCTGGCTTCCCTCACGAGCAAGTATCCGATGCACTGAATGTTGCAATGGTCAAACAGCAACCTTGGGTTCGAATCCCCGATTGGTCCGCCATGCCTATACAAAAACAGGGAACCATCGGTACTCCGGGTATGTCGGACTCCTGCAATACGAGGACCCGACCACAGACCTTAGGGACGACGCGAGGTCACGGCCTGCTCCGCGCCTCGCGACCGGATCCGCCGCCTGTGCGACCGCCGTCGAACGGATAGTCGAGGGCGTCCTCCCGAAAGGGCTGGGTGAGCATGCGGTCGAGCCACTGCTCGCGCGGCGAGCGGAATTGCGAGATGCCGATGGTCATGGCTTCGTGGCCAGCCTCGGGCTGGCCGCGATAGGTGCCGAAAAGCCGGTCCCACCACGGCATGTTGAACCCGAAGTTGCTGTTGGTTTCCCGCGGCACGATCGAATGGTGCACGCGATGCATGTCGGGCGTGACGACGATCCATCGCAGTACGCGATCGAGACTCGACGGCAGGCGGATGTTGCCGTGGTTGAACATGGAGGTGGCGTTTAGGAGGATCTCGAACGCCAGCACGGCCTCCATCGGTGCGCCAAGGGCGGCGATGGCGGCAAGCTTGATTGCCATCGACACCACGATCTCGACAGGATGGAAGCGGGCACCGGTGGTGACGTCGATATCGAGGTCGGCGTGATGCATGCGATGCAGGCGCCACAGCGTCGGCACGGCGTGGAACAGCACGTGCTGCAGATAGATCACCAGATCGAGGGCGAGCACGCCGAGCGCGATCGCCAGCCAGCGCGGCAGGTCGAGCGCGTTCAGCGGGCCCCAGCCGTGTTGCTCGTAGAGAAGGGCGAAGCCCGTGGCCGCGACCGGGAGGGCGAGGCGTACCAGCGCCGCGTTAAGAGCGGTGATGGCAAGATTGCTCGGCCAGCGCGTCCAGCGCCCGAGCGCCCGGCGGCGGCTCGGCGCGAGCGCCTCCCAGGCCGCAACGAGGCCCAGCACACCCAGGAAGAAGGCAAGTCGGATGATCGTTTCGGTCGGCACGGCGCGCCCTGGGGGAATCCCTGCGCGGACCCTTGACGCGTATCGTTCAAACAGTCAAGTTATCAATTGAATGACTCCAAAATCCGAAGTGTTCGAGCAGTTCGCCGAGCTGGCCCGCGTGTTGGGCCAGGCCAACCGCCTGGAATTGCTCGAGCATGTCGCCCAGGGCGAACGGCCGGTCGAACGGCTGGCCCAGCTCACCGGCTTGTCGGTGGCCAACGCCTCGCAGCACCTCCAGGTGCTGCGGCGGGCGGCTCTCGTGCGCGCGCGGCGCGACGGCAAGCAGGTGCTCTACCGGCTGGGCGACGGCCCGGTGATCGAGCTGCTGGCCGCCTTGCGACGCTGCGCCGAGCACAGCCGCGCCGAGCTGAACGCCATCGTCGCCGACTATTTCGGGCGACTCGATTCGCTGGAGCCGGTGTCGCGCAGGGACCTCGTGAAGCGGCTGAAGGACAAGAGCGTCCTGCTGCTCGACGTGCGGCCCGAAGACGAGTTCGCGCAGGGCCATCTGCCGGGCGCGCTCAACATTCCCTTGCCGCAGCTCGGCAAGCGGTTGTCGAAACTGCCCAAGCGGGCGCAGATTGTCGCCTACTGCCGCGGTCCCTACTGCGTGCTGTCGTTCGAGGCCGTCGCTGCGCTCCGGGCAAAGGGCTACGATGCGCGGCGGCTCGAGGACGGCTTCCCGGAATGGAAGGCGGCGGGCTTGCCGGTCGGTTCGGTCAACTCGGGCTAGATCCCCACCCTGGACCGTCTGCGTCAGCCATTGGCGTAAGACTGCGGCCAAGCTTCAACGGAGCGACGTGATGAAGGGCTCGCAACGATCGCCGGAGACATTGGTGGCGCAGGCGCTGGGCGAGGTCGATCCGGTGTCCGGCGCCCTGACGCCGGCCATCAGCCTGTCCACCACCTACGAGCAGGCGTCCGACGGTTCCTACCATCAGGGCCGGGTCTACACACGGGCCGACAATCCGACCTACGAGCAGGCCGAGCGGATGCTGGCGATGCTCGAAGGCGGCAAAAACTGCATCCTGTTCGCCTCCGGCATGGCCGCAGCCATCGCGGTCTTCCAGTCCCTGCTGCCCGGCGACCATGTCGTCGTCGCGCGGGTGCTCTATTGGGGCGTCCGCAAATGGCTGGCCGAGTTCGGCCTTTCCTGGGGCCTCGATGTCGAGTTCGTGGACACCGGCGATCTCCGCGCCGTGGCGATGGCCATCCGCCCGGGAGCCACGCGGCTGGTCTGGGTGGAGACGCCGGCAAACCCGACCTGGGACGTCACCGATATCAGGGCCGTGTGCGACCTCGCGCACGCCGCGGGCGCGCGCGTCGCCGTCGACAATACGGTGCCGACGCCCGTGCTCACGCGGCCGCTGGAGCTCGGCGCCGACCTCGTCGTGCACTCCGCCACGAAGTATCTCAACGGCCACAGCGACGTCCTTGCCGGCGCGGTGCTGAGCGCGCGCGACGATCCGTTCTGGCAGCGGATGCGGTCGTGGCGCCGGACGGCCGGCGCCGTGCCGGGCCCGTTCGAGGCCTGGCTGCTGGTGCGCGGCATGCGGACCCTGTTTCTGCGCGTGCGGCGGGCGTCGGAGACGGCGCTGGCGATCGCCCGGCACTTCGAGAGGCATCCGGGCCTCAGCGCCGTGCTCTATCCCGGCCTGCCGTCACACCCCGGTCATGCGATCGCGGCGCGTCAGATGAACGGCGGGTTCGGCGGCATGCTGTCGCTGCGGGTGGCGGGCGGCGCCGATCGGGCGCGGGCCGTGCTCGCCGCCGTCAAGGTGTTCAAGCGCGCGACCTCGCTTGGCGGCGTGGAAAGCCTGATCGAGCACCGCAGCAGCATGGAGGGACCCTCTTCGCCGGTCCCCGACGACCTCTTGCGCCTGTCGGTCGGAATCGAGGCCCCCGCGGATCTCATCGCCGACCTGGAAGCGGCGCTCGACGCCGGCCAGCACGAGGGGCGTTCCCGTGGACCTGACTGACAGGGTCGCCGCCGCGCTGCAGGCGAGCGTGCTGCCGTCGGTGATCGCGCGCGGCGGCGAGATCCGCGTGCTGGGCGTCGAGAACGGCACGGTGATCCTCGAGATGACCGGCTCGCCCGGCGCAGCGCTGCCGCTTCGCGCGCGCATCGAAGCGCTGATCCGCCATGCCGTCCCCGAGGTGGCGGGCGTGCGCATGGTGGGCCCCGGCGTCGCGCCGGCCGAAGCGGGCGCCGCGAGCGACGTCGAGGACCTCGTGCGCGCCGTGCTCGATCGCGAGGTCAATCCCGTGATTGGTGCCCATCGCGGACATGCGAGCCTGGTGGCGGTGGAGGAAGGCTGGGTCCGCCTGCGCCTCGAAGGCGGATGCCAAGGCTGCAGCCTGGCAGAGGTGACGCTGCGCCAGGGCATCGAGCCGATGCTGCGGGCCAGCGTGCCCGGCATCGTCGGGCTGACGGACGTCACCGATCACCAAGCCGGCCGCGAGCCCTTCTATTCGCCGGCTAAGCGATGATCGACATCAAAGGCCGGCGCGTCCTGCTGCTGGTCCCCCCGGTCACCTACAGGGCGACCGACTTCGTGCTCGCAGCCAACCAGCTCGAGCTCGATGTCGTGATCGGAAGCGATGGCGCGCTGCCTCTGGGCGGCAAGCCGGTCGTGCCGATCGACCCACGCGATCCCGAGGGCAGCGTCCGCCGGCTTCTGGCGACGGTCGGCCGGGTGGATGCAGTGGTCGGCGTCGATGCACAGATGCTGCCGCTGGCGGCGCGGCTGGCAGGCGAGCTCGGGCTTGCCCACAACAGCGTCGACGCCGTCATCGCCGCCGCCGACAAGGCGATCCAACGGCGTCTGTGGGCCGAGGCCGGCGTGGCCCAGCCGGGCTTTCACGTCATGGCCGCGGATGCGGGCGAACCGCACCTGCTCGAAGCGGCGCGAGCAGTGGGCTTGCCGTGCATCGCAAAGCCGGTCTCGCTCAGCGCCAGCCGGGGCGTGCTGCGCGTCGACGATGACGCCGGCCTGTTGGCCGCGGTGAGGGAGATCCGCGCCATCCTTGCCCAAACCAACGGCGATCAGGAGGCGGTCCTGCTCGAAGAATACGTGCCCGGATGGGAAGTGAGCATCGATGGTCTCCTGACGGCCGGTTCGCTGGCCGTCACCGCGGTCTTCGACAAGCCCGATACACCGGAAGGCCCGACCTTCGAGGAGACGCTGCTGGTGACACCGTCTCGACTGCCCGAGGCGACGCTTGCCGAGGCGACAGACCTTGCGGAGCGCGCGGCGCGGGCCCTCGGGCTGCATCACGGCCCGATCCACGCCGAGCTCCGCGTCGACAGCAGGGCGGGACAGGCAAGACCCGTCATGCTGGAGCTTGCCGCCCGCTCAATCGGCGGTCTCTGCTCGCGCTCGCTCCGCTTCCTCGGCGACATGAGCCTCGAGATGATGATCCTGCTCAATGCCCTGGGCGGCACTGTCGTGGCCTCCCGGCCCCCCGGCGCCGCCGGTGTCCTCATGCTGCCGGTCGAGCGCGCCGGCGTGCTGGAAAGCGTCGGCGGGCGGGAGGAGGCCCTGGCTGTTCCCGGCATCACCGGTCTTTCAATCACGATCCCGATGGGCGCTACGGTTCGGCCCCTGCCCTGGGGCGATCGCTATCTCGGCTTCCTGTTCGCCGAAGGCAGCGAGACCTTTGAGGTCGAAGACGCACTGCGCGCCGCCCGCCAGCGGCTGCGCCCTCTCATCGTCTAGATGCGCTTAATGTGCTCCGGGCAGGTCGGGATAGAACCGCGCCATCATGCGTTCGGCATAGGCGAGGCAATCCGGCTGCGCCCTGAGAAAGTCGCGGATCGGCGTCTCGATGGGCGTCAGCACGGTCGTCGCCAACGCACCAAAGACGATTGCATCGGTTCCGCTCGGCTTGTCGCCGAAGAAAAACGGGCCATTCGACTTGAAGGCCAGCACCGCCTGCCAGTCGCGCACGGCCGCCTCGACGATCCCCTCGTGCGCGAGGCGCAAAATACCTTGCTTCCACAGTATGCCCTTGACGGTTCGGCGCAGCAGGCGGGCGACCAGCGGGCGCGCGATTGCCGGCAAGGATGCGAACCGCTCGTCCGCGTGTCGCATGCCTTCATCGCTGACAAGATGCGTATAGGCCAGCACGAAGGCGTAGTGCTCCTCCAGCGTGCGCTGGACGAGGAGCGCGGTGGCGTGTTGCATCCGATCGAGATGCGCATCCGGATCGACGCCGCGTGTCTTCGTCAGGTGCTCGATGATGCGCGACGTATCCGGAATGCGCACCCCGCCATCCTCGATGAAGGGCAACTTGCCCTTCGGGCCGTTGCGCGGATTGGGCGTGTCGACGATCTCGTAAGGAAGCCCGGCGATACGCAACCACGTCTCGAGCTTGCAGCAGAACGGGCTGAGGTTCGGGATCCCGAACAGGCGCGGGAACTGGAAGAGCTTGATGGACGCGTGTTGAGCAGCTGTCATGGGTTCGCTTCCCCGGCGGCGCGAGCGGCAAACGCGGTGAGGAGGCGGCCCCAGTCGCCTTCGGTTTCGAAGATGCGCCGCATCTCGTCGCGACGGGCGCCGAAACGGTCGAGTTTGCGATGCTCCAGCTCGACGCGAGTCGAAGCGCTGCCCTGGGCGATGAAGCGCACCTCGATCTCCGTCCCCAAGTCCGGATCGTATTGCCAGTTGGCATCGATGTCCCAGGACAGCACCAGTCGCGACGGCGGCTCCCAGGAAAGGACGCTGCCCCATTGGCACGTGCTGCCGTCGTCGCCGCGCTCGTACCAGCGACCGCCGACATGCGGCTCGATGATCGCGTCCACCGCATTGGCCTTGCCGATCTTGTAGGCGGCCAAAGGCCACCACGTTCCCATCTTCTCCGTGAAGACCTTCCACGCCAGCGCAAGCGGAGCCTGGACGGTCACCGTCTTACGCACGCTGTTGGGGTCGCCGATGCCAGGCTTGTCGGGCGCCGTCGTCATTGTTTCCTCTCCCTGGCAGCTTCGCGTTCGGCAGTCGCTTTGAAGGCGCTCAGAGCCTCGTCCCAGAAGCCATCCAGCCAGTCGCGCACCGCCTCGAAACCGCGCGGCTCGACCGAATAGAGCCGCCGCGTGCCCTCGCTGCGCACGCGGACCAGCCCGGCTTCCTGCAGCACCTTCAGATGCTGGGACACCGCCGGACGGCTGACGTCCATCCCTTGGGCGATCTCCCGCACCGAGCGGGTGCGGCGACGCAGCCGCTCGAACACCCGCCGGCGCGTGGGGTCGGCGAATGCATGGAATGCTTTGTCGAGTCGAATCGCCGGCGCCTGAGCCATCGAACAAGCGTAAGCCGTTACTTACAGTAAGTCAATACTTACGATGGATAGCGCTTCTGTACTTCCAATACGCCTGCATGCAAGCATTGCCAGCACATGAGATCGAGTTTGTGCGCAGGATGGTGCGCAAAAACTCCTTCCGAAATCGTTAAAAGTGCCACTTGACTATTACTATAGTATCACTTAGATGATTTGGACGAACGAGCCGAGGAGCATCGCCATGGCCGGTGGACGTCCGACCACATACAAGCCCGAGAACGCCGAAATTGCCCGCCAAGCCTGTATGCTGGGCGCGACCAACGACACCCTCGCCGAGCGTTTCGAGGTGTGCCGGCGCACCATCGACAACTGGATCGCGACGATCGCCGAGTTTAGCGACGCTGTACGCCAGGGCCGCGAGGTCGCCGACGGGCGAGTCGTCTCGGCGCTGTTCGCGCGCGCCACGGGAATGGAGCAGAAGATGACCAAGATCTTCTGCCATCGCGGCCAGCCGGTGACGGCAAACTACACCGTGCAGCTGCAGCCCGATGTCCGCGCCTGCATCTTCTGGCTGCGCAATCGCCGGCCCGAGCAGTGGCGCGAGAACCGGCCGCTCGTCGCGGAGGAGGACCGCCGGAATTGGGTGAGCGAGCTCGAGGCCTCGTCGGAAAGGGCACGCCTGGCCGCCAGGGCAGAGCATGCGCGCGCGACGCCTGTTCGGAGCGAAGCTGAAGAGTCTCTTCGGAGCGCGGCCGAACGACTGCAAGTGCACTCGGTGCAGTCATGACCTTCAAGTTCCTCTCCCCGCCGGGTTAGGGCTATCGCATATGGCAAAAACTTCCGTCATCCCGACCGGAGCCGAGCGCAGCGAGGCGCAGTGGAGGGACCTTTTCTGTTGCCTCGGTAGCAAGAAGAGGTCCCTCGACTACGCCGCCCTTTGGGCGGCTTCGCTCGGGATGACGGAATGGATAGTCATTTGCGACAGCCCTGCCCACCAGAGGAAGAGGAGAAAGTTAGGAGCCTCCCATGTCCGCCATTGCTGAACTCCCCGTCGCCAAGAGCCCGGACGCCTGGCCCGAAACCGACCCCAGCCTGCTGGAGGAGGGCCGCCCGTCGCTGCCCGACTTCCCGCTGCACTGGCTGCCGCCATGGTGGCGCGCCTGGGTGAGCGAGACCGCGCACGGCGCCAGTGCGCCCGTCGACTACGTCGTGCAGGCGTTGCTGGCGTCGATCGCCGGCGTCTGCGGCGCGGGCGTCGTGGCACAGATCACCGACTCGTGGAGCGAGCCCATGATCCTGTGGCAGGCGCTGGTCGGCGGGCCGTCGAATGGCAAGACGCCGGCGCTCGAGGCGCTGCGCCGCGCGCTCGCCGGCGCCGAGCGGATGATGGCGCGGGAAGGACGCGGCTCCGCCGTGGTCGATCGCGACACCAACCTGCCCGCGCTGCTCGCGGCCGCCACCAAGCGGCCGGCGGGCGCGCTGTTGTGGCGCGACGAGCCCGCCGCGTGGCTTGCCGCGCTCGGCTGCAATGGCCGCGGCGAGCCGCGCCATCTGAGTGCGCTGCTCGACAGCTGGTCGCCGCTCAGGACGGCGCAGGGTCCGGGCAGCCCGGCCATCAGCATCATCGGCTGCCTCGATCCGGCGCGCCTCGACACGGCGTTGCGCGGCAGCGACGACGGCCGCGCCGCCCGCTTCCTCTATGCCTGGCCCAAGCCCGCGCCCTGGCGCTCCTTCCTCGAGCTGCCGGCCTGCCGCGAGAGCGACGCGGTGAACGCCCTGCAGCACATCGCCCGCGTCGCCGGCGATCCCGCCCGGCCGCTGGTGCTGACGCTCAACGAACAGGCGCGCCAGTATCTCGACAGCCATCTCGCCCGGCTGCACCGGGATCTCCAGAGCGAGCGGCAGCGCGGTGACGGCATCGAGGCGGCCTGGCTGGGCAAGGGGCGCGGCATGATCGTGCGGCTGGCGTTGGCACTCGCGTTGCTCGCGTGGGCCGTGAACGCCTCGCCCGCCGTCACGCCGCCCCGCACCATCATCGGCGACACGTTGTCCTCGGCCTGCTTCCTCTGGGAGTATTTCCGGGTCCATGCGCGCGCGGTCCTGGCCCGCGCCTTCCCGTCGGACGGCGAGCGCCTGATGCGCCAGGTGCTGGCCTGGATCCGCGCCCGCAGGGCCAGCCAGATCAGCCGCGAGGACGTGCGCCGCGACGCGCTCGGCCAGGCGCTGAACGCGCATCAGGCGCTGCAGGTGATCCGGTCGCTGGAGCGCGGAGGCTTTTTACGCAAGGCCGAGGTCGACTATGCCGGCAACGGCCGGCCGGCGCTGCGCTGGGACGTCAACCCGGCGCTGATTGGCAAAACGCTTGCGGAAACTGCGGAAACCCCCGCGGCCTAGCGGCAATGCGCGATCAACGAAACCACCTCATCCTGAGGAGCACGCCGAAGGCGTGCGTCTCGAAGGATGAGGTGGTGTGTGGTGCTGGCGTTTCGGGATCCGCGCTAGCCGCCGTAGAAGACGTTGTCGCCGAGATCCTTCATCTCGAGGATCGCGCCATCCGGCCGTCCTGCCGGCGGCTTGTTGAGATGGGCCTCGATCACCTCGCCGACGACGACGTGGTGGTCGCCCTGCTCGACGATGCTCGTCACCTTGCACTCGACCGCGCCCGGCGCGTCGACCAGCAGCGGCGCGCCGGTCGCGCCCTTGCGGTAGGCCTGGCCGCTCAGCTTGCCGTCGCTGACGTCGGCCGGCCGGAAGAAGGTGAAGGCCAGGCTCTTCTGGTCCTTGCCCAGCATGTTGAGGGCGAAGGTCTTCGCCGTCTTGATGGTCTGGTAGGCGCCCGAGTCGGTCTTGACCCCGAGCACGACCAGCGGCGGCGCGAAGGCGGTCTGCGTGACCCAGTTCACCGTCGCCGCCGCAATGTTGCCCTTACCGTCGTCCGCCGTGAGCACGTAGATCCCGTAGGGGATCATGCGCAGCACGGTCTTCTTGGCATCGGCATTCATGGTGTTTCCTCCGTTGGAGACTGCCTTCGGTATCGTGCTATTACACGGCCATCACCCGCAGACGCACAAGGAGACAGTGATGGAAGCCAAGCTCGCTCCCAAGATGCCGCAATGGATGGTCGATCACGCCAACAAGTACCTGTCGAGCGGCGGCAAGGAAGGCCACATCTACAAGATCAAGCCGCCCAACTACGGCGACCTCGAGGTGCCGGCGCTGCTGCTGACGACGACGGGCCGCAAGTCGGGCGAGAAGTACATCTTCCCGCTGTTCTACGGCAAGGCCGGCAACGGCTACATCATCGTCGCCTCCAAGGGCGGCGCGCCGGAGCATCCCGGCTGGTACAAGAACATCCTCGCCAACCCCGAGGTCGAGGTCCAGGTCGGCACCCAGAAACTGAAGGCGCGGGCGCGCACCGCCTCAGGCGCCGAGCGCGCCAGGCTGTGGCAGGAGGCCATCAAGTTCTGGCCGCCCTACACCGACTACCAGAAGAAGACCGAGCGCGAGATTCCGGTCGTGGTGCTCGATCCGGTGCAGTAGCCGGTCCTGCCGTAAGACCCTGTCGTCCTGAGCGTAAGCGAAGGACGACGGCTTGCACGTCGCCGCCGTCGGCCGGCTCACTTGGGCGGATGCTTGCGCAATCCGGCCTCGTTGACCTCGACGCCCCAGCCGGGGCCCTTGGGCAGGATGTAGTCGCCCTTGTCGAACGCCGCCGGCGTGTCGACGATGTCGTCGCGCCACGGCACGCCGTCGATATCGATCTCCATGATGCGGAAGTTGGGCACCGCGGCGCAGAAATGCGCGCTGATGGCGCTCGCGAGATGGCCGTAGAAATTGTGCGGCGCCACGTTCACCTCGTAGACGTCGGCCATCGCCGCGATCTTGAGCGATTCGTAGAAGCCGTTCCAGATCACGTCGACGATGGCGGTGTCGAAGGCGTAGGCCTCGAAGTACGGCCGGAAGTCGCGGCGCTCCAGCAGCGTCTCGCCCGAGGCGATCGGGCAGGGCGCGTCGCGGCGCAGGAGCGCGATCGACTTGGGGTCGTGCGCGTCCAGTTCGAGCCAGGTGAGCTTGGCCGGTCCCACCGCCTCGGCGATGCGCCGGAAGCCTTCGGTGCGGAAATGGAAGTTGGTGTCGAGCATGATGCCGACATCGGGCCCCACGCCCTGGCGGAAGGCCTCGACCGTGCGGGCGGCGCTGCGGGCGATGAAGGCGTCCCAGTTGCGCTCGGGAAAGCCGCGGCCGACCACGAAGCCCGGCCGGTAGGCCGTGACCTTGCCGTCGATCTCGATGGCGATGTTGGTCTTGCAGGCGGTGAAGCCCCGGGCCTTGACCTCCTCGCCGACCTTGGTGAAATCCTCGTAGGTGCGCACCGGCGGCGTGCCGACGATCTCGGGATTGCGCATGCGGTAGGAGCCGCAATGCGACCAGTAGACCGGAATGCGCTCGCGCAGCTTTCCGCCGAACAGCCGGTAGACGGGAACGCCCAGCGCCTTGCCCTTGATGTCGAACAGCGCGTTCTCGATGGCGGCCACGGCCTGGCGCACGACGCCGCCACGCGACTGGGTCGAGCGGGTCGCCAGCACGGCGTTGACCAGCTCGATGTCCATCGGGTCCATGCCGATTACGCTGGGCATCATCGCCTCGATCACGCCCGAGAGGCCGGGGCTGCCGAAGCTCTCGTTGTACTCCGACCAGCCGACGATGCCGTCGGCCGTCACGATCTTGAGAAACGAGAAGGTCCGCCATCCCGCGTCGCACCTGAAGACTTCGTAGCCTTTGACCTTCATCGTTTCCTCCACCTCTGTCGCTG
>Ga0210399_10001986_pt1 | contig 15900 bp, 16 predicted proteins | sample IncBWC14MmetaG_FD_150865 | JGI IMG/M metagenome (GOLD analysis project Ga0210399, IMG submission 150865) | Forest soil microbial communities from Barre Woods Harvard Forest LTER site, Petersham, Massachusetts, United States - Inc-BW-C-14-M | ecosystem: Environmental > Terrestrial > Soil >...
CAATGGCATCATCAAAGCGCAAGTGCCGTTCGCCGAAATGCTGACCTACGCGAACGACCTGATTTCAAAAACGCAGGGCCGCGCCAGCTATTCCATGGAATTTTCCCACTACGACTACGTGCCCAACGAACTCGCCGATAAAGTCATCGCCGCCCACAAGGCTGCTCACGGCGAACAACTGGTCGAAGAAGAAGCGTAACGGCCCCGCTCAATCACGCGTAGAGGTGGCCCGGGCGGGCGGATGTGTGGTCCCAACGGGCCTGGAGGACTCAGTCTAGTACCACCATATGCGTCCGGCATATTTCTTGCGTTCGTCCCCACTTCGTGGCGCAATTTCCCTTTTTAGTTTGATGAGTACCTCTGTGCCGGGCACGGCGTACAGGGGACAGGCGGATACCGCCCAGCGGCCCGGCGCCGCAAATTCATTCAGAAGCACGAGTAGTGCGGAAGGTTTGTTGTGCTTCACGCGCGAGAAGAATTTTCCCTGGCTGTCCGTATAGACAACAGCACGACCTTGCAACTGGATGGCGGCACCTTCCACGGGTTGGCTATGCTCATCGACGACCGCGCCAGCGATAAGGAACTTGCCGCCAGTGCTGTGGCTGTGATTATTCATGGCCAGTCCGGCCAGCGGGCCCTGCACGTAACTGGAAGCGTAAGCGGTGTATGTGACATGCATCATGGGATCGACGTTGGTCTGAAAGTTGAGAGCGGTATCATGAATGCGCAGGGACACCTGCACGGTGGTAGTCTGCTGAAAGCCCTTGCCGCCAATGGGAAAGAAAAGCACGGAGTGATCGAGGCTGACATTGATTTTGTTGCCGTGATACCCGCCACCGAAGGCATAGAAAGTTTGGCCCTGCATTTGGTTTACGATTTCGGAGAAGTCCCAGTGGCGGAAGCGTTGCTGCACGACGTGGACGAGTAAGATGCGGTGATTGGATTCATAGAAGTTGGATCGCACAGTAATGGAGCCGATGCGGAGGCTGGCCCCGGCGGAGGCGCCTGTGGTTTTTGTCGTATTGTACTGACCATCGAGGACGGAAGCTTGCAGGGTGACGCGGCCGAGCGCAGCGAAGGCGCTCAGGCTGCTGGTGGTCAGGTGATCGGCGAGAAAATAATCGTTATGGGTTGCAGAGAAGGAGAGACTGCGGAGCGGCTGGAAGTCCGCTTCACCCGTGAAGTATTTTTGATTTTGCAGCAGCCCCCCGCTGCCCGCCAGATGGAGAAGGTGACCCTGATAGGAGAGGCCCTGCAACGCCGTGCGTTTACCGCCCTCAATCACGGCGAGAGAGGAAAGGAGCAGTCCGTTATCAAAATGGCGTTGAAGAAAGAAGCCGGTGCCGACGTGTTGAGCCCTGGCGGTGACCATGAATGGCGTGGCGTATCCGATGCCCGTGGAGCCCACGAAAACGGCGAAGGCCGTGTGCCGGGTGTTACGTTGGACGAATAGGCCGCGAGTGCTGACGCCCAGACCGGCGCCGTCAAAGGAATAGCCGAAATTTCTGTCACCTGCAGTGGTATCCAGTCCATGAAACTTGAAAGTATCGGAGGCTCCAAAAACAAAATGGCCGTTAGCGAATCCGGCGGAAGCACTGAGAGTACTCTCTGGGAAGAAGGCCGTAACTTCACCGCCGGTTCCGCCGAGTAACGTGCTGCGTCCAGCGGAAAGCTGAAGAACCTGAGCGCTGGCAGGAACGCCAAGAAGCAAGACACAGAGGCAAACACGCAACATTTAATTCACCGTGACGCCGGCTGCTGTCCGCACTTGCTTGCGGCAATCTTTCTGTTTTTCACAAGCGTAGACGGTGTGCGCGAGTTGCACGCGGACTAATATCCCCTCCGCGGTGCGCCCCACGACCATGGAAGAGACCAGCGCGACGGAGCAGGGACGCACCGAGCACTTCAGCTGGTAGCCAAAGGTGTGCGTGCCTTTCGGGGCGATGCGCGCGCTGCCTTCTTCCAGCTTGAGGTCGACGCCGGAGTCGAGGGGGCGATTCGTTGCGTGCCCGAGAGTATCCAAGCTGAAGCTGCGGGCTTCGACGCTGACGGCGAGCGGCGTCAGTCCATTGTTGGTGATGGAAAACTCACCGCGACACTTTTTGCCGCATTCGACGATGACGGGCGAGACAGTTTGTCCAACGGCCAGTCCGATGAAAAAAAACTGCACGAATAGCAGGGACAAGACTTTGTTCATGTTGCGCATCCCTCAGGACAAAAACAAATGCGGGCGCGTCTTAACTAGCACGCACCCGGCAGAGTGCTACGAATCTACGTGGCCTGGGCGCTGATGGTGATGGTTCCCGCGTAATTGGCCACAGCGAAGGCCGTAGGACTGGTCAGTGAAAGCAGGAGGCTGTCTGAGTGGGTGCCCTGAGCGGCGACCCCGATTCCGCCGAAGATTTGGGGGCAAATGGCGCCTGGGTTCCCTGCCGCCACGTTAACGTTGGCTAGCGTGCAAGCAGCGGCCGCACCGCCGTTAACGGATGCAAATACATCGCTGGCGGGAATGTTCAGAGTGCCGTTCGTCAATGCAGCAGGAATGCTTGCGAAGTAGGCCACCGTGAATACATTTCCGCCACCCACCGCGAGGTTCCAGCTGGTTACAATGGCGATCGAAGCGGAGGCCGTAGCGTTCTTCGAGTCCGTCGGAGTAAAGACGATGCTGCCCGGCGTTGCCGTTACCGTCATGGAACCTGCAACCGCGAAGGTCATCGCGACCGCGGCGGCGTTGCTGGTTGTCTGCGCCCGCGACTGAGGCAAGGACAACAAGCTCACCGTTAGTACAGCAATAGCAAACGTGACTTTTCTCAAGAATTTCAATTTACACGCTCTCTTATTCATTTTTTATCTGACAACGCGACCCACAACCGCCGCAAAGCTTGTAATGCTGACACCGTGTTGGCCCCAGCCAGAAGCTGAAGCGACTATGGGCGCAGAGGACGGTCCCAGCTATAGTACTTAAGTTTATTTATTTGAGAATTTTAAGATTATGTAATACTTCGCTATGGGAAGCGGGGCAGGAACATGCCCCTGCGCTTGGTGTGTTCGGCAAAACGGTCGCCGAATTCCTGGGTGAGGAAGCATTCTTCGCGGCGGGCCTTGGTGTAAAAGGACAGCCAGGCGATGGCTACGGCCAGCAAGCCGCGGACTTCGCCGCCGGCGACCGTGGTGCCCAGCAGCGCCAGCAAAATTCCCGTGTAGATCGGATGAGCTTCCTGTCGGCCGGCAGCACAATCACATAAACTATAATTAAACTACAGACTTATGTCACTTAACAGAATAATATCGGCTTGGCCCATCCCCACCGCGGCGTAGATAGAGTGTCCGTCTGACGACCAGGAAACTCTGCGGGCGATGAACGTGGCTTGGCGGCCAAAGTCGGTAATGCGACGCATGGGCCCTCCCGCTGTTGGCTGCGCCCAGATATTCGTAGTCGGTCCATCGGTCAGCAACGCGGCAAGCCACTTCCCATCTGGAGAAAGCACCGGCTGCATCAGGTTGGACAGACGCGATCCTGATATACGAGCCAACTCCTGCGGCCGGCCATTCTCTGGATTGGCTGCCAGTATCTCCATGTCCGACAAGCCGTTCAGCGCTGGCAAACTCAGCACGAAGAAAAGCCTTCCTCCCGCGTCAACCGCTGGTTTCTGTCCTTCCTCGCGCACCAACAGGTTGGGCCCACCTGCAGGAGAGGCTTTCTCTATGCGAAATCCATTCGGGCTGGGGGGCGAAAAATACAACCATCGGCTATCCGGTGACCAGCAAGCCCAACCGCCGCCGTCCGATACTTTGTGCGCGTCGCTTCCATCGGGGTTCATCAGCCAGAGATCGACGTTCCATCCGTTGACTCCGCGCTTCACGTAGGCGATGTACTTTCCGTCCGGGGACCAGACTGGCACTCCGATCGCGACTTGCGGATCGTGTTCGAAGGTAACTTGGCGACTCTGCTGCGTTTCGAGATTCACTACCCACAGATTCCCATGTCCGCCGCTGTCGCTCAGAAACACCAGCTCATGATCTCCCCTGGACGCGGACGGTGTTTGCACCTTGCCGGTCTGGTGCGTGATCTGGACGCCGCGGCGAACGTTTTCTGTCGGGCTGCCATCCACCGGAAAGCGCCAAATATCGAACTGTATCTGCCGACGGGTCGCGACGATATTGCCATGGCGATCCAAGTCCGGTGAGACGTAAGAAGTCTCCCCAAAAGTGAGTTGACGCAGATTCTTTCCTCCCGATTGAACAGACCACAGATTCATGGTTCGCAAGTACAGCACGGTGTCCCCGCGCGAAGAGCTGTAGACCACTCCGGACCCGTCGGGAAGCCAGGCAAAGCCCGCCAGCGGATTCCCGTCCTGAGTGATCGCTTGTATATTGCCCCCTTCGGCTGGCATGTAAAACACGTCGTAATCAAAGGTTCGGCCTCGCTGGAATCCTAATTTCTGGTCGTCGGGAGACCAGCGAAGGTCGGAATAGTTGTATTCGGTCGGCAGGGTCGTGACCTTGCGAGCGTTCGAGCCGTCCGGATCGGCTACGGTGAGTTCGAGTTTCCCTTGATTGGAGTGAAAGTAAGTAATGTGTTTGCCGTCATGGCTTAGGTCCGCCGCGCCCAGGCTGCTGACCAGCGGCTGAGCTGTTCCTCCCAGAGCGGGAATTTGCCAGATTTTCCCTTCACCGTCAGGCTCCTGGGAAGGAGAGAAATAAATCAGCGATGATGAATCCGGCGACCAACGCGGATATTGATGGTCGGCATCGTCGTGGGTTACTTGCAACGGCGTGCCTCCCGACAGCAATCGCACCCAAACTTGTCTTCGTCCACCGACATCGGCCGTGAACGCCACCGATTTGCCGTCGGGCGACAACGCCGGAAACTCTTCCATACCCACAAAGTCGGTAAGTCGCATCAGCTTTACTGGGGACGAATTTTTCGCCGGCGGCCTCAGTCCTCGTGCTAGGTATGTAAGCCCCACCGCACCCAATACCGCTAACGCAACCAAGCCTGCTATCAGCGGGCGTCCACTTTTCGCTGGCGCGAGAACCACAGCGGCGCCGCTTCCACTTTCCTCACGGCTCAGCAATTCCAGGTTAAACGCCAGATCGCACGCGGACTGAAAGCGTTCCGCCGGGTCCTTTTCCAGGCAGCGATTTACAATGCGTCGCAGCGCCGGAGGAAGATTGCGCCCAGTGTCCGAAAGCTCGGCAGGCTCCTCCTTGAGGATTGCACTCATGGTGTCTGCGGTCGTCTTCCCCTGAAACGCTCGCTTTCGGCTGAGCATCTCGTACAGGACCGCGCCAAGGCTGAAGATATCGCTGCGATGGTCTAGGGCCTGTCCGCGCACCTGCTCCGGTGACATGTAGCCCGCCGTCCCCAGCACCACGCCCAGCTCCGTCACGCTGACCGTTGCCGACGAACTCTGTAGCTCCGCAGCGCCGACCGCGACCACCTTGGCCAGCCCGAAATCAAGAATCTTGACCACGCCGTCGCGCGTAAGAAAGAGGTTTTCTGGTTTCAGATCCCTATGCACAATGCCGCGGGCGTGCGCTGCCGCCAGCCCCCGAGCCGTCAGCAGCGCGAATTCGACCGCCTTGCGCACCGGAATCTCCCCCTGTTCCAGCCGCTCACGCAGAGTCTGCCCTTGAAGGAGTTCGGTGATCAGATAAGGCGCCTGCTCGTCGGTTGTATTGAAGCCATAAATCGCCAGGATGTTCGGGTGATTGAGCGCCGCCGCTGCGCGCGCTTCCTGCTCGAAACGTCGCAGTCGATCGTGGTCTGATGCCAGCTCTTTGTACAAGACTTTGAGTGCAACTTCGCGGCCCAGACTCTCGTCGCGGGCGCGATACACCTCGCCCATGCCGCCGGCGCCAAGCGACGCGACTATCTCATAAGACCCAAGTTTTGTACCTGGAGCGAGGGCCATGTCCTTCGTGATTATAATCCGGGGTTCTTTCCCACCCCAATTCAATACTCCAGCCGGTAGCCTAGAAGTGAAATCCTCTTGGCGCGGGCGTGGCTCCGCCAATTTCCGAGCGGATGGCGCCGTATCTGACGACTAGTCCACTGACAGGAAATTGACCGCCTTCGGCGTAAGGTGCCTATTACGAGGACAACGCTAAGAGAAGTGGGGCAGGAACATGCCTGTGCGCTTGGTGTGTTCGGCGAAGCGGTCGCCGAATTCCTGGGCGAGGAAGGATTCTTCGCGTCGCGCCTTCGTGTAAAAGGAGAACCAGGCGATGGCCACACCCAGCAGTCCGCGTACTTCACCTACGGCGACCGCCGTGCCCAGGAGCGCCAGCAAAATTCCCGTGTAGATCGGATGACGGATGTTCCGGTAGGGACCGGTGCGAATGAGTTCGTGTCCCTCCTTGAGGGTGACCACTCCGCTCCAGTTCGTGCCCAGATGCCAGCGCGCCCAAATCGCGATGGCCACGCCAGCGGCGGTGAGCGCAACACCGACCCACCCCGCGGCATCGCTCGCGGGAAGGAAACGTGCGGCCAACAGCCCGTAGTGCGCCCCACGTCGAAGCAGGTAAAACGCGACCACCAGCGGCAGCACGTAGACGAACCGCTGGCCCCAGGATTCGCGCCTTTTCGTCTTCTTCAGCTTGAATGCCGAAACGAGCCAGTACAAAGCAAAGAGAATCCAAAGCGCGTTGATCCATTGCCGTTGGGATGAGAAATCCACGAGCGCACCCTCCAGGTCGCAGGCGCCTGCGTCGGTCGGTGACCATTGTGCCTCAGTTTCGCACTGTTTCGTGTCGACTCCGCACTTAGGCTAGAATGCCTGACTGCTGAACACACTCTTTCTCGGAGCGCAGCCGATGACTAATCGCAGTTCCGCACATCGCACGTTTCTGGCGACTAGCATCGCCGCGAGTGCTAGTTTCTGGATCGCCATCTCTCCAGCCTTTGCTCAGCAATCCGCTCCCCGCGATCCGGCGGAGCCGCAGCAAGAGCAGCCGCATCCAAAGTTGTTGCCTCGCCCGGCCGCAGCCATCGCGCGGCAAAGTGTCGACGAAAAATCGATGCGCGCTCTCATCGAGCAACTTGTTTCCTGCGGGACCCGGCTGTCTCTTTCTTCTTGGACTGACCCGAAGCGCGGCATCGGTTGCGGCCGCGACCATATTGTTGCTCGCCTGAATGAAATCGCCAAGGAGTCCGGCGGCAAGCTCCAAATCGTGGTCGACAAGTTCGAGGCCACTTCAGAGCGAACTGCAGGCAAGCCGGTTCCCCTCGAAAGCGTTTACGCCATTCTTCCCGGCTCCGATCCAAAGCTCGCGAAAACGCTCTTCATTGTCTCTGGCCATTACGACTCGCGCCCTTCCGACGTCATCAGCACGGAAGCGGACGCTCCCGGAGCGGACGATGATGCGTCCGGTGTTTCCGTCAGCGTGGAGTCTGCGCGCCTGCTCAGCAAAGCCGCCGCGAGCGGCAAAGGCGGATACCGCGCCACGCTTCTTTTTGCCGCCATTCCAGGGGAAGAGCAAGGCCTGCTCGGCGGCTATCGCTTGCTCGAATGGGCCAAGCAGCAGGGCTACACCATTGGCGGCATGCTCGATGACGACATCGTAGGTGACGATCCGTCGCCCGGAGCACCCCATCGCGTGCGCCTGTTCTCCGGCAACGGCGAAATCGACGATTGCGACTCACCCGGTCGCGAACTGGCCCGCGCCATCGAAGAAATCGACGGCCGCGACAATATCCGCATGATTTTTCGCGTCGATCGCTACGGCCGGGGCGGCGATCACTATCCGTTCTACAAAGCCGGCCTTCCCGCCGTACGCTTTACCGAACCGCTCGAGGATTACTCTCACCAGCATCAGACGCCGCGCACGGAAAACGGCATCGAGTACGGTGACTTCGCGAAATACCTGAACGCCAGCTTTCTCGGCGACGTCGCCCGCGACAATGCCGAAGCCCTGCGGCAGTTGGCGATGGCCCCCGCGCCGCCGACCAATGCAAGGCTCACTGGCGCGGTCACCCCGGATGCCAAAGTTTCCTGGTCTACCGAGGGGGATCCCGAGCGCGCCGGTTTCGAGATTCTGTGGCGGGAAACCACGGAGCCGCGCTGGCAAGTCTACGACTTTGCTGCTTCACCAGGCGAAACCGTGTTGCGCGGCGTCTCGACCGACAACCATTTCTTCGCCGTCCGTGCTGTTGGCAAGAACGGCGCCCGGTCCATCGCCGTGCCCACGGAAATAGAGCGCCGCCCGCCGCCTCTGCCGGCCGGCACAAAACAATAGCTGCGCGGAGGTTGGAAGAATGATTCTAGTGGGACAGCCATTTTTGGCTGTCCTGGTACACGCAACGTCGCGGACCTTGGTTCAAAGCGCGAAAGGTTATTTCTTAGCGGTTGGCGATGCCGGCGGCCCGTCCACTCCAAAATCCCAAACAAATAAATTCATTCCGTCCGGCAAAATCTCCGCCAGCGCGTATTCTCCGGGCGGCAGGGGCTCACCGAGGGTAAACCGGTACACCGTCGCGGCTACTTCCCATCTCTGGATGGCAATGGATTTCCGTTCCGTGCCCACGTCTTGCCCAAACATGCTGCGGATGGATTCCAACTGCCTCTTGTTCCCCTTGACCGTGGCGCGCACCAACTCCACCTCCGGTCCCGATTCCCCGGCTCGGCCGCTTCGATACAAGCTCGAATCGCGATCCGGATCCGGAGGCGCCTCCCGCAAATAAAACTCTGGCCCGCTCGAATTGATGCGAGTTTTCGCCTTCGCACCCGGGATTTCCACGTTGCGTTTTCCCGGCACAATCGGAATTGGCGAAAGCACCTGCTTCAAGAATGTTTTCTTGTCCGTTTTCACCTGCGAACCCACCTGACCTATCGGGGTTACCGACTTCCCCTCAATGGCAAACATTCCTTCGCCCGGCGGCAGGAATACTCCGGGCGCCACCTGCAAGCTCGCGTCAACGTCCAGCACGGTCTCAATCTTTGCGGCCTCTTCCTGGGAGTGGATTTTTCCTAGAAGCGCCGCCGAGGCTTTGTCGGACTCCGCCTGCGCCTTCGCCGTGCCATCCCAATCCACCAGGGCAGCCGGAATCTCCTCCCAATCACCCCGTTCCAGGCTGAAATACCTGACCCTATCGCCCTTCCGTTGGTACTCCCGCACCAGTTGGAAGTTTCCGTCCTTCAGAACCAGCTTTTTGCCCCGCGTCAGGCGGGCCGCCGCGGCCGCATCGTCGGCCGAACTTTGTTTGGTGTCGGCGGCCTGCTGGCGGTCGGCTGACACGCCATTCGCTGCCACGCACGCGAAGGCGCCAGCGCAAGCAATGCAGAGTTGCAAGAAAGAACGGCTCATAAGGGGTCCCCACAGACTGGATGCGCCACGTGGCGCCTCGGTTTGCCTCCAGGCACGAGCATAGCGCCGCGGATGACGCTCGGCAACCGCTCTCAAAATCAGGGACTTACGCGCGCCTGCAAATGACCGAAGCGGCCGTTCTTATCCTGCGGCTGAAAATTTCCTTGAATCCAAATGAAAAAGCTCTCCGGTTCCTCCGGAGAGCACAAAAGAAAACGTCGACTTTCAAGCACGAACCTCTGGTCCCAGCCGCCTCAGCGGCAGGTTGGCGAGGCTAGTGCGTGCAGCGCGGGAACAGTGTCACCAGAACCATCAAGTCCGACAAGGTGAAAAGCCACTGATCCGCCTGGATTCCGGCCGCTTCCGCGGCCCGCGCGATGAACCCCAAATGCCGGCTCTTCGCGAAGTTGCGCAGGTGGCCTACACAAATCCCCGTGAGGGTAGCCACCTCGGAATCGGTGAATATTTTCTGGCTCGCTTTAACGGTAACCACGGCCCTTGGCCCTCTTTTCTTCTCCGCCTTACTTTGGCCCTACCCGTTTGATGCTGGGGCCATCCTACGGGCTGCATTATGTAAGAGCAATAGTCGTTCCGTTAGTTACGCGAGAAACGATTCGGCTAGTACTTTGTGCCTAAAACCGCAGGAAAACGCCCCTTTTTTGCACATCGGACGCCTACGCCGGAACTAGTACCTGTGCGCATAAAATTCACATAGCGGTAAAATTTGTCCCATTATTTGGCTAACCGGATATGGGTTTCGGTAGAGCCGCCGCGATTTCCCGCATCTGTTTTTCGTGCCGGATCTGGTGCGACCCTAAGAACGAGAACCATTGGTACGCATTTAAAGATCCTAGGAATGGGTGGCGCCACCGGTAGACACTCAGATCGCGATTCCTGGTCTCTTCGATCAAGCCCAGCGTCCGTTCCCGAACCTCTCGCAACTCCACGAGCATTGCCTCTTTTTCACGCAGGAGCCCTAAATCCATGGGAATTGGGGACTTCATGCGAATCAAGCGGATTTCCGCAAGCGCAAAGGGCAGGCGAAATCGTTTCCAGGCCGGAATGTGCTTGGGCTGCTTCTTCAGAATCCTGTCGGCTGCGCCTACCACCGTTCGCTCCACCATCATGACGTGAGCGATGAGTTCCGCGGCCGACCAGGCTCCTTCGCGGGGGCATGTTTTCCAGAGGTCGGCCGGGACGGCATCCGCCGCCCGCAACAGGTTGCGCTGCGCGCGGTCCAGTTTCTCGAGGATGGGTTGGAGCTGGGGCACGATTTTGTCGAGAAATTGACACTCGCCGATCTGGAAACCGACCTTTAGAGCGTTGCGCCGCCGGCTTGCTCGAAGGCCTGCGCTAGTTGCAGGACGCGGCCTTCCCCGAAAGGCGGACCGAAAATCTGCAAACCGACAGGGAGCTTTCCACAGATTTTGCCGCAAGGCACGGAAATCCCAGGGACCCCCGCCAAAGAACCTGTAACTGTATAAATATCAGCAAGATACATCTGCAGCGGATCGTTGGTCCGTTCGCCGAGCTTAAAAGCGGGCACCGGCGAGGTGGGCGTCACAATCGCATCTACCTTGGTAAAGGCATCGCGGAAATCCTGAGCGATCAGCGAGCGCACTTTCTGGCCCTTCAGGTAGTAGGCATCGTAATACCCGGCGGAGAGAACGTAGGTTCCGAGGACGATGCGGCGTTTGACTTCCGCGCCAAAGCCCGCGCCGCGAGTCTTTCGGTACATGGAAAGCAAGGAATCGCCGTCCACCCGCAAGCCATAGCGGACGCCGTCATAGCGGGCGAGGTTGGAACTAGCCTCCGCGGTGGCAATGATGTAATAGACCGCGATGGCGTAGTCGGTGTGCGGCATGCGGATCTCGCGGATTTCGCAGCCGAGCTTGCGGTACAGCTCGATGCCAGCTTCAATTTTCTTGCGGACGTCTGGGTCCATGCCCGCGCCGAAATATTCCTTGGGGATGCCGATGCGCAATCCCTTCACCGGTTTTTCGGCCTCGGCGCGGTAATCCGGGACCCGCGCAGTAGTGGACGTGGAATCGTTGGCGTCGCGCCCGGCAATAATCTGCAAAACTGTGGCGATGTCGTGCACATTTGTCGCAAATGGGCCGATGCGGTCGAGCGAGGACGCGAAGGCGATCAGGCCGTAGCGCGAGACCCGGCCGTAGCTCGGCATCATGGCGGGGATTCCGCAGAACGAGCCCGGCTGACGAATCGACCCACCCGTATCGGTGCCGAGTGACACCACCGCCAATCCAGCTGCGACGGCCGCGGCGGAGCCTCCGCTGGAACCACCCGGCACGCGGTCCGGAACCTCGGGATTGCGTACCGGCCCATAGGCCGAGTTCTCATTGGAGCTGCCCATGGCGAACTCGTCGCAATTGGTCTTGCCCAGAATGACGGCGCCTGCGGCTTCCAAACGCTCGACGGCCGTGGCGTCATACGGCGGAATGTAGTTTTCCAGGATCTTCGATCCGCAAGTGGTGCGCACGCCGCGAGTGCTGATGACATCTTTGACGGCAATGGGAACTCCCGCGAGTGGCGGCAACGGCTTGGCGGCAGCGACCAGCGCGTCCACGCGATCTGCCTGGGCAAAAGCGCGGTCTTGCGACAGCGTGAGGTAGGCGTTGAGATCAGCGTTACGCGCCTCGATCCGCTTGTAATAATCCGTAGCGAGCTCTCGCGCCGAAATCTTCTTGGCCGCGAGCGCTTCCTGTACCGTGCTAATTGTCCAAGTAGCAGCAGACATGGTCAGCGCTCGATCACTTTCGGTACGCGGAAGTACGGTGGTTCGGGGTCGGGCGCCTGTTTCAGGATTTCGGGTGCAACATCACAGGGGACAACCACGTCCTCGCGCAGGGTCGCGTCGGCGGTTTGGTCGTCGGCGAGGACCTGGGCCATCGGCTCGACGTTCGCGGTGTCGATCTCGTTCAGCTTGCCGATGTATTCGAGGATTTCGTCAATCTGCGCGCGATACGTTTCAAGTTCGGATTCGCTGAGGTCGAGATAAGCCAGGTCGGCTACCCGGAGGACGTCTTCGCGGCTGATCTTCATTCTGCAAAGCTCCCACAGTGCTCTTGGTAGCTAGGGTCGGTTGAGATCCTTCGCGCATCCTCGTCGGATGCGCTCAGGATGACAGTGCGTATAAACATTACCCGGCGGCGACCTCGGCGGTTTTGCGGGGATATTTCCTGGCGATGTAGGTGTCGACTAGGGATTGGAAGGCGGCGGCCAACTCGTCGTAGTTGCCTTCCAGGGTTACGTCTTTCTTGCCGTCGATGTAGACGGGGCAGCGCGGAGCTTCCCCGGTGCCGGGCAGGCTGATGCCGATGTTGGCGGCTTTGGATTCGCCGGGTCCGTTGACGATGCAGCCCATGACCGCCAGGGTCATGGTTTCCACGCCGTCGTATTGGGTCTTCCATATGGGCATCATGTCGCGGATGTAACTCTGAATGCGTTCAGCCAATTCCTGGAAGGTGGAGCTGGTGGTGCGTCCGCAGCCGGGGCACGCGGTTACGCTGGGCGAAAACGAGCGCAGGCCAAGCGCCTGGAGCAATTCGCAGGCGGCGTAAACCTCTTCGCGGCGATCGCCGCCGGGCCGCGGCGTGAGGGAAATGCGGATGGTGTCGCCGATGCCTTCGTAGAGAAGAACGCCGAGCGAGGCCGCGGACCAGATCTGGCCCTTCATGCCCATGCCCGCTTCGGTGAGGCCGAGATGCAGGGGTTGCTCGGTCTTTGCGGAGAGATCGCGATACACGGTGATGAGGTCGCGGGGCCGCGAAGTCTTGCAGGAAATAATGATTTGGTCGTGGCGCAAACCGGATTCGAGGGCGAGCTCCGTCGATTGCAGCGCCGAAAGCACCATGCAGGCATTGATGATTTCTTCGGAATCCTTGCCAAGATTCTTGTCGGTATTCTCCTGCATTTTGCGCATGACCAGTTCTTGATTGAGCGAGCCGCCATTGACGCCGATGCGCACGGGCTTGGCATTATCTCGGGCGATTTTGCAGATGGTGGAGAATTGCTCGTCACGGCGCTGACCGGCGCCGACGTTGCCGGGATTGATGCGGTACTTATCGAGGGCCACGGCGCAGTCCGGATATTTGGTGAGCAAGACGTGACCGTTGTAATGAAAATCACCAATGATGGGGACTTTGCAGCCGGCCGCGAGCAGGCGCTTCTTGATTTCGGGGACGGCGGCGGCGGCCTCTGGAACATTCACGGTGACGCGCACAATTTCGGAGCCGGCTTCGGCAAGTTCGAGGCATTGCTGCGCGGTACCGACGGCATCGGCGGTGTCCGTGTTGGTCATGGACTGCACAACGATGGGCGCGCCCCCGCCCACGCGGACGTGGCCGACGTTCACAGCGTATGTTTTGCGCCGCGGATGAAGAGTGGCAGCAGCGTCAGAACCTGCGATTTGCGTAAGCATTGCTATTCAATTCTAGCGTGAGTTCCGAGAAAGAAGAAGAAGTTGCCACCCGCCCCACCCGTCATCTCCACCCTTCCCGCTTTCGAGGATGCTCTTCGAGGGACGAACGTAGGCGCAGGCAGTCAGAACGCCGGTCCATTCGTCATAGGCAAGGTCAGTGCGCGGCGATTGTCGCAGGCTCGGACTCGGCTGGCGAATTTTCCAAAGACAGCGCGATGTGAGCGAGTTTCTCTAACTCGTTACGGAAATTGGTCCAGTAATCGGCACCTAGAGACTGCACGAAGTGGTGCTGGGCCTTGCGCCAGGCGGGGAGGCTGGCCGCGAGGGTGCGCGCGCCTTTGGGAGTCAGCGTGAGGAACCGCTGGCGCTTGGCGGAGCGATCGGAGACCGACAGGAGACCTTGCTTCTTGAGGAGACGGAGGCTGCGGGTGAGGGTGGTGCGGTCTATGACCAGGAGGTCGGAGAGAGTGGAGATGGAGGTCGGCTGGGTCTTGGCGATGCCGACGAGAATGCTGAACTGTGTGGAACGGATGCCGAAGGGTTCGAAGGCGCGGTCATAGAGGCTGGTGACGGCGCGCGCGGCCCTGCGAAAGTTAAAGGAGGCACAGGAGCCGGTGCCGTTGAGATTGAGTTGGGAGAGGCGAGGGGCCATGCAAGAGGCTCCAATCTTGACTTGTATATACACCTTAAGATATAACTTGTGGACAATCGTTTGTCAATCACACCCCGGTTGGCCAGAAACACAAGACTGTAGCGGATGGTCGAGCGAGATCGCTATTCGGAATCTCTTTCCGACCCGGGGTGAAGACGATGAAGACGGAATTTCAGTTGGCGGAGGGCAAGGCAGAGACTGGCAATGCGGAGCGATTTCCCACTCGCTATGTGCGCTTTGGGGCGTTCGAACTGGACCTGAAGCGCCAGGATCTTCTGAAGAATGGCGCGCGGCTGCGCTTGCCGGGAAAGGTTTACCAGGTGCTGATCACGCTGCTCGAGCGGCCCGGCGAAATCGTGACGCGGGAAGAGCTGCGGGCGCGCTTGTGGCCTTCGGACACGCACGTAAATTTCGACGCGAACGTGAATACCACGGTCAACAAGCTGCGCCAGATTCTGGGTGATTCGAACGAGGAATCGGCGTATGTGCAAACGATCCCGCGCAGGGGATATAGCTTCGTTAGCAAGGTGGAATTCGTGGAGCAGCCGGAGACGGCGGGGATGGCGCGGGACGAGGCCGAGCGAGGGGAAGAAAATTCTTCTCTGCCGGGCGAGGCGGCGAGATCGAACCTGTTTGCGTCGCATAGCGCGAAAGTGTGGTTCATGGCGGGGGTGATCGCGCTGGTGGTTGCGGCGATGCTGTTCGGTGCCGCGATTACGTTGTTTTCCCACCGGGCTTTCTAGGATTTGAAGAAAAGCCATCCGGAAGTGCAAACCTAACCCAGGAGCGCTCGCTTTGCTCGCTAGCCGGGCCCTTCGCGGCTCAGGATAAACTAAAGCCCGGCCTCTACAGCTATGGTGCCGCGGAGGCCGAGGGCGTCGGCTTGTTCGCGGAGGGCGGCGATGCAGAAGGCGATGTGCTCTTCGAGCGGGACGCCTAGCTCTTCGGCGCCTTTGCGGACGTCCTCGCGGCTGACGCCTTTGGCGAAGGCCTTGTCTTTCATGCGGCGTTTCACGGAATCCACTTCCAGATCGAGGATGCTTTTCGAGGGGCGAACGTAGGCGCAGGCGGTGAGAAAGCCGGCCAATTCGTCGCAGGCGAAGAGGGTGTGCTCGAGCAAGGACTGGCGCGGCACGTTGCAGTAGTCTGCGTGCGAGAGAATGGCGCGGACGATTTCCTCGGAGTAACCCTGATTGCGAAGGATTTTGGCGCCTTCGGCGGGGTGTTCCTTGTCCGGAGCGTGGGCTGCGTTGGGCCAGCGCTCGTAGTCGAAGTCGTGGAGCAGGGCGGCGACGCCCCAGAGCCCTTCATCGGCGCCGTGCTTGCGGGCATAGGCGCGGACGCAGGCTTCCACGGCCAGCATGTGCTTGCGGAGGCTCTCGGATTGCGTGTATTCGCACAAGAGCTTCCAGGCGTCTTCGCGTGTGGGCATGGTCTCTCCTTCAGAGACGGGATAGCTTACCTTACGTTGGCCGAGGATTCACCACAGAGGGCACAG
>Ga0210399_10001988_pt1 | contig 15894 bp, 10 predicted proteins | sample IncBWC14MmetaG_FD_150865 | JGI IMG/M metagenome (GOLD analysis project Ga0210399, IMG submission 150865) | Forest soil microbial communities from Barre Woods Harvard Forest LTER site, Petersham, Massachusetts, United States - Inc-BW-C-14-M | ecosystem: Environmental > Terrestrial > Soil >...
CATTTTTTGTTGAGGAACTCGTTCGGACCATCCGACAGATTGCACCAGGCCAGTGTGGGGATCGTATCAATCACCTGCCGAAGTCTGGCCTCCGACCTTTGGACTTGGTCAAGCGCATTTCTGAGCGTTTCCTGCGACCGTTGGCGTTCGATGGCGATGCGAGCGATGTGACCTGCGCCTTTTATGAGCGCGAGGTCTTCTTCGGCGGGAACTCGCGCCTCCTGGGAATAAAGCGCGAAAGTGCCCAGCACCTCGTTGTCCTTCGTCAGGATCGGCTCGGACCACGCGGCTCGTATCCCGTTGCGGATCGCAAGATCGCGATATTGCTCGGGCCAGTTTTGCTCCGTGGCGACATCGGGGACAATCACCCTTTCCTTCAAAAATGCTGCCGTCCCGCATAGACCTGCTTCGAAAGCAACCGGCACTGGGATGATTGTCGAAATCCATTCTTGTGGGACCCGTTGGCCGCCGCCTTGCCAAAGTCGCTTTCCGTCGGCGTCAAGTAGTAAAACGGTTGTGACTGATGGAGCGATCTGGGCGTCAATAGAGGTGCACAGCTGATCTAGAACTTCCTTCAGGCTCGCACCGTCAGCGATCTTCTCAAGGGTGCGCTTCTCGGCAGCGCGCAGCGCGTCGGCCTGTTTTCGATTCTCAATGTCGGCTGCCGTGCCATACCATCGGAGTAGGGCACCGGCCCGGTCGTGCAGCGGCTCACGGCGAATCGAAAAGCAGCGAAACACGCCGTCTGAACAGCGCAACCTCACCTCATACTCACCCGCATGATTAACTTCGGGCTGCGTCTCCCACTGTTGCAGCAATCCGGGGAGATCATCGGGATGAACGGCTGCCTTCCATCCCGCACCATACGATTCTTCAGTGGACAAACCTGTATACTCGCGCCATTGCTGATTTACGAAATCTACGGAACCATCGGCATGACTGGACCACGCAAGCATGGGCATATTGTCAACTAGAAGACGAACGTCTAGCGCTGGGGCACGTCGTGGGGAGCCATCGGCCGCGGATGCCATTCGGCGATTATAGTCCGGATGTGCGGTTTGACACCCAAACACATGGTCCGCAGTCGCGGTTGGAAGGAAGGCTATCGAAGAACAACAATCCGGGTATCGCTTAACGCTTCACGTGGGTTCTGCCCGCCTCTTCAGGTCGCGTCCCGCATTTAATGCCGCCCACGCTTGCTACGCGCATAGATGAAATGCCTCACCTTGATGGGCTTCGATTCAAAGCGACGCACGTTTTCCTCAAGGTCGCGGTCCCCTCTCGTCAATCGCTCGTGCTGTCGCAAGTGCTCCGCCCAAGATTCGACGATGAACGTTTCGACGTAGTGCGCTGGATGCTCAATATCGCGATAGACGCCCCACCTTGATGCTCCGTCCCGCCGCCGCACTCGTGCAAATTTGTGGAGAGCCTCCAGGAACTCGTCCGCCTGCCTCGGCTCAACCTCATATTCCACTGTTACCAGTACAGGTCCTTGACTTGGGTCTACTTCTCCGACCAGCATCGGCTTGCCCCAGTGATCCCAAGCGCCCAGATCCACGGGCATATCCGGCAAGCGTGAAATCAAAACCAATATTGGACAAACGGCGGTGCCAATAGCCGCGGTAATCAAAGAAAAGTGTGTACCTTGCCGGCCCGCGACATATCCCCAGAAAGCGCTGCCGGCTGTCCACGTTCCCATGTAGACGAGCATGAACACAGCCAAGGCACGCGCGCGCACCCAGTCCGGCGCCAGGTTCTGCATAACCGTGGTCATCAAAGACATGATCGCGGTCCATGCAGCCCCTCCAAACAAAATGGCAACGGACAGGAGCGCCACGGATTTGAATGCGGCCACGCCCCAGAGCGCCGCAGCAAAGACGGTCGTTCCCAGTGCGAGCATCGCATCAGACGAGAACAACGAACGCGTCCGCTGCAGCACCATGGCTCCCAGCACTGCGCCAGCGCCAAAGACAGTTAGCAGCAGTCCATAAAGGGTGGCGCTCCGGCGCAATTCGTGAGCGACGGTGGGCAGGAGCGCCCAAAATGCGCTTGCAAAAAACATAATGCATCCGATTCGTCCGAGAACGGTCAGAATCTCAGGCGCGTTTCTCGTGTACCGAACCGCCGCGCGGATCGCACCCGACACGTTCTCTCGCAGCGGGCCTGGCTGGTGTGGCGGTCGCTTCCACCGTGCAATCACCCACAGCACGCCAAGATACGATGCGGCATTCAGCGAAAACACTGCGGTGATTCCTAACGCCGCGATCAGAAATCCACCCAGTGCTGGACCGATCGCGCGAGCCAGATTAAATTCAATGCCATTTAGAGCAATGGCCGGCATCAATCCTTCTTGCGGCACTACTTCTGGAAGGACCGCTCGCCAGGTCGGCGCTTCGAGCGCATCTCCGATCGACAAAGCAAGCGTTAAAAGGAGCAGCACCCAGGGCGTAATTAAATGCAGCACCGTCAGAACAACAAGCATGATCGCGACCGAGAACATCCACACTTCTGTCGTCAGTATCAGTTTCCGCCGATCAAGGATGTCGCCCAAAGCTCCTGCAGGCAGCGCCAGCAGAAAAAATGGAAATGCCGAGGCCGTTTGTGTCAGCGCCACAAGCAGCGGCCCAGCCCCTTGCGAAACCATCAGCCATGCGGCACCAACACCTTGCATAAACGTGCCTACGTCTGAGACCAGGTCGGCAACCAGTAGATTCCGAAACATAGGCAGGTGCAGCGTCCGCCATGTACTCCATTCGGTTCCACCCTCGCTCGGGTGCGCTTGGAACACACGTATGGCATCTGTGTGCATTTTAAGACGCTGTTCCTGGTCGGACATGGCCGCACTGATTTATAGCATTAAGGGGGAGGAGAGTGCTTGTAGCCGGTTACATTTGCGCATTTTGGCCGCTTGGTGACAAGTAGCACTCTTAAAAGAATCCAATCGGCAAGTAATGTCATATGCCAATTGCGGTGATGAGCGGCACATCAACCAAATGTTCGCTCAGAAACCACACTGGAAGCTCGTTCGTGCGCAACATTTCACTCACGAGAAGATCGTTGGTGCCATCGTCGCCAAAGATGGGATGAAGAATGTCTTGGAGAATGGGCGACTGGAGAAGTTGCACACCGGTCGAGGTTTCGTGTGGGATCGTCTACCGGCGCACCGTACCCGGCTGGTGCAGGACTACATTGCCGGTCTGCAGGGCTGAATTTCTACTGCCTACCTACCGCCCTACGCACCGGAACTGAATCCCATCGAGTACATCTGGGGTTACTGGGAGCAACGCGAGTTGCCGAATGTTTGCCCCAAGGACTACTGGCAGCCAACCGGCACGACAAACGCTACGTCGCATGCGCCGCCGTCCACGACTGATCACCGCCTTTTGGAAGCAATCTTCTTTGTGGCCAGAACGACTCTATATTATACGGGACTCAATGGGTTTCATTGTCACGGAGGAGTGCGGAGCCCACCCTTTCTCGGAAGAAAGGGTGGGGCACTCTCGTATCAGTACTTGTCGATGAATTAACCGCGTGAGTTCAATATCATTGCGGCTAAATGGTAGGAAAGAATTCAACCAAGACCGGATCGGCCATCCGCCACTTTGGGAAGAAGGCCACCCAGTGTCTTAGCGCTTTAAGCCTGTGCGCCACCCGGCGTGTTAGTCGCGTCGTCTTGGTGGTGGGGGGGGCAGTACTACCAACACCGTGTTGGTGCCGATCGGAACTGTAATACTATTGTCGATTAATGTAACATCGCCATTTAGAGCCAGCGCCCTGCCATTCAGCCTTGCGCCCGAGCCTAATGTCACGGAAGCCAAGGCCATTATGGTTCCCGCGAAATTAGCCGTCGTTCCGAGCGAGGCTGAACTGCCAACTTGCCAAAAGACGTTGTCAGCAGTCGCGCCACCACTCAGGACAATCGTGCCGCCAGTTGCTACGTTTAGTGCGGACGCGATCTGGAAGATGTAGACTCCGCTGCCATGTAGAGTGAGAGTCCCCGTTATCGCAAGCGTCGAGGTGGATTTATACAAGCCCGGGGTGAGGGTCTTTCCGCCCAAATCTCCGGCCACGGTGGTAGGAGCTGTTGTTCGGCCAGCGGCGTCGTTATAGGCGATAAGCAAGGAGGCTTGCGCGTGTTGTGCGACAACATCGGCGTCGTATATCGTTCCGTTCACTTGTCCGGGGCCGTTGCCAGTGCAGGGAGTCGGCAACCCAGTACATGAGGCGGTTGGATAAGTCCCAAGATCCCCGGTAACAACGCTATTGCCGGTGTTGGTGACCCCGGCGTAGGACAGAGCCGCGAAAGTGCCGGCCGATCCGAGGAATACAGGCGCTGGACCCGATTGTGCCGCGGCCATCGGGCAAAGAGTGAGTGCCGCAACAAGAAGGAATAAACTGAGTTTCGTAGCGATACCGAGTTTCGCGTAGGTGAAAACTTCAAAGAGCTTGTTCATTGCTTTGTGATACCTCGTATTCTGCCCATACTCCCTTTAAGGTCAAGGGGCCGGGCCCGACCACAATAGGTTTGGATGAATGTGTGGTCTGTACAATACCGAACACACTGGCACGATATTTTCGTGTGGCGACGCCGCCAGCCGCGCCCGGAACAAACTCCACGTTGTCGCGTCGAGCCGCTCGGCATCGCCACGGAGCCGGAAGCCGACTAGGAGCGGCCGCCCGATGGCGGCGGTGGCTGCGAAGTAGCCGGCAGGAGCTTCATTTTCGAGCATACTTACAAAGTGCTACTCTTCCCGCGACGCCGTAAACTGCCTGCACGATTGGAGTTTCTGAGGTTTTCACGGATTCACAACCTTCATCACAACAACAAGCTTTATTAGGTTAAAAAATTTTAAGACATCTTCCTCGCACCACGCTCGTCGAACCGCTCCAGCTCTACATCATGACCTACCCTGCGTTTTCAAGCGCACCGGACGGTGTGCACAGCCTTAGCTGCTTCTTCCCCTGTGTTCCCGCAGCTGGCGGAATAGTTCGAGGGTGGCTGACCCTCATTACTCGATCATCCGGTATCAGTTTCTGAGGTTTTGAACATTCCGATTCCCTTCTCTTTCCTCTTTCCAGAGTCATGCGGCTACCTCGAGTGTGAGTCAATCGTTGAGCTCTAGACTAGTGCGCGCGCCGTTCGCTGCGAAAACCGTTGCCCGAGCGTTGTTTCCACCCAAATTCGATACGGTATGCCATTTACCTCCGTAGGCCGAGTAGGCCAACTAATGACCCTCATTGACTTGCGTACCTTTCGGCTCGAGGGCTGTGGCGTATTCTTTGAGTTTGCGATAGAGGGTGGTCTTGCCGATGCCTAAGAGGCGTGCAGCGGCGAGCTTATCTCCTCCGGTTTCCCGCAGCGCGTGCACGATGGCGCGTCGCTCCATTTCATCCAAAGGGATGAGCTCGTTGCTTTCGGGAGCATACGGGGCCGATGGACGATAGGGGACCGAAGCCAGGTCATCTATCGTCAGGACCCTGTCAGCACTTAAAGCCACCGCACATTCGATAGCATTTTCTAACTCGCGCACATTGCCTGGCCAATCGTAGGCCATCAATCGTCTCATTGCGCCATCTGAGATCGCGCTGACTGGCCGCTGCGGGTCTGAGAATTTCTCCAGAAAATGGCCGACCAATAACGCGATGTCGAGCTTGCACTCGCGCAAAGTGGGCATCTTGATTTGAATCACGTTCAATCGGAAATAAAGGTCCTGACGAAAAGTCCCCTCGCGGATTCCTGCCTCCAGATCTCGATTTGTTGCCGCAATAACCCGCCCGTTGATGGGGATTCTCTCTGTCGAACCAACGGGTCTTATCTCTTTCTCTTGCAGCGCCCGTAACAACTTGGCCTGCAAGAAGCACGGTAACTCGCCGACCTCGTCAAGAAAGATCGTCCCTTCGTTAGCAACGTGGAGCAGACCTCTCTTCGCGTGATCCGCACCTGTGAAGGCACCTCTGACATAGCCAAATAGCTCAGTCTCGACCAGCGTGGGCGTCAGCGCCGAACAATCAACTGGAACAAGCGCTTGTCCCCGCCGTGTCCCCGCAGCGTGGATGGCTCGCGCTACCAGTTCCTTTCCAGTTCCAGTTTCTCCGATAATTAGAACCGGGGAATGGCTCTGGCTGACTTTTCCGATCATCTCGAAGAGCCGATGCATCGGTGCCGATTCACCGATAAGCCCAGAGGGGGAATGACTTCCGGAAAACGCGCCGGATAGGGACGCGTGGTCTTCCATTTTTTTGACTTTCTGTTGGACGCGCGATATATTTACTCAACAAGTTATTGGAGTTCAATACCATAGAATGCGTAGTGAAATTGGCTGCGCGATCGCCTCGACCGGTAGAGAAAACTACATACGTAAACCTGGGTACCATAATGGTTGCTTACCCTAGTTACGCTGGTAATTGCAGGAACCGTCCCGCGCCAGTTATGGTGACCGGCCGATGTGCCTCCCCCCGCACCATCCGGAGGAAGACACCATGAGCCAGATGGGGGCCGTAACTGCTGGCGAATTGAAATCATTCGTCTGGTAGCGGAGAGAAAAGCAAATACGGAAATAGCTTGGCTACCGAGGTGTGATCCGCAGCGCTGCGCAATCCTGCGCGTCATGGTATAAAGGGCCGTTCAGGTCGCGCGGGTAGCGTTGCTCTCGCGGTCCAGGAGGCACCATGGCCCTCCGCACAATTCTCCTCACCGGCATGAGAATCCTGGCAGTGTGTCTTCTGTTTGCGGTCTGCTTTGCTGTTGGCGGTGTGCTTTCCGGACTCGACAAGGTCGGTCAGCGGACGGTCGCGTCCCCTCCCGCTCCGCCTGCCAACCAGCAGGTCCCCCAGACGCCTGAAAATTTTCTTCGCAGCCTTCTTATTTTTAGTCTCTGTATTGGCGGCACGCTCTCCTACATCATCCTCAGGTCTCGCTGGCATGGCTGGATGCTCGTCGGCGCTGTCTTCGTGAGCATGTACGGGATCTCCACCGTCGCCAGTCAGCTAGAATCCGTTGCCTTCCTCTCAGACAAATTGCCGCAAGGAATGATTCGAGCCATTTTCATCCAAGGTGCGATTGCTGGGGCTTTGTTCGCGCCTCTGGCTGTCCTGGCGCTCGGCAAGTGGCGCGCTGCGTCGCTTCGCGCACCTATGTCGCCGGCTGCCCCGCTGAAGCTGGCTTCGATCATGCTGCGGCTTGCCATCCTCGTCGTGGCCTTCGTCTTCCTGTACATGTTCTTCGGCTACTATGTCGCTTGGCAAAACCCTGAACTTCAGCATTTCTACGCAGGGCCGGAACTCGCAACCTTCTGGGCGGCATGGAGGCACAACTGGACAGACTCCCGTTGGATATATGCCCTTGCCGCGTTCCGCGCTCTCCTATACATCGCGTGTCTGTACCCGCTGGTTCGGATGCTCCACACCTCCCGGCGTGAGTCGGCCTTGGCCGGGGCGCTCTTTTTGGCTTGCTGGACAACCGTCTTGCTGTTGCCGAATCCGTTGATGCCCGCCAGTGTCGCGCGCAGCCATTTTTGGGAGACGCTGGGCTTCAGCTTGGTCTTCGGTGCCCTCGCAGGCTGGCTCCTGTGCTCTACTGCACCCGCACCGCAAGTGGAACCAACCTAACAGCCAGATTGGCGGCTTCAAAGCTGTGGTGAAAGCTTCGTGTCTCCTGTCCATTTTACGACAACAAATAACCCATCCGGCTATCACCGATGCTGCCATCTCCCTCTTGGAACACCTGCTTTAGCGCGGATTGGCGCGCCTTTCCGCTGCTTTCCGGCCTGTAATCTGAATTTTCAACTTGGCTCAGAACTCGCTCGACTTCCGGTGCTCTTCGCCAGTCGGAAACCGCGACCCCGCTTTCTTATTCCATCAGAGCGCGTCACAAGACAGCGAACTCAATAGCGGAAAGGAACAACAAGGTTGGGCGGCAATGCCTTGTGGCCGACGCGGGAATTCTCTTACAATCGGGGCGCGGGTACTTCCGGTCCGCAGGCACTCCGCGCCATCCCGCTCGGGAGTTTTATGCTGAAATATATAACTGCTTTGAGTATGTCTGGCGTCATTGGGCTAGGTGCCATCTACGCGCCAGCCACGGCTGCCGACACGAACTTTGGTCCCTCGAACCCGTTTTATGCGCAGAGTACCCTGCCTTTCCATGCGCCTCCTTTCGACAAGATCCAGGATGAGGACTATCAGCCGGCCATCGAGGCCGGTATGGTCGAAGAACTTTCGGAGGTACAGGCGATCGCGGACGACCCGGCGACGCCAACCTTCGAGAATGTGCTCGTCGCCATGGAGAAGGGAGGGCGGCTCCTGCAACGAGCGCGGGCCTCTTTTTTCGCGGTCGCCCAGGCCAATACCAATCCCGTGTTGCAGAAAGTGCGGACCGCGGAAGCCCCGAAGCTGGCGGCGCACTACGATGCCATCTACCTCAACGCAAAACTCTTTGCTCGCGTGGCCGCCGTCTACAAGCAGCGCCACTCGCTCAATCTCGATCCTGAATCGCTTCGCCTCCTCGATGTCACCTATGACAAGTTCGTCCGCTCTGGCGCAAACCTCTCTGACGCCGACAAAACCGAGTTGAAGAAGCTGAACGAGGAAATCTCGACGCTCTCGACCACCTTTTCGACAAAACTGCTGGCCGCTACGAAGGACGGGGCCTACGTAACTACGGACAAGAGTGCGCTTGCCGGCCTGAGCGATGCGCAGATTGCCGCGGCCGCCGAGGCTGCGCAGAGCCGCAAGCAGGAAGGCTATGTGCTTCCGCTCCAGAACACTACGCAGCAGCCGGACCTGGCTACTCTCAGTGTCCGGACAACGCGAGAAGCTCTCTTTGAGAAATCCTGGAACCGCAGCGAGCGAGGCGATGCCAACGATACGCGCGAGGACATCGCCCACCTGGCGCAATTGCGCGCGCGGCGAGCACAACTTCTCGGCTATCCCAACCACGCCGCTTGGAAACTGGGAGACCAGATGGCGAAAACACCTGAGGCGGCCTTGAAGTTCATGGATGCCCTCGTGCGAGGCGCCACCGCCAAAGCAGCCAACGAGGGAAAAGATATCCAGAATGTGATTGACGCCCAGAAGGGCGGCTTCACTCTCCAACCCTGGGACTGGGACTTCTACGCCGAGCAGGTCCGCAAGGCGAAGTACGATTTTAAGGACGCCGAGGTCAAGCCGTACTTTGAACTGAACAAGGTGCTCGAAAACGGCGTCTTCTATGAGGCCAAGCAGCTGTTCGGAATCACCTTCAAGGAACGAAAGGACATCCCCGTCTACCACCCGGATGTGCGTGTCTTCGAGGTCTCAGATTCCGACGGCAAGCCGCTGGCTCTTTTTTATTGCGACTACTTCAAACGCGACAACAAGAACGGTGGCGCCTGGATGGGCGTCTTCGTGAATCAGTCAAAGCTTCTGGGCACTCTGCCCTTGGTTTACAACGTTGCGAACCTTCCCAAGCCGGCGCCAGGAGAGCCTGCCCTTATCAGCTTTACCGATGTCACGACCATATTCCACGAGTTTGGCCATGCGCTGAATGGCATGTTGGCGAACACCAATTATCCGAGCTTGTCTGGCACTGCAACGGCGCGAGACTTCGTCGAGTTTCCCTCACAATTCAACGAGCACTGGGCTCTCGATCCTGCTGTCTTCACGCATTATGCCAGGCATTACAAGACAAACGCGCCCATGCCCGCCGATCTGGTAGCCAAGATTAAGAAAGCCGCGAACTTCAACCAGGGATACAAGCTCACGGAGTTGGTCGCGGCTGCCGAGCTCGACATGCAGTGGCACACCCTGCCCGCCAGCGCAGCCCTGCAGCAGCCGGATGCGTTCGAGAAACAGGCGCTCGAGAAAACTCACGTACTGCTCAGCGCCGTGCCGCCTCGCTACCGCTCCAGCTATTTCAGCCATATTTGGGACAGCGGCTACTCTGCCGGCTATTACGCCTATCTGTGGTCGGAGATGCTCGATGACGACGCGTACCAGTGGTTTGAGGAGCATGGCGGCCTGACGCGCGCCAATGGGGACCGATTCCGGAAGATGGTATTGTCGCGCGGCAACACAGAGGACTTGGCAAAGATGTATGCAGCCTGGCGCGGCAAAGACCCGAGCGTCGAGCCCATGATGAAGTACCGCGGTTTGCAGGAGTCCCGGCAATAGAACGTGAAACCTCGAGAGGATCAACCGCCGTGCACTGCAGGCTGTGTCTGTTCCCACGGGGCGCTTCGCTCGGTGGGATCACTTCTCAACTCGTTCCATGAGCAGGGGGGTGAGTTAAAAATATCTGCAAGAAAGCCTTCTCGGTCGCCCGGATCAATCCCGGTGTTTCTCTCGCTCCAGCTAAAGCTCAAATTAACGTTTTCTAACAACAAATCCTTGCAGCAAGGGCTGCGGTCAAATCGAGGGAACGGCAGCGCCGCGAAAATGCTCAAAAGAGTGAAGACAAAGCTGGGCGGTGGAGGATGAAGTACGTGAGAACGGCGGTTGGCGAGTATTTTTTGCGGTCTAGTACTAGCGAGCGGACACCGGCAACTAGTAGCAAGAGTGTGACAAACCTAACTGTTTCTTAGACTTGGGGCAATTCTCAGGAAGTTGCGTTTGGTTGGGTAAATGCAGTTCGTTTTTACCTACCGTGGGTTGGTGAAGGGGGAAGCATGTTCCATAGACGCAGTGCAGCCTTTCGAGCTAGGAAACTGTTCCGGCTCGGGAGGTTCGTCCCAGCGGCGGCGGCATTGATTCTCTTGCTCTCCGTGTCAGACAGTTATGCGGACAACCGGGTGATGGGGGAAGTGCAGTTTGAAGGCGCCAGTAAAGCGGAGAGGGACTCAGGAGTCTGGATCGATGGACAATACTTAGGGTATCTGAAGGAGCTCAAAGGCGACAAGAAAGTGATGCTGCTGCCTGGAGAGCACGAAATCAGCGTCCGGCAGGCGGGTCTTGAGAACTTTGTTCGTAAGATTGTGGTCGAACCTGGCCAAAAGCAAACTGTCCGCGTGGCGATGACAAAAAGCGTGGGATGGGAGATGCCATCGACTACAGCGACATTGAAGCTAACGGTACAGCCGAAACGAGCCGCCGTTTTTCTCGATGACAGGTACATAGGGCATGTGGGCGAATTTGGCGGGAAGTTTCATTCGGTGCTGATCGCAGCGGGAAAGCATCGCGTCAAGATTGAATTGCCCGGCTATCGGACGTTCGAGACGGAAGTTAACCTGCTGGCGGGACAGAAATCGGAACTAAAGACGGACCTCGTGAAGGGCAGCATCGAACAGAACGATGCAATGATTAAACAAGTTGCCCAGCAAGCCGCATCAAACCCGCGTTAATTCAAACAGATCGAGCCAGTAGATTTGCGCGAGGCAGAACCAGATTGCCGCGCAACTCGGGTTACTCCCAACGAAACACCTTCGCAGAAAGCGCGGTGCAAACGACAAAAACGATTGCCAGGGCCGCTACATCGCCGACGTGCGCCGACCACGTGTCGCCGTTCCAGATTCCCTGGAGTAGAGGCACAGCGTAGCCTAGCGGCAGCACTCTGGCCACCGCATGAAGCACTGGCGGCAGCGACTCAATAGGCACGAAGAGTCCCGAGACAGCAATCATCGGGTACAGAATGACAGCGCCAATCGGCTGCGCAAAGCGCGCCGTGGGAACGATGCTGGCAATGAGAAAGCCGATCGACAGGATGCTCCAAGTGCTTATGAGCAGCGCAATCGTGAACGAGAACAATGGAACATGAACGCCGATCGGGTAGTAGCGTTTGCCTGCCAGGACCATCAAGGCCAGCGTGGCCGCGGTGAGTAACAGCTTGACGATCACGTGGGCGGTAAGGATGGTCTGCGGGCGCAGCGGCGTGGCGCGGAGTCGCTTGAGGATGCCACCCTCGCGGTAGATCGAGATAATCGTGACCAGCGAAAGCACTGCGCTGATGGCGATCAGAACCGAAACGAGGACCGGTAGGCCCACGCGGATGAAACTGCTGGCCGCGAGTGAGGCTGGTGCAAGTCTGCCGCCGACTACTCGACCTAACACGAGGAAAACTAGAACCGGGAAACCGATCGTTCCGAACGCCCCAAGCGGCTCGCGCAAGAATATCTTGAGCTCGATCCAAGTCAGTTTCCAGAGTCCACGCAGCATCATTTTCGAGCCTACTCGCGAATCGAATGACCAGTCAGTTTGAGAAAGACGTCCTCAAGGTTGGGTAGAATCGTGCGGAAATCCGTGACCCTGATCCTATTCTCGGACAAACAATGAATCACCTGGGACACTAGGTCGTCGCCCCGACCACGAATGGTGAACCGAAAGTCAGTGCAGTTTACCGCATCAACCCCGGGGATCGCCCGAAAGCGCACTTCAGCGACCGGAGCGTTTGTGGTGAGAACGACGGTTCGCTCAGGGCAGTGCCGGTCGACAAGCTTATCCGGCCTGTCGATGTCGATTATCCGTCCATGCTCGATGATTGCTACCCGGTCGCACAACCGTTCGGCTTCCTCCATCAGATGAGTGGTCAAAAAGACCGTCTTGCCGCGCTCGCGGATGTCGCGCACCAGATCCCAGATTGCCCGCCGCGACTGTGGGTCCAGCCCGGTGGTCAGCTCGTCGAGAAACACCACCTCCGGATCGTTGATCAGCGCAAGTGCAATAAACAGCCGTTGCTTCTGACCTCCGGAGAGGTTCATAAACCATGCGTTCCGCTTATCGCTGAGGCCGAGTTGCTCGAGCAGGTGTTCGCCGTCTATCGCTTTCTTCTGGTAAAGCGAAGCCCAGAGGTCTACCGCCTCCCACACTTTGATTCGCTTCTGCAACTGCGCCTGCTGAAGCTGAACCCCGATACGGTCCTGCAGCTTGTAGACTTGATGAAAGGGATCAAGACCCAGAACCGAGATGTTGCCCCGGTCGGGCGTGCGCAGACCTTCGATGCACTCCATGGTGGTAGTTTTTCCCGCGCCGTTTGGCCCGATCAAACCAAATATTTCGCCTTCGTGGACCTCGAACGACACCTCGTCGACAGCCACTGTTGGGCCGTAGGTCTTGCGGACTCCAGACACTTGAATGACTGGACGCATGATTAGTTTTGCAAAATCGTAGATTCGTTGAACCGGACCGAAAGTTTATATCATGGGAGGTTAAGTCCTGGTCGGGTAATCGGAAATCCCCATGGATCCTGGCCTTAGAGTTACCATCGATGAAGGACCTCGCATGCTAGGGTGATCATGAGGACAATTACGCGCGACAAGAGCAATGGCTACGAAGCGGCCGCCAAAGGCTTCATGTCGGCACGGAATCCTCGCGTAGGCGCATCCACGGTCCGTCAATGGAGCCAAAGTCTGCCACCCGGTTCCTCCATCCTCGACGTGGGATGTGGGCACGGTGTGCCGGTTTCACAGGTGCTGACCGAAGAAGGCTTCTCCGTTTATGGTGTCGATGCATCGGCGGCCTTGATCGGGGAATTTCGCAAGCGATTTCCTGGTGCGCACGCGGAATGCTCGGCCGTTGAGGACTCGGAATTCTTCCGGCGTACCTTTGATGGCGTCGTGGCGGTGGGATTGATGTTTTTGCTGCCGCCCGATGTTCAGCTCGCTGCCATTGGCAAAATCGCCAGAGCATTAACTCCCAGCGGCAAATTCTTGTTTACGTCGCCCAAGGAAGCGGTTACCTGGCCCGACGCACTGACTAGGCACCCGTCGGTCTCCCTAGGAGCCGAGAGCTACCGGCAAATTCTGCGCGCAGAGGGCCTCATTCTCGTTGGCGAGCAATCCGACGAAGGCGACAATCACTACTACTTGGTCTCGAAACCCTGAACGCCAGTAGGCTGCGAAATGCCTTGTGTCTCGGGACTGGCGAAGTAATTCTGCTTGGCTGGTTGCTGGAATCACCAGACATTCGGATATCGGCCGATTTCACTTGATGTAGGATTAGGATCGCAAAATAGGCGTGTAGATTACCAGAAACCCCTCGGAGGAGTCCGTGCTGTTTATTCTGCCATCGGCAAGTGTGCCCGCCCCTCGAGACTCGGTACTCCGGCTATTGTTAAGACTCTGTCTTGGGTTCCGCTCGGAATAGTTGCGGTTCCTGCGCTATGATTTCTTCGACCTTTCCACGCAGGGCGCTCGGATCAGTTTCGGCCTCCTCCAGGAAAAACGTTTCGATCACGGCAAACAACTGGTGTGTTCGGATGGGCTTTGAAACATAACCGTCCATGCCTGCGGCGAGGCAGCGTTCCTGGTCCCCCACAAGTGAATGGGCAGTCATAGCAATTATGGGGATGTGACCGCCTGTCGACTTTTCTCTGACTCGAATCGCGGCGGTGGTCTCGAAGCCGTCCATTTCGGGCATCTGAATGTCCATCAAGATCACATCGAAAGACTCCTTTTCGAATGCAGCAAATGCATCCCGGCCGTTAACGGCCAGGGTTACCGTGTAGCCCCGCTTCTCCAGCAGCCGGACCGCGAGCATTTGATTTACGACGTTGTCCTCGGCCAACAACACCCGCAACCTCTTTTTGATTTCTCGCAACGTATGGCGGGTGACCAAGGGAACGCTCCTCTTCTTAGGTTCTTCGTTCAATACGCTGCAGATCGCATCCAACAGCTCCCCCTGCCGAATGGGTTTTACCAGGTAAGCGGAAATCCCCAGCTGCCGGCACCTTGCCGCGTCGCCCAGGTGCCCCGCCGATGTCAGCATCATGATCGTAGCTCCGACCAACTCCGGGTCTTTCTGAATCCCCTCAGCCAGCGCAAACCCGTCCATCTCTGGCATTTGCCCATCGATCACAATGAGGGGAAACGGATGCCCTAGACTCTTCGCCATCTCCAGGGCCTTCAGCGCTGACTGGCCGCTTTCGACCCCTATCGGCTTCATCCCCCAACGGCTCAGCATCCCACACAAGACTCGTCGATTTGTAGTGTTGTCATCAACTATCAGTGCAGGAAGATCGCGCAGCTGTTGCGGTTGAAGAAAAGCAGGGCGAACGTGAGTCGCGTTCTGCAAGGCCAACTGCACCGTGAAGTGGAACGTGCTACCTTGACCGGTTTGGCTTTCCACCCAACACTTCCCGCCCATCATGTTCACAAGTCGTGTACAGATCGTCAGGCCCAATCCGGTGCCACCGTACTTGCGTGCCATCGAACCATCCGCTTGAGAGAAGGCTTCAAAAATCGTCTTCTGCTTCTCATCGGGTATACCTACTCCCGTATCCTTCACGCTAAAGTGCAGTGATGTGCTGTTCGGCGTTTGAGATTTCTCTTCAATGCCCACAAAGATCTCCCCGATATCCGTAAACTTGATCGCGTTTCCAATCAGGTTGACTACAATCTGACGAATCCGCCCGGGATCACCCAGCAGCGCTTCCGGCACATCCGGCTGGACCTCGTAGATAAGTTCTAGTCCTTTCTGGTGCGCTCGATAACTAACGGCCTTCATTGTTTCACCGAGACTCTCGCGCAGATCGAACGGGATTGATTCAAGTTCCAGTTTCCCAGCTTCAATTTTAGAGAAGTCCAAAATATCGTTGATGATGGAAAGCAGCGACTCGGCGGAGAGTTGTACGAGCCCGAGATGCTCGCGCTGTTCAGGCGTAAGTTCCGTGTCCAGCACCAATTCCGTCATTCCGAGAATTCCGTTCATCGGCGTCCGAATTTCGTGGCTCATGGTTGCCAGGAATGTGCTCTTTGCTTCGTTGGCTGCTTCCGCCGTTAGTTTTGCTCTTTTCAGTTCCGCTTCGGTGTGTTCCCGCTGGAGGATCTCGCCTCGCAATTCCGCGGTGCGCTGGTCCACCAAGACAGAGAGTTGTGACTTCTGCTCATGGATGCGCTGAACGCGCGAGTGATACATGCCCCACCCGCAAATACCGGCGACTAGGGCGCAAAGCACGTAGAAGAGATAGGTTTGATAGAAATGCGGCTG
>Ga0210399_10001990_pt1 | contig 15882 bp, 17 predicted proteins | sample IncBWC14MmetaG_FD_150865 | JGI IMG/M metagenome (GOLD analysis project Ga0210399, IMG submission 150865) | Forest soil microbial communities from Barre Woods Harvard Forest LTER site, Petersham, Massachusetts, United States - Inc-BW-C-14-M | ecosystem: Environmental > Terrestrial > Soil >...
GAATTTCACAGAAGAGTTCCCAATTACGAAGAAAGAAGCACAGTCATAATAGAACCGGTAGCCCTGCCGGGTTACGCCGACGGCGTGATGGCGACGACAGTGCAGAGGAGAACCCGAAGAATCCCGGACTGGTACCCATTTGTCCGGTTAATCAGGCGCTTTGGGGAGAATCGAAATTCGCAGTTCTACTAGCTGCCGTAGGAAGGACCTGCGGGTCCGGCCGACTCTTCCGCTTCTCTCTTGATTCCATAATCAAACGATATACAGACTCAACATCGTTCACATCTGCCAGAACTGGAACATATCCGTCAATTTTGAACCGGCTCGTATCGCGCGTTGGTTGTCTGCGGCCCGCGATGACAGGAAGTCTCGGTCCCAGCCAAAGGGTCCCGACGGTTGTTCCTTCACGTACGATTTCAGGGATTGATTCAAGATACGTGAATCGCAAGTCTCGATTCCACCCTTCCTGCACAATAAGCACGCGTTGATTCGTGACGGCATAATAGGTTCTCCGCTTTAACCAGGCGTCAATAAAAAAGCGCCCCCAAACAAAATACTGTCCAAATACAAGGAACGGGATTCCCCATATCGCCATGAACCCGCTTTTTCCGTTACTTCCCCAGTAACCAAGTGCTCCTGCTTCCCAGAAAACAAAGAAGCCAGTCCAAAGGAGACTAAATGGAATTGCAAGGCGGTCGTCCGAATGAAAGATAATTTTTGGATTCGGCATTCCGGCCCAGAGGATGTTTTCGCCGGAGTTTAACTCGGACTGTACCTTCATAGCCGCGACAGGGTCAATGAATGACAATTTTTGTATCTTCTTCCCCTTTTCAAATGGATTGAAAGATGAATCGCTCACTGATGTCAAGAGCAAAGCGAAAAGTGATACACCTGCTTTTTTATGCGAAGGTTCAGTGGCATCAGGACTCTAATTCACGGTCAACGTCAATGCCTGCGAGTGGCTGACACCGTTGCACGTACCGGTGACCGTCAAAGAATAGATCCCTCTTGACGTACCGCGGTTCGTCGGACCCGTACCACCACTGCCGCCGCCGCAGCCAGCCAACAGCGCGCTCGCGAGCAACAGGAAGCTAAGCGGAATGGCAAATGCATAAGAACGTCTTCGCTGTGCCGTAGTGCCTCGGAATCGAGAAGAGAAGGCGAGCAGGGTTAACGTTAGCGCAACCATTAAAATCAGTGGCAAGACCCGCAAACCATCGAATCGCCGGCCGACACTCGGAGGAACCATGGAAGGAGCTGTCGTGCTCACTCGTACAGAAAATGCGACCACAGTATTTCCATTCGGCATCGCCGAAGCTTCTGAGGGCATGCAAGTCGACTCGGAAGGCGCCCCAGTGCAACTCAGCTCGACCGCTCCGTTGAATCCGCCGAGCCCACTCACCTGCAGGTTATAGGTGGCAGGACCTCCAGCCGTCACAGTAGCCGTAGCCGAGCCACCGGGTGCGAGACCGACAGCGAAATCCGTCCCTGCACCAGTGAGCTCGACAGATTGCGGGTTGCCTGCCGCGTTATCCGTGAATTGCAGCGACGCAGTTTCGGCGCCCGCTGTGCTTGGTGTGAAGATCATGCTTACGGAACACGTGGCACTAACCGCCACGGTTGCGCCGCTGCAAGTATTGGCACTGATTGCGAAATCGCCGGCATTGGTGCCGCTGACGCCCACGTTGCTGATCGTCAAACCGGTGGTGCCATTGTTTGTCATCGTCACACTCTTCGCTGAGCTTTTTACGGTGACTTGCTGGTTCCCGAATGGAATTGTGGAAACGGATGAAGAGAACCCGGGCGCCAACTGTCCAATGCCGGTCAAGCCAGCGGTTTGCTCACCTGCAGTGTCCGTGACGGTAAGCACCGCGCTCTCCGCTCCGACGACTGACGGAGTGAATTTCACGTTGATCGTGCAGGACCCACCGCTCGCCGCCAGTGAATGGCCAGCGCAACTGTTCGTCTCTATGAAGTCGGATGCATTCGTGCCGGAAATTGTCACCGTGGAGACGCTGGTTGGTGAGGAGCCTCGATTGCTCAGCATGACAGTGCGTGAGTTGGATGTCCCCAGCGGATTGTTAGAGAACGCCAGCGGGTTGGGAAAGAGGACTGCGCCCGCTCCCGTCTCTTTCGCCAAGCCCGCCACAGTACGAACCCGGATGCCGTCCAGCACCACCAGTTCCCCGGAAGGGTTTGCCCCAGCGGCCGAAGGAAAATCAAACATTGTGCTCAATGCCGGTCCGCCATCTCCGGAATATCCGCAAAAATAATCGCCGTTGCGGTTCGGCACCCCTGCCTCGGTAGAGATGATACCCGTCGAGGCGGAAACCTGGCGAATCACGCAATTCTTGGAGTCGGGGATGAAGAGGTTGCCCGCAGGATCGAGGAAGACACCGAAGGTATAGCCAATCTGGGCTAAGCCAGCCGGGCCGCCGTCACCTGAAAATCCTATGCCCAAGGCTATGTTGCCAGCGACGGTATAGATGTTGCCGTTGACTGCCATTACTTCGCGGATCGCGAAGTCGTAGGTGTCGGAGATAAAAATGTTGCCGGAGCCATCCAAGGCAACGCCGTAGGGAGAAAAGAGCGTGGCGCTAGTGGCAGGGCCGCCATCGCCGCCGCCGACGAAAATGCTGTTTGCGTTTCCAGCCACAGTGGTGATAATTCCCGTCGATGCGGAAACCTCGCGAATCACGCCATTCCCCGTGTCGGCGATGAAGATGTTGCCGGAATTATCCACGGCAACGCCTCCCGCCGGTATCATCAAGTCGATGGGATATAACTGGGCGCTGGTGGCAGGCCCGCCATCGCCCGAAAATCCGCAATAGTAATTGCCGACACTGTCCGGCGGTGTCCCCGCCACGGTGGAGATTGCCCCGGTGGAGACGGAAATCTTGCGAACAACACAGTTGCCGCTATCCATGATGAAGATGTTCCCTGAGCCATCCACAGTTACATCCCTGGGATAAAAGAGCTGGGCACTAGCGGCCGGGCCGCCGTCGCCGGAGTGGCCGATGAGGCCGTTCCCGGCCACCGTGGTGATCGTTCCCGTAGAGGCTGATACTTTTCGGATGGCGTGGTTGGCGGCATCCGCGATAAAAATGTTCCCAGAAGGGTCCGTAGCCATACCCGAACCATACGGAGTAGCGTTCAGAAAGCCAAGCTCCGCATCCGTGGCAACGTAGCTGTCGCCGCTATACGCGGGCAATCCGGTCATATGGCCTGGGTGGTTCGGATCGGGTACGGCCACGCCAGCGAAGGTGGAGATGCCGCCGCTAGAGGCAGAAACTTCGCGAATTACAGAGTTGGCATAATCCGCGATAAATATGTCTCCTGCGTTGTCCACGGCTATGCTGTAGGGCTGGTTGATCTGGGCGCTCGTGGCTGAAGTTCCATCACCGGAGTATCCACATCCGAGGCTATGATCCCCTGCCACCGTGGAAATCTGGATGTTGGAGGAAGTTACCTTGCGGATCACACAGTTTGAAGTGTCCGCTATGAAGATGTTCGCGGAGCGATCTACGGCCACGCCGTAGGGAGCATTCACTGTGGCGCTGGTGGCCAGCCCGCCATCGCCGGAGTATCCACAGGTGCCTGTACCCGCCACCGTGGAGATGATCCCAGTGGAGGCAGAGATTCTACGTATCGCGCAATTACCGGTGTCCGCAATGAAGATGTTCCCTGAGCTGTCCGCAGCAACACCCTGGGGCTGGCTGACGTTGGCGCTGGCGGCCGTCCCGCCATCGCCGGAGTACACACAAGTGCCCGTGCCAGTCACAGTGGAAATGACGCCCGTCGAGGCCGATACTTCACGAACCCGGCAGTTGATGGTATCCGCTATCAAAATGTTCCCGAAACGGTCCAGGGCGACACCAGAGGGATCATTCACCATGGCGCTGGTGGCCAGCCCGCCATCGCCGGAGTATCCACAAGTGCCAGTGCCCGCCACCGTGGAGATAATGCCAGTTTGAACGGAGACCTCGCGAATTCTGCAATAGGTTCTGTCCGCTATGAAAATGTTGCCGGAACTATCCACGCTCACACCGCTAGGATATGTAAGCTTGGCGATGAGGGCTGAGCCGCCATCCCCGGTGGAAAAGCCTCCACGCGATCCATTGCCCGCCACGACGGTAACGTTGCCGGCGGTCCCCACTTTGAATACCCGATTCGAATACAGATCAGTTACATAAACGTTCCCCGCTCCATCCAAGGCGACACCGGTGGGAGAACCCATGCTCGACTTCAAGGCGGGGAGATTATTGGGTCCGCCGCCGGCAATGGTCTGCACCGTGTTTTGAGCCCAGAGTGCTGGGACGATCAGTCCCACCAGAAGGACTACTATCGCAGCGAGTCGAACGATGTGTTTGGGCATTTGATTTATGATCCTCAATAGCGCCGCCACAACCAATCATCACAAGGGACGTCGACACGATACACGAATAAACACGGTGGAGTAAGTTTGACACGCTTTAGTATTGCTACAGGGCAGGTGTATCGACCCAAACAAGTTTAGCTGGTGTCTTCCAGTACCGTGGGTCAGAGCCTCTTTTCTGGGAGCGAATGATGCGCCGCGTACCCTCGCTATATACCATCTTGTGAGATTTCGAAGCAGAAAGGGTCCGTATGAAGCCGGAATGGGAATTCTGGACGCAGTCGATTTATGAGCCAGCCATTGTCTGGGCGATGGTCGCAGCCGTCGCGACGGTCGCCTTAGTCGGTGCAACCATCGGACTTGTTTGGATCGGTCTGATTCCTCTTGTTCGGAGCAAAAAGGCAGAACTCGCAGAACGGTTCAAAGACGAATTGCTGACGGCGTCGGCGCGGGGAATCTTTTTCCTCGCAGCGCACAATTTTCTGCAGTTCGTAATTGACAAGCAGGACGGAAATCGTGAAATCGGGTATTTCGCCATAACAAAGCTAAATGAAAACATCATGCAGCAGCGTCTTGATCAGATGTTCGGCGAACAGAGAATCGTTATGACGTTCGAAATAGACGACCAGATTCTTGCCCCGCTCGAGGAGATCGCATACTACGAAAAGCAAGGCGAGGTTGAATTTCGGGACGTGTATCGCATTTTTGGTGACTATATTGACGTATGCTGGCAAAACGCTGAAATCGTGAAGTACATAAGGTGGATTCGCGAAAGACAAAAGGCAGACGCATACGTAAATATGGAAGCGCTTCACAAGAAACTCAGAAAACGATATGAAGAATTGAAGGCTAAAGGCAAAGCGGCAGTGTAGCTCCGTTCGCGAGCCTGAGGGTGTATCACTTTTCCCCCGCCTGTAACCTTACCCGTCAAGAAAACGCGGGGGTATTACGCGCTGAGGGGAAACTGCTACACCCCTGGGGTTTCGGGTGGCGTGCGCGCCTGGACCGTGCGAGGGCGGTCCAGTACGAACTTTACCGGTTAGCGTTAATCATCATGGGTTGTCAGTCTGAAGTGCCTGAAAATCTCCCTCATGCTCTCCCCCTCAGTAATGAAAGCGGTAACGCAACTGGACAAAAATCTCGCGTGGATTGTTAAAATGCGTCCCGCCGAACGTGAAGCTGTTGTCCAGCAGCACGCGCCGGTTGCCTACGTTCAATCCCGTCACCGAAAGTGAAACCCGCTCCCCAAAATCCTTGCCAAGCGTCATGTCAAACGTCGTGTGCGGCTGCAGGTGATCGCCTGGCAGAGTTGGATCCCCGTTCGAGAATCCGGAGCCGTAATACACGTCTGTGGAAGCGTATGTTCGCCACGGCAGATTCACGTTGCCTCCGATATGCAGCGTGTTCCGTTGGTCGTGATCCAGAAAGTGATAGCCCGGAGGTGGTGTCGGGCACGGCCCAATCAATCCCCCGGTCACGCAGCCAATCGATAGCGCCAGTTGGTTGGAATACGTCAAATACATCTGCCCGCGCTTGTGGATATACGGGGAGCGCAAGGTCAGTTCCCAGGCATTGATGCGCGCGCCTTGAATCGTCACCGGGAAAAACACATTTGAGTTGTTGAGATTGTTGTGGTCGAAAAAGTTTTTTGCGCGGGTCAGAAAATTGTCGGCATCGATCGTCCAGCCCCACAAAGGAATCGTGACGCCGTATTGATGCTCCTCGTCGCGCTCGCCGCGCAAGGGAATGTAACTCAATTGCTGTGAGTCCATGATCTGGGCGAGGGCGGGGCCCGAAATGGTCACTAGCGGCGGCGCCTGATAAAAATGCCCATAAAACGCCCGGAAAACCCAGTTGAGCTTTGGGACCCGCAAAGAGCCACCCACCCGCGGGTCGGTGGCATTCTCCACCACTCCCCCGGAAAAATGCGTCTGACGCACGCCAGCGTTCAACGTCAGCCACGATGTGGCTTTCAGTTGGTCTTCCACGAATACCGCGGCCAGCCCCCCGCCGATATTCGCCCGGTCCGTGATCGGCGTGGGAAAGCTTCCATCCGTATACACCAGCCGGAAAAATTCATTCGCGCTCTGTCCAAATCCCGTAATTCCCGTACGCAGGTTGTTGCGCTTCGCAATCCACGAAAGCACCGCCTGCCCGCCCGCGTAGTTCGAATCCTGATTCTGCGTCGCGGCGCTGGGGAAATCCTGCGTGCTGCTTCCGTAATTCACGCTGTTGTAGTGATAGTAGGGCGAAACGTTCAGCACCAGGCCCGGATTAAAGCTGTGCACCCAGGAGAACAAAACATATGCATCGTTCTCCCGATTGAAATCTTTCAAGTAAGCACCGGGCGCGTTGCTGGGATTGTTTGGATCAAACGGCACTTGGTAATAGTCCCTCCGCAATTGCGTCACCAACCGAAATTGGTCCGCCGAATTCAGGTTGTAAGTCAGGGAAGCGAAGCCGCCATATCCGTTCGCCTGATCGTGAATCACCGCGGAAGTCGGCGTCTGCAGTCCCAGGTCCGTCCGGTTTCCTGCCACGCTTGCGTAGTAGGCAAACCGGTTGGTGTGCCCCCCAAAATTCAACTGGTCATCCGTCTGATAAAAATTCCCGGCGGTCACAACCAGTTCCCCTTCATTGTTCCGTTCGAATCCGGTTCGCGGCGCCGCGTTGAAAACTCCGTAGGTGCGGTCTCCATAATCGGCTGAATAGCTGCCGCGCTGCACTTCCAGCATATCAATGTCTTTGGGATCTATTTGCGGCCCCAGATTGCTCGCAATATTTGTGTTAGGAATGGACACCCCGTCGATCAACCAGCTCACCTGGTGCCCCCCGCGAACGTGCAGTTGATCATGCGTGTAGTAGGCACCGGGCACGTAATCGGTGATCATCGCCAGGCTGTTGGTGCGCGATGCCCCGGGCGTCTCCGTGATTTCCTCGCGCGTCACCAGCGTCGTCGGCGTGATCGATTCTGTCTGTGCCGGCGGCGCCTCAGAAGTCACCGTCACCGTTTGCGCCTGCTTCGCCACCTTCAACTCAAGATGCAAAATCGGTGCGGTCCCCGAGAGCACGGTCAGTTTTTCCTCCTGCGACCGGAAATCGGCCTTACTGACCGTGATCCGGTATTCGCCAATCGGCACCGAATCGAAATGAAATTCACCCTCGGCGCTGGTGCGCGTCGTCTGCGTGAATTCCGAATGTTCCGCCTTCAACACCACTTCAGCATCCGCAATCGGGCGATGCTGCGGGTCATGCACAATTCCGCGCACGGTGGCAAACACCGTCGCTAGCAAAACTACTCCGCACAAAAGCAGGGAGCCGAACAAGAACGAAATCCTTCGAGCCATGATTTTCTTCTCCATGAGATACGAGCCGAAGCGGCCGTAGCCGCCCGGAAGCGAGTGCGCGCTCAGGGTTATTCAAAAATACGAGGGAGTTTCTACAGACTGAGGAGAAAAGTTCGCGGAGGAGGAGAAGCTGGATCAAATACAAAAGAACTCGCCGAGGAAGAAAAGGAAGTCGTTGGGGGACCAATAAGGAGGGGCAAAGAAATCGCTATCGGAGTCGGCAGGACAAAGGTAACCGCCCCTGTCACAACCGGATCCTTCGGATGGCAACACGCCACACTGCAATCCATCGCCGACTTCCGTCCGTGATGCTCGCAAGCGGCCATCGGCCCATCCTTCGCCGAATTGGCATCCCCCGAACTCTTTTTCGGCGCATGCCCATGCAGCGGGCACATCGCCCCATCGCAGCAATTCATCCCGACAGCCTGCAACGCCGAAGCCCAAGCCGGTGCCCAAAGCAGAATCACCGCCACCAAACACACCCATGCGCCGAAGAGTCTTCCCGGAGCGATAGGAACGTAGGCCAACTTTTTCATGAGAGCGAAGTGTATGCTATCTCAAATTCCTAAGTCCTGCCATAGGCATCGGGTCCATCAGGTGGAGTAAAGGGTTAGTAGCCCTGCGACTTCATTCTTCGCTGCATCTCTTCCGGCGCCACTTCCTCCTTGAGCGTCGCAATGGTCCACACGTTCCCGAAAGGGTCCGCGACCCGCCCCTCACGGGAACCGAAGAACATGTCCGTCATTGGCATAATTTCCTTCGCGCCGGCGTCAAGCGCACGCTTGAACAACTGGTCCGAGTCTTCGACGTAGATTTGCGCGACCAGCCCGTGCGCAGGCCAGCCGTCCATCGATGCGCCGATATTTAGGACTGAGTCCCCCAGTTTCAGCTCACAATGCGCAATCTTTCCGTTCGACATTCTTAAGCGATAGGTCTCGCTGGCGCCAAATGCCTTCTTCAAGAACGCCACGACTTGCTCGGCGTCATCTGCAACAACGTTTGGAGTTATCGTGTGAAACCCTTTTGGAATCCATCGAGTGCTCATGTTGATTAACCTCTAGTGCGGATTGACTGTCTCCCGCGCCAGTTGCTCCCCATTACTTCCACATTTCTATGAGCTTTAGTAAATGAGCGAGACCCCGGGAAATTAGCCGACTCTCCAGGAACTTGTTGATAAGTCCTTTCAAATCAAGAAATCGTTCTGGACAAGTTCCTGGCACTAGCGACGCGTCGAAGACGCAGTCATGGCTAATCGGGACTTAGCGGCATTCCTCTAATTTCGGCATTGGTGGATAATACTCCGGGCCACCGTCTCGCTACGAAACAACCTGCATTCATCAAGACAAAGAGAACGCCGGCGGCCTCGATATGGGTCCTCAATGCGACCCGCTGATTCTTCGCCCTCTCAACTCTCAGGACCGCGTCATTCTCGGGACTTGGATTCTTAACGTAGTCCGTGACTGCCTTAGTGTACTCATGACGGTGAACGAAAACAGGGGGTAGAAAGGCCAACGCGGTAGCGAGCACCGCCGTTATCACCAGTTGCGCGAGTAAGCGACCAATGCGTCTCATAGCGTCCTGACTTCCAGACTATCTGAGATACGGCAACAGTTCCAAGGCAGAACTACAAAGCGTCACTCCCTGTCAGTGCCCGCGTCACTTGGCCACCCTGGGGATACCGGTGAGATACTTATGCCATGCATAAAACTAAAAAATCAGCACGCGTGATGCTGGCTGTCGTAATTCTACTGGGGTCCTCTCTTGGCTTGCTTTTCCTCTTTGGCTACGTTGGAAGTTCAGATGTCCGCGTCAGCCGAGAACACGGCCTCAAGATTCCGCCATCTGCCCACAGCTTTGTTTGCGGTGGCGACGCCTGGATGCATTGGTTCATGGACTCTGGTGCAGCTTCGGCATTTGAAATGGGCTCCAAGGACTTGCCAAGTTTTCTTTCACAACTCAAGATTCGAGAGACGCACGAAGGCGGCTGTTGCATATTCCCGGGAAACTCTCAGTACAAGATCCGTCGCCCCTGGACCTCCGGCATTCCGCTGAAGACGTATCGTTGTGCGTCTCGCACAGGCGATTTGCTGGACGTTCAGATTTGGAAGGTTGATGACGCAACCGTAGGCGTTCTCCTGTACACCGACTGGAACTAAGCCTCAAGTCGGGAAATCGGAAGGAGTTGACCGAGCAGCAAACGTCCTGTAGAACTGTGCCTCCGACAATCGTTACAATTTGCGTAATGGAAGGCCTAAAACACCTGAAAGTCCACACAACGGATGTGGCGGGCGTGTGGGATGTCACTTTGCCACTCCTCTTGAATCATCAGGCAGCGAAAAGAGAGAGAGACTCCATTGTTACGACCTTACTGGGCAAATTCCCGTTCCTTGCCTTGTATTCGAGTCTCGATTGGCCCGCAGAGAGAGAACTCTGGTGGTCTTTTCCGACTGCGACAGACATCCTCAGCACGCTCGAATCGCTATACGAAGGCGGGTGGGCACTTTTCTTTTTCGACCGCAATCCCGCCGGATTAGCAGCAACCATCGACGTGGTTCCAACTGATGGAAACGGCGTTCTAAAACTCTGCAATTCGATTGGCAGTCGCGCAGCGATTGTTTCTTGGTTTGATGACAGAGAGTGGATTGTCGCCGACCAAACAGACTCAAAGTCGGCTAACCGGTAACTTGAGTACCGGGACCCAAAAACGTCCCGCCAACCGGGTTGCTATGACGCGCCACCTTGTTTCATTCGGTCTATCCTGTGCCGGGCGTGTATTCGCATGCCTTGCAAGCCAGCAAACGCGACCATCCCGATTATGGCGATGCCGATCTCTAGGCCAGCCAAAAAGTACAGTAAGCAAATTGGTTTCCCCACCACAAGCGCACCGTACTTTTCGCTGCTCCAAAAGAAAAGAAGGATTAAAACTAACCCGCCAAGAACACCAAAGGCCATTCCTCGAAAAAATATGGACCAAACACTATCGCTCAACGGAAATAACATTTCCATTCCTTTCCGGCGAAGCGGGGACCGCTATGACCAGCCCGATTCAATCAACAAGAGAAAGAATATAGCAGAGTCGCCTGTCAACTCCTGATTTGTCGTGTTAATCAGGACTTGTAAATTCAAGCGATGGGATTCGGATTTACCGAGCGAGGAGCAACGATTCGTCTTCACTCTCGAAATACGCAAGTTTGCCGGGTATACATGACAAAATCGTGCCAATCTCTCTGCCTCTCACGTGTTCAAGTGCTGCACTCAAATCCAGTTCACGGCCATCTATTTCAGAATCTTCCGATAGAACCCAACAGGTGAGTCCAGCGCCTTTCGATTTCAGTAAGCGATGAATGTTTTCGACTCCCTGAACGTGCCTGTCCCAAAGCTTGAGTTTTGGGTCTACCTTCCACGGTATGGGAGTCGCAAATCTTGGGTCAAACCAATGAAAATGTGAGAGCGATTCTGTAAACTTTTTCCGGTTCTTTGGATTCGCTAGAAAGCCAAGGAATCGCTCCTGTTTGTCCCGCTGAACGAAAGCGCGAATTACGGCTGCTTCGTGGTCCACCGATTGCGTTTCTTCATTCTTCACACGGCCATCGTATTTGAATAGGGCTGGAAATCCAAGAGACGGGACCATTTCCTATGACTGTGGTGTTCTAGGTCCTGAAGTCGGCTTACCGGGTGCGCCGTGAAAGGTGGTGGTCCACAGCGGGAGATAAACCCGCCCGGGAACTGGTTCGCTCCACCCGGTAGCAATCAGAGCAGCAGTGGAGGCAACGAAACTGCTGAAGCCTCTGGTGCAAAGAGTCGCTAGGCGACTTGGTAAGCGTGCAGGCCGTAACGTGAGTAAACGCTGAGCAGGCCTCGAAAAGACTAACGCAGGAGCCGACCCGCCCCGGTTTCGGGGAAGGCCGAAGCGAATGGAATCGTACGAGCGAATAAATTCCATCCGACCTGCCGGGGTATTGGCGACGGCATGTACGCAATGGAGACCACGCGCAACACGGGAAGTCCCAGCAGTGATCGCTGTATGGATCAACTGGCAGCTCGCGAGAGACAGGCCGGGCTGACTGGGATGGCGGAGAGGCTCGTAGTACCGACGAAGCCGGGTAATGCCGGTGGAGGGAAGGGGCCTCAGTTGAGGGCGGACGCAAGAAGCGACGACGGAAAGGGAGAATGGCGATGAGCCTAGCAACTCCCGATTTGTTTTCAGAAGTTGCAGACAGCGTCACATGCAATGGCTTCGGCTTATTGCGTGAGTCTTCTCCGAGAGCCGGATGCCTGAAATAGGCACGTCCGGTTCGATGAGCGGGATGTGGAAACGGAGCATGGTCCGGATAGTGAGGCACCGGCAGACGAAAGGGCCGGCAACCGATAGGCCGAACCTAACCCACCGCGCCACATCTCGACTCCACCACCTCGACTCCACACAAGTTCCGTACCAGGACTTGATCTGTCCGGTTACCGCGTTTAACAGGACCTTTCCACGGTTAATCGGGCAGTGACTTCCTGGTTTAAGAGGAATCGTCCGCGAGGGCCATCCGCTCGTCGCTCAGCTAATCTAGAAGCATGGACTCCGAACGCATGAGACAACGAATCCTCGAGAACACAGCGGAGATTGTTCGCCTACATTCGCGCATCGACGAAACCTATGCGCGACGTTCGCAGAGTCCTGAAAGAATGCGAGAGTGGAAAGAAGCGTGTGAAGAGTTCCACGCACGATACGATGGACTTGCGTTTCCGGGAGGCTACCAAAGAGGCGGTGCGTTGTACCGTATAGCGTACGGCGACGCGGATACGATGGAGGCCGCGATCTGTTTCCTGGAAATCCGCCCGTACTTCTTCCGTTCGGGCTACATGTTCAAGGATATTCTGCGGAAATGTCGACGAGCACCACTATCGTCCGCCCAAGCATCGAGATTGAAAACCATCGAGAAAAGGCTGATGGAATGGAGAGAACGGAAACTGGCGAAGAAGAAGTAGGTTTAGTACCCACATGTACGATTAGGGCGTTACCTGGACTTAGTTAGCCCTGCCAGCTGGAGTGTCCTTCGGAACTGGGGGCTTGGCACTCTCATCGGCTCCTGTTATTTTGTATCCCTCTGGAATTTCGAATAAAGCCGGATCGGGCTCGATACTTTTCAGATCGCTGACAACAATCCTGATTTCCATTTTGGGATTTTGTAACAAAATAAAACTATCCATCTCAACATCCAGGGTCGTCGAGCACCATCGTTCACTAATTTCAGTTGGAGGCTCACCTGATGACATTGCTTCAACAGAGCTGTAATAGGCGGTGCGCCATCCCATAATCTCAACCCCATCTAACATTCTGTGACCAAGAATTTCGAACTTCCCCTTCGCGCCAGGTTGGGGCAGTTTGTTGGGGTCAAACTGCTTGCAGTGCGGCAGATCAGAACCGTTGAGATGGGTGGGCATTTTTTGAATCTTAGCGGTTTGCTGTGAGGGGAGCAGCGATACACTCGTGCCACAGTTGTCGTGAATTATGATCTGCCAAGGTACGTTCTCCAGGGGATCTTCGGTTCCATCGTAGAACCGTTCTACCCTTACGCGGCCCTTGGTGTCGCGGAAGATGTGTGACTTCATCACCTCAGTACGCCTTGCGCCATCGTTCCCGGTGGTTACTTTTGTCATGACTTTCTTCGCCTGAAACGGCATGCCTTCTACCGCATTGATGCCCTCGAATCCAAATGCGCCGATGAGTGGGCACTGAGCCGACGTAGACGTCGGCGGAAGAATCATCAGCAGACATCCAGCAATCAGAATGAAGAGAGGAAAGGGCATGTTGGGAATGAGGTTCATTTTTGGGTCACACTTTAGTTTTGCCGAAGTATACTTTGTTCCTACCCAGGGGTGCGTACTCCCTTCCTGAGCATTTCAATGGCTTTCCCTAATCTCTTCAATCGTGTTTCTTCCTTCTTGGCTTCGGTAACCCAGCGGCAGTACTCCTTGCGGTGGGTGTAACTCAGTTCCTTGAAGAATGGAAGCAGGCCCTCTTTCTTCATCAACTTTTCAAATTGAGCAGGCACTTCGACGGTTCTTACTTCTTCATCCTTCCAAACAACGACTTCAATAATATCGCCCAGGCCTTTCCCAGTTTGCTCGCGTATGGCTTTAGGTATCCCTAGCGAGTGAAGGGGATGGCCGTACTTGATCATTGAACCCGTATAAGGCAGACCGTTGAAAGTCGCCTTTACAGGCACCTTCCCCTTGGTACCGAATTCCTTCTCGGTATCGTAGGGAAAAAGCGCATAAGCTCCCCCGCTATCGCTTGCTTCAATTTTGGCCTTGAATTTGTATTTCTTCATTGCGTCACTGGTCTTGCGCTCTGTCGCCTTCGATGAATCGGAATTAGACCACTTTCCCTTACAGGGCTAAGATGGTATTCGAGATGGCCGCCTACTCGACGATACAACCTCCCTTTACTCTCAATTTCTCGGAGATGCCGAAAGCGGAGCTGAGAAACTACTTCAAATGGTTTCAGGATATAACGTCCGAGAGAATCGCGCAGCTTGCTTTCGTAGTGCAATCATCGCCCGGATTTGAAAATTGGCAGTCTGATTTTTCTCCCGATTCTCTTAATGCCTTGGGCGACTGGTTTGCCGGACAAATCGAAACTCGCCCTCGAACGAAAGAAGAAATTGACGATTTCAATGCGAAGGCTCCCTTTCCCATCGAAATTTCGGACAGTGAGCTGACCAATCGCACCTTCTCGCTGGCGATGGACATTGCAATGTACCTCGGTCAGGTTTTCTTGAAGAATCATCCCTCTTTGAAATGGGACCAGCCGCTTGGAGGCAAACGAAACATCGATTATGGGCAACCCGTGCTCGCAGGTTTCTGGGATGGAAAGGTCCCGTTCAACCCGGTCGGCATGGTTGTGACATTTGCCTACGGTCTCAAGCGGCAGAGCCGTACGGGTGGGGGACTGCGCGAAATCTACGAAAGATGGTCGAACAACATCACACCGCAATGATGACGTATAGCCGAGCGAATACTAGCTTTCTGCCTGGTAAGTCGGGTGGTCTCAATGGGTCGACGCAACACTTGGGCCGAACCCGACTTGTATCGAAATCAAAGGCTAAATCGCTCGCTAGGATTAGATCAGCCGGAACACAGCCCTGGCTAGGATTTCAAGGAGTACAGTCAAAAAGATAAGTTCTTCCGAGGAAGCATCGTCGAATCAATGCATTGGATGGTGTTGCATCGACCGGTTGAGCCGGCACGGCAAACCGGACATCTTCGTACCAAAAATTCACTTGTACGATTTCGGCAGCGTTAAACAGGCACTGACTGCGCCTACTTGGTAGCGAAGCCTATTTCAGGATTCTGGACTGCGCTCCCGGTGTGGTAGAGGGATCTAGGGGCAAGCGCTAACCGGGACCTAGTGCCCGCTGCTGCTGAGGTAGCAGCCTTCCAAGCTCTATATCAGATGCAATCCGGCCGGGATAGGGGATAGGAGGGATCAAAACTGCCCTATTTGGGACAATTCCAGTGACGCGTCGAAGACGCTGTCAGGGCTAATTGGGACTTAGTCGGTCATCGGACGCGAACCATAGGCCGCCTTTGCAGGCAAAATTTAATTTGTTAGCATTCTGCGTCTTGAATTGTTCTTCATGCCGCTTATGTTTATAAGTCGGAAACCAAGTGCATTACTTCTTTTTGCTTGCCTGTATCTGGAACTGACTAGTTGTGCAAAATCTCCACGCATAATGTCGTGGGCAGAATACTCACGCCATTCGTATACCTGGCCATATTTGGTAAACATTTACACTCCTGATGGTGGATCTCTTCTGTATTTCGGCGCGAGACACTCAAACAACCCGAATGACCCGCAGTTCTTGGATATTGAGTACTGGTGGACCCAGTTTAAGCCTGACATCGCATTGAACGAAGGTGGCAATCCCCCCGTCCTGAAAACCAGAGACGAAGCAATCAGCAAGGCTGGCGAGCCAGGCTTGGTCAGGTTTTTGGCTGCCAGGGACAAGATCCCAGTGAGGAGTCTGGACCCTTCCCGTCCCGAACAGGTGGCGGTCCTGCGCAAAAAGTATTCGGCGGAGCAAATCAAAATGTCTTTCATACTCGGACAAATGACAGAATATGGACGAATAATCGGAGGTGAAGAAAGCCCAGAGGATCACTTAA
>Ga0210399_10001992_pt1 | contig 15871 bp, 2 predicted proteins | sample IncBWC14MmetaG_FD_150865 | JGI IMG/M metagenome (GOLD analysis project Ga0210399, IMG submission 150865) | Forest soil microbial communities from Barre Woods Harvard Forest LTER site, Petersham, Massachusetts, United States - Inc-BW-C-14-M | ecosystem: Environmental > Terrestrial > Soil >...
TCCATGTCCTCCCGACTCGCCACGTCCGCTCTCAGGTAGAGCACCTCCCCGCCGCGGCCCTCGAGATCCCGAATCTCCCCGATCCGCTGGCTGGTTGCGTCTTGCCGGCCGTGCTGTTCGAGCCAGACCTCCCACTCCTCCCGGGGCGGCAACAAAGAGCGCCCGGTGAGCGCGAGACGAGCCTTCCAGTTCTCAGCCAGGTGCTGGGCGAAGACGAGACCGATCCCGCCCAGGCCACCCGTGATGAGGTACGTGCCCCCTTTCCTTAACCGGCTCACCCCGTTGGGGGGCGCGAGCGGTGTCGGTTCCGCAGACTGCACCCAGCGGTGAGGGCCACGATAGGCCACGACGGGTTCGGGCTGGCCGGTCAGCAGCTCGGCGACGATGCGATCGGCGAGCCTGACGGCCTGGGCGGAGCCGGGCGTCGGCAGGTCCACATCGATGCTTTGGCACGAAACCTGCGTCATCTCCTGGGGGATCACCTTGCACGGCCCGAGAACGGTCGCCTTCTCCGGGCAGGTGAGCTCGCTCCCCACCACCTCTTGCATGTTGTTGGTGACCACGGCCATGTGCAGCGGCTGCCGGAAGTCCGCGCCCGCGAGGCCCTGGGCCAAGAAGAGCACGCTGTAGAAGCCCCGGGTCTGCGCCTCCTCCACTCGGTCGAGGTTGGAGGTCGAATCGTCGCGCGTCAGGCCCCACAGGTGTACCACGAACTGCGGAGGGCCATCCTGAAGCGTTCGGAGGAGGGTGACGTAATCCGCCCTCTCCCGGGGATCAATCTCGAAGCTGTTTGGCGCGACGGTCGCGAACCCACGCCCCCTCCGGACCGTCATCACGGTCTGGCCGGCCCGAGTCAGCTGTTCCGCCATCACCGCCCCGAGGCCCTCTTCGTCCAGGAATAGCAACCAGCGCGAGCCCCCGGGAGGAAATGGCGTCGACAATAGCTCGGCGGGAAGGAAACGACGCCACGAGGGCTGGTAAAACCAGTCCTGCACCTCGCGGCGTTGCAGCGAGTAGCCCTGAGCGATCGATTCCACCAGCTGCCGCTTCTCGTTCCGGTCCACCCAGAACCGCTGCCGTTCGAAGGGGTAGCTGGGCAGGGCCACCCGCCGGCGGCGTTCCTCCCCGTGCACACTGACCCAGTCCAGGTTGACCCCGGCCAGCCACAACTTCCCGAGCGAGCCGAGCAGGAACGCGCGGTCGGGCAGCGTCTCGCTCACGTGCCGAAGGCTCGCGACCGCGGCGGCCGCGCCAGTGTCCGCCCCCTGCTGGCGGGCAAGCGACACCAGGGTGTTGCCCGGACCCACTTCCAGTAGGACGGGGCGGCTCTCCTCGCCAATGAGACGCTTCACCCCTTCCCCGAAACGCACGGTCCCCCGCAGATGCCGGACCCAGTACTCCGCGTCCATGGCCTCCCCGGCGGTGATCCAGTCACCGGTGACGTTGGACACGAAGCGTAGCGAGGGGGTTCGGCGCTCCGCCTCACCCACCCGCCTCCGGAACGCGGGCAGGATTGGCTCCATCATCGCGGAGTGGAAGGCATGGGACGTGTGGAGCCGTCGGCTCGGCACCCCCCGCTCCGCCAGCTCCCGCTCCAGACGATCGATGGCCTCGGCGCTGCCCGCCACCGCACAGGCCCCGGGCGCATTGACGCTGGCCAAATCCAGGCCTGCCCCGAGGTGCGGCCGGAGCGCAGCCTCCCCCAGGGGAACCGACAACATGGCGCCCCGCGGGAGAGACTGCATGAGACGGCCGCGCTCCGCCACCAGGGCGAGGGCATCCTCGAAGGAGAAGACGCCCGCGAGGTGGGCAGCCACGTACTCGCCCACGCTGTGGCCGATCATGGCCACGGGCTGGATTCCCCAGGACATCCATAGCCGGGCCAGGGCGTACTCGACCAGGAACAGCGCGGGCTGGGTGAATTGCGTCTGCATGAGCTGTTCCGCGGCCGCCTCCGCATGGCCACTTCGCGGGTAGAGCACTCCGCGCAAGTCGAGCCCCAGCGAGGACCGCAGCAGCTCCGCCCCCGCATCCACCGCCTCGCGAAATACCGGCTCCTCCTCGTAGAGACCCCGGCCCATGCCGACGTACTGCGACCCCTGACCTGTGAACATGAACGCGACGGGCGCGTTCTGCCGCTCCTGCGCCGCCGTCGCCCACCGCGCGGGATCACCAAGGGCCGCCCGGGCGTCCTCGAGATCCCGCCCCACCACCACCCGGCGGTGGTTGAAGACGCGCCGGCCAACCTGGAGGGTCCAGGCTGCGTCCGCGAGGTTCGTATCCGGATGCGCGGTCAAGTGGTTGGTCAGCTTGCGCGTGGCCTCGTCGAGCGCGGTCGCGGTCTTCGCGGAGGCGACCAGGAGCTGCCAAGGGCGGGCAGGGTCCGAGGGAGGCAGGAGGGGCGCCTCCTGAAGGATGGCATGCGCGTTCGTACCACCGATCCCGAACGAGCTAATGCCGGCTCTTCGCGGTCCTTCGCTGTTCCACGGCGTGAGCTCGGTGACCACGTAGAACGGGCTGCCCGCGAAGTCGATCTCCGGATTCGGAGCCTCGAAGTGCAGACTGGCCGGAATCTGCCGGTGCTCAAGAGCGAGCACGGTCTTGATGAGGCCGGCCACGCCGGCGGCGGCGTCCAGGTGGCCGATGTTCGTCTTGACGGAGCCGATCGCGCAGTAGCGCTTCCTCCCCGTCCACTTGCGCCAAGCCTTGGTGAGTCCGGCGATCTCGGCAGGATCGCCCAGAGCGGTGGCGGTTCCGTGGGCCTCTACGTAGGTGATCGTCTCGGGGTTCACGTCCGCCGCCGACAGTGCCTCCACGATGACCTCGGCCTGCCCGCTCACGCTGGGAGCAGTAAAACCGACCTTCACTGAGCCGTCGTTGTTGATCGCGGAGCCCAGGATCACGGCACGGACATTGTCGCCATCGCGTACCGCTTCTTTTAGCCGTTTCAACACCACCGCCCCGAGGCCGTTGCCAAACACCATCCCCTTGCCGCGAGCATCGAAAGTCCGAGTGTGCCCGTCGGGGGAGAGGATTCCGCCCTCCATGTACTGATATCCAGTGTTCTGGGAGACAGCGATCGTCACGCCGCCGGCAAGGGCCAGGTCGCTCTCATGGTTGAGCAAGCTCTGACAGGCCAAGTGCACGGCCAAGAGGGAGGTCGAGCAGAAAGACTGCACCGCATAAGCGGGACCGCGCAGGTTGAGCTTGTAGGCAACCCGGGTGGGTAGGGCATCGTTCATGTTCCCGAGGCCGACCTTCAGGTTGCCCATGGCCTGGATGAGCTCACGATCCCACTGCAGGTAGTTCATGAGGTAGCTGCTCTGGCTCACCCCCGCCGCCAGCCCGATCGAGCCCGCGAAACGCTCGGTGTCGTAGCCGGCGCTCTCCAGTGCCTCCCAGCAGCACTCGAGGAAGAGCCGCTGCTGGGGGTCCAGGATCTGGGCCTCCCGGGGCGTGTATCCAAAAAACGCAGCGTCGAAGAGGTCGGCTCCCTCGATGCGGGGCCGCATGGGGACGAGGTCGGGCCGCTCCAGAAAGGACGGGTGCACGTCCACCTCGGCCGCCCATTCCTCGAGGCTGATTGACGAAACCGACTCGACGCCGTTCTTCAGGTTCTCCCAGAGTTCGTCCACGCTGTTGGCCCCGGGGAACTTCCCCGCCATTCCGACGACGGCGATCTCGGTGCCCGTCATCTCAGTCGACGACTGCATCAGATGTCCTCCTCTTGGGTCGGTGGCCTTCTCTCCTCTGTTGCCCCCGCCCCTCGCTGAGCGCCAGGGCGTGGTCCGGTCCCTGACGCGACCGGATGAGGTGGCCGAGGGCTCGCACGGTCGGGGCCTCGAAGAGCGTGGCCACGGAGAGTTCGACCGGGAACTCCTTGCGGACACGACCCATCAGGTGGACGGCAAGGAGGGACGAGCCCCCCAGCTCGAAGAAGTTGTCATCCGCCCCCACGCGGTCGATCCCGAGCATCTGGGCCCAGAGGGTGGCCAGCTGGCGGTCCACGGGGTCCTCGGGGGTGACGTAGACGGCGCTCATCTCGGGCCGCGCGTGCCGCTCGGCCTCCGGAGACGAGGAGGCTGCGCCGGCCCCTCCCGGGACCTCCCGCCGCGTCCACTCCGCGAGACGCGTGCCAAGGGGTGTGGTGGACACGACGATCTGAGGCGGCGAGCCCAGGGTCAGGAGCCGCGCGAAGGCTTCGCCACCCTCCTCCGCGGAGATCGCGGTCGATGCGAGTCGACCACCCCCCTCGACGATCCCGGAGCCGAGCTGCCAGCCGTCCCAGCAGACACTGACCCAGAAGCGCTTCCCCTTCTGGTGCTGGCGGCGAGCGAAGGCGTCGAGGGCGTGGTTGCCGGCAGCGTAGGCCCCGAGACCCAGGCCTCCCAATACGGTGGAGAGCGATGAGGTGAACAGGACGAAGTCCAGGGACTCGTCGCCCAGCAGCCTTTCCAGCACCTCCGCTCCTCCCAGCTTCGGCCGGAGCTGCCGCTCACAGTCCGCCCGCTCGGTTTCAGCAAGGGGGCGGAAAGCACCCGGACCCAGCTCCGCCGCCGCGTGGATCACGCCGTGGAGGCGCCCGAACCTCTCTCGGGCCAGCCCCAAAACGGCCCGCATCTGGCCGAGGTCAGCGGCGTCCGCGCTTAAGGCGAGGACCTCGGCTCCCAGGGCCTCCAAATCCTGGACGGCCCGAATCTTCCGGGCTTCCTCGTCGCCGGGGGGGGCAGCGGCGAGACGCTGCTCCCACTGCGCGCGCTCGGGCAGGCCGGAGCGGCTGGTCAGGACCAGGCGGGCCTTTGCCGTCCGCGCAAGATGGGCGGCGAGGGCGAGGCCGACCTTCCCTAGCCCGCCCGTCACGAGGTAGACGCCCCGCGGGCGCAGGGGTGCCGCTGTGGGCGCGGTCGCCGCCGGCTCCACGGGTTCGAAGGACAGGACCCACCGGTGCCGGCCCCGGTACGCGACCGTCGGCTCCGGGGAGGACGAGGCCCCTTCCGCGAGGACCACTTCCGCGAGCACCTCCCGGGACGGCTCGTCCGGTCCCCCCCTTGGCAGGTCGAGGGTTCGACAGGCGAGGAGAGGGTACTCCTGGGGGATTACCCGGCAGGGGCCGAGCACCGTTGCCGCCAGGGGCGACAGAGGCTCATTACCGAGCACGTCCTGGACCCCTGCCGTCACGACCAGCAGGCTCGTCTCCCGGTCCTGCCTGCGACCGAGTGCCTGTCCCAGGTGGAGCACGCTGAGGAGGCCACGCTCCAAGGGGTCCCCTGCGCCCCCTTGCGCACTCCACAGGTGGACAAAGCGGTCGGGCACGCCCCCCTTCGCCGCCAGGTCGTCCAGCAATTGCTCATACGCTCCGCGCTGCCCGGGCGGGAGGGTGCACTCCCCGGCCTCGCCCCAAGCAAAGCGTGGTCCCGGCCGCACCACCGTCACCGAGGCGCCCCGGGCGCGCAGGCCTGCCACCAGAGCCGAGCCCAGCGCGCCCTCCTCGGGGAGGAGCACGCACCAGCGCCCTTCGACCGTCTCCCTGTCGAGGGGCAGGGCCTCCGTTCGCTTCCAGGACGGCGTGTAGAGCCAGCGCTCCACGGGCAACTTCGAAGCCCCCCCCGGGCGCCCCATCTCCGGCTGCGCGGGGCCCGGGCTCGTTGCATCGACCCAATATCGCTCGCGGTCGAACGCGTATGTTGGGAGCACAACCCGCCGTTGCCCACGGTAGTGGTCACGCGACGACCAATCGACCGCGATGCCCGCCGTCCACAAGCGGGCCGCGGTCTGAAGGAAGAAGACTTCGTCTGCCTCCGGCTGGCGGGGATGCGGGAGAGAGGCCAGCGCGATCACCGCGGAGTGCCTCCGCTTTGCCAGAGCGACCAGGGTATGACCCGGGCCCACCTCGAGGAGGGTTCGCTTCGGGTCGGCCAGCAGGGTGGCGAGCCCCTCGGAGAAGCGCACCGTGTCCCGCAGGTGCCCCGCCCAATAAGCGGAGTCGGTGGCCTGCTCCGCAGTGATCCAGGTCCCCGTCCGGTTGGACACGAAGGGAATCCGAGGCTCCTTCATACGTGCCCTCGCCACGCGGGCCGCAAAGGCGTCGAGGGCCGGCTCCATCAGCCGGGAGTGAAACGCATGCGAGGTCAGCACGCGTCCATGGGCCACGTCGAGCTCCTTCAGGCGGGCCTCCAGCCGCTCGATGTCTTCGAACGCCCCTCCGACGACGCAGGCATCCGGCCCATTCACCACGCAGAGGTCCAGTCGACCGTCGAGAAGGGGCAGCACCGTCTCCGCGGCGAGGGCCACCGCGGTCATAGCCCCCGGCGGGCAATCCTCCATGAGACGACCGCGCTCTGCTACCAGGCCGAGGGCCTCGTCGCGCTCGAGGACGCCCGCCAGACATGCCGCCACGTACTCGCCGACGCTATGGCCGATCATGGCCGCAGGCACGACCCCCCAGGACATCCAAAGTCGGGCCAGGGCATATTCGATGGTGAACAGGGCGGGCTGCGTGAAGCGCGTCTCGGTCAGACGGGCGCCGGCGGCTACGGCCTCCTCCTCGCTCGGGAACAGCAGCCTCCGCAGGTCGAGCCCCAGGAGCGGGAGGAGGCGGTCGCAGCAAGCGTCGACTTCGGCCCGGAATTCCGGCTGAGTCCCGTAGACGCCCCTGGCCATGTTGACATGCTGAGCTCCTTGGCCAGAGAAGAGGAATGCGACCGATCGCCCCTCCTCGGCCAGGCCTCGGAACACCCGCTGCGGGTCGCGCTCCTCGAGAAGCCGAACCGCTTCTCCCTGGTCGCGGACGACCAGCGCCCGCCGGTGAGGGAAGGCCCGCCGTCCAGCCCCCAAGGTAAAGGCCGCGTCGGCCAGCGCCAGCTCGGGGTGGCTGCGCAGGTGCGCCGCGAGCGCGGCCGTGCCGTGCTCTAGGGCGCTCTCGGTCCGAGCGGAGAGTACGAGTACCTCGGGCCGAACCGGCAGCTCTCGCAGGGGCAATAGGGGCGGCTCCTCGAGCACCACGTGGACGTTTGTCCCGCCCATGCCGAACGAGCTGACCCCCGCCCGCCGCGGCCGCCCCTCGCTCGCCCAGGCCTGGTGACGCGTGGCCACGTAGAACGGGCTGCTAGACAGTTCGAGGCGCGGGTTGGGCTCCCGGAAATGAAGGCTAGGCACGAACTGCCGGCGCTCGAGCATGAGCACGGCCTTCATGAACCCGGCAATTCCCGCCGCCGCGTCGAGGTGCCCGAAGTTCGTCTTGACCGAGCCCATCGCGCAAAAACCGCGGCGCTCCGTTGTGGCCCGGAATGCCTGGGTGAGGGCTGCCACCTCGATGGGGTCACCGAGAGCCGTCGCCGTGCCGTGGGCTTCCACGTATGCGATCTCCTCCGCGGCCACGCCCGCCATTGCGAGAGCGGCGCGGACTACCTCCGCCTGGCCGGACACTCCCGGTGCGGTGAACCCCACTTTCTGCCCACCATCGTTGTTGGTGGCCGAGCCCTTGATCACGGCCAGAATGGTGTCGCCGTCACGGAGGGCCTCTGCCAGCCGCTTGAGCACCACTATGCCCACGCCGTTGCCTTTTAGGGTCCCGCTCGCCTCCGTGTCGAAGGCCCGACAATGCCCGTCGCGGGAAAGGATCCCGTCGGGCTCGTGGTAGTACCCGACGCGGTGCGGCACCGAGACGGACACGCCCCCCGCGAGGGCCATGTCGCACTCTCCCGCCAGCAGGCTCTGGCAGGCGAGGTGCACCGCCACGAGCGACGTGGAGCAGGCGGCCTGGACGACCACCGCCGGACCGCGGAGGTTCAGCTTGTAGGCCACGCGCGTGGCTAGGAAGTCTTTCTCGTTGGAGAGCATCACCTGGTAGGGGGAGACCGCCGCGCGGAGTTGCGGGCTCGCCATCACGGCGAAGGCATAGCTGCTGCTGCTCGTCCCCCCGAATACGCCGATGGCCCCCCGATGCCGTTCCGGGTCGTAACCAGCCCTCTCGAGCGCCTCCCAGGCCGTCTCCAAGAAGAGCCGTTGCTGCGGGTCGAGTACTTGGGCCTCGCGGGCGGTGTAACCGAAGAAGCGGGCGTCAAAGAGGTCGATGCTGGACAGCACGGCCGCCGCCCGGACGTAGGCGGGGTCCCGGAGCGCCTCCCTGCCCACTCCCGCCTTGAGGAGCTCGTCCTCCCCGAGGAACGAGATCGACTCCACCCCGTCGCAGAGGTTCTGCCAGAATGCTTCCACGCCGTCCGCGCCCGGGAATCGGCAAGCCATTCCGACAACCGCGATCTCGAGCTCGCTTCCACCCTCGCCCATGCCCTCGCCGTTCCCTCCGCCGCTCACGTTCGACTCCCAGCTACCCCTGCCACCTGCCTCTCGCAGAGCGCCGCGAGCTGTTCCAGGGTCTGAAAGATCAGATCCCGGGGGGTGAGGCGTATTCCGAGGGCGGCCTCGATCCGTGCCAGCACCCGCATCGAGAGCAGCGAGTGGCCGCCGAGGTCGAAAAAGTTGTCGTGGCGGGAGATCCGGGGCACCCCCAGGGCCTCCTGCCAGATAGCGGCGATGGACTTCTCCAACGGCGTGCGCGGCGCGACGTGGCCGGGGAGCCCTTCCCGCTGTCGCGCCTCGAGACGAGCCAGGGCCTTGCGGTCTACCTTGCCATTGGGAGTCAGGGGCAGGTCGTCCAGGATCACGAAGGAGGAGGGGATCATGTGGGGGGGCAGTTTCTCCTTTAGGGCACCGCGCAGCTCGGTAACCGTGAGCTCAAGGCCGGGCCTGAACACGACGTGGGCAACGAGTTGGACTTCGCCGGTGCCGTTCGGCCGCGTCAGCACCACTGCGGCCTTCACCGCCTTCAACTCCCGCATCGCGACCTCGATCTCACCGAGCTCGATGCGGAAGCCCCGCACTTTGACCTGCTGGTCCACGCGTCCCAGGAAGTCGAGCGCTCCGTCCCGCCGGTAACGCACCAAGTCGCCCGTGCGGTAGAGCCTGGCTCCCGGCTCGCCCCCGAAAAGGTCCGGGAGGAAGCGTTCGGCGGTGAGGTCGGGCCGGTTCAGGTACCCGCGGGCGAGCCCCGCGCCCCCGATGTAGAGCTCGCCCGGCACCCCTACCGGCACCGGCTCACCCTTGGGGTCGAGAACATAGAGCCGAGTGTTGGCGATCGGCCGCCCGAGAGAGGCCACCCCCTCCGCCCGCTCGACACGGTGCGTCGTCGACCAGATGGTGGTCTCCGTGGGCCCGTAGAGGTTCCAGAGGGTGACCCCGCGTTTTAGGAGCTCACTGGCCAGATCTCCGGGCAAGGCCTCCCCCCCGCAGAGCGCCCTCAGGGGTCCACCCGCCCAGCCCCCCTCCAGCAGCAGCCGCCACGTGGCGGGGGTCGCCTGCATGACGGTCGCGCCCGAGGAAACCAACCGTTCGAGCAGCCACGCCCCGTTCGTGGCTGCTTCCCGGCTGACCATCTCTACGCGCGCGCCCGTTACGAGCGGCAGGTAGAGCTCGAGGCCGGCGATGTCGAAGGACAGGGTCGTTACCGAGAGCAAGACATCGGAGGGCGCGAGTCCCGGCCGCTCGGCCATCGCATCCAGGAAATTGGAGAGCGAGCGGTGCGAGACCTGCACGCCTTTGGGCCGACCCGTGGACCCCGATGTATAGATGACGTAGGCCAGTTGGTCGGGATCGACGGGAAGCAAGTCCACCGCCTCGCTTTTATTCCGAGGGGCAGGGGAGTCTAGGCAGAGGACCTGCGCGGAGTTGGAGGGGAGCAAGCGCAGGAGAGGCTCTTCGGTGAGCAACACCCGCGCCCCGGAGTCTTCGAGCATGAAGGCCAGGCGCTCCTTCGGGTAGGTCGGGTCGAGGGGCAGGTAGGCACCCCCCGCCTTGAGGACGCCGAGCAGCGCCACCACCAAGTCCAAGGACCGCTCGACGGCTACGCCCACGAGAACCTCGGGGCCGACGCCCATCCGGACCAGCCGTCGGGCCAGCGCATCAGAAGCCGCATCCAATGCCCGGTAGCTGAGGCTCGCCCCCTCAAACGAGACTGCCAGCGCCTCCGGATTGGCTGCCGCTTGGAGGGCGATTCGCTCGTGCACGCAAGACGGCGACACCCTCCGTGCGGTCTGGTTCCAGGCCCCCAGGATCCTGCGCCGTTCTTCTCGTTCCAGCAGCGGCAGCTCCGAGAGGCGTCGATCCGGCTCGGAAACCGCCCCCGCCAAGAGCGTCTGGAAGTGCTCACCCAGGCCCGCCACCCTGTCCGCGTCGAAGAGGTCGGTGTTGTACTCGGCGGTGGCGAAGAAGCCCTGGGACGTCTCCGTTACGAAGAGCGTAAGATCGAATCGCGAGGCGCCGGACTCGGCGCCCCAGGGCTGCACGGAGAGACCGGGCAGATCGAGAGCCGCCGCGGGGGCATTCTGGAGGACGAGCATCACCTGGAAGAGCGGGGAGCGGCTGAGGTCGCGCTCTGGCCGCAGCTCTTCGACCAGCCTTTCGAAAGGAGTGTCCTGATGGGCGTAGGCCTCCAGCGCCACCTCGCGCACGCGGGCCAGCACATCCCGGAAGCGGGGATCCCCCCCGAGGTCCGTGCGCAGGACCAGGGTGTTCACGAACAAGCCCACCAGGCCCTCAAGTTCAGCCCGGCTCCGCCCCGCGACCGGCGTACCCACAGCTACGTCCTCCTGACCCGAGTAGCGGTGGAGGAGGCTCTGGAAGGCCGCCAGCAGGACCATGAACACGGTTGCCTTCTCCCGACGCGCCAGCCTCCTCACTCCCTCTGCGACCTCGGGCGCGATCAGGAAGTGGTGGTTGGCCCCATGGAACGTCTGGACCGGCGGGCGCGGTCGGTCGGTGGGCAGTTCGAGGGCGCTCACTCGCTGGAGCTGGCGGCGCCAGTAGCCGATCTGCCGCTCCACCTCCGGCGCTTCCAGTCGAGCCCGCTGCCACTGCGCGAAGTCTGCGTACTGCAGGGGGAGGGCGGACAACGGCGAGGGTCGGTCACACCGAAACGCCTCGTATAAGACGCCCAGCTCGCGCACGAGCACCCCCAGCGACCAGCCATCGGCGACGACGTGGTGCAGCGTGACCAGAAGGACGTGCTCATCCTCGGCCAGGCGGAGGTGGCTCACGCGGAAGAGGGGACCCCGGACCAGGTCGAAAGGTCGCTGGGCCTCCTCGGCCGTGAGCCGCCGCGCCTGCGCTTCTGCCCCCGCCCGGCCCAGAGCCGAGAGGTCGTGTCGCGCGGGAGAGAAACCGTCCGGAGGGTCGATACGCTGCACCGGCTGTCCGTCCAGGCTCTCGAAGCGCGTTCGCAACGACTCGTGCCGCCGCCACAGCTCGGCCAAGGCCTTATCCAGGGCCCCCACGTCCAGGCAGCCTCGCAGCAAGAGCGCGCCCGGTATGTGGTACGCAGCGCTCGCCTCTTCAAGCTGGTGCAGGAACCACAGCCGCTCCTGGGCAAAGGAGAGGGCCAGGTCGCGGTCGCGCGCAACCGGAACCAGGGGCGCCGCCTCCGGCCCCAGCCGCTGTTCTCCCGCCGCCTCCACCGCCCCCGCAAGTCCAGCAACGCTGGGCGACTCAAAAATGCGTCGTAGCGGCAGCTGGACGCCGAAAGCATCCTGTACTCGGGCCAGAACCTGGGTGCCGGTAAGCGAGTGGCCGCCGAGATCGAAGAAGTCATCGTGCACGCCGACCTGCTCGATTCCGAGTACCTCTCGCCAGATCCCCGCCACCGCCTCCTCCACCGGGCTTCGCGGAGGTACGAAAGCGATCTCCCTGGGACGCTCGAAAACGGACGCAGGCAGGCCGCGGCGGTCCACCTTCCCGTTCGGGCTCAGGGGCAGGGCAGGAAGGGCCACGAACGTGCTGGGAATCATGTGCTCGGGGAGGCGGCATCCCAGGGCCCGCCGCAGGTCAGCCATGCTGGGAACCTGCCCGGGGCGAAAGGCCACATAGGCCACCAGGCGCTTGTCGTTTCCGTGGTCTTGCGCGACTACCGCCGCGTCCGTGATGGAGGGCTGTTCGCGGAGGACGGCCTCGATCTCGCCCAGCTCGATTCGAAAGCCTCGCAGCTTGATCTGCGTGTCTAGCCGGCCCAGGTACTCGAGAACACCGTCGGCATGGAAGCGCGTGAGGTCGCCCGTCCGGTAGAGTCGGGCGCCCGGCTCGGCTGCGAAGGGATCGGGAACGAAACGCTCGGCGGTGAGGTCCGGGCGGCCCAGGTAACCACGGGCTACTCCGATCCCCCCGATATAAAGCTCGCCCGCGCACCCCGCGGGGAGAGGCTCCTGATGTCGGTCCAGAACGTGCACCCGGGTATTGGCGAGCGGCCGGCCGATCGGGATAGGGCCCTCCCCGGCGCCAACCGGATGGACCGTGGAGTAGATGGTGGTCTCGGTAGGACCGTAGCCGTTCCAGACCGCGCGGCAGCGCCCCCGTAGAGCGCGGGCGAGGTCGGAGGCCAGCGCCTCGCCCCCACAGATGACGGTGAGATCCGGGTCGCCCTGCCATCCCGATTCGATCAACATGCGCCAGGTGGCGGGTGTAGCCTGCATGAAGGTCGGCCTCACCCGCACCAATAGCTGACAGAGGGCGAGGCCGTCCCTGGCCGCTTCGCGGCTCGCGAGCACGACTCTCCCCCCGACGATCAGGGGAAGGAAGAGCTCGAGGCCGGCAATGTCGAAGGCTAGGGTGGTCGTCGCGAGAACGGTGTCCCGCTCGGTGATCCCCGTGGTCTCCCGCATCGCGGCCACAAGATTTGTCAGGGCTGCGTGCGTTACCGCGACCCCCTTGGGCCGGCCGGTCGAGCCCGAGGTAAAGAGCACGTAGGCCAACTCGGACGGCTCCGGGTTCCCCGGGGCCCTTCTCCCGCTCTCTGGCTCCTCCGACTCGGCTTGACCCTCTTCGTCGAGGAGCAGGACAGGCTGAGATGAGGGCGGAAGTCTTCCCGCGACCGCGGTCTGGGTCAAGATCGCCGCCGGCTCCGCCTGCCCCAGCATGAATGCCAACCGCTCGCCCGGGTACAGGGGGTCGAGGGGCATGTAGGCGGCTCCGGCCTCGAGCACCGCCAAGAGAGCGGTCACCATGTCCACCGACCGCTCGACACAGAGGCCTACGATCTGACCCGGCCCGACCCCATGTTCACCCAGTCGCCGCGCGAGTCGCCGCACCCGACGGTCCAGTTCCGCGTAGGTCAGGCTCGCCTCGTCCGCGACCACCGCCGTCTCATCCGGTCTGCGCGCGGCCTGCTCGGCCACGAGCTCGTGCACACGTTTTCTCGGCACCGCCCGGGTCGTGTCGTTCCAAGTCACGACGACCTGTTGCCGCTCGGCCTCATCCATGACGGGCAGCCGGGAGATGCGCTGGCCAGGGTCTTCGACGATCGCCTCTAGCAGCCGCCGATAGTGACGGGCAAAGCGCTGTGCGGTCTCCGCACGGAAGAGATCGGTGTTGTACTCGAGCTCCCCGCGCAAACCACTATTGCCTTCCGTCAAGTAGAGGCTGAGATCGTGGCTGGCGGTTGCGCGATCCCCGATAACCGCCCCCGGTGATGCCTGACGCGATAGGGCCTCCAGAGGGGTGTTCTGCATCACGAACAGCACCTGGGCGAGGGGCGAGCGGCTGAGGTCGCGCACCGGGCGCAGCTCCTCAACGAGCTTCTCGAAGGGCAGGTCCCCGTGGGCGTAGGCGCCCAGGGCGGCCGTGCGCACCCCGCCGAGCGCTTCCCGGAAGCTCGGGTCACCCGAGAGGTCAGTTCGCAGAGCCAGCGTGTTGACGAAGAGCCCAAGCATCCCCTCGGTCTCCAGGAGGGGGCGGTTCCCGCTCGCGGTTCCCACGACCACGTCCTCTTGGCCGGACCAGCGCGAGAGCAACACCACGAAGGCGGCGAGAAGGGTCATGAAGGGCGTAGCCCCCTCCGCCCGGCTCAGGGCCCGGAGCCTGTCCGTCAGCGCGCCCGGTAGATCGAAGGCGTGGATCGCACCGTTCACGGTCTGTACCCGAGGCCGCGGGCCGTCGGTCGGGAGGTCGAGAACCGGAACCGGTCCTGCCAGGTGCGCGCGCCAGTACGCAAGCTGCCCCTCGAGCACTTTCCCCCGGAGCCAGTCCCGCTGCCAGGCCGCGAAGTCGCCGTATTGCAGGCGTGGCTCCGGCAGGGGGGACGCTTGCCCGGCTGCGAAGGCGCGATAAAGGGCCAATACTTCTTCGATTAGGAGGGCGATCGACCAACCGTCGGTCACGATGTGGTGCTGGGTGATGAGGAGCTGATGGTCCTCCTCCCCCAGCCGCAACAGGTGGGGCCGGAAGACGGGCCCCCGCTCCAGATCGAAGGGGCGACGCACGTCTTCGGTAGCAAGGCGGCTCGCCTCCTCCGCGCACGCCGCGGGCTCGAGACGGCTCAGGTCGGCGAGCGGAAGGGCGGCCGGGCCCGGCACCGCGATGAGCTGGATGGGCCGCCCTTCCTTCTCCACGAAGGTCGTTCGAAGCACCTCGTGCCGCCGCAATATCTCGGTCATCGCTCGCTGTAGGGCGGACGCGTCGAGCGGCCCCCGCAAGGGGATGTTGGTCTGCAGGTTATAGGCGACGCTCTGCGGGTCCAGCTTCTGCAGGAACCACATCCGCTCCTGGGCAAAGGAGAGGGGGAGGCCGCCCTCACGGGCCCTTGGCACAATCGACCCCGGGGCCTCGGATTGCGCGCTGCGCAGAAAGGCAACGATCTCGGCCTTGCGCCGGGCCAGCTCCTCCTGCAGCCCCGGGGTCAAGATCTGGCGGGGCGCGCTCAGGCGCAGATGATCCCCTTCCAGCCAGCACCTCACGTCCCGTGCGCGCAGCGTGGAGAGGAACTCCACCGTGGTGCTCCCGTTCTCCGCGGCGACCGCTCTCGGCAGCATCCCGTCAAGCATCAAGATCCTCCGCGCTGCGAAGGGCCTTGCGGATTGACCGTCGACGCCCCAGCCGCTCACGCCCCACCTGCCGCGCCTGGGCCTCGAGAGCTGCCGCCTCGGGCCGGGCCTCCGGGGCACCTCTTCTGGGCGCTAGGTGCGCCGCCAGTGCCGCGACTGTGGGATGCCTGAATAGTTCGACCACCCCGAGGTTCCGTCCGGCAAACCGCTCACGTAGACGGGCGTGCACTTGGATCAGCAGCAGGGAGTGCCCACCCAGGTCGAAGAAGTTGTCGTGCACCGACACGCGTTCCAGCTCTAGGACCTCGCACCAGATCCCGGCCACGGCCGCCTCGAGCTCCGACCGGGGGGGCACGTACGTGGCCTCAAGTTCCGTGCCCTCTGGTTCGGGCGCAGGAAGAGCCCCGCGGTCCACCTTCCCGTTCGGGGTCAGGGGCAGGGAGGCAAGGAGTACGAACACGCTCGGAACCAGGTGTTCGGGCAGACTCCCCGTAAGACCTTTCTTCAGCTCCGACGCCTCTACCGCCTGCCCTGTAGTCGGGACCACGTAGGCCACAAGCCGCTTGTCGCCGGGCGTCCGCCCCTCCCTGACGACTACCACCGACTCCTTGACCGCCGGGTGGCGGGCGAGGGCGGCTTGGATTTCGCCCAGCTCGACGCGGAAGCCGCGGATCTTCACTTGCTCGTCCCGGCGGCCCAGGAACTCGATCGTCCCGTCCCCCCGCCACCGCACCACGTCCCCCGTCCGATACAGGCGCTCCCCGGGTTCCTGAGCGAAGGGATGGGGAACGAACCGCTCCGCGGTCAGGTCCGGGCGATTCAAGTACCCACGCGCCAGCCCGTCTCCCCCGACGTAGAGCTCCCCCGGCACTCCCACCGGCACCAGATTCAAACCACTGTCGAGCACGCAGACCGTGCTCTGGGAGATCGCACGCCCAATGGGAACCGTGGCCGCATCGGGCGAAACCTCGCGCACCAGGTGCCAGGTCGAGAAAGTCGTGTTCTCCGTG
>Ga0210399_10001997_pt1 | contig 15843 bp, 14 predicted proteins | sample IncBWC14MmetaG_FD_150865 | JGI IMG/M metagenome (GOLD analysis project Ga0210399, IMG submission 150865) | Forest soil microbial communities from Barre Woods Harvard Forest LTER site, Petersham, Massachusetts, United States - Inc-BW-C-14-M | ecosystem: Environmental > Terrestrial > Soil >...
ACCCCGAATACCTCAGCCAAGGAACAATCTTCGATGCAACACTCCTCGATGCTGTTGAAACAACACCGTCGGTCGATCAGGTTGCGACTCATTCTTCGCCCGACGATGGCTATCTTCACGTTCGTCTTTTGACGCCTCTGAACTCGGCGATGAGCGCCGCTGGGTCGCCGATCGAGGCCGTGGTGCCTCGTCCGTACTACAACAGGGATCACGTTCTGGTCTACCCGCCAGGCACAAAACTGGAGGGCACGGTCACCAAAGTCGTGGCCGCTGGCTGGATGAAGAAGAATGGTGGCCTCTTGTTTTCGTTTCACTCTGCACAGACCCCAGACGGGAACACAACTGAGCTGTTTGCGACCGTTGCCGGCATCCAGGCGGCGGGCGGCCAACACCTCGTGGTCGGGCTTGAAGGCGACGTGAAAGCGACGACGTCGACTTTTTCCCGCTTGCGCGCTCCGATCTCTCTTATCGGACCCTCAAGGGCTGTTGCTGACACCACCGTCGACAAGACCGCTTGGTCCCGGGCAGGTGAAGGGAACAAAGGATTCGGACTGCTTGGCGTGGGTGCAGCTCAAGCGTCGGTATCTACCGCCATCGGCTTCGGTTATTTCGGCGCAGCCGCGAACGTATACGATGCTTTTCTAGCCAGAGGTTCAAATGTGGGACTGCTCGTCAATACGCCGGTTTTGCTGCGAGTTGATGAAAACGCAATCGGCTCGGTGGGAGCGATGCAACCGTAGTCAAGTCAGACAATATCCAGGAGCATTGATAAGTCGGGGATCGGACAACGTCAGCCAGAAGCGCCACTTCCTTATTAATAATTTCCCGAATGAACACACGTCGTTCCGCAACGAATTTTATGGCTGGCCGCAACCGAAGAAGGAGGAGAAGTGACAGAGAAGTACACAAACACACGATCAAACGTATATGCCACCCGTAACGATTTCTGCCACATATACATCGAGGAGATGAACGGTCTTTTCTTGCTATCTCTCCTGCTGACCGGAGATCCTCAGAAGGCCGAGCAATGCTTCCTCTCTGGATTTGAGGATTCCGTGAGGAATAATTACGTTTTCAAGGAGAGGGCGCATTCGTGGGCTCGGCGCAGCATCATGCTTCAAGCAATCCGGTTGCTTTGCTCTCGACCGTTTTGTATTCATCATGTCAATCCTGGAGAAGTATTCCGCGCAGGAGTGCTCCTTGCTTCTGGGCTGTTCTCGGAGGGATGTCCTTAATGCACAGGCGGCTGCGGTCCACCATCTAGCCAGCGCGGTCATTACCACGAAAACACGACCCGAGAACGATTTCGTCTCCCTTGCAGGGGCCAAGTAGACAGATTAGCGTCGCCACTGGGATTCCCGACACAACACACAAGCCTCTCTAGTGTCCTTTACCCGGAACCATACAAATTCTTACAAACACCCCACGCATCCTGACGGCACACTCGTCATGATCCCGGTACTTTGAAGCAGGAAAACCTTTCCTGCGCGGAGAACCATGACCAGTCATCGCCTTAGATTTGGAAATTTGTCGGGCATCCTGTTGGCGGCCACTGCGATAATTTCTGCTGACCCTTGCGCCCTCTTCTCACAAGATTTGGAAAGCCGATCCCCATCTACCCTACGTTCACAGGATGATTATTCGGCTGTGTCCGACCGGGCCAAGAAGCAGATGCTCTCTGCGCATGATGCAGTGATCGTCACTCTTCCCGATGCCCCCAAGCCGCAGGATCAGTCCCAGGATCCACTTCCACAGGCGCCTGCAGTCTCCGGAACACATCTGAATCAATACCCAATTTTGTCTCCCGGACTGACCAGAGCTCCGATGACCATTGAAGACAAATTTGTTATCTATGCCCACAAATCCTTCGGCCCACCCGCCGTCATTCTGCCTGCTTTTGGCGCAGGATTGGCAATGGTCAATCCACCGAGCAAATATCCCAAGGAATGGAAAGATGGCGCCGGCGCATTCGGCAGAAACTATGGGTACAGACTGGCAGATCGTACCTCCAGAAACACCGCCCAATTTTTGACAGGCGCCCTTCTGCGCGAAGATCCCCGCTACCTCCGTTCCACCAGCGCCAATCCGTTCGCCCGGACCGTACATGCGCTTGCCTTCACGATCTTCGATAAGACCGATTCCGGAAGAACTACCTTCGCCGCAAGCAATTTCGCTGCAGCGGCGGCCGGCGGGTTCGTTGGGATGGGGATCCTTCCGCATGGCTATAAAGACATTACACACGCCGAACAGCACATGGCGAGCGAGTTCCTGCAGATTGGTATCGGGAACGTCCTGACTGAGTTTGAACCCCAATGGGGACCTTGGGCCGATCACGTTCTTAATTAAGCTTCGCTTAATCCAAGATTGCGCCCATTCCTTGAACACTGCTTGTTCTCCCAGACATTCCTCGGCTGTCATGGAAAAACAGCACTCGGCGTTTTTGTGATTAGGAGTCAACAAAAATGCGAGTAGATACAAAGGTTTCAGGTTCCGCTCCAAGAGCTCGCAGAAGTCAGCACGGCTCGCGTAACCAGCGCGGAAATCTGCGATCTTTGATTTTTCTGCGCGAAACAAGAGTTCCACCTTCGTGTCGGTCTTCGTTTCAGATCTCTTCTGTCGGCGAAATTGACCGGTGTTCTGAATTCTGCGGCACAACGCGACCACTGTAGAATCCCGGTCTGACAACGTTACCCCACCATTCCAGCCGCGCCCACGATGACGAGACGCTTTTGGCCGGCCGTCGGAACATTCATCGACGCGCAAGAAGCCACCTTGTTAGTCGCTGTTATTGCTCATGAGTGGTCTCCTTGTTCGAATCCGCCGGAACGTCGGGGCATCAGATCATTTGGCCCGATTGCAGAACGTCGCGCTTAGTCCGTACAACAGTGGAAGATAAACAATCGACGCCGTGAGCAGCCGGCGTGCAGCAACTCTGGAACGCTCGAACACGAATTCCCATCCGAAGTATATGAATCCTGTTCCCAGAAAACCCACCGCACAGTAAAAGGTTGCCGCGTGCTGAATCGGCAATTGCATGATGCTGATAGCGACGAGCGCAAGGAGCGGCAATAGAGTTTCTAAAATCACGAAGGGTACTTTCGCATTGCCCTTCGGCAGAACCAGATAACCCGCGCGGTCGTAGTCTTCGCGGTACATCCATGCGATTGCCATGAAGTGTGGAAACTGCCACAGGAAGAGCATGGCGTAAAGGATTCCCGCCTCGATATTCAATCGGCCGGATGCTGCGGCCCAGCCGATGAGTGGCGGCATGGCACCCGGAAAAGCTCCGACGAGAACGCACATTGGAGTTATTCGCTTCAGCGGGGTGTAGACGAACAGATAGGAGAGCAATGTTAAGGTTGCGAGCGCACTGGCGAGCAGGTTGACCGCTATCACGAGATAGAGGCTACCAACCGCTGCCAATGCTGCTCCGAAAGCCAAGACTGCGGAGGGTGTAAGACGGCCGGCGGCGGCCGGGCGCCGGGCGGTTCGGCGCATTTGTGCGTCGAACTTTCGTTCCAGATATTGGTTTAGAGTTCCAGTCCCACTTGCTACTAGCAACGTTCCGAGCAAAGTATTGAACAGCCCGGCAAATGAAAACCGCCTATCACTTGCCGAGGCCAGATAAAACCCTACGAAAGTTGTGATTAGGATTAGGAAGTTCACTTCGGGCTTCGTGAGTGCCCAGTAGTCTGAGAGCAGCGTGGATCCAACAAGATGGCGCTCTTGCACCGCGGTGGAAGAAGGCTCGGTAATTGCACCCCGATGTGACATTTCAGACCACCTCCATCCTGTGCGCATTGGTGTGCCGCAGCGGGGTGCCACGCGCGTCAGATTGCGGAATCACGAATTCTTCCGATTGATGGGGCGAGAGTAAACGCGCGGTGAAGACCGCCCCGGTGATTAAGTAGACGACCGTAACGCAAGTCCACATCAACGCGCCGGCGCATTGCTGGTCTTGTAGAGCAGAAAATCCAAAGGAGCGGGGGGAAGACAAAAACACCGGGTAAACCACTCGGTCGCAGAACACGAGAAATCCCGAAAGGATATCGCACGGAAAGGTGGCTAGAAACAGATATAAGAGTATGGATGATTCTGGCCATTTCAAGCTGATTTGCCATGGCCGGACTACAGGCGACCAGAATAAAAGGCCGGTTGCAAGGAAGGATGTTTGCTCAGCCCCATGCCACATTTGCGATCGCAGGCCGAGCATAAACACGGAAGGAATATGCCAGACAACTAGCGCGCCTGCCGCTGCTAACCAGCAAATTGCCGGGTGCGTCACCAAGTTTACGAATTGCTGCACCGTTTCTGATCGCAATGGACGACCGACCGCTTGTGAGAATCGCGGTAACAGGTGATGCGCGAGTGGCTTGTGAGACAAGCCAAACAAGATCAACGGAGGCGCAAGCGTCATGAGAAGAAGATGTTGAACCATGTGCGCCGTCAGCATCTCGTGATCGAGTGCAGCCAGAGGTGAAGCCGTTGCAATCCAGGCGAACAAGAGACCCAAGAGAAAACTGCCGGCGCGCCAACCCTCAACGCTGCCGTAGTCCTGGCGGCGAACAGGGAGCCAGCGACGCAAGTAGGTAACAGCGCCGACAATCAAGGCTGTCGAGACCCAGAATGACTCGGACGCGCCGTGATGAATGTGTGAGGTCATCGGCGGCCTATGGTTGAGTCCCGGACGTTTGCAGTTGGCCGTTGCTAAATACCAGCTCCCGTGCCGCATCGCGAGCCGGACGCTGTGTTGTTGGGTGCAAGGTCCCGAGGAAAGCTACGAGTGCCGTAGTCTCGGCCGGACTCAAGTTGTTCCCATAAGCCGGCATGTTACCGCCCCCTTGGATGACCTGCCTGATGAGTTGGTCCTGTGTGAGGCGTACGGCAACGCTGTCCAGGGCTGGCCCCCTTTGTCCCCCGGTGTCTCCTAACGAATGGCAGTTGCGGCATTGCTTCACCTGAAACACGAGCGCGCCTTGGCGCTCAAGCGCAGTCGTGCCATGAATGTACCGCTCGGGTACTGGATCACCGCTCCAGGCGTTCATGTGCGGACTCCAGGGAGTGAACTGGGCCATGCGAGTAAACGTGCCCAGGGTGATCGCGATCATTAGAACAGTGACCACTGCAATCGGCCGGCGCTTCCAGCTTTTCTCTCCTTCTCCCGAAACAAAGGGCAGAAGAATCAGGCCACCAATTACTAAAGGCGGGACGATGAGAAGGAATGGCGTCTCAAGCGATGGAGGAAGAAGTGAAAGTAGCGCATAGAGCCACAAAAAAAAGTAATCGGGCTTGGGCGCAGTCTGGATGATTGTGGGATCAGGCTGCCCCGTCGGCCCGAAAGGACCAAAATAGAACGCGCATGCCGCGACTGCAAGAATGATGAACGCGGCAAAGAACATGTCTTTCCACATCGCATAGGGAACGAACGGCGCGCCGTCGTTTTTAGTCAGCGTGTGATACTCGGCCTCATAGGTCGCTCGCTTTACGATGCGTCCCGGCATCGGCCATTCGTTAATACCCAGCTTCAACACCATCAAGACATGGAGGGCGACGAACCCGATCAGCAGTCCGGGAATCACGAATACGTGCAGCGCGAAGAATCGGGAGAGAGTTGCGCCGGCGATGATCGGGCCACCCAGCATTAACTTCACGAGAAAAGGACCGACGATGGGAACGCGGCTGGCTATCGACGCTCCGATTCCGAGCCCCCAGTAAGCGTCCTGATCGAAGCGCATGACTTGACCGGTAAATGCCATGCCAAGAGTCATCAATAAAAGAAATACGCCGATGATCCAGGTCAGCTCGCGAGGGAATTTGTGAGCTCCAAAGAGAAACACCTGAACCATGTGAATCAGGACAATGGCGACCATGAAGTTGGAGCCCCACCCGTGCATGGCGCGGATGAACCAGCCGAGCGTAACCGCGTGATTCAGGGCCTGCAGGCTGCTCCATGCTTCGCCGGCCGAGGGCACATAAATGATCGCCAACAGAATTCCGGTGACCAGTTGCAGAATAAATACGGTGAGAGCGGCACTGCCAAAGACATAGAACCAGCTCGCCGTATTGCGTGGCACGGGATGCCCCGCCGCTTCGCGAACCGGCGCAGCGAGCTGTAGGCGGTGGTCGAACCATTCGCCGATTCGCTTGATCACGCGCATGGAGGTTTCTCCGAAGTTAGACTCGCCACTGGATCGCCGGGGGTTGGCAACTGCCCGGCCTCAATCGTCAATAGACCGTTTTCGATTTTGTACGTATATTCGAAAAGCCCACGCTCTGGAGGCCCGGACGCCCGCGATCCGTCACGGTAGTACGCGCCACCGTGACACGGACACATAAAGAGACCAGATTGCGCGAACCAGCGTACAGGGCAGCCGAGATGGGCACAGTTGATGGCAAACACCTGAAATTGATCGCCCGCGATGCGGCGCACCCAGCACGCGGTGTCTACCGTCTTTCCATCGGTGGGCATGACCAAGGGATTGCGAAAAATAGCCATCCGCGTTTCTCCCTCCGGAAAGTTGTTGATGTCTCCCAGGCTCACCCAAGAAAGATAGGCATTCCCGCTACCACGAGTGATCGAAGAAAGAAGAAAACGCGCAACCGGCAGCGCCAATACGATCGCGGCAAATCCGTTGAACAGGATTCCCAGCTTCATGAAGAATCCGCGTCGCGAAAGAGAAGCTTCGGGGGGCGGGGTCGTCGCAGCGTTTGTTGACATATTATTTCTCCGAGTGTTGCGCGTAGTTCAAAGCGGAATAAGGCTGCCCCGGAATCTGCGCTCGCCGAGCTGCCAGCCAGGCAACTACATCTGTAATTTCCTGATCGGTCATTGGATGTCCGGGAACATTGCCGCGCCAGTCGGGCGCGCCCAATTCCGGTCTGCCGGTTATCACGGTCGTGCGCAGTCCCTGATCACTGACCAGCGCCAAGAATGAATCATTCGTTATGGCACTTCCCTTGCGCGTTCCCCCGCCTTCAGAACCATGGCAGGATGCGCAATATGTTCCAAACACGAGTTTGCCGTGATCGATATTCCCGTCGGCTTTTGCCGCGTATGAGGGTGGATTGGCTCCTTCGAGAACTTGCTTGTGCCCCCATCGAGAAAAGACTCCACTCGTAATCACCTCGATCTGCTGCTCGGTCAACATTCCGCCTGCACGTCGCGCGAACGCGGGCATCGATGTTCCCCGGACGCCGTTGGCAACAACGTTGTACATCGCCTTTTCATCGACGATGGCGAGATACACGGGATTGCCCAGAGCGGTCGAGGCTCCTCCACGCCCTTCGGTGCCGTGGCAGGCCGCGCAGTTCTGCGCGTAGAGAGTGTCGAATTCCAAAACCTGGCTCGGAGCAACTGGTTCCGGATCGATTCGCGGTTCACGATTTAGAGTGCTGCACGCAGCGAACAACACTAGGCTCAGGAGGACTGCGAGCGCAGGGAGAGTTCTGATCCACTTCATCTTCATCAGTGGTTCTCCCCGCTCTCTCGCGGTGGCATGGTTCCGGGAGCCTCAATTCCTACCCGCAGAGCGAACGAAACATTCTCGCGGGTCGGAAAGCTCGGCTGGCGAACGACAACAAGTCCGGCGACGACTCCGAAAGCCACTTGCGAAGCCATGAACCAAAACCAATCAATGTGACTCGCGAGCAATGGATTCAGCAGCCCGAGGATCGTATAGAGAAGTCCCGACCACAACGCCGGGGCGATGAATCCTCCCAGCACAATCGGACGGCGTGGAAACATAGGCAGCATCGCGCCGTAGAGCACTCCAACAAAGATGGACACAATGCCGTGCAGAACAAACGCAATCGCGAAAGCATCCGCATGAAACGAATTCAGCTGTGCAGGCCCGAGCCTTAAGGATTCTCGATAAGCTACTGCGGCAAGAAGGTTGATGGGATACCAGATGCTGCCGACTTTCAGTACTCCGTAGGCACACGCCAACACTGCCATCGCGATGCTGCCCGCCAACCCGCCTTTCACGCCCGCTGATATCGGATAGGTATGAACCGGAAGCCAAGCTCGCAATTGATCTGGAAGGACCGGAAGGCGCTCCACGACCCGGCGAGCCGTAGTCAGACGAATGTCTTCGGCAGCGATCGGTACAACTTCTTCATGCTCGCGAGGAAAGACTTCACCGAACCAGCCGACACAGCCTGCCACCGACAGCAGGGCGCCAAGACAGCTTACTGACATGCTCGTCACAAGGCCCGCGAACAGCAACGCTGCCCCGAGCGCCAAAATGAACGGCCACGCTGTCGGCGCGGGGACTTCAATCTCGCGCGGAGCAGGCGGACTCTCCCTCAATTGCTCTGTCGCGGATGGTGTTGCCATATAGACTCTCAGCGTCCGAGAACGTAAACCACGGTGAAAACCACAACCCATACGGCATCGACGAAATGCCAGTACATCGAGAGAACCGCCACGCGACCTGACTGGCTCACTCCCATACGGCCTGTAAATCCGAATCTCGCGACCACCAAGAGCATGATCAGCCCTGCCGTGACGTGAAAGGCATGCAAGCCGACGAGTGAGTAGTAGGTTGTCCCAAACAGGTTGGTCGAGATTGTCAGCCCGTGTTCGAAAATCAGTCTGTGCCATTCCTGGGCTGTGCCGTAGAGGAATGCGCCGCCGAGCGCAATGGTCAGCAGCCACAAGCCGAGGAATAATCTTGTATAGTCCCGCTCCAACGATTTCGCCGCAAAGTGAATGGTCAGGCTGCTGGACAACAAACAAATCGTGTAGAAGATCGGCGTTTCAAGGACCTCGCGCGGCGTCGGCCCTGTGAGACTTTTCCCCAAGTAAAAGAGATAGGCGACGACGAAGATCGTGAAGATCGCGGATTCGGCCATGATGAGGCCGGCCATCGCCACCTTCCCGCGAGATGGCAGATCCCACGCGGGGGATGTGTTCGGAAATGAAGTTGTTGCCGCGCTCATATAATTCGCTCACTCATAGCGGCTATCTGGGTCTTCAGGATGCTTCAGGTCCCACAAGGGGCGTCTGCTCGCGACTGTCGGAACGGTCACAAAGTTATAAACAGGCGGCGGCGAACCGATGGACCATTCCAGCGTCCACGCGTCCCATGGGTCGTTACCGGCTTGGGCTCCCTTTAAATACGAAATTACGAGGTTTGCTACAAAGACGAGAATCGCCAGTGCCTGAATGAACGCGCCGATAGTAATGATGAAGTTCAAGGTGTCCCAGCCGCGGCCAGGCTCATAGGTGTAGATCCGCCGCGGCATCCCGAGTACTCCCGGAATGTGCATCACATCGAACGTCAGGTGAAAGCCAATCAAGAACAGCCAGAAATGCCATTTGCCGAGCAGCTCACTCAGCATTCGGCCCGTCATTTTCGGATACCAGTAGTAGAACGCCGCGAAGAGTGCGAACAAAATTCCGCCCACGATCACGTAGTGAAAATGCGCCACGACAAAATAGGACAAGCTAAGCTGCCAATCGAAGGGCGAGGCGGCCATCATGATGCCGGTCAGGCCTGCAATGAGGAATTGGAATAGAAAGCCGATGCTGAACAGCATCGGTGTTTTGAACTGAATCCTGCCGCCCCACATCGTGCCGATCCAGTTGAAAATCTTGATTCCGGTGGGAACGCCGACTGCCATCGTGGTCAGGGTGAAAAAGCTGTTGGCGTAGGAGTTCATTCCGATCGTGAACATGTGATGTGCCCAAACGCTCATGCTCACGAAGCCGATGCACACGGTTGCGGCAACCATCACCGGATATCCGAAAATCGGTTTGCGTGAAAATACCGGAATGATTTCTGACATGAAGGCAAAGCAAGGAATGATCAGAACGTAAACTTCCGGATGTCCGAATATCCAAAAAAAATGCATCCAGAGGACTGCCGATCCGCCAGCCTGTGTATCGAAGAAATGGCCGCCCAGGTATCGATCGATGAGCAGCATGATTTGAGCGGCCGATAAAGGTGTAATCGCAAGCAAAACCATTCCTGCCATCACCAGGTTCATCCACACCAGCAGCGGCATACGATTGATCTTCATCCCAGGGCATCGCAGACAGAGAATCGTCGCGATAATATTGATCGCCGTTCCGATGCTGCCAAACCCGGAGACCAGAAGCGCGAGAGTCCAATAATCTGAGCTATGGCCTGGAGAAAACGCGCGTGCACCTAACGGTGCGTAGGACCACCAGCCGACGTCGGGCGCGCTTCCTGCGCCGTACAGGCCGCTTCCTCCGAGAAAACTGAAATACAGAAGCAGCCCGCCCAAGAACGAAAGCCAGAAACTGAAAGCATTCAGGCGCGGGAATGCCATGTCGCGCGCACCGATCATCAAGGGGACCAGGTAATTGGCGAATCCGAACAGGACGGGCATGGCCACAAAGAAAATCATGGTCGTCCCGTGCATGGTGAACATTCGGTTGAAAACTTCCGGCGAAACGAAATTGTTGTGCGAATGCATCAGCTGGATGCGAATGACGAGGGCCTCAACTCCGCCGATCACGAGAAACAACAGAGCTGAGAGGATGTAGAGAATTCCCAGCCGTTTGTGATCGACCGTGGTCAGCCACAGATGAAGCTCGTCGACACAAGGTCTGGCTTCGATCTGGGCGCCGGGAATCGTGATGGCGTTCGAGGACATAGTTATTTTCCAGCGCGTTTTAGCGCAGCGTCTCCATGTAACTCACGACCGCATCCAGGTCCGCATCGCTCAGCTTCATGGCGGGCATCAGCGAGCCGGGTTTGATCACACTAGGATCCTGGATCCAAAGACGGAGATTCTTGTGAGTGTTTTCAGCAGCACCCGCCGCAATCGTGGCACGGCTCATCAGGTGCGTCAGGTCAGGGCCAAAGCGTCCGTCCGTTGGCGTTCCCGCGACTACATGGCAGTTCATGCAGGCATTGCGTTCAAACACTCGCCTGCCGGCGATTGCAGCAGCGTCTTCGACTGCGAGTTTCTGTTGGGCGTGAACCCAGCTGGCAAAATCCTCCGGTCCATCGACAGAAACTCGAAGCAGCATCTTGGCGTGCTGCGTTCCACAGTACTGTGCACACTGGCCAAGAAAGACGCCCGTGCGCTGCGGGTCCATCCACATTCTGTTGGGATGGTTTGGAATGAGGTCCGTTTTGCCTGCAAGCTGCGGCACCCAAAAGCTATGGTCGGTATCGACCGAAAGCAATTGCAAAAACGTTGGCCTCGGATGCCCGGGATCGCTGACCGGAATATGCAGTTCGTTCGCCGTGACAATACCGAGCTTCGGGTAGCGAAACTCCCACCAGTATTGATGCCCGATCGCGATCACATCCAAAGCGCCGGCTGGCTTTGGAGCATCCTGTATCGCGTGGATCACTCGTGCGGTAGCCAGAAACAGAACGACCACGATCAGAGTGGGAATGATGGTCCATGCCAACTCAATTTGCATGCTTCCATACACCTGAGCCGGTTCACGGCCACTGTCCATTGCTCGCCCACGGAACCGAACGACGGAGTAAAGCAGCAATGCGAAGACCGCGAGAAAGATGATTCCAGTAACGACAAGTACAAAGACAGACAAGTCAGCGATTGACTTGGCGGGCGTTGAGGCAGGAGAAAAAATGCTCGTGTTCTGGGCGGTCGAACCGCCTGGCTCGACTGCCCAAAGTAACCTCGCGGACCAAAATATAAGAAGTGCAATCCGCCATGAGCAGCACAAGCTCGATTTCATTCTCCGCGTCAATATTTACCTTCTTCCGTTGAAGACAGAACTGCTTCCGCAAAGGCGGGCCATTCGGTCATCAGTAGTTGCTCAAAATACTGCGACGCATGCTAGACACATGAGACTCATGGCGTTTAGCTCAGCGCTCTTTGCGATTGCGTCCGGAAGCGCTCGGGTTTTTTCATAAGTCTGCGAGATCGTTTCCCATACTTGAATACGGCTTTCTCTACCTAAAATGAAAATGACTTACTCGGGCGCACGGCCCATGGCATCCAGGAGTTCGTCATGGGCCTGCAAGTACTCCATTTGTGACTGCAGCAGGAGCGCCTTGGCGTCGTATTCCTGGGCGGTTGCGGTATCCGCCTGCGAATTCAGCGCCGCTCCCCGTAGGAGCTCCTGCTGACGCACACGGTTCGACTCAGTGCGCAGGGCCAGCACTTCTTCCGACACCTTCAACATCTGCCGTGTCCTTTCCAGCTTGTTGTATGCCGTCTCGACTAATAGCTCGATCTCGTCCGTCAGCTTCGCCAGATTCTCCTTTGCTTGAGACAGCTGCGCCTGACGTTCACGCAGTACGCCGTGCTTACGCCCACTGTCGAACAGGTCGTAGCCGAAGTGAACACCAAACGTTCCGAAGTTGCGCGCCAGGAAGGGGACATTCTCCTGGTAGCTGTAACGGGCGAAAGCCTCAACATCGGGGACCCAGATATCAGTTTTGGCCAAACCGATCGCGGCCTCAGCTTTTTGTACCTCGGCACGAGCGGCAAGGACTTCCGGGTGTGACTGAATGGCAGCAGTAACACAATCTTTGGGTTGACAAGTCTCCAGAAATTCGGGAACACCCGGATCAAGATCAAGAGCGGTGGCCAGTGGCAGGCCAATCAGGTCGTTGAGTTTCAGCTTCAGATCTGTCAGCTGGAAATCGGTCGTCAGCAGCTGCTGCTTGGATTGCAACTGCTGGGCACGGCTGTCGATCAGGTTCTCTTCCAGTGAACTGCCGAACTTTACTTGCTCGAGGCGCTCGCTTTTAAGGGCCTCGGAAGCCTTTATCCGCGCTATGGCGGCGCTACGGTGCGCCTGAGCAATCAGGACCTGATAGTAGACCTCATGGACTGCGAGCGCTACGTCGTTTCGAGTAAGCTCGGTCGTCTCACGCGATGCCTTTAACTCCGCCTGGGCCAGATCGTTTTCCCGTCTGATCTTGAGCAAAGTCGTTAGGGGCTGCGTGATCTGGGTTCCGCTGGTTATAAAGTTTTTGCCGCCCTGGCTGATGATCGCTTCTACAGGCGGAATCTGGGTTCCCCCGGCTACGCCGAGACTGCCGGCCTTGATCTGAATCAACTGAGTATCCGTCGCGTGATAAAGCTGCTTTCATTCCGGATCGATGGAAAATAGGAGCTCTTTGCCACCTCCTTCGCGTGCTGCTTCTCCTCGACCGTATAGCCGGCGATACGAATATCGTGGTTGTGCTTGAGCGCCAACTGAACGACTTCTTGCAGAGTTACGTGCCGTGGAGGAGACGTTGTATTGGTTGTCTCCTGGGCCGCCGCGACGCAGACGGAAAAGGCCGTAGCTGCCAACACAAATAGTGCAGCATTTCTTTTCATTGATTCGACCCCTTCTCGGCTCCGGGAATCTGCTGCATGGTGCTGAGATCGCCGTAGTTCAAAGGTGATTTGCGCAGCAAAGCGACAAGGATCAAGGCGCAAAAGCAACTCCAGGCGATCAGGAGAAAGCCATCGTTAAGGCTCAAGCTGTACGCTTGCAGACGCAGCCGGGTCGCAATGAGATCAACGGCGCGCGCGCCTGCGGCCGCCATGCCGGAGGATTTGGCGTATAGGCCGGCCGTCATGGCACGAACGTTCTGATCGGTGATCCAGTTGCCACCGCTGACATGGAGTCCCAGGAGGTTCGAGTGAAGCTTCTCCCTCTGAGCGATGAAGTGGCCCATGTAAATGGCGCCCGCGGTGCCGCCGAATAAGCGAACGACGTGAAAGAAGGCGGAAAAGGTCAGAACCCACTCAGGTTTGGCCAAAGCCCCCGCGAAAATTGCCTGCAGCACAATGCAGCCGACCAGGCCGATGAAAGCAAAAGCTTGTCCCACACCGACGAGCAATTCCGTGCGGTAGAAGTTCTCCGCCGCCCACGCCGAGGTGTACTGCGAGCACAGCCAGGCAGCAAATGCCGTACAAGCAAGCCCCGCCGCGAACAGCAAGCGTGGATCGAGTTTTCGCAAAAGCAAAAGCGCGGCAGTGAAGGCAATCGGGATGAGCGGAACCGCACTCCAGATAATCGCGAGACCAATCTGGTCGGCTTCGAAACCGCGAATGGCCAGCGACTGCGGGACGAGGATGATGGTTGTGCAGAGCGTGAAGCGGAACCAGAAGAGCAGGCAGCCAAGCAATATAGTGTCCCACTTCAACAGATAAGGTAACGCCACGAGAGGATTGGGACCGCGTAGTCTCCGAACCAGCGCACACAGGAGAAAAACAGATCCAGACCAGAAACAGCTGTTGAACACGCCGGAGCGCCACCAATCCAGCCGCTGGCCTTGCTGAAGAGCAGTGAAAATCAGAGCTAGTCCGGCGCTAAGGTAAAGGAACCCGGAGAAGCTGGGTGCCGGGCCGCTCTTCTTGCGCGGCGACGCCGGCGGTATTCCGAAGTAAATGCATATCATCATCGCCGGAGCGATCACCGCGGAGTTCCAGAACATCCAGTGCCACGATAGGTGGTCCCTATACCAACCGTAGAGAGAAGGCGCGATATTTACCGCACCGTCGACAAAGGCCGCATAGAGGGCAATAGTGAACGGAAGATATCGCAACGGAATGTTACGCAGGGCGAACGTCAGTGTGAGGGGATAGAAAGTGCCTGAGGTCAGCCCGGCAACGATTAGCCCAGCAACGAGAAGACTGTAGCTATGGATGAGCGGAAGAAAGAGAGAGGTAACGGTGAAAAGTCCCGCCGCCAATAGCAGGATCCGCCGCGGCCCTAGCAGACCGCCGACGTAGACGGTGAACGGGCCGATAAACATGAGCGATGCATTGAAGACACTGTCGAGCCAGGCACCGTCGTCGAGGCTTATGCCGACGTGGCCCTTCAGATCGGCAAGGCCAAGGCTGAGCATGCGACCGGCAAGGGTGACGAGTCCGGCGCCAGTGACGACTCCCAGGATACCGAGAAGAGGGCGCGTCGAAACTTCAGACGGGATAACCGCGGCGGCCGCATGCGCGATCTCTACCGCAGACGGCCTAATTGAGATGGTCGAAGCTGCCATAGGTTTCCGGTTATCGTCTGGTGCGTACAGTTGCTACCACTGAAAGTCCGGGACGCAGCGTCGCCGCGACGGCCGGATCGTCCAGCGCGATCTTGACGGAAATGCGCTGCACTACTTTTGTGAAATTGCCAGTGGCGTTATCGGGGGGCAACAGAGCGAATTGCGATCCGCTGGCTGGCGCGATCTCGACCACTTTGCCGCGAATGAGTTGTCCGGGATATTCGTCAATACGTATTTCGGCAGGGTCCCCAATTTTCAGATTGGTCAACTGGGTTTCGCGATAGTTCGCTTGCACCCACTTGGTGAGAGCGACAAAAGAAATCACCTGCGTACCGGGCGAGACGAGTTGCCCGGGCCGAACTTGCCGTTCTCCCACCGTGCCGTTGTCGGGAGCGTAGATTTTGGTGTAGCCAAGGTTCACCTGGACTGCAGCAAGGCTCGCCTGCTTGGCGTGCAGGTCGGCCTGAAGTTGCGTATGCTGCGATTCGAGCACGGCTTTGCTGCGTCGCTCGGCCTCAGCCGAGAGTTCATTACTACGCAGCATGGTTTGCGCCTGATTGAGGTCGGCATCGCGGCTGGAAAGCTGAGCGGAAAGGTTTCCTTCGGCGGCGACAGCGGCCTCGAGGTTCTGCTCAGTCGTCGCGTGAGCCTGATAAAGCGCTTCCTGGCGCTTACGTTCCGAGCGTGCTCGAATCAACTGAGCCTGTACGGCTTCATTGCCAGCCTCGGCGGCTGCAATCTGCGCCTTTGCCTGATCAATACCCGCCAGCGCTTTCGCGATGCGCGAATCCTGCAACTGGCGTTGCCGGAGATTCTCCTCGATGCCGGCGCGTGCAGCCTCAACTGCCGCTTTGGCTTGATCAACCTGCGCCCGGTAGTCATCGTCCTG
>Ga0210399_10001999_pt1 | contig 15833 bp, 12 predicted proteins | sample IncBWC14MmetaG_FD_150865 | JGI IMG/M metagenome (GOLD analysis project Ga0210399, IMG submission 150865) | Forest soil microbial communities from Barre Woods Harvard Forest LTER site, Petersham, Massachusetts, United States - Inc-BW-C-14-M | ecosystem: Environmental > Terrestrial > Soil >...
GCGCAACAACCCGCTGGTGATTCCGGTGCAAAGCCGGCCGGATGTAATCCTGCGCTTCTCCGACGGCAAGAATCTTTTACTCGACGGACTACTCGACAAGGGATCGTCGATTGCCGAGCATGCCGTTGTGGTGAACGCGCACCTGGGCCAGGGAAACGTGCTGCTGTTCGGCAACAACCCCGTTTATCGCGGCGAAACCGTCGGCACGTACGCGCTGGTCTTCAACGCAATCCTGAACTATCAGCACCTCAACGATCAGCATCTTACGCACGAACCTGCGCCCGCCGACAAGCAGCCATAGGCTGGCGTGACGGCACCGAATAGGGACCGCTGGCACAAAACCGGGGGTGAGTGCACGGGTTTGTTACACCAGCGGCAGGAGGGGCGGTCACAGCCGGACTGGCGCCCGGAGTGCGCTTTTTCCGTGCTCGGGAAAGCGATGCGGAACATTGAAAATTCAATTGAAAATTCGACTTGAACTTTCGCATCCGGTAGTTGCACAATAGCGGCCCATCAGGTCCCCCAGGGTCTCAATGGTCGTTCATTCCTGGGAAACACAATCCAAAATGTAACGCCCATGGTGAGGGTGAAGGAGGCTTTATGCGTTCTGGCTCCCGTGTATTGCTTTTACTGGCCGTTTTTTTTCTCGCCCTCAGTACTCTAGTTTGGACACAAACTGCTACAACCTCGTTGCGCGGATCCGTGTCTGACGCCAAAGGTGCGGTCCTGCCAGGCGCGACGGTAACGCTGACTAATCCCGACACGGGTTTCTCTCGAACGACTAAAACCACCGGCGATGGTGAGTACCAATTCCTTCAGATGCCGCCCGCCTCCTACGTTCTTACTGCGTCCGCGACGGGGTTTGCCACCGTCAAACAGAACATCGTACTGGAAGTTAGTTTGCCGGCGACGCTCAAGGTGACCATGGCGGTGCAGGGCCAGGCGGTTACGGTTGAAGTAAGTAGCGAGGCCGTTCCCGTAAACACCACGGACGCTAGTCTGGGAAACACGTTCGACAGCCATCAGGTGCTCAGCCTACCCTTTGAAGGGCGGGATCCGGCGGCGATTCTCAGCCTGCAACCGGGCGTGGCCTACACCGGGAATAATCCGGCCCAAACGGCGAACGATACCTTTGATACGCGGAACGGTGCTGTCAATGGCGGCCGCAGCGACCAAGCCAATATCACACTCGACGGGGTGGACAATAACGACCAATTGGGACGCCATGCTTTCCAGGGAGCGGTGCGTTCGACCTTGGAGTCGATCGAAGAATTCCGTGTAACCACCGCTGGGGAAAACGCCGACACGGGCAGGTCCTCCGGCGGACAGGTTTCTCTGGTCACCAAGAGCGGCACCAACGCTTTCCACGGTTCTTTGTATGAATACAACCGTAGCAGCTTGGGCCAAGCCAACGATTGGTTCAACAAGCAGACCGAGCTGAATAGCAATTTGCCGAACAAGCCGGGGCAACTGATCCGCAACACGTTTGGCGCCTCTGTGGGCGGGCCGATTGTGAAGAACCGGCTATTCTTTTTCGGTACCTACGAAGGTCAAAGAACGAGCGAGAATCAACAGGTCACGCGGAACGTGCCCGGGCCGTCGCTTCGTGCCGGAACCATCAACTACCCTTGCGACCCAAACGATCCGAACTGCGCGACGCCCCCCGCGGGTGTCACAGTTGTAAATGGCGTGGCTACGCTCACCACAAGTCAGATCCAAAGCATGGACCCGAATTGCACGGGTTTGGGAACGTGTCCGCTGGGGCCGGGCCCCAATCCCGCTGTTCTGGCTGTTTTCAATAAGTATCCCACCCCGAACTCGACCGGATGCGCAGATTATGACGGGTTCAACATTACTTGCTTTAGCTTCTCCGCTGCGAACCCGCAACGCCTGAACACAACGATCGCCAAACTGGACTATGTCGTGGACCCGGGCGGCAAGCACCGCATATTCGTACGCGGCAACTACCAGCAGGACTCGATAGCGGATCCGCCCCAATTTCCGGGCCAGCCGCCGGCGCGAGACAACAAGAACAACAGTCGGGCTCTCTCGGTTGGCTACACCGCTGCTTTGTCGAACACCCTGATCAATAACTTCAGGTATGGGTTTACCCGCCAGAGCACCGCAGAGGCGGGGCTGCAGTCTACCCCTTCGGTTAGGTTCCGTTTCATGGACGATCTCACACCCTTCACTTCCACCTTGGCAAATCATCTCCCGGTGAACAACTGGATCGATGACGTTACTTGGACCAAGGGTAAGCATACGCTCCAGTTTGGCGGCAATATCCGGCTTATTAGTAACGTGCGCAGCTCGAATGCAACATCGTTCAACGATGCGCTGGCCAATCCGCTGTACCTGGCGCAAGCTCCGGCAGGAAGTGGCGGCAGCCTCGATCCGGTGGCGTTCGGGTTCCCAAATGTTGATCCGAACCAGACCCAGCCCTACGACTTCGGCATCGTCGATATGGTCGGAATCCTCTCGCAAGTGACGGCGAACTACAATTTTACGAAGGCGGGCAGCGCTCTTGCCGAGGGGACCCCAGTGCCGAGGCACTTCCGTTCGTGGGAATCCGAGGAGTATATCCAGGATTCGTGGCGAGCTACACCAAGTCTCACGCTCACTGCAGGACTCCGTTATACGTTCCTGGAACCGCCTTATGAGACGACCGGTACGCAGGCGGCTCCAAACATCAGCATGAATGGTTTTGTGACTCAGCGCGGCCAGCAGATGCTGCTCGGGAACGCCGTCGAGCCGCTCATTTCGTTCGATTTGTCTGGCCAGGCAAATGGGAAAAAACCCTACTGGCCCTACGACCACAAAGACTGGGGACCGAGAGTCGCATTCGCATACTCACCGCATGCGGATGGCGGTTTTTTACACAAGCTTTTTGGCAGCGCAGGAAAATCGTCGATTCGCGGGGGCTTCGGCCTTGTCTTTGACCACTTCGGCGAAGCGCTGGTCAGCACTTTCGATCAGAACGGTACCTTTGGACTTACTACCGGCATTACCAATGCCGCATCCATTCAAACCGTCGATGGCGGCGCCAGATTCACTGCTCCCGGCCAGGTACCGGCCTCCAGTCTTGACGGCCAATTGCTGGCGCCCGCGCCGGTGGGCGCATTCCCAAAAACGCCACCCGTCAGTACTCCTTCGAATCCGGTGCAGCAGATTGCATTCGGGCTGGACGATAAACTCAGGACCCCATATTCGGAAGTCATTGATTTTTCCATCAGCCGGGAGCTGCCGCACGGACTCGTTCTCGAAGCGAACTATGTGGGCCGCCTCGGACGCCGGCTCCTGCAGCAGCGGGACATGGCCATGCCACTGGACATTGTGGACCAGAAATCTCACATGGACTACTTCGCCGCCGCGACGCAGTTTTCCAAGGCCGTTTACGCGAACACGCCGACGGCAAGCATCAACCCCATCCCGTATTGGGAAAATCTGTTCCCGGCAGCCGCGGGCGTGGATATGACCCAAATTACAGGGGATTGCGTTTCCAGTGACCAGACGACGCCTGCGCCTACAAACCCAACGGCGACGCAATCCATGTACGAGCTCTATGGCTGCAACACTGGACCGTTCGGGACCGCTTTCGGGGAATCGAATGCTCTCAACATTCTGGATACATTCTGCTTGCCCGCTTGTCTTAATCAGCAGGTTGGACAACAGGGGGTGCCATTTCAATTCTACAGCCCGCAATACACCGCTCTCTATGCGTGGTCGAGCATCGGAAGCAGCAGCTATCACGCCTTGCAGGTAGTGCTGCGCAGCCGCCAGATGCGAGGTCTGCAATTTGACATCAACTATAGTTTCGCTCATTCCATCGATATAGGCTCAGACGCTGAGCGGGTGGGGACGTTCGGTGGCCTGAGCGCAATTATCAATACCTGGGCACCCCAGCAGCTGAAAGGCAGTTCCGATTTCGATACCCGCCACAACGTAAATTCCAATTGGGTCTTCGAACTGCCCGTTGGGAAGGGCAAGCGGTACGGTAGCAGCTGGGGCAGGTTGACCGATGCGTTCCTCGGTGGATGGCAACTGGCGGGAGTCTGGCGCTGGTCCAGCGGCTTCCCGTTCAGCATCGGCAACGGAGGTACGTTCCCGACCAACTTCCAGCTGTCCGGTACCGTGTTTACGAATGGAGTGATTCCACCAACCGGCAAAACATACGTTAATGGGGTACCGAATGTCTTTAAGTCGTCAGATCCGGGCGCGCTGACCCAGGACTTCCGTTATGCCTATCCGGGCGAGTCCGGACAGCGTAACAACTTCCGCGGAGATGGCTTCTTCGGTATTGATATGGGCCTCAGCAAGATATTTGCGATTACCGAGCGGCAGAACGTCAAACTCAGCTGGGAAACATTCAACATCACGAACTCGAACCGCTTCGACGTGCAATCCATTAGCGTCGACATTCAGAACCCGGCGAGCTTTGGCCAATACAATGCCCCGACGCTCACCCAGCCGCGCGTGATGCAGTTCGCGTTGCGGTATTCGTTCTGAGGATTTTCGAGTCGGCTGTGAGGGGGCGGCATTCGTCGCCCCCTGCTTTTTTCTGGTAATTTCTTTTCATCCAAAATTCTGCCCTGGGGAAGCGAAGAATGGGGAAGCAAACGATTATGAGAATGCGCTCACTTGCTCTGCCGATGTGTGCACTGGCATGTGCTGTTTCTTTCTTGGCGCCGTTTGTGGCCGCTCAGCCAGCTCCATCCACACTAGCCGCGCCGCGGGCGATCACGGTGGACGATGTGTTTGAAATCCGCGATGTGCGCGATCCCCAGATCGCGGAGGATGGCAAGTGGGTGGCCTACACGGTCGCGACGTCCATGTTGAAGGAGGACAAGTCGGAGACGCGCATCTGGATGGCGCCGGCGGGAGGGGGCGATGCTGTCGTGATGACCGCGGAAGACGTTTCTTCGTCGCATCCGCGCTGGAGCCCAGACGGAAAGTATCTCGCATTCCTCTCCAAGCGCAACGAAGGCAAGACGCAGGTGTGGCTGCTCAACCGTATCGGCGGCGAGGCGCAGCGGCTGACAGAGGCGATTCAGGATGTGAATGATTTTGCCTGGTCCCCCGACAGCAAGCGGTTGGTGCTCGTGCTGCGAGATCCCACTCCCGAAGAATTGGCTGAAGCGAAAACAAAAGACAAGGACAAACCGGAAGGCGCCGACAAAGACTCCAAGGATGCGAAGCCGAAAAAACCGAAAACTCCGCCCCCCTTCGTCGTGGACCGCTATCGCTTCAAGACCGACATGGTGGGATATCTCGACCGGCGCCGCACACATTTATATGTGTTCGATGTCGCCACCAAGACGGTCGTGCAGATTACGTCCGGCGACTTTGACGACAGCGAGCCGGCGTGGTCGCCGAACGGCAAGTTGCTGGCGTTCCGCAGCAACCGCTCGACTCCGGATCCCGACCGCACCTACGACACGAATATCTGGGTGGTGGGCGCCGACAACACGGACAAAGGCGCGCACCTGACGCAAGTCACAACCAACCCAGGCGCGGACGCGGCTCCCGCGTGGTCGCCCGACGGTAAGTGGATCACCTACATCACGCAGCTCGAGCCTAAGCTGCTGGTGTATGCCACCCATCACGTTGCGGTTTCTCCGGCGGAGGGAGGCGAAGCGAAAGTCCTCACTCGGGCCTTCGACCGCATGTCGCGGTCGCCGCGTTTCTCGCCTGACGGCAAATTTGTGTACTTCATCGCCGATGATGATGGAACGCAGAACTTGTTCCGGGTTCCGGCCACCGGCGGCGAGATCACGCGAGCCATCTCGGGACATGTTGTGGTCTCGGGCTACACGATCGCCGCGACGGGCGACCTGGCGGCGTTGATCGCGAGCATGGACCGGCCTAGTGAAATCTCCACCACCACGACTTCCGGCGGCCCGCTGACGCGCATCACACACGTGAATGATGCGTTCATGGCGAAGATCAGGATCGTCACTCCGGAGTACGTTAAATTCCGAAGCAAGGACGGCACCACGGTTGCCGGGTATCTGTTTAAGCCGCTGGATTACGCGGCGGGAAAAAAATATCCCACGCTGCTGCACCCGCACGGCGGGCCGGTGGGAGCGTATTACGGCGACTTCAACCACTTCTCGCAGCTCTTCGCGGCCAACGGATATGTGGTGCTGGAACCGAATCCGCGCGGCTCGTCCGGCTACGGGCAGGATTTCTGCAAGGCCATTTTCGCCGATTGGGGCAACAAGGATTATCAGGACGACATGGCCATGGTCGACTACGCCATCGCGCAGGGCGTGGCCGATCCGGACAAGCTGGGTGTGGGCGGCTGGTCGTATGGCGGAATTTCAACGGACTTCATTATTACGCAGACCACGCGCTTCAAGGCCGCGATCTCCGGCGCGGGCTCGGCGTTCCTGGCCGCCCTGTACGGGCATGACCAGTACATTCTCGACTACGATGTGGAACTCGGGCATCCGTGGGAGAACCGCGCGGTGTGGGAAAAAGTCTCGCCCTACTTCAGAGTCGCCAACATCACCACGCCGACGCTGTTCATGGGGGGAGACATCGACTGGAATGTGCCCATCCTCGGCGGTGAACAGATGTACCAGGCCTTGAAGAGTCTGGGCCGCGAAACGGAACTGGTGGTGTATCCCGGCGAGTTCCACGGGCTCAGAGCACCATCGCACATCAAAGATCGGCTCGAACGCCACGTCAGTTGGTTCGCGCACTACGTCAAAGCGGACGGCAGCCCGGCGCGGCCAGCGCCGAAAGCGAACTAGCGAAAGCGGCGGACAAAAGCGTGTGGCGCTCCGAGCGATCGAAACCGACGGCGTTCGCCTCAGCCGCCGACACGCGTGATTCTTGATTTCGACGGGGGAGTCTGCTACATCTTTCGCTGCGTGGCACACCGCATCCAGCTTGTCCTCGTCTTTACCTTCCTGGCAACCCTGATCGCCAGCGCTCAGGACACCCGCTTCGCACCAACCGATCAGCAGATTCCAGTGCCCGACTGCGTGGGCGTGGCCGTCAAAGACCTCTGGTTTCCCGGTTCGAAGCTCTGTGGTCCGGACGAGCATGAAGCGTGGCTGGCCGAGATCAGTCACTGGCGGGATGAGCGCCGCATCCGCATCGGCTACGACGGTTCCCGTTACGAGCGCCCGGAGTTCAAGTGGACGCAATCCAGTTTCATCCAGCCTCACATGATGGTGCATGATCGCTACTTCTACGATCCGGTCGCGGGGAAGTACACGGTCGATCGCTACCTCGACGACCTGGACAAACGCTTCGGCGGAATTGACTCGGTCCTCATCTGGCCGACTTATCCGAACATGGGAATCGACAACCGGAATCAGCACGATCTAATTCGCAGCATGCCGGGCGGCCTCGCGGGAGTTCGGCAGATGGTGGCGGACTTCCATCGCCGCGGCGTGCGCGTTCTATTCCCGATGATGATGTGGGATCAAGGCACGCGCGCGCCCGAGCGCTCGTGGCCCGAGGAGATCGCCACGCTGATGGCCGAAATTGGCGCCGATGGCATCAACGGGGACACGCAGGATGGCGTGCCTCTGGCTTTCTCACTCGCGGCCGACAAGGCCGGTCATCCGCTAGTGTTCGAACCGGAAGGTGGGCCATCCGACGAAGCGCTCGCCTGGAACCTGATGACCTGGGGGCAATATCAGTTTCCCTTCACTCCGCTGGTCGACAAATACAAATGGCTGGAGCCCCGGCACATGGTAAACATTTCCGACCGCTGGAACAGGGACAAGACGAACGATCTGCAGTTCGCCTTCTTCAACGGTGTGGGCTGGGAGAGCTGGGAGAATATCTGGGGAATCTGGAACGGAATCACGCCACGCGACGCCGAAGCCACTCGCCGGGTCGCTACCATCGAGCGCTCTTTCGCTCCTTTTTTAGTCAGCAGAAACTGGGAGCCGATGGCGCCAATGCTGCGCTATGGAGTCTTAGCCAGCCGCTGGCCGCTCGAAGGTCAGATTCTCTGGACCATCGTAAATCGCAACGAATATGACGTGGACGGCGACCAGATGGAAATCACCGCGAGCCAGGGGATGCGTTACTACGATCTGTATCACGGGGTCGAGCTCAAACCGCAGCCCCGAGGCGCAGGACGCTGGGTTCTCACCTTCCCCGTCGAAGCCAAAGGATATGGAGCCGTCTTCGCGACCGGCACGGAGCCGGACGTTCATCTTCAAGACTTGTTGTCGAAGATGAAGCAGATGACGAGCGTTCCGCTGGCGAGCTATTCGCATGAGTGGAAATTCCTGCCACAGCAGATCGTTGAAATCCCGCCTGCCGGGCCTGAAAAAATGACAGCCGCGCCCGAAGGCATGCTGAAGATCCCGGCCGCGGACTTCGTGTTCGAAGTCGCCGGCATCGAGATAGAAGGCCTCAATGATATGGATCTCGATGTGCAATATCCCTGGGAAGATTCGCCTCGACGATTCCACTCGCATCCCATGCACATCGAGTCGTTTTATATCGACAAGTTTCCGGTCACGAACGCGCAGTTTAAGAAGTTCATGGACGCCACGCGCTATCATCCGAAAGACGACATGAATTTTCTGCGTGACTGGAAGAACGGAACCTATCCCGCGGGATGGGAGAACCGGCCCGTGACGTGGGTTTCTCTCGAAGATGCGCGTGCCTATGCCAGTTGGGCAGGGAAGCGCCTGCCGCACGAATGGGAATGGCAGTATGCCGCTCAAGGTACGGACCGGGGCCTGTATCCCTGGGGCAACGAATGGGACGCGAGTGCCGTCCCTGTGCCCGACAAGTCTCGCACCATACGCCCACCCGATCCCGTCAATGCGCATCCCAAGGGCGCGAGTCCGTTTGGTGTGATGGATCTCGTCGGGAACGTCTGGCAGTGGACTGAAGAGTTTGTCGACGAGCACACGCGGGCCGGCATTCTGCGCGGTGGAAATTACTATCACCCGCAGGGCTCGATCTGGTACTTCCCTCAGGCCTACAAATTAACCGAGCACGGCAAGCTGCTGCTGATGTCACCCAGCATGGATCGGTCTGGAACCGTCGGATTCCGGTGTGTGGTCGATGCGCGCTGAAGTTCGCCCGTCACCGGCTGACACCCGATGTATACTCTTTGCTTTCCGCGAGCCGGAGCTGAAACTCGCGCATCTCAGAAAATCAAATTGAACTGAGGAGATTTGACATGCAGAGCCGCATCACCGGAACCACCATGCCCGTCCTGGAGTTCGCCCTGGAGCCCAATGACGCCATCATCTCCGAAGCCGGGGAACTCTCATGGATGGGCAGCTCGATTCAGATGACGACGCACACGCAGTTCGGCGGTGGCGGGGGAATCTTCGGCGTGCTCAAGCGCGTGGCCGGCGGCGGCTCCCTTTTTATGACCGAGTACCGCGCTCTCGGCATGGCCGGCGAACTTGCCTTCGCAACCAAACTCCCCGGCCACATCGTCCCCATCGAAGTCTCGCCGGGGCACGAGTACATGATTCACCGCCACGGCTTTCTCTGCGCCACTTCGCAGATTCAAGTTAGCGTAGGCTTCCAGCAATCGCTGGGCGCGGGAATTTTCGGCGGTGACGGCTTCCTGCTGCAAAAGGTCAGCGGACAAGGCACCGCCTGGCTCGAACTGTCCGGAGAACTCGTGGTGCGTGATCTTCAGCCCGGAGAAACCTTGCGCGTTCATCCCGGCCACGTAGGCGCGTTTCAGTCCAGCGTCTCGTTCCAGATCACGACCGTGCCCGGCATTAAGAACATGATCTTCGGCGGTGACGGACTGTTTTTGGCTGCGCTCACCGGACCCGGCCGCATCTGGCTGCAGACCTTGCCCATCGCGAAATTAGCGCATGCCCTGGAACGATACATGCCTCACGAAGCTCGCCGGCAGACCGTGGAAGGCGGCGTCGTCGGCGGAATCGTCGGCTCCATCCTTGACAACATGAAGTGAGAAATCGGCGGACTCCCCGGCCCTATGCTTGTTTCGCCAGCTTTGTGTACAGAAGGTCCCGCACTGCGGCTCGCCGTTCCGCGGGAACGCAACCCTTTGGAAAAATGTTGTACTGGGATGAGTCGATGTACAAAAGATAGCACCGCCTTGCTTCTCGAACCTGGCGGAAGGTACTCCATGCACGGAAGACATCTACTTTCGAAGTCTTGATACGCACTCCGTTTGTGGTGAAGTCTACCTCCCAGTCGTCCCTCAACTCTTTATGAGAGGTCAGATATTTGATCAGGAAGTACCAAAACTGCGTCGTGATGGTCAGAAACAAGAATAGGCCCGCTATAATCCAACCCACATAGGTGCCCGGTCCGGTCGTGTGGTACATGTCGTTCGCAATCATCACAAAGAAGAAAAGCCCGCCAACGTGCGCTTCGACCATCAAGAAAGGGTGGCGGCGCCAAAGCGAGGGGACCTCGGTCAGAAGATAGTCAAGCAGGCTCATGCGGGAGCGCCACGCGTTCTCAGCAGGCCCGATCGCGATTCTGCGAAGAGCGTACAGCTCCTCGCTGCTCAATATCCTTTTCGGGATGGCGGTTGTCACCTGGCCTACTGCTGAGAACGTAAAGGTGCTGCTCCACTCCACCGCATTCGATAGGCCCGTCCACAATACTTCCTGTTTGCCGGATTGGGTTTGGAGGATCCACTTCTCCTGATCGAACGCGAAGTTTCGTTCACCCGAGTAGTACTGCTCATAAACCGTTCGGAGCTCCCGAACGCCCCGTGATCTCCTCCGGGCGGTGCGAACTCGGAGGTCCCAGAAGGCCAGCAGAAATAGCGCAAGGGCCATCCAGCAGAAGCTGGATGCCATCACTTTGCTTCCCGGATCCACAGCATAAGTCAGCACAACCCCGAACACCCCAACTGCAATTGCAATAAAAATGGTCGCGATGAACGATGCGATGCTCGGACTCGGTAACGAGCCCTGCTGGAACTCAAGAAACTCTTCCCATGTCAGGTTGTAGGTGCTCACGCCAACGATTCTAGCGAGTCTAGAGAGGGATGCCAGTTACCTCAGGTCATCTCGGCCACGTTGGTGCGTTTCAATCCAGCGTCTCGTTCCAGATCACGACCGTGCCCGGCATCGGGAGCATGATCGTGACTTGCTTTTTCTGGCAGCGCTCACCGGACCCTGCCGCATCTCGCTCCAACCCTCGCGCATCGCCAAATTAGCGCATGCTCTGGAGAAATACATGCCTCACGAAGCTGGCCGGCAGACCGTGGAAGGTGGCGTCGTCGGAGGAATCGTCGGCTCCATGCTTGACAACATGAAGTGAGAGGCCAGACCCGAGTTACTCGACCCGAACCGTCGAGGCAACCGGCATTTCCACCCACCCAATCAACGACTGTAACGATTCACTCGACACAAGTGTGCGAAAGTGAACTCTTTTGGCTCACCGGTGGCGAGCGATAAAGGGTGACTGCGCAATATATGCCTTGACAAGTATATGCTCGATGGAGTATATTAAAAGAATGGAATCTGTATTCGAGATCATTGCGGAGCCGAACCGACGGGCGATATTGAGCCTCTTGGGCTCGTCCCAACAGTCGGTAGGAGAGATCGAGCGTCAGCTTCGGATGACGCAGCCGACCGTGTCCAAGCACCTGCGCGTGCTGCGCGAGGCCGGTTTCGTGGAATCCACGGTGGATGCACAGCGCCGCCTCTACCAGCTGAAACCTGAGCCCTTCCAGCAGATGGATGCCTGGCTGGCTCAGTTCCGTCGGTTTTGGTCCGTGCACATAGATGCTCTCGAACGCCACCTTGACCGCATGGATCACCCCCACATGCATCAACCGCCGCGCGGAACATCAACACCAACGAAAAGCAAGACTAAGGAAAAGACGACGCGGTCTAAACCGCGAACGTGACAATAAGGAGAAACGAAATGAAAATCAAAGTGACCAGCGTATACGTTGACAACCAGGACAAGGCCCTGCGCTTCTATACGGAGGTGCTCGGATTTACAAAGAAGACTGACTTTTCGCAGGGGCCATATCGCTGGCTGACGGTGGCCTCACCCGAAGAGCCGGAGGGAACGGAACTGCAGCTGGCGTTGAACAACAACCCCGCCGCCAAAACATATCAGCAGGCGATCTTCCAACAGAGCCAGCCGGCGGCCAATTTTTTTACCGATGACGTCAAAAGCGACTACGAGCGGATCAAGGCCCGCGGAGCCGAGTTCGCCATGCCGCCCACCGACGTGACCGGATCGACCATTGCGATGCTGAACGACACCTGCGGTAACCTCATTCAGCTCACCCAGCTTAAGCGCTGGTAGGGCGGATGTTCAGTAGGAGGAGATAGATGACCGATCGCGAGCGCTATTCAATAGATCCGGCCAATGCCATGCAGTCCTGCCTGTTCTGGTCCGCTCACGTGGATGCTCTCGAACGCCACCTCTCGGCCAACACGTGGGCGCTGGCGGCCGCCACTCTGGTGCTGATCGCCTATCCGATCGTACGGATGGCGATTCCCGTCATACTCCATGGCATCGTGCCCGATGTGGTTCGGACCGTGCTCAACTTGATCTGAGTTCGACAACTAGGCACGGCGGCAAGACGCGCACGTCGCGGTCGCTCGCGAAGATCGTCGAGTTCAGCTCACCAACCGGCGCGAATTGAAACAAAGGAGAAGAAGATGACCGACCTCCAGCACTACACACCGGGACCTGCCCACGGGGCGGGCATACGAAAGGACCGAGGAGAAAACGGGGAAGAGAAGTGGACGCTGATTCTCGTCAGAGAACTGCGCCACTCGCCGGAAAAAGTCTGGCGGGCGATTACCGACCCGGCGCATCTGCGCGAGTGGGCTCCCTTTGACGTCGATGGGAGCCTGGGTACGGCTGGAGTCACAGTGAAGCTCACCACGGTGGGAGCGCCCGCGCAGCGCGTTACCGAAACGACGGTGACGCGAGCCGACGCACCCGAGGTGCTTGAGTACAAGTGGGGCGGCTTCGATATGCGGTGGGAACTCGAAGCCTTGGGTAGCGGCACCCGGCTGACGCTGTGGACCAACATCGGTCACCGCTTCATCGCGATGGGCGCTGCCGGTTGGCACATCTGTTTCGATGTTCTGGATCACCTTCTGAGCGGAACGCCTATTGGCCGCACCGTCGGCCCCGAGGCCATGAAGTTCGGCGGCTGGCAGCGGCTTCACGCCGAGTACGCCAAGCAGTTCGGTATGGAAGTGATCAATTGGCCGCCGAAGGCGGATCAAAAGTAGTGAATCGTGTGGATCACAATGCTTAGAAATGAAGAGACCGAAGACCAAATTTCAGGGAGTGACATCATGACCACATCAGCTTATTCGGCACAAACGGTGAACCGAGGCGTGACACGTTCGATTTTTCGCTGGATTCACATTGTCTTTAGCATTCCGATACTCGGTTATATCTACAGCCCGTTTGACAAAATCCACCAGTACGCCTTCCCCACTCGGTTTGTCTTCGTTCCTGTGATGATCCTTTCGGGATTGTGGATGTGGAAAGGCCATGTCGTTCGGCGACTTTTTTCGCAGAGATCAGCCCTACAGGTTACCCAATAGGCTACACGCATGAAAACGCAGAAGAATTCGAGGCATAGAGATCCAATGAATCCATCGGAACGCATTGACCAACTGATCGCAGGACTCACAGACTGGCGTGGCAAAACGTTGGCCAACATCCGGAAGACCATCCTCGCGGCCGACCGGGAGATCATCGAGGAATGGAAGTGGATGGGAAGCCCAGTGTGGTCGCGCGACGGAATCATCGCAGTCGGCAACGCCCACAAAGATAAGGTGAAGCTTACCTTTTCCCACGGGGCGAGGCTCCCAGATCCTGACAACCTCTTCAACGCCGGCCTCGGCGGCAATGCGTGGCGAGCCATCGATCTGTTCGAGGGCGATAAAATTAACGACCGTGCTTTAAAAAATCTCGTCCGCGCCGCCGTTGCTTATAATCAGTTCAAATTGAAGAAGAAAGCGCCTGCAGGGGCTCGATCGAAAGTAGGTAAGAGTAAGAGGTGAATCGATTGCTTCTTCTCACCAATTCTCCTTGCGGGACTGTCCGCCCGCGTTTGCCGGTGAGGCGGTGATTTTACGTAGCGCCGCCCAAGGGCCAAGCGGGTTTACCGTAAAGGACAGGCGCCGAGCATTATTACTATTACTGTATCCGGGAGCCTCACACCGTCATCCTACACAGCATCCGTTCAACTCACCGAGGAGGGAACATTATGAAGAATGCCCGCCGTTTAACCATGATGGGTCTCCTGCTTTGCGGAGTGCTGACCCTTGCTCCGAATTCCAGGGCGCAAGAGCGCTCGCCAATTCTCGATCAAGTCGCCAAGACCTACGGCATCGATTCCTGGGATAAAGTCGAGGCCATCCGCTACACCTGGAGCGTGGACATTACTGGGCTCTTCAAAGCGACTCACAAGTGGGAGTGGGAACCCAAGAGCAACAAGGTGACCTTTGAAGGCATGGACAAAGATGGCAAGCCGGTCAAGGTTTCCTACGTGCGCACTGACCTCAGCACTCAAACCGACGCCGTGAAAAATCAGGTCGACCCGAGTTTCATCAACGATAGCTATTGGACCCTCTTCCCCTTTCATGCTTATTGGGATAAGAGTGCCAGCGCGATCGATCAGGGCAAGTTCAATCTGCCAGTGGGCTCCGGCATGGCCGAACTGGTCCCGGTGAAGTATCCCGCGGATGGCGGCTACACGCCAGGCGATACCTGGGATCTTTACGTCGGTAAAGACAATCGCGTCGTGTACTTTGTCTATCACCGCGGCGGGGCCAAGCCGCCGAGCCGCGTCCTCGCAACGTGGGCAGGTTACAAAAAGGCAGGTCCAATTCTGTTCTCAACCGAGCATCGCGGCACAGCCGACGGCAAGCCCCTGCACATCTTTATTTCTGACATTGCAGTCAAGCTGACAGGCTCGGACAAGTGGGTCGACGCGCAATAAGTCGGGCAGTGCGAAACTGTCCCCGCTGCTCTCGGAACTGTAGAATGCAGGCATTCCGATGAGGGCTGACGTCGAGCTGGATATTGGGAGAAAGACTTTCAACTCTGGCCTGTTGCCGGAGTTGATCTCCGTTCTGCGCCACCGCCAGCCTGGCGAGTTGGTCGCGGTCATCGGTGACGAACAAGGCGTTGGCCCTGAACTGGAAACGTGGTGCCGGTTCACTGGGAATCCACTGCTGGAAACTACGGTCGAATATGGCCGTTCGCGCTGGGTTTTCCGGTGCGGAGCTCTTCCTGTGCCCGCCGACGGACCGGCAGAAGAGAATCGGCCGATCGGCTCGCGGCTGTGGCTCTACACGAATTTCGACTGCAACCTGCATTGCGACTACTGCTGCGTGCGTTCCTCGCCCACCGCACCGCGAAGGGAACTGGGGCTCGCACGCGTACAGCGCATCGCTCGTGAAGCGGCGGAGCTTGGCGTCAAAGAAATCTTCGTGACCGGGGGCGAGCCGTTTCTGCTGGAAGACATCGGCGACATTCTGCTTGCTTGTGCCGCAGTTGCCCCGACCACGGTGTTGACCAACGGAATGTTGTTTGCCGGCCGCCGCATAGAAAGCTTGCGAGCGTTGCCCCGCGCTCGAATTGTCCTGCAAATCAGTCTCGACAGCGCTACCCCAGAACTGCACGACCTGCATCGCGGGCCCGGCACATGGTGGCGCACACGCGAAGGTATTCAGCGCGCTCGTGCGCAGGGCTTTCGAGTACGACTGGCGGCCACGGTTTCCACCGATGCCGAGGCTGAGGCATTCCGTCAATTCCTCGACGAAGAAAAGATTGCGGCGGAAGACCGAGTCATCCGCCGGATTGCGTTGCGTGGCTCGGCCAGCGATGGTATCGCAGTGAGTCGTGCCGAT
>Ga0210399_10002000_pt1 | contig 15833 bp, 8 predicted proteins | sample IncBWC14MmetaG_FD_150865 | JGI IMG/M metagenome (GOLD analysis project Ga0210399, IMG submission 150865) | Forest soil microbial communities from Barre Woods Harvard Forest LTER site, Petersham, Massachusetts, United States - Inc-BW-C-14-M | ecosystem: Environmental > Terrestrial > Soil >...
GGCTCGGTGGGCGCAGCGACGCCCACGAACTCCCCGTCGCGGACGACGGTAGCACCGGGGATGGCTTCCGCTTCCCGGGCATCCAGGGACAGGAGCGCGGCCCCGAAACTGGGAGGCCGGAGCACCTTCCCGTGGAGCATGCCCGGGCGCGTGAGGTCCGATGTGTACTTGTGCTTCCCGGTCACGATTTGGCGGCCGTTCACCTTGGCAATCGACTGCCCGGCGATGGTCCAGCGCTCGGGCGGGCTGGTGGGCTCGCTCTCGCCGATCGTTCTCACGAGCTTCTGGCCCCGGGTGAGCTCGCCAAAGCTTAGCGAACGCCTCGTCGGAGGGTGGCCCACCCTGCCATCCCCCGCCTCCACCGACGCCCGATCGACCCCCCATTTCTCGGCCGCGAGGCCGATGAGCAGCTCGCGCGCCGCGGCGGCCGCCCTCCGCAACTGGGGGGCCATGTAGGGCGTGGTGCGACTTCCGAAGGTCCCCATGTCGAAGGGAGTCTGCGCGGTGTCCGCCATGATCATCGTGATGGCCGGGAGGGGCACGCGCAGCTCCTCGGCCACGACCTGGGCGAGCGAGGTGCGGATGTTTTGCCCCATCTCCGCCTTGCCCGTGTAGACGGTCACGGCCCCGTCTGCCGCGACGTGCAGCCAGGCGCCGAGCTCCCGGGGCATCGCGTCCCCGGAACTCCGGCGGGCACCTCCGGACTCCTGGAGCGCCAAGGCAGGGTCGAGGGCCACGGTCACGACGACGCCACCCCCCAGGATCTTGCAGAAGTCGCGCCGCCCGAGGTCGAAGCGGTAACCGGGTCGGGCGAAGAGCTCGTAGCGCTCCACCTCGGGCCGAGGGTTTGGCTCCCGTGTCTCAGTCATGGGACGACCTCGCTCGAGATCGAGCTGCCGCGCACACCGCGGTCACGATCCGGGGATACGTGCCGCAGCGGCAGAGGTTGCCTTCGAGCGCCCGCGCGACATCCCGCTCCCCGGGTTCCGGGTTTTTCCCGAGAAGGGCGACGCCTGCCATGATCATGCCCGCCGTACAGTAGCCGCACTGCATCGCGCCCGCCTCCAGGAACGCGGCCTGGAGGGGATGGAGCTGGCCGTTCTTCTCCAGCCCCTCGATGGTGGTGATCGCCTTCCCGACGGCACTGCCCACCTTGATCAAACAGGACCGCGCGGCCTGGCCGTCCACGAGAACCGTGCAGGCGCCGCACTGGCCCTCGCCGCACCCGTATTTGGTGCCCGTCAGCTCAAGCTCATCGCGCAGGACGCCCAGCAGGCTCCGCTCCGGGCCCACGTCGATGGAATGCCGGGTGCCGTTGACCAGAAGTTCCTTGATGGTGTCCATGCAACTCTCCGGAGCCTACGTCGAGAGAAAGATCGGGGTCAAGCCGTCGGTTTCGGCCGTGCCCCCAGGGAACGAAAAGGGGGTAGGCCACACTCGCGAGCGATCGGTGTTCTCCTAAGTCCCTGCCCATTAGTTATATACGGACCCCTCCCTGATACACGGTGGGGGCCGAGCGATGAGCCCAGCTCTGCCCTTCCCCGGGGCGAGCGCTGTCCCCGCTCCTCAAGACCGGCTATCCTGTTTCCCAGGTGACCCGAGGCTCGATCTGATGGGAAGGCTGCTCGACCCGGGGAGTTACGCCCCGAGCGCATACGCCGTTCCGCTCCTTGTTACCGCCGCCGCGACGTTCCTCCTGGGCGTATCCATCGTCATCCGCGAACGGGCCTCCCGGGTCGCGCTCCTCTTTTGCCTCATCCCTTTGACCATCGACGTTTGGCTCGTCTGCTTCTCGCTGATGTTTCTCTCCATCGACCCCCTGGTGGCCGTGGCTTGGGCCAAGATCGCGCACGCCGGGATCCCCTTCATCGCCGCCGCCATCTACCACTTCACCGTGGCCGTCACCTACGCCGACAAGCGGCGTCGGCTGCTCGTTTGGGGGGGTTGGCTCCTCTCCGGACTCTTCTCGGCCCTGTTCCTGGGAACCAACGTGTTGCTCCTCGGCCTCCACCGATACCCCTGGGGCTACTATCCCCGCTACCGCGCGGCCGCCCTCCCCTACTGCTTGACCTTCGTCGGCCTGCTACTCCTCAGCTTGCGCGAGCACTGGAACGACTCCCGCGGAGCCGAGACCCGCACGCATCGCCTCCGAAGTCGCGCGTACCTTCTGGCATTCGCGGCGGCGTCCCTGGGCTGCGTGGACTACGTGGCCGCCTACGGGATCCCCATCTATCCTTTCGGCTACCTCCCCGTCCTCGCCTTCGTCGCCCTCATCGCGCGTACCATCCGGCGCTACCACTTGGCGGACATCACCCCTGCCCTGGCCGCGCCCCAGATCATCGCCACCATGACCGACGCGCTCATCGTCTACGACGACGAAGGGAGGATCCGGCTTCTGAACCAGGCCGCGGCCTCCCTCCTCGGCCACCGGGAAGCGGACCTTCTGGGGGCGCCCGTCGCGTCCTTGGTGGACACCTCGAGCGACGGTTCGGGCCCGCTATCCAGCGCTCTCCAACGCCGTGAGGCGAGGGATCAAGAGGGTCGCCTCCGGGCACGAACGGGAGAGGGGGTGGACGTGAGGGTCTCGATCTCCCCCCTCCAAAGCATGGGAGGCCTGGGGGCGGGGGCGGTGCTGATCGCACGCGATTTCCGCGACAGAATGGCCGCGGAAATTGCGGTGCGAGCCTCCGAGGAACGCTACCGCTGCATGTTCGAGGCCAACCCGCAACCCATGTGGGTCTACGACCTCGAGACCCTAGGATTCCTGGCCGTGAACGACGCCGCGCTGCAGCACTATGGCTACTCGCGGGCGGAGTTCCTGGGCCTGTCGATCGACGACCTGGCCGCGGCCCCGGACCCTTCCCATCCCCCCGATCACGTCTCGCCCACCGTACGAGGCAACGAGGCCGTCGTCCGGCAGCACCGCCGGCGCGACGGCACCCCCATCTGGGTTCAGCTCATCACTCACGAGCTCAAGTTGGGAGAACGCCCTGCCGGCTTCGTCCTCGTCCACGACGTGAGCAACGAGTTGCGAGCGGAGCGAACCCTTCGGGCCAGCGAGGCCAAGTTCCGGGCCCTGGCGGAGACGGAGGCGGCGGCGATCTTCATCCTGGAGGGGGACAGCCTCCGCTATGTCAATCCGGCTCTCAAGTCCATGACCGGCCTCTCGGAGCCCGAGCTTCTGAAACGTAAGTTCTGGGAGTTGGCTCATGTGGATGCGCAGGAACGGTTCCGGGAGCGGGGCCGGGCGGGGCAGCGCCCGGGGGCCCGACCCGACCGATTCGAATTGAAGCTCGCCTGCCTTCGCGGCGAGCCGCGCTGGGCCGATGTCACGATGACGCCGGTCGAGCTCGAAGGTCTCCCGGCGGCGGTGGCGACCGCTTTCGACATCACGGAGCGAAAGCTCGCCGAAGAAGCACTCCGGGAGTCGGAGCGACGCCTCAGAGACATTCTCGATAACGTCCAGCTGATCTCCCTCTTCTTGGACGTCAACGGCGAAATCACCTACGGCAACGAGTACCTCCTGGACCTCGTGGGCTGCCGGGAAGAGGAGATCATCGGCCAGAACTGGTTCGACAGCTTCGTCCCCGAGGACCAACGGGAAGCGGCCCGGCGCAGCTTCATCGAGCGGATTCACAGCGGCGTGATATCCCCCCACGACGACACCGAGATCCTGACCCGTTCAGGGGAAAGGCGGCAGATCTCCTGGAGTAACACGGTCTTGCGCGACCCCGAGGGCAAGGTCATCGGCGGCGCCGCCCTCGGGGCCGACACCACGGAGCGCGCCAAGGCGGAGCGACAGCTGGCGCACGGCGCCCTGCACGACGCTCTCACGGGACTCCCCAACCGCACCTTGCTCATGGACCGCCTGGAAATCTGTATCGCCCGGGCTCGGCGTCGCCCCGGCTACATGTTTGCCGCCCTGCTTCTGGATGTGGACCGCTTCAAGGTGGTCAACGAAAGCCTCGGCCACCTCGCGGGGGACCAGCTCCTCATCCAGATCGCGCGTCGTCTCGAGACCTGTCTGCGACCCGCGGACTCGGTCGCGCGGCTCGGGGGCGACGAGTTCGCCGTCCTCATCGACGAAATCGAGGAGGCGGCGGTGCCCGCCCGCGTCGCCGAGCGCATACAGGGCTCCCTGAGCGTCCCTTTCGAGCTCGCCAGCCGGGAGGTGTTCGTCACCGCCAGCATCGGGATTGCCTTGCACAAGCCCCGGTATCAAAAGGCGGAGGACCTCGTCCGGGACGCCGACAATGCCATGCATCGGGCCAAAGAGGAGGGGCGAGCCCGCCACCGAGAGTTCGACACCGCCATGCACGCCCGGGCCGTGGGCCTCCTCCAGATCGTGAACGACTTGCATCGGGCGGTCGAGCGAGAGGAGCTGCAGGCCCACTACCAGCCCATCATGTGCCTCCGCTCGGGGCAGGTTGCGGGTTTCGAGGCCCTGGTCCGATGGCAGCGCCCGGGCCATGGCCTGGTCTTTCCGGGCGACTTCATCAGGGTCGCAGAGGAGACGGGGCTCATCGTCCCTATCGGGCTCTGGGTGCTCCGCGAGGCCTGCCGCCAGCTCCGGTCCTGGCAGGCTCGCTTTTCCTCCCGCCGGCCTCTGATGATGAGCGTTAACCTCTCCGGAAGGCAGTTCCAGCAGCCCGATCTCGTTTCCGAAGTGGCCCGGATCGTGCGCGAGACACAGCTGCCGCCGGGGAGCCTAAAGCTGGAAGTTACGGAGAGCATCCTCATGGAGAACCCGGATGCCGCCGCCGCCATGCTCACCGAGCTCAAAGCCCACGGGATCCACGTCTGTATCGACGACTTTGGGACCGGCTATTCATCGCTGGGTTACTTGCTCCGCTTCCCCGCCAACACCCTCAAGATCGACCGCTCATTCATCAGCGGAATGGGGGCGGGGAGCCCGCACTCGGACATGGTGGTGCGGACGATCGTGGGGCTTGCCCGCAACCTGGGCATGGATGTGATCGCCGAGGGAGTCGAGACCGAGGAACAGCTGGGCCGACTACAGGCCCTCGAGTGCGATTTCATCCAGGGCTATCACTTCTCCAAGCCGATGGCGGCGGAGGGAGTGGTCGAGCTCTTGAGCGGCGAGGTCCCGATCCTGTGGCCGCCGCGGGCCTGACCCCGGGGCCCTCAAAAACCAATGCGGAGCGTGAGCAGCCACTCGTCGGGATGCAGAGTGGGCGGCACGATCATGTCCAGGCGAGCGTACTCGGCCGTGAAGTCCAGGCCACGGATGATTCCCAGGCGGAAGCCGAAGTCCAACTTGTGCCAGTCGAAGCCCACGGAGGGGGCCGGGTTCAAGAAGGGAGTGGTGAACTTGTTGTGGATATTGGAGAAGCGCACGGTGGGCTGAATCCAGGTCAGCACGGGGTTGTCGCCCGAGATGAGCAGGCCGTTCAGGGGCACCCGATAGGCCACTTCGATTTCGACCCCCTGCCGAACCAGCTTGGCGATGTCCTGATGCACGAACTGGCTGAACAGGCGCAGTTCCCCCGCGCGTCCCTCTAGGTTGACTCCGTATTCCGACTTGTCGTTGCCCTCGAACGGGAGCGGGAAGAGCACGCCACGCAGGAGCGTGAGGTCGCCCAGGTAGAAGGTCCCGCGGATCGGCGCGCTGTCCGCCAGCTTCCGGTGGAAATACCACGCCAGGGCATCGATGGCCCGCGTATCCCCGGCGTTGCTGACGCGGTAACCGATGCCGCCTCCCAGCTGGAAGTTTCCGGTCACGTTCACGTCCGACGCCTTGGTGTCGTAGAGAAAAGGAAAGCCCGACTCGTAGATGGGGCGGGTTCCCGTGATGGGCCGTGGCCCGGGTTGCGGTGCGCGCTCCGGTGTCCCGTTGTCCCCCGCGAGGGCATTGGGGTCCCGGAAGAAGAGCGGGTTACCGTTGGCTATCTGGCCGCGCCAGTAGAAGTTCCGCCCCACCGACCCCCCCACCTCCACCTGGAGCTCCTCGAAACGCCCGACCGCGGTCGACCACAGCCCGTAACTCTCCAGGCGCCGAAGCCGAGGCTTGGTGAAACGGGGGAGCTTGCCCAGGACCGCATAGAACGACGTGGCGGGGGCTATCTCGAGCGCTTCGAACTTTCGACCGAACCGGACCCAGGCCTCGCGGAGCGCGATCCGGTCATCGGAAGAGGTGGGGTTGCGGTTGTACAGGTCCAGGAAGTGGACTTCGACCTTGGCCGAGATGTCGGGCGTGAAATCACCCTCCCCGATCAAAGCGGCGTTCGACACTTCGATGGAGCTGCCCTTCGCCGTCGTGCGCTCGAAGACCTGGGTCTGCCCGGGGGCAAGGAAGCTGGGCGGAAAAGGGAAATGAACGAGGACCTCCTCCGAGGCAGAGTGTCTGAAGTTCGCCTTGAGCTCCCCACCGATCCGGAACCGCTTGGGCGCGGGGGTCGGCTCCGGCGAGGGAGTGGCCGCCGGTTGCTCCTGGCCGCTCAGGACTCGAGCGGGAAGGAGAGCCGCCAGAAGGACGATGACGCCCATATACGGGCGACGCTGCATGACTCCTCCCCTGCCCATCATTCAATCCGGGGCCCCCAGAGCCTAGGGCTCTTCGCCGACAGCGTCAAGGAGCGAGTCCGGTCGGAGCGAGTCCGGTCAGCGTGAGCCGGGTCTGTCCTCGTCTGGACGGGCCGGGGGGCGATCGGAGAGCGGGCGCCCTCCTCCATGTCCGCCTCAGATCTTGACCCTCAGCAGTGCCCGCTCCAGGTCGGAGGCGGTGGCGGGACGCTGGACGCGAGACTTAGCCAGGCAGGCAAGGATGGCGTGGCAGAGAACGTCCGGCAGCTCGGGACGGAGCGTTCGCGGATCGCGAGGCGCCTCATGGAGATGCATCTTCAACAGCGTCTCCCGATCCTCCGATTCGAACGGGCGTTGCCCCGTGAACATCTCGTAAAGAGTCACGCCCGCAGAGTAGAGGTCGCTCCGCGCGTCAAGCACGGCCCCCCGGGCTTGCTCCGGGCTCATGTATTGAACGGATCCCGCGAGAATGCCCTCCTTGTTCTCCCCGACACGGGATCCGCGGGCCACCCCGAAGTCCATGAGCTTGACCACGCCGTTGGCCATCACCATCACGTTTCGCGGCTTGAGGTCTCCGTGAACGACGTTCGCGCTGTGGACCGCGGCCAGGCCGCGACAAATCTGCTTTGCGATCTGCAGCCCGGGGGCAAGGTCCAGTTTGCCCCGTCGGTCCAGGAGCTCACTGAGCGTCGTGCCCGGAACGTACTCCATGGTCAGGAAGCGGCTTCCTTCAGATTCGCCCAGGTCGTAAACGCGGACCACGTTGGGATGGGTGATCATGCGGGCCAACCGTGTTTCCTGCTTGAGAACTTCCTCCGCCTGCGTCCCCTCGCCGAAAGTGCTTCGGGTCAGGACCTTCAGCGCCACCTGCTCGTCTAGGTCCCGATCGTGGGCCCGATACACCCTCCCCATGCCGCCCTCCCCGAGCACGGAGAGCACGTAGTAGCGCTTGGCGAACAACTTCTCGACCCCCAAGCCGGGGAGCGCCTGGTCCGCCGCCAGGACCGCGCGCGATCCCAGCGTCACGTCGCCAGGTCGGCGGAGGACCTCCGCCACCCATTTCTCGAGGGCAGCCTTCTGCTTCAGCTCCGCGACCATGGCCGCGAAGGCACGGGCCAGGGTCCCCACTTCGTCGCCCCTCGCTCTCGGCAACGCGATATCGAGTTGGCCACCGCGAATCGCCTCCGCTCCCGCCGCCAGCTGTTCGATGGGATGGGAAATCCGCCGGGCCAGGGCCGAGGAGATCGGTAGGGATGCCATGAGGACAAACGCGCCTATCCAGGCGATGCCACGCCGGATCTGTCGGAAGGCCGCGAGTTCCAGGTCCTTCGAACGCGCCACCACTAGGGCGGCGATCACTTCCCCGCTCCCGGATTTGATGGGCAGCGCGGTTGCTATGTAGCCCTCGCCCTTCGACGAGAACTCCAACGGCCCAAAGGGCTCTCCCCTCCCGAAGATGGGCTCCAAGGCTCGGGTCGAAGCCAGGATGCCCTGGAACCCCACCCCTCGCAAAGGGGCGGTGGCGGCCACCACCGCGGTCTCCGGACTTGCCCCCCGCGGAGCTAGATTGGCGACGAAGGCAATCTCTCCCGACATCAGATGCCCCAGCTCCATCGCGCGCGCATCGTCAATGGGAAAGGCCGCCGCGAGGACACCGTTAAGCTTCAGTTCGCGCCCCTCACCCTGGGTCACGGGCGCGGCCGCGACAAGGAAGAGGGCTTTCTTCCTCTTCACGTCGAGAATGAAAGCAGAGGACTCGGTGAGGTCGGAGAGCGGCCGCTTGACCCAGGCGACGGCGGAGAAATCGCGACCCGACTCCTCACCGGCCGCCCGATCGCTGCGGGCCAGGAGGGCTCCCCGAGAATCGAAAAAGAACGCCATTTCCGCGCCAAGATCGCGCGCGAAGTCCTGAGCAGAGTCATGGAACGTCTCCGCGCCCGCCCTGACCTCCGCCAGGAGAGCCCTCGTGCCAGGCTGCTCGGCCGAGGACTTGACCTGCTGACGACGGGCGCTGGCCTCCGAGTCCGCGAAGCTGCTATAGAGGGCGGGGACGAGCTTTAGGTTCTCGTGGATCCGCTCCCCCGTGACCTCGTTGGCACGCCAGGTCGCGAACGCCAGAGCCAGGGATAGACAGCTGGCGAGAAGCACGGCAATGGTGAGAGACAGGCGGGTGGCGAGCCGGATCCCCCTTGGAGGATCTTCTTCCTTCTGCAGGCCATCCATCGGCAGAGTGGCCACTTGGGAGGCCGGGGGCGTCCCCTCGACCGGGGGGACAGGTGTTCCGACCTTGGTTGTGTCAGTACCGATCGTCATCTCGTCGAACAGGAGGGTACTCCTCCCCATACTTGTTCTTGTGGGGCACCTCCTTGTAGCTCGAGGCGTCGAGGGTCAGGTTCATGGTCGTCGGACCCCCACTCAGGACCTGGACCATGACGGTCGTCTCGCCGGCCCTTTCGTGCCAGATGCGCAACTCACGTCGACCTTCGGGAACGCCGTCAATCCGATACAACCCGTTCTCGTTCACCACGGCAAAATCAGCACCATCCAACACCATGACGTAGCCCGCCATCTGCGAGTGGATGTTGCAGTATATGCGCACGAGCCCAGGCGTAATGAATCGGACATCCTTGGACTTCCCCTGGTGGTAGAGGCCGAGGTCGAACTCTGCACCCGGAGTGCGACTGAAGACGTTGTGGAGGATCCTGTCGAGGTTGGGAAAGACGACGGTGGCTCCCCGCGCCACCGCGACGACGTGAGGCTCAAAGCGCTTGTCCTTGGAGGCAACGGTGGGAGGACCCTTTGCGACCGTGAGCGATGGGGGTACGCCGGGAAGCCACACCACAGCTCCCACGCCGGGCACAGTCTTGCTATCCCGGTCGACGATTTCGATCCGGCCTGCCAGCTCCGCCGCGACGAGGCACTCGGGAAAAGTGCCCGCACCCATTAACCAGAGCGCCCCGGTGACAATCAGTCGCCGGGTAAACATCGTCTGTCTCCTCTCGGACCCGGCGAAGGACCGTCCCCAATCGGAGTCGGGGTCCTGAACGTGCCCTTCACACTTCCCGCGGCGTCCGCCAAACGTCGGCGAGGGTCTCGACGCTCCACGTGCTTTACTTCCGGCCCTCCTGGCCGTAGCGCCCGTCATGTCGGCGAGTCAGGGCGCCACGGTAACACGAACCGACGCCGAGTCAGGTCCGATAGCCTTGGGCAGCCTCTGCTTGGTCGTACCGGCTGCCGAGGGTCGCGTTAGGTCAGGCGCTCCAATGAAACTACGGTACCACATGCGCGAACCGTGTCAGAGCGATGCCTGCCACCGTGAGCCAGTCTCCCCGGGTGTGCGCACGAGTGGTGTGATCGAAGCGGGGGTATCCATCACGAGGGTACCGAAGACCACCCCCAAGTCGCGCTTCCAGCTGGATGACGATCGAGGTCGTGGGAATCCAGGTGCCTTCACGAAACGCGTCAACCGGTACTGACCCTGGACCGTGACATCGCCCGGCCCGACGCCGGAGCTGCTCTGGCCGTTGCTCACTAGGTTGAAGCCGACCGACGGGGTGAACTCGACTGTTACTCTGTCGGCCAGCTCGAAGTACAGGTGGGCGAGTGACCCCAAGTCGTTTGACTGAGCGGTGGCGACAGCATACAGAAGGAGGGCGGTCGCGAAATGCCCGCGCGCCAGCGTCGACGCCGACGGTGCGCTTCCCCATGTGATGGGCTTCCTCCGCTGACCGTGGGCCGCCCCGCTTTGTACGTGCCTGCGGCGCCACCCGGTATGGCCCCCGCGGCGATGCAGGCGCCCCTTCGGGTCACCCGGGATGCACCCGCGGCCCCAGCACACAAGTGTAGGCACACTGGTCTAACGGTCTAGGTCCGTATTGCTGGTTTTCCCTAGACCAGCCAATGCTCGCCGCGGTACAATCCCCCGCCCAAAACAATGCCGCCCCCCTGGGAACTCGTAATCGCCGTCGACCGCGCCGCACCCCTGCCCCCGTTCCTGCAGATCGCACGCTCCCTGACCGCCGATATCCACCGTGGACGCCTGCGCCCGGGGGACCGGCTGCCGGGCAGCCGGCGGCTCGCGGCCAGCCTCCGGGTGCATCGCAATACCGTCCTTGCCGCGTTGGCCGAGCTCGTGGCGGAAGGATGGCTCGAGACGACACCGGGCCGCGGAACCTTCGTCGCGCGTAGCATCGTTCATCCCGCCGGCCGGCCATTCTCACGGCGGCGGGGAGCCCCTAAACACGTGTCGGCCCTGCCCTTCCCGCTCCCCCCGACCCCCGCTCCGTTTCGCCCGCCGAGCCTTCCGACCGGCACGCTGAACTTGAGCAATGGCGCGCCTGACGTCCGCCTTCTCCCCACGCGCGCTATCGGGCGCGCCTATCGGCGCGTTTTGGCCCTACGCGGTCCAGACCTGCTCGCGTACGGCGATCCCGAGGGACACCCCGCGCTCCGTACCGCCCTCGCATCGATGCTCGCGAACACGAGGGGCCTGTCCGTCGCCGCCGACGATGTGCTCGTCACGCGCGGCTCCCAGATGGCTTTGACCCTCGTTGCCCGGACGTTGCTCCGTCCCGGCGACGTCGTCGCGGTGGAACAGTTCGGCTATCGCCCGTCCTGGGAGGCGTTCCGAGCCGCGGGGGCGACGGTCATTCCCGTCCCCATCGACGGCGATGGCATCGATGTCGAGGCGCTCTCCCGACTGGCCAGCCGCACGACGCTCCGCGCCCTCTGCGTCACACCCCATCATCAGTATCCAACCACGGTGACCCTGAAGGCGTCGCGACGCCTGGCCCTCCTCGCCCTGGCGCGGGCCCGACACATTGCGATCATCGAAGACGACTACGACCACGAGTTCCACTACGACGGTCGTCCCGTACTTCCATTGGCCAGCACCGATGAACCGGGGCTCGTCGTGTACATCGGCACACTCTCAAAAGCTCTCGCCCCCGGCCTTCGCATCGGCTATGTCGTCGCCCCGCCGGCCGTCCTGCGGAGCGCGAGTGCGATCCGCTCTTTGCTCGATATACAGGGAGACCTGGCGACCGAGGCGGCGGTGGCCACGTTGATCGAGGATGGCGAGCTACAGCGCCACATCGCGCGTGTGCGACGCGTGTACGCGACCCGCCGCGAGATCCTGGCCCGCAGCCTGCGCCGGACCTTCGGGGACCGCGTCGACTTCACGCTTGCCCCCGGCGGAATGGCCCTATGGGTCCACCTCCGCATCTCTGTCGATGTCGAGTCCTGGGCACGCCGGAGCGTCCAGTTCGGCGTCTCCTGGTACACCGGTCGGCGCTACGCTTTCGATGGACATCCCCAGCCGTTTGCGAGATTTAGCTTTGCGTGGTTGAACGAACACGAGCTCCCGGAAGCAGTGAGGCGAATGGCCGCGGCTCTCCCCTAAGCCCGGCTGCGACAACGCAGCCGGGGCCGATGCCGGCTCTATTCAAACGGTACCGCAACCCAGAGTCCTGGCCGCTCCGGGAACGAGGGCCTCTCGCGACAGGGAGGCCACGGGCTACCAGCCTGACGTTGAGCCCCCGCCGGCCATCAGACGAAGGCCGCCGCAACCGAGAGCGCCAGCAGGCCGGCCATGCTCCAATTAAACGCGGCCAGCGCGCGGTCCGACGTCAGCAGGCGGCCGATCGCCACTCCGAACGCGCACCAGGTAGTGATGCCGGCCAGACAGGCGACGGCGAGCACGACAGTGATCACGGTGACCTCGCCGACCAGGTCGCCGCCCACAGTGGTGAAAGCCGACAGGGCGCCGGCCGCGAACACCCAGCCCTTAGGGTTGATCCACTGGAACGCCGTGGCCTCGACGAACGAAATTGGTCGGGCCCGGCCGCCCGCCGGGCCGGAGCGGCCAGCCCGCGCAATCCGCCAAGCGAGCCACAGCAGGTAGATTGATCCCGCGACCTTCAGGATCTCGTGCAGGACGGGAAGAGCCTGGAACAAGCGCGCGGCGCCGAGCCCAACCACCATCAGGGCAAAGCCGAGCACGACCCCGAGTAGCAACGGAAGCGAACGGCGGAACCCGAAGCTCGCACCCGAAGCCGTCACCAGGGTGTTGTTGGGGCCGGGCGTGAAGCTCATCGCCGCCGCAAAGGCGATCAGGGCGGGCAGCGTCTCCCTCATCGCGGTCGGCAGCCCGGCGAGCGCGGCCGACAACGTCGACAATCGATCCGCTGTTTGGCGCGCAACCGGCGGCACTGCTGGTCCATTCGGGGAGCGGTTGCAGAGCCCCACACCCGTGAAGTCAGCAGATCCCCCCACCGCTCCTCTCTCGACGCCTCCATCACTGATGGGTGGGCAGCCCGAGGCCTAGACTCATCGTTGGTCGTAGAGTCAAGATCTCAATCGTCGTCCTCGCGACCAAACGGTTGACATCGTCGGGCATCGTCTGTTCATTCCTTCCATCGAGAACCGACGATAGGCTCGGCCGCGGGCGCAGTCGGATATAGCGGGGAGCGACTCCCCCCGCCAGCATCTGATACCAGAGTATCTCACCATGAAGTACTGGTTGGTCCGCGCCGAGCGCTGCCTCGAAGGCCTTCCCCGCCCCCGCCACGAGGTCTACCGTCGTAAGCTCGAGCGTGGAGGTCGCTTGCGGCTCTCCCGTGCCACGCGAAAGCCCAGGCCGGGTGCCGTGCCCCTTGGTCGCTCATCCCTGACCAAGACGAGCGGCCGGCTCGTTGCCGGGGCCTCGGCGTCCGGGGAACGGGCGGGGGGGACGAGAGCCCCTCAGCGCCGGCGGGTCTTGCTGCGGGCGGAGGTGCTCCCCCGGGGCAACACGCGGGACCAGAGCTCAGAGGGAAGCTCGGCGACCGCCGCGTGGAGGCGCCCGATCAGCCCGTCGACGAGCCCGGTGACGTCGCCCGTCTCGTGGTCGTACCAGGCGTTGAACGCGGTGTCGTGCAGCGCCCGCGTGACGAAGGCCAGGAGCATCGGTGTGTTGTCGCGTGGCCCCGACCGGAGGCGCGCGGCCATGAGGGCGGCGATCCGCTCCTCCAGGCGACTGCGCCGCTCCATCATCGCTCGCCGGAGCGGGCTCTTCTCGCGCAGAGCGCGGATCACCCAGCGAGTGAACTCGGCGTCCTCGACCCCCGCGCGGACGGCTGGGATGAGTGCGTTGCGGATCGCGAGGAGAGGCGGCTCACCGGGAGGGCGCTCGGCGAGCTCGGCATAGAGCCGTTCGCCCCGCCTTTCGGAGCGCTCGACCAGGACGTCCTCCTTGGACTCGTAGTAGCGGAAGAAGGTCCGGCGGGACACACCCGCGGCGTGGGCGATCTGCTCGACGGTCGTGCGCTCGAAGCCGCGCGAAAGAAAGAGCCCCTCCGCGGCGGTGGCGAGGGCCACCCGGACAACCTCGCGCTTCCTCTGGCGGAGGGCGGTGGGCAGCGGCGGCAGGGCCCGGGCGAACGGCCTCGCCTTCCGCTCGTGGCGCCTTGGATCTGGCCTCGCCATGGCGCCCATCATATTCCATGATGTTGACAGTGGCACTGAGTGCCAATAGTATGCGGGCGATTGGGCCAGCCCCCTAGTAAACCCGGCTGTCGCGCCTCGTGGAGGGGCGGGTCTTGCGCGTGTCGCGGCGCCACGAGCTCGAGAGAGGCCGAAGGCCCTTCGGCACTGTCGCGGCGCCGACGGTCAGGGGGGGGAGGATGAACCATTTTCGTCTGCTGCTGGCCGTGGGCGCGTGCGTTGGCCTGGCGGTGCCAGTCTGGACCCAGAGCGCGGCCACGAAAGCGCGCGCGCGGCCCTCAGCCGATGCGCCCAGACCGCTGAAGTACCTCAATCCCGCGCTGAGCGTGGACGAGCGCGTCCTCGACCTTGTCTCGCGTATGACTCTGGAAGAAAAAGTCGGCCAGCTGTTGATGCTCGATGCTCGGGGCGAGGACCTGTCGTTCGTGAACACTCGTCAGCCCGGCGCGCTGCTCCACGTCCTCGGCGCCAAGATCGCCGTCGCGATGGACCTCGCGGCGAAGAACCGCCTCGCCATCCCGCTCCTCGTCGGGGAGGACGGGATCCACGGCCACTCCTTCTGGAAGGACGCGAACATCTTCCCCACCCAGCTCGCAATGGCGGCGAGCTGGAGCCCCGACCTGCTGGAGCGAATGGGCCGGGTCACCGCGGAGGAGATGGCTCCGACTGGCATCCACGAGACCTTCTCGCCGGTGCTCTGCCTGACCCGAGACCTGCGTTGGGGGCGGACCGGCGAGACCTTCGGCGAGGACCCGTACTTGATCGGGGAGCTCGGAGCCGCCCTGATCCGCGGCTACCAGGGCAAGGGGCTCGACGATCCGACCGCCGTGCTCGCGACCGCCAAGCACTACGCGGGCTACTCTGAGACGCAAGGCGGGCGGGACGCCTCGGAGGCGGACATCTCCAGGCGGAAGCTGAGAAGCTACTTCCTCCCGCCGTTCGAGCGCGCCGCCCGCGCGGGGGCCATGATGTTCATGACGGGCTACCAGTCGATGGACGGCGTGCCTTCGACGGCCAACAAGTGGCTCCTCCGGGACGTGCTGAAGGACCAGTGGGGCTTCAAGGGCGTCCTCGTCACCGACTGGGACAACGTCGGACGCCTCGTCCACGAGCAGAAGGTTGCTAAGACCTACGCCGACGCCGCGATCATGGCCGTGCGCGCCGGGAACGACCTCATCATGACGACGCCTCAGTTCTACGAGGGGGCGATCGAGGCCGTGAAGAGCGGCCGGATGAAAGAGTCGGAGATCGACGAGCCCTTGAAGCGCATTCTGGGTCTCAAGTTCCGGATGGGCTTGTTCGAGAACCCGCGGCGGCCCGACCTCCAAAAAGCTGCCATCGAGGTTGCTCGGAAGGACCACCGCGCGGCCGTCCTCGACGCCGCCCGAGAGAGCCTTGTGCTGCTCCAGAACGACGGCGTGCTACCCCTCGACGCCTCCCGGGTGAAGTCGATCGCGGTGATCGGGCCGAACGCGGACGACGACCTCCAGCAGCTCGGCGACTGGTCGCTCGGCTCCCCGCAGCACCCGCTGGAGGCCGGCAAGCATCCACGGGACAAGACGGTGACGGTGCTCGACGGCATCAAGGCGGTGGCCCCGGCAGGGACGAGCGTCCGCTACGAGAAGGGCTGCGCGATCAACAACGGGGACCTCTCCGGGCTACCCGGCGCGGTCGCCGCCGCCCTGGCCTCGGACGCGGTCGTCGCCGTGGTCGGCGACCACCTCGACTTCATCGGTGAGGGGAAGAGCACGGCGACGCTCGAGATGCAGGGCGGCCAGGTGGCTCTCCTCGACACCCTCCAAAAGACG
>Ga0210399_10002001_pt1 | contig 15833 bp, 10 predicted proteins | sample IncBWC14MmetaG_FD_150865 | JGI IMG/M metagenome (GOLD analysis project Ga0210399, IMG submission 150865) | Forest soil microbial communities from Barre Woods Harvard Forest LTER site, Petersham, Massachusetts, United States - Inc-BW-C-14-M | ecosystem: Environmental > Terrestrial > Soil >...
GATAGACGGCGGCGATATCTTCGATGCCCCAGAAGAAGTGGAAGACGTTCTTGAAACCCTTGCCAGGATCGCCCTTTAAGGGGAACAGCCAGGCCTGCCACGGCGTCATCGTCGTGATGCAGGGGATTCCGTTCAGCTCGCACTGCTGCGACACCGGCACCACGCCCAGCGCACCCTGCGCCAGCATGAGATCAATGCCCTGTTTGTTGATCAGTTCGACCGCGAGATTGGAGGCCCGGTCCGGGCTGCTCTGGTCGTCCCGCGCGATCAGCTCTACCTTGTAGGTCCTGCCCCCCACGGAGATTCCGTCAGCGGCCGCCTTGCGGATCTGCCCGATGATGAATTCGTCCGCCTCAGCGAACGGTGCGAACGGTCCCGTGCGCGGACTGATATATCCGATGCGGATCGTGTCCTTGTCGGCGGCGAATGCCCGCGTCCCCGAAAATGCCGCGCCAGCCGTGATGGCAGCCGCGGTCTTGAGAAAATGCCGCTTGCTGATCGGCACGAATTTTGCTGTCTGTGCTGTGGAGTCTTCCGTATTTCGAAACATCGATCCTCCCCCATGAAGCGGAAATGGCGGGAGGCAGCGTTGCACCGGCTTGACGTCGCCGCTTGGTTCAGCCGGAATAGACTCTTGGATGACACGGAACCACGCCCGATGCCGTTAGCCGGGGCGCCCGTGAATTGACCAAGCTACGCGGGAATTCGCGCTTGATTTCGGCTCTGCGATCCTGGAAATTGGCGGTGGCCATTCAGGCGGTTGCTTCCTTCCGGGTCAGCGAGTTGGACCAATGGCAATGAACAGCCGCATCCAACACAGTACAAAAGCCGAACTCCCTTGCATTGCCAGCACGGCCGGTGTCTCTGCACCGGAAAAATTCGACTTCTGGCACGACGTGGTATCCCGTAACCTGGTCGACCTCGACTACAGCCTGGTCGACGGGACACCATTCGACGCCATGTTCAGCGGCACCGCCTTGGACGCCATTAACGTCTCAAGGATCAAGGCGACCGCGCACCGGGTATCGCGCAGCCCGGCCAGCATCAGCCGGCTCAGCGCCGAGGCACTGGTGTTCAACTTCGTGCTGTCGGGGCGAATGATCGCCGGGCAGGACGGACGAACCGCGACGATAGGCGTCGGAGAGGGCGTGGTGTGTGACGCGCGCCGGGCCTATTCTCTGCATTTCGACCAGCCGTTCGAGATCGCCTGCGTGAGGCTGCCGCACCAGGCCCTGTCCCACGAGGTCGCCGGGCTGCAGCGCATCACCGCCACTAACCTCAATGCCACGACGCAGCTGTGTCCGCTGGTGTTCAGCTATCTTTCAGGACTGCTGCAGCGCGCGGGCGCGATCTCGGACACGAACTCGCGGCGGATTTCCAACAGCTTCATCGAGCTGACTGCGGCGATGCTGAGCGAGGCGACCCAGGTCTCGCCAGTGCCGATTTCCGACTATCGGAATCTGGCTCTGATTCGGATCAAGGATTTCGTGGAGAGAAACCTGAGCAATTTCGACCTCGACCCGACTACGGTGGCCGCCGCCCTGAAAATCTCGCCGCGCTACATCAATCAGTTGCTCAAGGCGGAGGGGACGTCGCTGTCGCGCTATATCTGGCGGCGCAGGCTCGAGATGGCGGCGTCGGACCTCCAGAACGGCGGGCTCGACAGCCTGAGCATTTCCACCATCGCACTGAACAACGGCTTCAATGACCTGAGCCATTTCAGCAAGGCGTTTCGCGAACGCTTCGCGCAGTCGCCGAGAGACTACCGCGGCTTGAAGAGAGAACGCTCAAGCTAGCACTTCCCGCGTCCACCACAGCGACGAGACCGCAAACATGCCGGGCGAGTACGATGCGGAGAAACACCTGCACCGAGCTCCCCTTTTGCTACCTGTATACAAAGATATGGGGAACGCTGCGTAAGCAGTGAAACTTTTATGCTTAAGCAGAAAACCCTCTTCGTCCTAGGCGCCGGCCCCAGCTACGAAGTCAAGCTCCCGGTCGGCCTGGAATTGGCGAAGACGATCGCGACAAAACTGGACGTTAGGTTCAGCGACTACAATAGGAATGTCGGCCCAGGGCCAGCAATGTTTGCCAGAAAGTGAGCTGGAACGGTGTCGAGACCCATCGGTGCGCCCGGACATACAGCTCTCGGCTAGCTGAAGCCGGGAGCCGCTGTGCCGACATCAAGCCTTTCAAAGCGCGGTACCCGATGCGAGACGGCTACGAGCACGAATAGTGTCGTTTTTGCATTCATCACGTCGGCGTAGATCTCGCCCATCCGCTTGGCGACCATAGGCGTCGAGAGGCGCGTTTGGCGCGCCGCCGGCACGACTCGCATAGTTTAGCCAAGAGACGCCGTGACCCGACCCACCCTGCCGCCGATCGCACGCGAGCCACCCGGCAACATAAGCGGCCGCGCGCCGACGCGGCTGGCACATATGCTGCCTTCCGAAGCCTTATCGTCGTAGGCTCTCTCGAAAAGCTCCCGCGTCCTGATGCAGCTTTGGCGGCGAAAGCCGCTCGGTGCTCCGCCGCCATAGAATCGAACCTGCAGCACCAATCAGCAATCGCTGGGGCGCTTCGTGGTTTACCGCTTCGTTTTCCGCTTCTTCCCGAGCGCGCGGTCTATAAGCTTTAGCTGCGATTCCAACTCTCGCTTCTGATCAGACAATATCTTTTTAATCGCCTTCTTTTGGGAATCGGTCAACGTATCGAGGTCGATCTGTTTTAGAATAAGCCTGTATGCCATTGCTTTCTCCTTGGCCTCCGTGGCCCTTTTACTCACAGGCACTTTCTTGATGATCTGCGCGGTTCGACTCCCGCCTTATTGCTCAACGCCCGATCAACTGGCCGACTGGCGTCTCGGGGTTTGCGGCCGCTTTGGTCAATATCATTCTGTAGTCCGCTATCCAATGCTTTTGGTTGTTGGCCTCGAACAAGTCCTTCTTGTAGCTCCATAATCCTATGATGCCCGACGGTGCCTCCTTGAGTGTCACCGTAAGCCAAGTGTGATCGATCGGGAGGCGCGGTTGCCCTTCCCGATGAATGTCTCCGAACGGCCCGACCGCCACATCGGGCAGTTTGAATGGCCGACGAAACGCGTTCCGAAGGTCGAAAAACGCTTGGGTGAGCGATGCTGCATCCAGAGCGTCTTCTTCTAGTCGGACGGCAAGGATATCGAACGGGAGTTCTTGCCTAGCGTAGGCATTCAAGACCGAGTCGCGCACGCAACGCAGCGCTTCTTCAAACGACATATCTGCATTGATTCGAGTGCGGATCAGCGTTGTATTCGCCAGAGGGCCGATCACGCGTTCCGTCCTTAATTGAGTGCGATTCGCCATTGGCGTGGCGACGCAAATGTCATTGCGGCCACTTCGAGCCATCAGTAGCGCCTTGAAGCCGGCCAATAGCGTCATAAACAGGGTCCCACCTTGCCTGCGGCTCAATGCGCTTAATCGCGCGACCAAGTCATTCGGCAGATCAACTGGTTCATGAGCAACGCGCCAGCTCAGCTGCGCGCCTCGACGGTCACCGTTGGGCGGAAATATTGCTGAGGCTTGTCGCAAGCACTCCTTCCAATAGGCGAGTTCCCGGGCCGCCCCATCAGTAGTGCACCACCAACGCTGCCATCGCGCGAAATCAGTAAATTGAAGGACTGGCTCTGACAACTGGGCTTGCGTACCGCCTACAAAAGCCGAATAGAGCTCCGAGACCTCGTCAAGGAAAATTCCGATCGACCAACCGTCGACGATGATATGGTGCAGGATCAGAAGCAAAATGTGGTCATCGGCACTGAGCCGCAGGAGGCGTGTCCGGAACAGCGGCGCACGCGTCAGGTCGAAAGGTGTCCAGGCTTCTTGCTCGGCTCGCAGCCTGGCCTTCTTCAGCAGTAGTGCCTTGGCGCGATTGTTTTTTGTACCAGCGGCAAGGTCTTCGACGACCAGGAATGGACCGATCTCGGCGGCCGGCGCTACGAGCGCGACGGGCGGCTCGTCCACCCAGGCAAATCGCGTGCGCAAGGAGTCGTGCCGGCGCACTATCTCGGTCAGGCTCCGCTCTAGTGCAGGGATGTCCAGCGCGCCCTGGAGTCGATAGGCAAATGGTAGGCTGAACTGGGGCAGTCCAGGGATCTCCCGCTCAATCCTCAGCATGTGCTCCTGCACGATCGATACCAAAGAGGGGCCGCCTCCCTCGACGGGGGCGATCTCCAGTGACGTGTCGTTCGGCTCTGTCTCGCGGGCCTTGTCCACTTGCCGGGCCAGCGCTTCCACCGTAGGCGCTTCGAAAAGCGCCTTTATCGGCAACGACACTCCAAGGGCATTTGTGACGCGCGCCAGCACCTGGCCCGCTAAGAGCGAATGACCGCCTAAGTCGAAGAAGTTGTCGAAGACGCTAACTTTATCGATCCCGAGCAAACGGGCCCAGATGTCGGCCAGGATTTGCTCGACGGTGTTGCGCGGCGCCACGAATTCAGAGGCCGCTACCCTAAGTACCTGGCTGGTCGCCACCAGCGCTCGACGATCGACCTTGCCGTGAGCCGTCACTGGTATGCGCTCCAGGAAGATGAAGCCTGCGGGGATCATGTAGCCCGGAAGCTTCGTCTTGAGGAAATCGCGGAGCTCATTGGCCTCCGGCTGCCGGCCGGCCGCAGCGACAATATGTGCAACCAGCCTCGCCTCGCCGGGGAGGTCTTCCCGCAAAAGCACGATGGCGGCTTGGATATCCGGGTGCCCCGAAAGAACATGCTCGATCTCCCCGAGCTCAATCCGGCATCCCCGGACTTTCACCTGGTGGTCCAAGCGGCCTAGGAACTCAAGTGTCCGATCACCGCGCCAACGGGCCACATCCCCGGTCCTGTACAAGCGCGCTGTCCGAGACTTTGAAAACGGGTCACGAATGAAGCGGCGCCGGGTCTGTTCCGGGTCGCCGAGGTACCCACGGGCGACGCCGATACCGCCGACATAGAGCTCCCCCGCGACCCCGATTGGCATCGGCTGCAAGTGGGCGTCCAGCACATACAAGCTTGTATTTGCTATAGGGCGGCCGATCGGTACGGTCGCGAGCGATTTCGTGGGGGCCCAAAGGCGATGCGTTGCCACGTCGTCGGAAACCTCAGTTGAACCATAGGCGTTAATCACGGGAACGTTTGGGAAGTGACGGAACCAATCTCGAAGGAGATCAGGTGGGAGGGGCTCTCCGCAGCACATCAGCCAGCGAAGTCGGCTCAGCATACGAAGGGCGTGCTCGTTGGGCGTCCGTTCGAGAATCGCGCGCAACAGCGCCGGCACAATTTGCAGTACCGTCACACCTTCGTGCCCTATCTGTTGCGCAAGCAGGGCCGGATCGCGCACGACTTTGTCGTCACAGATGTGGACGCGCGCGCCTACCATCAAAGGCGCGAGGAACTGCCAGACGGCGATCACAAAGCTCTGCGGCGCTGTCTGAGCGACCACGTCCGAGGCGGACAACTGGAGGTCGGAAATCTGGGAACAGAGGTGGTTGAAAAGGCCCCGCTGCTCGACCATGGCGCCTTTCGGAACGCCCGTGGAGCCCGACGTGTAGATAACGTAGGCCAAGCTCGAAGGTGCCGGCGGGGCAAGTCGGGCGGGTCGCTGCGGCATGGTCTGAGCTAGTTGTCCGGGGGTCAGGATGCGCGGGCGCCCTTGGGCCGGCATCCCGGATAGCGCCTCTTTGAGCGTCATGGCGATGTCTTCTCCGGCGAGAACAAGCGGCGCGCGGCTGTGCTGGACGATCTGTGCCAGCCGAGCCGCGGGAAACGCGGGATCCAAGGGAAGAAACGCCCCACCGGACTGGTGCACCGCGACCATCGCCGCCAGGAAGTCGACGTCCCGTTCGACGAGCAAAATGACGATGACGTCAGGCCCAACTCCTTCCAGCGCGAGCCGATCGGCGATCGCCGAGGCTCGTCGGGCAAGCTCCCGATAGCTGAGCCGAACCCGCGTGGTGGAGACTGCCGTGGCGCCCGGGGTGCGCTCGGCCTGCCTCGCGAACCGTTCGAAAAAAGTATGGAAGCGGCCGAACCCGGTCCGGGTCTGATTCCAATCGATGAGGATACGCGTGCGTTCTCCCTCCGACAGCAGGGGCAGCCGCGAGATCCGCTCCTCGGGATTCGCGACGATAGCCGCCAGCAGCGTCCGAAAATGCGCTGCCATTCGTGCGATGGTTGCGGCCTCAAAGAGATCAGAGCTGTATTCAAGCCAACCAGCCAGACGCTCATCGCTGTCGATCAACTCGAGCATCAAATCGAAACGGGCAGTGCCGGGGTCCACCTCTACAAAGTGCGCGGACAGTTCCGGGAGTTTTGGAACGCTAGGCGACGAGTTTTGCAGAATGAACATCACCTGAAACAAGGTGCTTCGATCCGTGTTCCGCGAAACCCGGAGGACTTTCAGGACCTCCTCGATCGGGAGATCCTGGTTTCGGTAGGCGTCTAGTGTCACTTGGCGGACGCGCCGCAGAACCTCGCTAAAACTAGGATTGCCCGTTAGGTCAGTCCGCAAAACGATCGTATTCGCGAACATCCCCATGAGCCGTTCGAGCTGGATCTGGTTGCGGTTGGCGATCAATGACCCGACCGCGATGTCCTCGTGCTGCGTATATCGGTACAGAAGGCACTGAAATGCCGCGAGCAGTGTCATGAACGGGGTGGCACCGTGGGCGCGACTGAGAGATTTGATCCGCCGCGACAATCTGATCGAGAGCTCCACTGGATGCCGGGCGCCGCGCCCAGTCCACATTCGTGGGCGCGACCGGTCTGTTCGCAAGGGTAGCTCGGTCAGCCCTTCGAGCTGCGTACGCCAATAGCCCAGCTGCTCCTCGGCAGCCCGCGTCCGCAGCCACGCTCGCTGCCACTCAGCGAAATGCCGGTACTGGATGGGAAGCTCAGGCAGCTTGGCGGAAGCCCCATTCAGGGCAGCCGCATAGAACGCCTCAAGCTCTTCCCAGAACAGCCGCTGCGACCATCCATCCGTGACAAGGTGATGAACCTTGATCACTAACGCATGTTCATCCTGGTCCAGTTGCAGTAGCTGGGCTCGCAGCGGCGGCTCCCTTTCGATTTCGAAACGGTGGCGCAGCAATTCCTGTGCCTGTCGTTGAATCGACACAGCTCTACCGCTCTTGGCGCACGGTCGAAGGTCGAGGCGTTCGAGGCGCGGCAGAGCTGCTCTCACCGCTTGCATAGGTTCGCCCAGCCGTTCGAAGAAAACAGATCTCAGCACTTCGTGGCGCTCGCAGATCATCCCGAAGCTCGCCTTCAAGGCGTCGAGATCGAGCGGCCCGGACAGACGGGCCACGTCAATGACGTGGTAGTTGTATCCTGTCGGATCGAGCCCGCTCAGAACGTAAATTCTTTGTTGCTGGAATGATAGGCAGCCGCAGCATCCATCCATCGGCGTATCGCCTAAGCCAAGTGATCCGGCAGCGGACTCCCTTTCAAATGATTGAAGCAGATCGGCCAACGCCGTAACGGTCGGCGCATCGAAGATATCCTTGAACGAAAGTTTGATGCCAAAGCTTGTCCGCAGACGCGACAGCATTTGCGTCACCGTGAGGGAATCCGCACCAAGCGCGAAGACGTCCTGGTCGACATCGATTGGATCAACCTCCAGGAGGTCCCCCCAGGTCTCGGCCAGCTGCCGCTCCAATTGCGAACGGGGCGGAGCCGCCTTCTCGGCGCGCTCCACTTGCGCTATTGGCAGTGTCAATGAAAGCGCATCGGCGATTCCGCTTCGCTTGATCTTTCCGCCGGGGCCTCGCGGAATCTCCGGCACAATCCGTATCATGCCAGGCACCTTGAATCCGGCCAGGCGTTCGCGGGTGAAGGCTCGGAGTTTGTGTTCGCTGACCTTGGCGTCCGGACGCAGCACAACGGCGGCGGCGACGTCCGCGCCAAGTCGCCTATGGGGGATCGAGAAAGCGACGGCATCAACGATGTCCGGATGCCTAAGCAACGTCTCTTCGATCTCGGCGGGCGCAACCTCCTGCCCTCCGCGATTAATGACGTCTTTGATCCGGCCGACAATGAAAAGATATCCCTCCCGATCCAGGTATCCGATGTCGCCTGTTCGGAACCAGCCGTCCCGAAACGCCGATGCGGTTGCCGCGGCATTATTGTCGTACCCCCGCGTGATCGTAGGCCCCCGCAGCACGATCTCTCCACGTTTGCCTGTTGGTACGCGTCGGCCGTTGCCGTCCATGATCGCTACGTCGGGGCCGGCGGGCTGGCCGACGGAACCTGGCTTTCGTCGCCCCAGGGGGTTTGCGGCAATCTGCGTGGCTGCTTCCGTCATGCCGTAGGTGTCGATAACCGGAACGCCAAATAGGTCCTCCAACCCGCTGTGGACGGCGAGTTGCAAAGACGAAGAGGCCGAGCGGATAAGACGTAGGGAAGACCTGACGTTGTGGCTACCTGCCGCCGACAGCACAGCTCGATGGATTGCCGGAACCGCCGTGTACCAGCTCGGTCGAAACTCCGTTAGCCAGCTAAAAAAGACCGCGGCATCGAAGCCGGGTGTACAGATGACACTCGATCCGGCCGCCAATGAGGCTAGAACCCCGGAGATCAGGCCGTGCCCATGAAACAGGGGCAGCACGCTCAGCAATCGGTCTCGAGGTCCAAGTGCCAAAGCGACGCCCACGTTATAGGCCGACAGGCAGACGCTCACGTGGGTCAGCGGGACCATCTTCGGCCGCGACGTGGTGCCCGACGTCACCAGAATAAACGCATCATCGTCGCGGTGCGCCGGATCGAGGTCGATGGCGCGCCGCGTCGCCCGGCCGGTAAGGCCGAGCCCGCCAGGCCCCATGTCCATGCCAAGCGATAGATCGATGACCGGTATGCCGAGGGCATGTGCCACGCCTCGGCTCGCGGAGCCCATATCGCCACGCGTCAACAGAGCCGCTATTCGCAAATCGGCAAAGTAACGTTGCAATTCGTCGGCTGTGAAGGCGGGGTTAAGCGGCACACACACGGCAGCGGCTGCGACCGCGATTGTCGCCACCACGGTCTCCGGTCCGTCCGGCAATATCACCGCCACGCGGTCACTTCGACGCACGCCAAGGCTCCGCAATCCGCGAACCATTTCGTTCGCTCGGCCCCAGAGCGTGCCGTATGTCATGGGGGAGTAGCCGGGTGCCAGGATTGCCTTACGGGCCGGCGCGTTTCGCCCGTAATGCTCGAGAAGATCGTCGAGATGCAAAAAGACGCGGCTTCCGGTCTTGTCGCCTGCCGATTCATTCCGCAATTGCTTGATGACCTTCGACAAGCCCGCCCCTTTGATTTCTAACTCGTTACCATGCGTTAACCGCAGGCAAGGGACTGTCACGCTCGTAGGCAACCGTACTCAGACCAACAGCAGATTGTTGCCAGCTAACTCAATTCAAATAGTCCCATTGCTCGATCCACAGCACGCTCACTCGAGGCCAGCCAAACGAAAGCCCTCAATAAATTTTTGCCGATCTCTTTCGCGCCTATACGGTAGCCAATCCTCTATCCACTTTAAGGAGAGTTCGGGTTGAAGACCTTTCAGGATCTGAAGTGCCGCTCTCGCCTCGTCGATCTCGCCCGCCAATGCGTAGTTCACGACGAGTTGCCGATAGCCGGTGACGATGCCCGGACTCTCTAAAATGGACTTCCTGGCGAACGCACTCGCTTCCTTATGCTTTCCCGCAAAGAAGTACGCGACAGCGCGCATAAGACTATTGATCCCATGGAACAGACCACGCGGGCTGAGGCGCTCAGACGTGGCGATGTGTGCCAACCCTTCATCAATTTGTCCCAGATAGCATAGGGCCGTCGCAAGATAGGTATGGGCGAGGGCGAAGTTCGGATTGAGCGAGAGTGCCATTCTATACTCCTGGACAGCGTCTTCGCTCTTTCGACTCTGCTGATGCACATAACCCAGCGCCAAATGTACCCATGGGTCATCGGCATCCAAAAGGAGACCCTTTTCAGCAGCATCCCGCGCCGCCGGAATTGCAATTTCTTCCGGCATCCATCCGTACAAAGCCTCTAATGCGGTCAAGTACGCGATAAGGGCGTGAGGCAGTGCATACGTGGCGTCAATTTGGATTGCCTTCTTCAGCAGCTCAAGGGCGACCGCATAGTCGCGCATTGATCGAGTGTTGACATAGGAGAGCGCCCGCATGGCACACTCCCATGCGTCCAGGCTTTCAGGAGATTTGCGCTTAGACCTTAGATATTCGGCCACTAAGAGTTGAGGTTCTATCGATGCAGCTATCCGCTCGGTGATCTCGTCTTGTAACGCGAAGACATCGGCGAACTCCCGGTCATAGCGTTCAACCCACACATTATGGCCGGCAACTGCGTCGATGAGTTGCGCGGTGACGCGGACATGACTGTTCGCCCTTCGAACGCTGCCTTCGAGGACATAGCGCACGCCAAGTTCGCGACTGATCTGCTTCACATCCACCGTCCGGCCCTTGTAGGCGAAGGTCGAATTGCGCGCGATCACAAACAACTGACGAATACGCGAAAGGGCTGTGGTAATCTCTTCGACCATGCCATCGGCAAAGTAGTCCTGCTCCGACTCGCCGCTTAGGTTCTGGAAATGTAGAACCGCAATCGATGGCCTATCGGGGAACGCCAGTGGTGACGCTGACTTCGTTGCCCCTTCAATCTGCACGCGATAGACGTGCACCGGTCGTGCGATATTCTTGAGGTTCTGCTCGCCCAAATCGGCAAACTCAAACGCGAGTTTGCCGCGGACCCGATCGTATGCGGAAGCCGAGATGCAAATGCCGCCGGGATCGGCGATGCTTTCCAGCCGTGCCGCTATGTTGACGTCGTCCCCAAAAATGTCATGCGGCTCGACGATCACGTCGCCGATGTTAATGCCCACCCGGAAAACAAGGCGCCCGGCTTCTGCATCGCTGGTTGAAAGTTCATGAATTTGGGTCTGGAACTGCGTCGCAGCTCGAACCGCCTCGACCGCGCTCGCAAACTCGGCCAGGAACCCATCGCCAGTGTTCTTGACAATGCGGCCGCCATGTTCTGCGATTGCCGGCATGATAGCGCCCGCGAGGAGCGCGGTGAAACGCGCGTGGGTTGCCTCTTCGTCACCGTGCATGAGCCGCGAGTAACCGGCCACGTCTGCGGCCAATATCGCCGATAATCTGCGTTCGACCCTGTTTGGCTGGTCTGGCACCATCGCGTGCAAACCCTTCGTGCTATGCTTTGTACGATAAATGCGGCTACTGCGCCACCAGTACTCGGACAATCCGCAAAGGGGTCAATGTGGAAGATGAAGTGGGGACAAATCCATCGTTGTGAGTATGATATTCGTCAAGCTTAAAAAGTTGACCGAAGCTTCGGCGCTTGGGCCGTCGCAAATCAAGGTGCGCGCGACCCCGCTCACCAAGGCGTTCGCCGACACAAGCCTACAATGCTATCGTATAGCCGGCGCGTCAACCAACCACGATCGATTTCGGGGGCCGAAGGCTCGCCGACTTACATTTTGGCGCGAGGGCCCAGATCGCCCTGCGGGGCGTCGCCGTTCTGGCTGCTCGACAACTCGCGGCTACAGCACGCTGATTGTGCCCTCGGCTGACGATCGAACTGACTTTACTTGGCTTCATAGAGGCCGCAATTCGATTGCCATCTCAAGATATCTGCAAAAGGCGTTCGCGAGCTGCATCTGCCGTGGGGTTCGGCACTCAGCCTCGAAAAGTCGAGGCGAGGCGACGATGACGCAGATGCACTTCGCTCTCGACGTGGCGACATTCAGCCGGTTCGCGCTGTAGAGGAACTCCATTCCACGCGGAGCGTCGGAATGGCTCGAGGTCGTCATGGAGTAGATGACGATGGGCGCCTCCTGGCCCTGGAACTTGCCGACCGTGCCTATCTTTGCGCCGGGGATGAGCTCGAGTAGCTCGAAGACTTGCGCATATAAGGAGCGACGATCAGGATGTCGTCGAGTCTGACCGGCCGCTCGACACCCTGGCGATCGATCCAAGTGCTACCGGCGTCCAGGATCTCCGAGACTAGAAGTCGGACCGCCTCGGCTTCCTCCTTTGCGGAGCTCTGGTTGCCGGCATGTTCAACGGCCAGATATCTGAGCCCAGCTCCGCTGACTCGACTGGTCGATCTAATCTCCTGCTTTTCGAGTCCAGCGCGATCGCAGCCGTTCCTCATAGAAGAGCGCGGAATTGAAGACGCAGATTTCGGGATGCAGCCGCCAGGTTTCCGCCAGGAACAGCCCGCGCTCGGGCAGAACGGTCGCGTGGGATCCGAGTACATGATCGAGCGCCGAGACGGCTACCCCGTTGGGGTGACTTCCCTGAACAGGCTGCTCGAGCTAACGAGGATCTCCCAGCAGCACGATACTCTCGGCCGCCTGCGACACTGCAAGTACGTCCGCAAGCGACATTTGGGCCGCCTCGTCGATGAACAGCACGTCTACGCTGACATGCGCATCCGCGCGCGACCAAAAGAACGAGGTCCCTCCTCCGACCGCGCATGTCGCGCCAAGAAGATGCAGAGCCTCCTCGTTGCTTTTGGTCAGCTGCAGGGAAGGAAGACTGCCGTTTTCCTTCTCAGTAATCTTGTGAACGCATTCGAGGCGCAATCCTGTGGCCGCGGCAGCGGAAATGACCTCGGTCAGAAGGTTGCGGATGACCTTGTGACTATTTGCGGTTATGCCGACCCGCTTTCCCTCGCGAACCAAGCTAAGGATCATACGCGCAGCCGTATATGTCTTTCCGGCTCCCGGCGGGCCTTGAATCGGAATGACGCTCTCATCCAGGGAAACGCCGATGCGCTCGGCGGCGGCCAGCATTGTTATCCCCGGCTGCAGCGACGCCTGTCCTCGCAAGCCAGGGGCTAACCGCAGTAGTAGATCGCGCGCAGCGCGATACTTGCCCGGCCCCTCGATGCCGTTCTCCGCGACGTATTCTCCTAGGCGAAGGAGAGAACCCGCCTGCTCCGGATGGTCAAACGATTTGTGGGCGAAGACGGCTTCGGGGTGCAAATCGGCGGTATCGCCCCGCTTCTTGATGTCGACAGTACGGTCCTCCTGCGAGATGGCGTCCACACGCACGTCGGTGTCCTGCTGCACGAATTCGTAGCGATGGATAGGTGCTTTGGCGGTCCCTCCGACGCTTCCGACGGATTTCAGGCCGCCGATGCCTGCCCGTTCGTGGACAAGATCCTCGGCCGAAAGGTCGCGGAGTCTGAAGTATTCCCACCAGACGACCTTGCCCTCGCGGCCGTGCCAATCGAGCATGAACGCGAGCAGCCATCTTGCTTGCTGCTCCTTGCTTCGTTGAGTTACGTCGTCGGGTACGCCGTCGAGGAGCCGCAAGGCCACGGGTTCCACTTTTGCCAACCAGGCGTCGCGCTTGGGACTGACCTCGGCCTCTTTGGGCACCGTCGTCGCGCCCGCCGCGAGGAGCTTGGTCCGCAAGGATTCCAGCCAGCCGCGAAGTGCCTCGGTGGAACCGCAATCGTCGCGATTGTAGCCCTTTGATCGCCTCCTTGTCGTCGACCGGAACGTCGGCGCCGTCCGCCGTTTCCAACCGCGCCTGCGTTCTGGCGAGCACGGCCGCTACTTCCTCCAGCGGTACGCTCCGTGCGAACGAGTAGAGGGCTCCAGTTTCTTTATCGAATAGCTCTCCACGCTCGCGCGGATGGCGTGGCGAACGACGGAATAGAGATCGACGAAAACCTCCGAGCGGAGAAGATCGTCCAATTCTCTTTCCCGGATCGCGTATCGCCCCATCAACCGCTTCAGCAGCCGGCTCGTAAGGCGCGAAGTGATAGGGTGCGAACGGCTTCAACCGACGAACGAATTCTGGATTGGCTTCGCGCCCCACTCCAAATTCAATGCCGCCGATGAGGATTGCCTCAAGCCTGTCGATCCGGCGGGGTAGTACTGCGGCGAGCTAGTCGTATTTGATTTTCAGAAGAAGATTACTCAAAGCATCGAGTCGTTCTACCCAACCACCGATTAACCATCGATACACCGTGAACGAACGTGGAAAATCGTCAGGCAACGCCACGAAAAACGTCAATGTTCTCCGAGAGTATCGAGCAGGCAAGGCCGCTCATAACGGTCTGGTTGCAGGTTCCAGGATCGCTCTGATCGGGGCAATTGCTACCAGCCGCACCAGTTTCCGCGCTAGATTCGTCGTTCGTTACTCGGGCAGCCATCCGTATCGCACGCGCGATAGCGGCACTGCTCGGCCGCCATCCGATTCGTACTCTGCGCTAACCGAATCCCCGCGCGCTCGCCCGTGGTCCTTTTCACGATTACTGTTTTGTGCTCGATATCGACGAGTTGACGGAGCTCGGGACGGACATGACGCTGCATTGCGGAGCGAAGCCGTCGAGAGCCGAGCTCCGGTTCGATTGACGCGTAATGGGCACGAGGAAGCGCGATGTCGCCACGCTCTCCCTTTCCCGCTCGCTATCCTCCGACCGGCACATGGCCTGCAGTTATGCGTGCCGATATGGCCGCCGCATACCTCGACTATCGCGATACAAGTGAGTTGGCACGCGGGGTGAGCCGAGGTGAGGCACCCCCAGCGATCGGCCATCACGGAACTGGACGCGCGAGAGAACCAATCTGGTTGAAGGCCACCATTGACAACTTCATCATGCCGGATTCGGATGGTCCAGGAAAACAAGACTTGGCGTCCCTCGTATGAAACCGCCTCGCACTGCATTGAAGCTGCCGCGCTACTGTCGGCGAAAGCCGTTGAAGAGCGGTCGATGGGCCTACTTCTTCGAGCCGCCGACTTGGGCTCGTATGCAGGGCTGCCAAATTGGGGCTGAACCATTGGGACAAGATTACGCGGCCGCAGTCGAGCGGGCGGAGAACGCCCTTTTGCCAGCCTTTGATAGTTGGCGATCTCGCGGGCTCACCGACATGGTCTCGCCAGCCGTGGTGCCAGGTTCGTTTGACTGGTTGGCCAGTGTGTTCAGGCGACATCAAAAGTGGAAGGAGATCGACCACAAGACACAGCGCCTCTACGAGCAAGGCTTGTCACTGTTCGCAAACCATCGGTTGAAGGATGGCACGCGAGCTGGCTCAAAGCAGATATCCGATTTTACGAAGGGCTTTGTCGATGCTGTCTACGCTAAGCTGCTGGTGGTCGAAGACAAGAACGTCGACGGGAACGTCGTAAAGCGCGAGCGTCGGCGCTTCGCCAACGCTGCCATGGTTGCGTGCCGACGAGCGTGGTTCGTCGGCCAACGTGCGGAAGAGAAGAAGGTCCCTGCCGTCAATCCGTTCTCGCGTATGGGGCTCAAGGCCCGAGCGCCCGGCCGAGCGGTGCGCGAGACGCCGACAGCGACATGGGACGAACTCCTCGCCTTCCGCGCTGCAGCGGTGGATCGCGGATATCGCTCCGTCGCCACCGCATCCCTGCTGACGTGGGAATGGCTTCAGCGAGAGGAGCACGTTTTCGGCGCCTTTGAGATCGAGCACTACCGCCCGAAGGAGCGCCCGAACAGCGTAAAGATCGTGCACCCCAAGAATGGCGAAGAAGCTTGGTGGCCACTATTCGACGATGCCGGCGAAGCGCTCTTCCCCGAACTGATGGCCGAGCTTGACGAGATTAAGAAGATCACGGTCTCCGGCCTCGTCTTCCGGCGGGACCATGCGCACCGCAGGTCCCGCACCCCACTGCCGTGGATCACCGAGAAAAAGGATCTCCGGTACCTCCGCGACGTCGTGAAAGAAATCATCCGCGCCGCCCGCCTCCGCGAAGAACTATCGTTTACCTCTTTCCGTCATGGCGGCTTCACCGAGGGAGCGGACAGCGACCTGACTGACGCGGAATTGCGTGCA
>Ga0210399_10002005_pt1 | contig 15821 bp, 9 predicted proteins | sample IncBWC14MmetaG_FD_150865 | JGI IMG/M metagenome (GOLD analysis project Ga0210399, IMG submission 150865) | Forest soil microbial communities from Barre Woods Harvard Forest LTER site, Petersham, Massachusetts, United States - Inc-BW-C-14-M | ecosystem: Environmental > Terrestrial > Soil >...
CAAAGCGGACGGAATTGGTCAAGTTGTAGGCAAAGGCGCTGAAACGCAGGCCCTGGCGCTCGGTGATATGGAAATCCTTGTTAAGGCCAGCGTCAATCCCGAAGAAGCCCTGCCCGCGGAAAATATTGCGCGGGCCGGATTCGCCGGGATAGGGCAGGCGCATAACACTGTTCCAGTAATTGGAAGTAGCCGTCGGATCGTTAGCCGCGGCTCCGATATCGAAGGCAAACGGCTGGCCGTTCACATAGGTCAGCTTCTGATTGACCGCGCCCGTCAGTACCGCATTTCCGGATAGCTGGAAGTTGGTGTTCCACGTCCCGCCCGCGGGTATGGTGAAGGGAAACCCGCTCGTCCACCGGTAGATTCCCACAATTTGCCATCCTCCCAGTAACGTGTTGGCAGCGCGGTTCCAGTCCTGGCCAAACCGTTTTCCGCGGCCGAACGGCAGATCGTAGACCCAGTTGGAATTGATCTGGTGGCGTGTATCGAAGTCCGAAACTCCGCGCAACTGCTTCGGGCTCCATGTGTTGATGATCGCGCTCAAGCCGCCAAACGCCGGCACCCGCTCGGAGTCCGAACCTACGTCCAGCGATTTGGAGAGCACATAGTTGAAGTCGAATTGCAGTCCGTGCATATTCCGGCTGCGCACCATGAATTGCCCGGCATTGTAGCTGCTGTTGCCCGTAGCGGACCAGGCATAGAGTGCCGAGAACTCCTTATTGTAAAAGGCGTACGGAGTGTCCACGCCGTTGATGTTGGTGCAGGCCGGAAAGCAGAAGGAATCAAAAACGTTTACGAAATTGGAGGCGCCGAATGTGCCTGCGCCCCAATTGCACCAGAACATCTCGTACATCGACTGCGTCGCGGTTGGATTGGCAAGAGTCCCATTCCCGGGCGCTCCGCTGTGATTCAGCGCCAAATTGCCGTCTCCGCAGTACGACCCGTTGACTCCCGCGGCGTTGGGAAACAGGTTTTGAAAGTAAGGGATGTTCTGGACCTGGGAAACAGGTGTATTTGCATTTGCCAGCTTGGCCAATTGCGTCGCGGCAGCGAAGTAGTCCGTGTGGGACTTGGGGTCCACCAAATCGAGGGGCATGGCCAAGTCACGCTGCTGCAGCAGGTGATGCGCAAACCTGCCGACGTAAGCAGCCTCAAATGTCAACCCACCCGGCAGTTCGCGGCTGACGGAAAAGTCCACGGTCTCCGAGTAAGGGGTCCTCAGCTTGTCGTCAAATCCAAAGGTGATCTGTTGCAGCGAATTGCCGGGTGTACTAACCGGAGGCGTGTAAGGAAACGGGCCGCTGGGTGCCGGCTGGAGCAGAGTTCCATCCAGGCTGGAAACAGGGATGTTATTAATGCCGGTGAAGCGGGCGCCACCGTCCAGTGTCTGCACGGAGGCCGGATTGCTAATAACTGTGTTTAGCCCGAAGGAACCATTCTGGTCAAAGGTGTCAACCAGCGCGGTCCCGAAGTGGTCGTAGACAATGCCAAACCCGCCACGAATCGAGGTCTTACCCGATGCGCCAAAAAGCGAGCGCAACAATCCGTCATTGAAATTCGGGGCGTAAGCAAAGGCAAGACGCGGGCCAAAGTCCTTGTAGTCCCAGGGCCAGTACGGCTTCTTCCCGTTGGCCTGCCCGCTGGGGCTATAGGTGATTATTTGATCTGTGGTTTCTCCGAGTGCCATAGCCTGTGCCCGATTGCTCACAAATTGATTCAGGCTTTGGTCCGGGGAAACTTGATTTCCCTCTGTCTCGTAAACCGGTTGCAACAAAGAATAGCGCAGCCCCGCGGTAATCGTCAGAGTTGGGCGGATGTGCCATACGTCCTGCACATAAAAATCGGATTCCCAGGAGCGAAAGTTCTTGGGCACCAGCGTGCCTTCCGCGATGGGGACACCTTTGGCTGTGCGATTGTACTGCCCGTCCGCCTGGGCGATGACGCCGACGATATTTCCAATGGCGTTGTCATAGGGCGCGGAGTTGTTGGGATCCACAGTTTTCAGGCCGAAATTGGTTGGATTCAGGCTGCCATTGCTGGACGCCGGAGTATTCAGATAGCTGGGGTTTGTAGACGCAAAATTGATATTGGACAGATCGGTAGCCCGGGTGTTGGTGATGCGCCGGATATTTACGCCAAACTCCAGAGTGTGCTTGCCCCTTGTCCAGGCCACATCGTCGAGCCAGTTGTACACGGGAATATGAAATTTGCGCGTGAAGGAAGTTGTGGGAGAGACGGAAGCAACGCTCGGATGCAGGTCGTCAAAGTTGCGGAAGGTAACGATGGGCAGATTTTCGATTCCGTTATTGTCCTGGCTCTGCCGCGTAAGTCCAAAACGAAGGTTATTCACTAAAGTGCTCGAAAACGTTGCCGTATAGCCGGCAGCGATCGCCCGGCTGGTGTCCCGGATCACGTTGTTCGCAGGCATTCCGGGGAATTGTGGTACGTCTTCGGTCTTATCGGTTTGGTAGTTGCCACGCAGAAAAAGGCGGTGGGTGCCCGCCCGGTTCAGGTTGTAGTCCAGCTTGACGATTGTGGTGTTAAGCCGCTTTGGATTGGGTGCGGAGAAGCTGAAGCAACTGACGTTGAAACCATCGGCATTTCCGCAAGCCGAGGAGTTGGCCGTCGGATATTGTTGGAATACGCCGTTCCCCTGGGCGTTGGCGATGAGCTGATTGACCCCGGGCCCATTCGGGCAGGTGTTTTCCGGGTGCGCCGTCGTCACCGTGCTGCAGACATTATCCATCGCCGCGATTTGTGCTGGGCCGACGCCGCTCGTTCCCGGAGCGAACGCGTACACTTTGCCGCTGAGCCCGACGACTGGAGGGAGTCCATTTGTTCCCCCAGGACAAACCACGTTCGCAGGAACCACCACGTTCCCTGCGGCATCCAGAACGGGAGCGCAAGGATAAAGCACCACGCCATCCTGAAGATTCGGACTCGGCACGTTTCGCTGCACTTGTTGGTTTTCCGCGAGGCGTTGCCCCTCATACGTGCCAAAGAAAAACAGCCGGTCCTTCTTGATGGGCCCGCCGAGCGCCCCGCCAAACGTATTGCGGATCACTTTCCCCGGAACGTTTGGCAAGCCGTTGCTCAGCTCTGCCTGCTTGTTGAACCAGTCGTTCGCCGCCGTAACCGTGGGCCGATTTTGTTCATAGGCTGTCCCGTGAAACGTGTTCGTCCCGCCCTTCGTCACCAGCGTCACCTGCCCGCCCGATGAACGCCCCTGGTCGGCGTTATCGCCGATCGTGGTCACGCGAAATTCCTCGATGGAATCCAGCGTCGAGCGAACCGCGCCCTGAAACGCTGTCCCGCGCACCTGCTGGTTGTTGTCCACGCCATCCAGCGTGATGTTCGCCTGGTCGGAGCGCCCGCCGTTCAGTGCGCCGTTCCTCGTGTCAATATTGTCGTCGGGATTTGTGCCCACAAACGTGACGCCCGGTTGCAAGCTGAGCACGCCAGCGGCATCGCGGCCCTCAAACGGCAGCGCCAGAATCTGCCGCGAGTCAAACGTGTTGCCGATCGTGGCGTCCTGCGTGTTGACGGTCTGCGATGCCGCCTGCACTTCCACCGTCGTCGTCCCACTCGCAATCTGCAGCTTCACGTCGCTGGTGGCGGGCGTGGAGACCAGCAGCACCAAGCCGGATTGTTTGTAAATCGCGAATCCCGTAGCCGTGACCGTCAGGACGTACGTTGCCGGACGGACCGCCTGAAACTGATAAAAACCGTTCTTGTCCGTCTGCGTGGTGAGATTCACGGCGATTTCGGCGTTGGAAAGCGTGACGGTGGCGTCAGGAACGCTCGAACCCGTTGCATCGCTGACTGTCCCTCGAAGCGAGGTGGCGCCGGATTGCGCGAACGTGAGAGTTACCGATGAAAGCAGCAGGATGAGGACACAAATGCAACGCCCGGGAAGATTCCGAGTCATGGTAGAACCCCTTTCGTGCACCGGAGGAAATTAAGGTAACGAACTAGGTGTCCACCACGGAGCGGCCACCGGTTCACCTACTCTATTGCAAGAGTAGCGACCGACAATCGCAAAAGACCAACCACCCGAATCGGAACCCGAGTATTGGTTTGGTTTGACGTTAGCGCGAATAAAAGGTTAGAGGCCATTTTGGTCGCGCACTTTGGGCCGCGCTCTCCCCAGGTTCGGCTAGGCTTTGCCGAGATGGATGAGGCGAGCCTGCGTTATGGCCGGGTGCTGGCGGACAGGTTCTAGTATCGACTCGGAAACGTCGCCGTCCACGCGGATCAGGGACACGGCCTCCGCTCCGGGAGCGGAATCCCGCCGGCCCAGCGCAAACGTCGCGATATTCACGCCGTGCTTGCCCAGGGTGCTGCCGACGTGGCCGATCACGCCCGGCTGATCCTGGTTGCGCAGGAACAGCACCGTGCCATCGAGTTGCGCTTCCAACGGTATGCCATCAATTTGAATCACACGCGGCGAGCCATCGTGCAGGACCGTGCCTTCCGCCGTGAAGCCCGGCGAGCCGGATTTGCCAGGCAGTGCGGAAACTTCCAGCGTGTGCGGGAAACCATGCTCGCGGCGGCGCGTTTCCTCCTCAACAGTAAGGCCACGCGCGGCGGCCACGGCCGGGGCATTCACTATGTTCACCTTTTCATCGAGAATCGCGTTGAGCATTCCGGCCAGGACGGCGCTGCGCAGAAGATGCGTGCCGACGTCGGCGACTTCGCCGGCGTAACGGATGCGAATCCGCGCAGGTCGCGTGAGAGCGGCTTGCGAAACCAGCGAGCCAAGGCGCTCGGCAAGCGCAAGGTACGGGCGAACGCGGCGATACTGCTCGGGAGAAAGCGCGGGAAGATTCACGGCGTTACGGATGATGCCTTCAACCAGATAATCGCGCACCTGCACGGCGACTTGCGTGCCCAACTCTTCCTGGGCTTCGGCAGTCGAACCCGCAACGTGCGGCGTCGTGATCACGTTAGGCAGCCCGATGAGCGGGCAATTCTTGGGAGGCTCTTCGGCAAAGACATCTAACGCGGCGCCGGCGACGTGGCCGCTCTTGATGGCGGCGGCAAGATCCGCTTCGTTGATCAGTTCGCCGCGCGCCGCGTTCACGATGCGCACACCGTTCTTCATCTTGGCGATGGTGACGGCGTTGATCATGTTCTTCGTTTGCGGGCTGACGGCGGTGTGGAGCGAGATGAAATCGCTCTCGGCATATAACGTTTCCAATGGTACAAGCTCCACGGAGAATTCCCGCGCAGCCGTTTCGCTGATGAAGGGGTCGTAGCCGATGACGCGCATCTCAAATCCATCGGCGCGCGTCGCAACTTCGCTGCCGATACGGCCAAGGCCGATCAAGCCAAGCGTCTTGCCGCGCACTTCGGCGCCCGACGATGACTTTTCCCAGCGTCCTTCGCGCATCGCCGCATCGAACATGGGCAACTGCCGCGCCAGCGCCAGGAGCAGCGCAAGAGTATGCTCCGCCACGCTGACGGAGCTTCCGCCGGGCGTGCTCATCACCAGGATGCCGCGCTTGGTGGCTTCATCGAGGTCAATGTTATCGACGCCGACTCCGGCGCGGCCGACGACGCGCAGTCGCGGCGCATGATCCAGCAGAGCTGCGGTAACTTTGGTGGCGCTGCGCACGATCAGCGAGTCTGCATCGGCAAGTTCCGCGTTCAGATTGTCTTTGGTGGTTAGGACGATGTTCCAGCCGGTTTGCTTCAGGAGTTCGATACCGCGATCGCTGATCTTGTCCGCAACGATGACCTTCATGATTCCTCTATTCGGGGTAAAAGCCGCGGCGAGCGCACGGCGGTCTCTTCCCTTGGCGTCAATACAATGGCGTCAAAGAATACTCTCGAAACATTCCAAATTACTTGGCCGGGTGCGGCGTGTCAAATCGTGGCGCGTTAGAATGGGAAGAGCGAGAATTGGCTTCTGCTATAGTGCAGTAATGAGGGAGCGAAAATGAGCCTGTCCGATCAGTTGAAGAAAGATATCGTGTCCGCAATGAAGGGCAAGGAAGAGATGCGGCTCAGCGTGCTTCGCATGGCCAAAGCGGCGCTGCAACTGAAAGAAGTGGAAAAGATGCGACCGCTTGACGAAACCGAATCGATCCAGCTGCTGCAGACGCTGGTGAAGCAGCGCAAGGAATCCATCGACCAGTTTGCAAAAGGCGGCCGCCAGGACCTGGTGGACAAGGAAAACGCCGAGTTGAAATTTCTGGAAGCGTATCTGCCGGCAGGCGCGAGCGTTGAGGAGATGGACGCGGCGATTGCCAAGGCCATTGCCGATACCGGTGCGACTTCTGCGAAGCAAATGGGCGGCGTTGTGAAAGCGGCGAAAGAAGCGTTGACCGGCAAAGCGGTAGACGGCAAAGCTCTAAGCGACCGCGTGCGCGAAAAGCTGTCGAAGCTCGGATGACGATTTGGGAATGGAGGCCGGTTTAAAAGCCGGCCACTACATGGGCGTCTTCGCCCCAACCCGTAAACCAGGATCGCATGCCACTCCCCGAACAAATCCCCCTCCGTTACACCGAAGAAGACGCTGGCTTCGTCAGTGTCCGCCCCGTCATCAAGCAAACCTTCCAACTCCACGAACTCGTCGACATGGTTGTCAGCATAGCCGGCAAAGACGCCGCTCGCGTCCAGCAAATTCTCCGCAACGGCGCAGTCGTCTACAACGGCTATCGCTATTGGTGGGACGCCCTTCCGGCCGAACGCGAAGAGATCGAACGCCTCCTCCTTCCCTTCCTGGACGACGATCCGTCTCGCCCCTTCGAGCCGGGCTCCGCCGCGGCCGTCCTACTGGAAATTGGCGGTGGGGCCCAGCGCACCGTCGTAGAAATCACTCGCCAAGACGCCGCAGCAAAAAAATTATTCGCCAAACGCTCTCCCTGGGACGCCCTCACTGCCATCGCCTCTGGCAAAACGCCCCGCTACGAGAAATACGCCCACGCGCGCCACGCCGATCTCTTCCGCATTTCCCTTCCCTTCGACCAAGCGCAAGAGTTGCTGGCCGCAATGCTCGCCGCCTCGCCCCGCAAATTGAAGTATCGCTGGAGCACCTTGCGCCCACCGGCGGCGCTGACGTTTGTTTGCCCGCGGAAGTGACCCATTCGACAAGCTCAGGGCAGGCTGGTGATGGGCCGGGTAAGGAAGTGGCCCTTCGGCTTCGCTCAGCGCAAGCGGGTGGCGAGTAAAGAGAAGAGGGACTTAACGAAAGACGAGCGCCGTCGGAAGCATTGGTACGACCGGAGGGGGGTACACCCCGGTTTTTGGGCAAAGAGTGGGGAAGGTGTTACAGCGCTGGGGGCAGGCCGCAACCTAGGCCAGCCGTCCGTCATCGAATTGCAGGCCCGGCCGGGAGAGACGGAGGTGATGGTGATGGATTGGAAGGAACACGGAGTGAAGATCGTGCATGCCGGCGAACTGGACATGAACACGCCACAGACGCCTGGAATGTCGCGGGCGGCTGCCATCACGCATGCGCGCACAGGCGCAAACAAATTATGGGCGGGCAAGATGGTGGTGCAGCCTGATGCCAAGACCGGACCGCACCATCACGGGGAGTTAGAGACCGTGCTTTATATCGTGAGGGGCCGGGTGCGAATGCGATGGGGAGATCAGCTGGAGCTGAGCGGGGAAGCTGAGCCAGGAGATTTCATCTATGTGCCGCCTTACGTGCCGCATCAGGAGATCAACGCCAGTCCGAACGAGATTTGCGAAGCAGTGGTGGTGCGAAACGGGCAAGAGCCGATTGTAGTGAACCTTGACGTGGAAACGCCGGAGCCGGCAAGCGCGGGGCATCCCGGGATGCCGTTCCATCCAGACAGTTGAGGGTGCGCCTGATGGTCTACGTTGCGGTCGGGTGGCCGGGGTGCAGGGTTTGGCACCCGGGTTTTGGGGTTTCTTCTCTACTCCTCCCTCGCCATTTTCGGTTTTCCGATTTCCCTTTTCTGCCCAATCCGGCCACCGTTGCAGAGCTGTCCTTTTTTCCCTTAGTTGCGTAGCGGCCCCGAGAGGCGATGCACGGGGCTGAGATTGGTTCCAAATATCTTGTCAAATTATTTTCATGGGAGGATTTTTTTAACTGACGAACTTTTAACTTCCGGTGGACAAATCCATTTTCGATTTCTCGTAACCTGGCAATGGAATTTCACTGGAGGCAATGCAATGCATTACAAACGCAGTTTCTGGTCATTGGCCGCGACACTATTCGTTACGTTCTTTTCGATAGGAAGTGCATCGGCGCAAACCAATTCTTTCAAGCAGACGAATCTCACTTCCGACACAGCCGGCCTGGCCGCCAATACGGATCCGGAACTGGTGAACCCCTGGGGGATTGCCTTTTTCCCGGGCCAACCCTTCTGGATTTCCGACAACAACTCCGGATTCTCCACGCTCTACAACCCGCAGGGGATGAATGCGGGCAGCTTTCAGGTACCCGCGCCGCCGGGAGATGCGAACGCTGCTACCCCGACGGGCATTGTCGCCAACGCTGCGGGTACCGGCTTCAACGTGAACGGCAAGCCAGCCCTGTTCATTTTCGACTCCGAAGACGGAACCATTTCCGCCTGGAACGGGAGCGACCCCATCACCACAATGGTGGATAACTCGAAAGCGGGTGCGGTTTACAAAGGACTAGCCCTCGTCAATCTCGGCCAAACCGGCACGTTCCTGCTGGCGACAAATTTTAACTCGGGTAATGTGGATGTTTTCGACAGCTCGTTCAACCCAGCCCATCTCACCGGAACTCTGGTTGATCCGCAACTTCCGGCTGGCTACGCGCCTTTCGGCATCCACGTGCTCAATCAGAAGCTCTTCATCACCTATGCGCTGCAGGATCAGGCCAAACACGATCCCGTTCACCAGGCCGGCGCAGGCTTTGTGGACATATTCACTCTCAGTGGCGGATTTAGCCAACGGCTGGTGTCGCAGGGCAACCTGAACGCACCGTGGGGGGTGGTAATACCGCCCAGCGGGTTCGGACCCTTTGGGGGGAAAGTGCTGGTCGGTGAATTTGGCAACGGCGTCATCGACGTCTATGACCTGGCCTCGGGGAGTTTGATCGATCAAATGAAGGACACCACTGGCGCCGTCATTACCAATGCCTCCTTGTGGGACATGGTGTTTGGTGGCGGCGGATCTTCCGGCGATCCGAACACCATGTATCTCACCGCGGGTCTGGCAAACGAACAGCATGGTCTGTTCGCCGCAATCACGGCGAACGCGTCAGCGCCACCGGCGGGAGCCGATTTCAGCATTTCTGCTTCGCCGACGAGCGCGACAGTCGCTATCGGACAAGCGACGACGATTCAAGTAACGGTCGGCGGATTAAACGGCTTCAACTCCGCAGTGCAATTTACCTGCTCCGGGGAACCCGCCAATTCGCAATGCACGTTTTCGCCGAGCTCGGTTACGCCCGCGAGCGGCGGAAAGGCCACAACCACTCTCACACTTGCCACAAGAATGCCGGGGGGAGTCTACGGGCAAGGATTCTATATGCCTCGCGAGCCTCTCAACAGAATCGGAGGAGCCGCGGCACTCGGGGTGATATGCCTGGGAGTATGCGTGATGCTGATTTATTCGCAGGGTGGGCGGTTCTCCGCGAGGAAATCAACCCGGTTCGCGTTGCTCAGCGCCGCGAGTCTGCTTCTCCTCGGTAGTTTGCTGATTGGCGTGAGCGGTTGCGGCGGCTCAAAGTCGGCCTCCAACAACGGCACACAGGCCGGTATGTCTACGTTGGTCGTGACGGCCACATCCGGACAAATCAGTCATTCCGCAAATATCGCGCTGACAGTCCGATAATCGCGGTGATCTCAGCCCAGAGCGGGTAGGCGGCGATTGCGTCGCCTACTCGCAATTTTCAAGCAGCAACGAATCTATTGTGAAGGAGCGGGTGCGCGGTTCCGGTGGTTGGTACCTGGGCTTCTGGTTTCCTCTCCCCTTTCCCTCCCGCCATGTTAATTTTCCAAATTCCCTTTTCTCTCCGATGCTTCCTGCTTACGGATCGCTGCAAACTGCTCGCCTCTTACTGACTACCGATTACTGAGCGGCGATAACTGTCTACCGGGCGGGTGGCCCGGCTTCGCCCGACGTTAATCAGGAGTGTTCACTTTCACACAGTTTTGCAGACAACTTTTTGGTAGGGTTGCTCATGGACCAAAAGACGCAGGTAGATGCCCCTCAAGAACAATTCTTTGAAGCAAAACTCAAGAAAGCGTTCGACGAGGTTTCGTATTCTTTCGAGAAAATACTGGGGGAGGTTCGCGGCGACTCGAACCTTGTGCTTGCCAAGCAGGCTGTCAATCAACTGCAAATCTCGCTGAACCAGTTTGAGAATCTCTTGAAGGAGGGTGGTTCCAGCGTAGCCTCTTACGACTCGATCAAATATCTCTATCAGGAAATCGGACACCCGCTTAGCGAACTGAGAAGATATTTCATGAAAGAACCGTCTGAAATCCTGACGGACAAGGCCGGAGTAGTCTATGTTAACGCCTTAAAAGCCTCTTTTCGCAGGTTGATGGATATCGCGGAGGAAATGGACGAAGGGCATTCGTCAATTCTTAAGTCGGCATTGTGAGTAACTCGCGATAAGCGTCAGCCAGGCACGGAGAACGTCTGCGGCGCGGCAGGTGCTCGCGGGCGATTGACGCCCTCTTCGAGAGTTGCTATTCGGGTAAATATAAACTACTCTGCGAATATGGCTATCAGTAAAATAAGGCAATACCTGGACGATCTTAAAATTCAAGCAGACGCTGCCCGCGGACGAGATATCGACATCTCCGGAGCTCCAAAGACATTGGAGCCGATTTTGCCGGTATTACTGACCGCGCTGGAGTGGAAGGATAAACGCACGGGGCTGACCACCAAACGGCACGGGCTTTCCGAGCAGTTTGAAGTTGCGCCGGACAACATTCGGCTGGGGCAGGAGATTAAGGGACTTGACGATCAGATTGCTGAGTGCACGGAGCACATGAGGTTAGCGCATTGACGGATTCGAAGCGAAGGAATTCCGGTCCTTCTTCGACAAAGTAAACGCATTTCTGGCGGCTGCCGGGCGCCCCGTTCTGCGTACAAGCCACAAAGAAATTTCGAATGAAAAAGGCGCGGCATCGGGGTTAGACCGATGCCGCGCCCACTTTTAGTGACTCGCGTGCCGGTTTCACGGCACGGATTCACCACCGAGTGTCAGTCCTTGTCCTTATCTCCATGGTGGTGCTTGGAGAAGTCGAAGAGGTCGAAAAGATCGCCGAGAGCCGGGCTGTTGAGCGGCACATAGGGATTCTCATCGTCCACGACGGGGTTCGGGAAGTTATCGCGGCTGCGATGGGTCAGGGGCTTGAGGTCCCAATTCCTCTCGATGAACTTGAGGATGGAGACGTGGTCGGTGTAGGAGTGGCTGATGTGGCCGCCGGTGGTGAAGGGCGAAACCGCGATCAGCGGAATGCGCGGGCCGTCACCGAAGAAGTCCAGCGGCTGGATGTAGCCGGAGTCATAGAAGCCGCCGCCCTCGTCCATGGTGACGAACAAAACGGTGGAGGCAAAGAGTTCCGGGTTGGCGGTGAGATGATCCACGATTTTTTTGGCCATGGCTTCGAAGAGGTCGAACTTCGAAGAGGCCGGGTGACCATCGAGCAAACCGTCGGGCTTTACGAAAGAGACGGCAGGCAATGAGCCATCATCGACAGCGGCGAAGAAGTCCGTCGCATCCTTGATGTGCGCGGCACGCTGCGCGGGGTTGCCCATGATAGCGTTGGTGTAGGACTCGAAGTTGCAGATGTTGCAGTAGGCCCTGCCAATCTGAACCGCCGGATCGGTGCTGGTGGGATTGTGTTGCAGGTTAACCGCGGCGTTGTACGCTCCGCCGTAGTAAGCCCAGGAAATGCCTTTTTCGTTCAGCGCTTCGCCGATAGTGCGGACGTTGCTCGGTGGAATCGAGCCACCCTTGGCGATTCCATTGGTGTCCACCGTGCCGTCGGGCAGGAAGCCCGGCGAATCATTGTTGATCATATAGAAGCGACCTGGCTCGCACTTGGAGTCGGCATCGTAGGGGAGCGATTTCAGGTAGTCGCGGATCGGCTTTATGCCCGGCTGGGAAGAATCGCCGCACGCGGCGAAGTTTCCGTCGAAACCGATGTCCACGGTGTACTGGTTGTCCGACCCCGGCAGCGGATCCGGATTGGCGATGTGGGAGGGCGGCATGAGTGGATTTCCGTGGCCGTCGCTCCAGAAGATGGCGTCGCCGCTGCCCAGCATGACGTGGTTGGCACCGGTGCCGCCCATGAACGATTGATGGAAATTGTCGCTCATGGAGTACTGGTCGGCGAGGCTTTTTAGGAACGGGACATCCCCCTTTTGCATGTTGTAAAACGCCATCGAATTGCCGCCGCCGTTGTCGTCAACCTGGTTGGCAACGGGAAAGCTGTTGGGATCGATTTCGCTGGTGTACGTGGTGATGACGAACGGATACAAATCGTTGAGGCAGCCCGAGGGATTCTGGCGCGTGGCATTGCGGAGGCTGCAATCGGATTGTTGCCACATCTCGAAGAGCCGGTGCGTGGTGTCACCGGTGTAGGAATCATAGGGCAGATTTGCTCCCGCCAGGGGGAACGGGCCGTTCGGCAAATGATCGAAATTGTTGATCCGCGTATCGAAATCAGGAATCTCCGCCGTTTGCGCGGCTCCAGAAGAGCCGGTGGTCAGCAGGTTCAGATCGCCGTTCTCCAGCGAAGGCTCGATGGACGCCAGGAATATGGTCGGCGTGCCCGTCGGAAAAGGAGGCGGCTCTCCCGTCGCGGGGCTGGGAGAAAAATTCAGTGTCGGCTCCGGCAGCGTATCGTACGGAGCCTTTTCATCCGCATCCAGGCTGATGAAAAATTTGCTCTTGAAAGGCGCTACCGCCTGGAACTGTGCTGCTTTGGAGAAATGTGCGCCGGGCGTGCCGTCGGCCTTGATGATACCTTTTGACAAAAGGTTGGAGACGGAATCGTGGCTCTTTGGCACATAAGTCGCGAACAGGTGATCGAACGTGCGATTCTCACCGATCAGTACGATGACGTGCTTGATGGGACTCTTGGTGTGCTCTTTCTCGTTCGCCAGCAGCGAGCCAGCCAACGGCCCACCCAGGCTGAATTGAACAACGGCGATTCCTACGACGGCCGTTTTGATGCCTTGCCGCAACTTCTCAAACATACCCTTCAGGTGCATGTTCCCTCTCTCTTCTGTCTGGTTTGCGCGGGAAATGTAATGGGTGCCTGAAGACGATGTGCCCCGCGAGTTACGCGTTGATTGCGCGTTTGTGAACTCTGGATAACAGGAAGCGCGATTGCCTGCGACAATTTCGAGACATCATTTCTCGAATCTATTTCACTCCACTCAAACTTCGTTCCTGCTGGACACCCGGCTTTGTTCCTTCAGCAATTTTTTGGAACTGGAAGGGGAACCGGGGACGGAACCGGTGAAAGACGAAGGGTTTCCCCGTTGCTGGCGGGGATCAGGAGAAAGGCGGCACGTTCGCTTTTGCCTCAATGATCAACCTATCGAGCTGAGTGAAAACCTTCCTTCTCTATCCAGCCAGCTCCAGGCTTCTCACGCCTAAGACTTGCGAACCACGCGGCCCACCCTACTCCTGTGACAAATTTATTGCATTGAGGATACGCGGGGCTTTAGGATGCGCGAACCGGGAGTCCAAACCGGAAATCCCATTGAATTGGTGGAGCTCTGATGGCACCTGAATCCCAAGCGAGGCTGGCTGAGATTCGCGATTCCCTGCTCGAAATCTACGCAAGCAACGACGCGATGAACCAGATAATCCTCTCCGAGCTCGATCCTCGCGCGTGGCGTGCGCAGCCTCCGGGCCAAAAAGGCAGCGGGCGGACCATCGCGTCCATCTTCGTGCATCTGCACAACTGTCGCCTGGTGTGGTTGAAGAATTCCGCGCCGCACCTGAAGTGTCCGGCGCCGCTTGATCCCGACCGCTGCACGATGAAGCAGGCCGCCGCCGCGCACAAGAAAAGCGCCGCGCAGTGCCTGAGCATGTTGACGGATGGTCTCTCGGCGTCTCCGAATCGCCGCGTCACAAAATTCTCGCGCGGCGGCTGGACGCAAACGTGGCCCGCCGGAAGCACCATGTTCGCCTACATGTTTGGGCACGAAGCCCACCATCGCGGCCAGATTCTGATGCTGGCCCACCAGCTCGGCTATCGCGTCCTACACAAAACGCCCGGCATCTGGCACTGGGAAAAGCTCTGGAAACAAGCCGGCCTGACCACGCGCCCGCACTGAATGGAATCCATGTTGCGGCGCGATTTTGCCAGCGCTGGGGAAGGCCTCACCCCTGAAGGGGTGAGCTACAAGAACGACATTCTCAAGCGTGGCGCGTTAGTGCGCGGCGGGTTTGAGGACGGCGGTGTTGCGCTCGTCGCTGGCGATGATGCGGTAGAACTTCTTGAGGTCGTCGGCTTTGGAGACGGGGACAGTGAGTTCCTTGATCTCAACAGAGCGCGTGTAGAGAAGAGTGTCGCCCACGGCTTCGGTTTTGCTGTGGTAACTGCCGAAGCTGTACTCGACATCAATCGACGGAGGCAGCTCCTCCACTGTGTAGCCCGCGGGAAGCTTGATTTCAAAATTGTCAGTGTCGCGGCGCGGCCCTTCAAATTCGACGGGATACTTGCGGGGCTCCTTGGTTTCGAGGAGCCCGCTGGTGTGGGAGCCGAAAACGCGGGGACGAACCAGCAGCAACTCTCCGGCGTTCTTCCCATAGTCTGGAGCGACGAACGTCCAATCGTAGCCGAAAGGTAGGCTGGTCTGCTTGAGATTGCTGAAGGAAGCCTTGGTGATCTGAAAGGTGCCCATCGAAGGGGACATCATGGTTTCGATGGGCTTGATGCGGTCGACATCCTTATCCACGTATCTAAGAGTCATGCGCTGATACCAGGCGGAATCGCCGACGCGGACTTCGTGGACGCTTCCGCTGAGAGTGCCGCGGGGATCGAGGGTGAGTTTGGCGACGCGCGTGGTGCCGCTGGCAGAGGTGCTTAACTGCGGCAATTGGGTGAGTTCGCCGCCGCCGGGAGTGACCAGCAAGGCGTAATTGGCCTGCAGGGAGCCGTGGAGTTCGCCGAAGGGCGTGACTTCGTCGGTGGGATCGAAGAAAAGCAGGCGGCCTAGCTTGGGATGCTGAATCACGGCGACGAGCGTAGCATCGGTTACGGTGTCGGGAAGATGAATGGCAAGAATGGCGTGGTTGAAGGAACCGACGTGGGGAGGAGTGGCTGGCGTGACGCCGCCGCGGTTGGTGTTTATGACGACGTGGTAGGAATCGATGTTCAGTTCCTTTAGCATGGAAGCGAGGAGAGTAGCTTTGTCTTTGCAATCGCCAAAGCGGCGGGAGAAGGTTTCAGGAGCGGCATGCGGTTGCCAGCCACCGATGCCGAGTTCGATGGCGACGTAACGAATGTCTTTCTGCATGAATTCCGCGAGGGCGTGCATTTGATTATCGGGATCTTTCGTGCCGGCGGTAAGCTCGGAAACTTTCTGTTTGATGGCGGGCGAGGCGTCGCGGCGATTTTGCAGCAGACCGTTGTACCAGAGGCCCATCTCGGACCAGTTGAGGAAACCGTGGTTGACCCCGCTCGGGGGGATCAAGCTGACGATCATGAGGCCCGCGACACCTTTCCAGGGCGGCATGGATAGCTCGTGCTTGATCTCTGAAACATCCTTGACGACCCACTGCCACTGGTTGTTTCCGAGGGAAGCGGGAGGAAGATCGGGGTGATTCAGCCAGACGGCTTTATATTCCCAGCCTTGCGGAAGCTGGAGAGTGTAGCGGGCTTCACCGACGG
>Ga0210399_10002006_pt1 | contig 15821 bp, 18 predicted proteins | sample IncBWC14MmetaG_FD_150865 | JGI IMG/M metagenome (GOLD analysis project Ga0210399, IMG submission 150865) | Forest soil microbial communities from Barre Woods Harvard Forest LTER site, Petersham, Massachusetts, United States - Inc-BW-C-14-M | ecosystem: Environmental > Terrestrial > Soil >...
TTTTTGACCCCCCCTAATCCCCTACAACCCCCCGCCATCATGCCGCTTCGCCAAGATTGGAAATGAAGTAGGTCGTTGCCTTTTTGCTGTTTTCGGACTTCGGTTTTCTTTTGAGTACTAGGACCCCGCCGGCATACGGGACCACCTCGCCAACGTGCGCGGCCAATTTCTGGCCAATAGATTTCGGCTCGACTGCGACGTTAACCCCGACAGGAAGGAAGAAGCTACGCAGGGTCACCACGTCCGGCGGGTTGGCTTGGTTGTTGAGGAAATCAACCACATCACTGGCCCCGAAGCCCCTCTGCAACGAGCCCCATTCCTTCTGCATGATGCTAAGCGCATGACCGAGTGATGCCTGCTCCTCATCATCTTCTTCAAGATTGAGGAACATGGTTCCGAAGTCGATCGGTTTCGGCTTGCAGGCGTCTTCGGCATCATAAGCTGCCGGGTCGGTCGCCTCCGAGTGCAGCTTGGCTGCATGCTCGACGGCGGACCCAATCAACCTCCACCACATCTTGAAACGAGTTTTCATCTGCGAGTCGGCCGGCAGCCTGAGCGTGGGATTGCCCATCAAGATGACGTACATCGCCCGCAACAGTTCGGCGCGGTTATCTCGCGTCCATTGGATTACGTCGGGATGTTTGAACTCGCGGTTCTCGGGATCGATGCGGTCAACATCCAGCCGCACTTGCAGGGATCGCGAAGCCAGGTCGCCTTTTGGGCCGATGTTATTGCCGGTGAAACAGTGAATTGTACTAGCCGCAGTCGCGACCATTTCGCTGACACCTAGCTTGCGGTCGGCATAATAGGCAGCGGTGCAGCTCTTCTCGATATGGGGACATGAGATTTGCGTGCCGCGAGTAATGTTGTCCCACAAGATATAGACGCAGCCAGCCATGAAGAAGCTCAACAGCGCTTTGCGCCGTTCTTCTACGTTGTCCGACCAGGCGGCTGCCGCTGGCGCAATGCCGGTCACGGCCTCTATCAAGATCGTAATGGCGGTAGTCTTTCCGCTGCCGCGGCGGCCCGCGGATATAAACCATGTGGGGCGCTGATCGAGGAGCGAGCGCTCGATCATGGTCAAGGCCATGGCGATCAGGGCGCACTTGCCGGCGTAGTCGGTGGCCACGTCCGCCATCCACTCCTCCGTCAGGAAGCACATTGCCGCTCGCACGGCGTTATTGTCACAGTCGGCGCGTTTGGGCAGAAGCTTCATCAGCTCGGGTTCGATTTCGAAGATGATTCCGCGCAGGCGATCGAGACCATCAGGCGCCAGCAGATTGCCATCGGCGAGGACGATCGGCAGGGTGCTGATTGCGACCGCGGTCGGGAGGGCACCGTCGTCGCGCGTCATGAAATGTCTGACGCTCTCCGAAGGACATCGCACCGAATTGCGCGCATCATCGACAAAATCGATGTAACGTTCCAGCATCTCGGCGACTTCATATTCGCTCATTACTTTGAGCGACCATTGCGCGGGGGGCGGCAGGCTAGTCATAGGACTTCTCCTTCGGCGGTGAAGGCATGTGTTCCGGCGATCTCGACCCTTTGCTTTCTGGTCATTTCGCCGGCGATGTTTCGGATGGGCGGCACTCTGTCTCTGGCTTGGCCCATCACGTCGCTGTACACCGACATCTGCGGCAGCCATGGCTCGGTCGGTTTGGGAGCCAGGATCTGGGGTCTCGGATCTTTGCGTTCGGCCGCCTTGCGATCTTGCTCGGCCTGACTTTCTGCGCATCCTTCAGCATCTGCTTGATGGCGCGCTTCCCGCATCCTGTTCGCTTGTTTGCGTGCGTGATTAGCTTCTCCATCTCTGCCGGATCGAGGCTGGCCCGAAGCGCAAACCGCAGTAACGTCGAAAGCACCTCTTCCTCGTCGACCGCGTCCATCGCCGCTCGCACGGCATCCCCGTCGAGTTTCAACTCATAGACGGTGCGTCCATGGGCAAAGCTGTTGATCCAAGGCGTGCCGTCTGGCCTGAGCATGATTTTGGCTTTGCACTTGCCATAGGCGACGCCCTCCAGAGGATCGGCCAGGGTTTCGCCCTCGAAGCGCGTCGGGTTCTCTAGAACGTCCGCCACGGTGTTGCCGGCCAGTTCTGGGTCATCGAAGGGCAATTCGATCGTCGGGAGCAAAATGCCATTGCATTGTTTTGCGACAATTTCCTTGGCGGACGCTCGCGACATGCCAGTACGCTTGGCGATCTTCTCGGCCTGCTCATCGATGAACGCCGTCCGTGACTTGGCGGATTCTCCGGCGAGCGCGTGGCGGGCCTTCGCTCGCACGTCCGCAAGTCGCGACTGATCCAGAAGGCTCAGCGGCGGGCAGACGGCCACGGTGTCGAGCATTTCGCCCTCAACGGCAACCGGCTGGCGAGAGTCCTGATCCTGACCGAGCGGCGGCACCAGAACCGGCTTTCCTTCGAACACAAGCCGCTCCGGCGCACCAACCATCCGGTCAACGATGCTGCGCTCTAGTAGTTGTCCGGCCTTTCCGACCATCATCCAGCCGTAGCCGGCAAGCCAGCATCGCTCATGCAGCGTGTTGAGGAATCGCTCAATATCGCCGCTGTCCTTGACGGCAATATAGATGTGCAGCCCCTTCGAGCCCGGCAGCTTTTCGCCCGTGTCCGTCCGCAACAGCCCCGCGCTGGTTGAGCGACGTTTGACATATGCCGCGCCTTTCAGCTCTGGCAGCACCTGACACAACGCGGACCAGTATGCGCCATTCGACTTGAGCTTGGCCTCGATCTCGGGAGGGATGCCCTTACTGTCGTAATCGCAGAGCGCGAAGCCCGGCTGCTCCGCGCGATAGTTGATGCTGTCGTCGGTTCTGGCGATAACGTTCGGCGCGGCATGCCCGTTGAGTTGTTTGAGCCTCTCTTTGGTGACTACGCCCACCTGTTCAGGCAGGTCCCAACGCAGCGCACCGAGTGCGATTGCCTGGTCGGAGCGCAACTGGAAAATCACTGCGGCCAACTCGGCGATACCGGCGAGCGGGATTCGCTCCGCGACGCCGCGCGGCATGATGCACGCGCTGCCGTCGCTCCTGGTCGATCCGTCGTCGTTGAGTGAGATTTTTTTAGTGAGCGGGCCGCCCTCTTTGGTGAGGCGGACGATTTCATAAATGGCTGGCGCCTTGGCGGCTCCCTCAGCCGGTTCCTCATTGAGAGGATTTGGGCCTATCTTCGCGACCGGCACAGCCGACGCCCGGCCGTTTGGTCCCCATGCGATCTCATCGTGGGGATCTATACGCGAATGCATGCTCATGCCCAACCCTCCGCGTCGTCCGCACGGATTCCGGCAGCTTCGAGCTGCGACGTGTGATCGTGGATGTCTGGCCAAACCTCATTGGGCGTCGCCCGCTGGACCAACTCCGCATTCAGTTCGCGTGCGATGCAGAGCGCATCCCTTTGGGCTTCGGCTAGAGTCTCGTAACCGCGAAATATCGCGGCACTGTCGCCGTCATCGGCCATGTGCACAACAATGAACCCGGCGAACGTTTCTGTTTCAATGTCGTTGTCGTATCGGGTTTCGTAGCTTTCGCTGGCGTAGACGCAGCCGTTGCGCGAATCTGGCTTGATGGGGCGAAACGGGATCACGTTCATGCCTCCACCACCATTACGTTGCCGCCGATGGTCGAGGCTATTTCCTGCAGGAAGACATCACGCCCGGCCCGGTACTGATTCATGAGATGTTGATTGAATGACTTTGGCGGGGGGACATCCGGCGACCACTCGCACCTGAGACCGCTGGCGGGCGACCATGACATTTCGCAAATGTATCGGCCGACAGGGAATTTGCTGATCATCGTCATCGCCGCGATTCCTCAGAGGTGCCGAGTCCGGCCAGCAACGCCAATAAGTCAGCGATGCCGGGCGCGACGCGATAGCGCCGACACAAATGCGCGCCGGCTGCAGTCGCAGGCGGGGACGGCAATTCGACAATTGGATTTGAAAATTCGATGGGCCGCGAAATAAAGTTGCGCGAGGGCGCGCGAAGGTCTATATTCATTGTGCTTCAGCTTCTCATTTCTAGATTGCTCAGCCCCGGCCGGCCAAGCCGGGGCTTTGCTGTGCTGGGGGGTTAGGCGGCGGCCAATGAGCCGCGCTTGTCGCCGCAGCGGCTGTTGGCCCAGGCCAGGGTGCTCTTGGCCTCATAAAGCGGTTTGCCACCAAACCACCGAGCAACGGGCGGCCCGAAATTTCGGGAAGGAAGGCAGAGCTTGTTGAAATAAGCTTCAGAAAGCGGGAAGCCGTGAGCGTGCAGAAATTCCAGCGCCTGCTTCCGGGTCATGTGCCGCTGCGGGGTGCTTTCAGCGGTAGGTTTTTCGGCGGACATCACCGTCTCCATCAGGTTTCGATGGAGCAAGAATAGCTACGGGCGTAACCGCTATTAATGGTTTCGAATATTTTGGGGTAATGATTAGCGTGTCGATTAGGCGGATTGATTAGCCCTTTCGTTTTGGACCTGCCACTTTTCGCTCGGGATGTTTTTTCGCCAATTCGTCCCACACTCGGCCGAATGGTTTGGGACCCGTCCCAAAAAGCTCTTTCGCCCGATCCTGAAATTTGGCTTTGCTTATTCTCACGTCAGGATCTTGTAAGAACTGCTCTTCTAGCCAGTTGGCGCATTTTCTTTCGTCATTGCTCGTGGCAGTCGGACTGAGGTGTTGAAGCATTCTTTCCAAATCCACCCGCGACACGAAAATCCACGCTTTCCCGTTCGCGCCGAACGGATCGTCCGGGTTGATCCTGCAAAAAGTAAAACGCGGCTTAAGTCGTTCCGTGTTCCACCAGATGGCGGGAATGGGGTAAAATTCCCCGCCGACCATAGCGCGGTACGCCGTTGCAAGCTTGCCGGCTATTGCATGCTCGACAATCGCATTCTGAACACTTGTGAAGCGGTCAATAGCTGACTCGGCTTTCGCATTTTGCTGGTTGACGAATCCGCTGGCCACCTTGCGCTCGTCAGTTGAGATGTCGAACTTTGGTGGCGACCATGACGGTTCTCCGAGGGGGGCGGAGCCATCGAGCCGCGATATTCTTTGCGCTCAAACTGAGGAAGATGCCGCGCAATGATATTGTTTATCGTTCGGGCGTCGGTGGCCAGCCCAATTGGCTGCATCAATTCGGCTGTAGACTCTTCGCCAGTCCATGCCTCCGCCAGCAAAGCTCGCCCCAATTGATCGACTGCCCGGCCTAGGAACATCATTTCCTGTGTATCCCTTGGCCAAGTTGTCTGATCTCGCCAAAATTCCGCTGACGTTCCCATTTGCCCCTCCGCTCGGAGCATCCGCAAGGTGGCCGACGCGGCAGGCTGGTGCGGACCAGCTTTTCGGGAGCTACCCTAGCCGCGCCGTTCTTCTATTGGGCCGGAATTTCTTTCCGTATGGGAATTACGTTGTCTTGTGGATCGATGATTCTATCGATTTGAGCCGCCAGCATTTCAAAGGCGCGCTTCTTCTCGGCGTGGTAAGCGTGCCGATCATAGGTGCCTCTGACCCCGCCGATAACATGGCCCAGGCAGCGCTCGGCATGATCGGCATCAACCCCTGCCCTGCTCATCAGGGAACGCGCGGTGCGCCGCAGGTCATGGATAGTCCAATCGCAAACACCGCAGTCCTCGTCAAAAGCTTCCTTGAACTTGGTAAAACCACTGATGGGTTGGTCGCCGGTTGTGAAGATGTAGGGTATGCCCTTGATACGAGGTATACTCGCCAGCAAATCACGGGTTGCCTCCGACAGCGGGATGACGTGGTCGATTTTGGTTTTGTATCGGGCCCCCGGAATGATCCAATCATCGCCGGATAGCTCCGCATCCGACATCCGGGCCGCCTCGTTGCGGCGTGTAGCCGTTAGCAGGATATACCGCACTAAATAGCCAAAAGGCCCCGGAGAGGCTTCCGCGGCTTTCCAGACGGCCCTTAGTTCATCATCGGTCAGGATGCGATCGCGCGCACGCTCACTCGGCCGCGTGCGCGCCATGCCCCGAACAATTGGCGATTTGAAATCGTCAGTCCGGGTTGCATGCCAGTTCATGATCTTGCGGATGTGGGCGAGCGTATTGTTCGCCATGCCGGCCCCGTGCTCGTCCTCGATTTTGTCCAGCAAGCGCACAATCTCGGAACGTCGGATGCTGTCGATCTGGCGGGAACCGAGCTTGGGATAGACCAGCCGTTTGAGTGTCGCTGCAATCTGGCCCTTAGTGCGCAGACGCTGGCCGTCCCTACGGAGGTACTCTTCGCAAACCGACTGCAGAGTGTTTTCCGCCACGGCTTCGGCTTTGCGCCGTTCCTGAAGGGGGTCTCCTCCGGCAGCGACACCGCCGAGGGCCTTTTTGGCTTCCTTGCGCGCCTTATCCAGCCCCAGGCCGATCGGGAATGTCATTCGCCGCGATCGATATCCCGCCCGGTACTGGTAGACGAATGAGCGATAGCCGGCTTTCGTCACCATCAATCCGAACCCCGGCAACGTCTCATCCCAAAATACGGTGCGCTCGGCGCCATGTTCGGCGCTCGCCTTCTGCACGAATGTCGGCGTCAGTTTGGCTTTCACGGGTAAGCGCCAGGTCAGCAGGAAAAAGGAATGCCTAAATACCCCTAGATATCAGAGAGTATCAAAAATATGCCGCCAAAACAAGGCATTTTGTGCTTACCTGTATGCTGAAGTATGGAGAAGTATTGCAGTAGATATCCAGGATTTGTGACTGTTAATCGAATGGTCGCTGGTTCGAATCCAGCCCGAGGAGCCATCAAAATCAATCGCTTAGCTCAAAACTCTGAAATTTCTCTGGCGTGTGTCGCAAGCCGCTGGCGGTTGCGCTTCCTATGCGATCGGCACCTGCGCAACTGTAGCGCGGCCTGCATCAGAGCGGCGCGGCGAGCCAGCAAAATCAACTTGCTGCCTTTGGGGAAGAGCTAGGCGCCTGCCAGCGCGTCGCTTACATCGACACGTTTTCCGCCCGGCTTATTGACGTAAAGGTGTCTCGCCAGCACCGACTCCATATCTTCGAACATGGCGTAGAGGTCTTCGCAATAGACTGACGGGTTGTCGTAGCCGTTCTTTCTGGAAAAGCGATGCGGAAGATAGCCGCCGCCACAGGCGTTCATGAACTTGCACTGCCGGCACTTCTCGCAGAGGTTCAGCGAAGCATCCCGCGCCGCTTTCCAGCGCGGTTCGTTCCTCACTTCGTCGATGGCATGCGCGAAAATGTTGAACCTGGTGCGGATGAAGCCATCGCCCGCGATGCGCAGCACATCGTGCGCCTCTACCGAGCCATCGGTCATGACGGTGCAAAGTTCGACGGGCTTGTGGCCTACGCCCTCCGTCGGCGCGTTGTTGCCGAGCATGGCGCTGATCATATCCGAGATGATGCGTATGTTGACGGTCGGCTTGCTGCGGTTTGCCTCGAGCCAACAAGCGAACAGACCCTTGTAGAACGCGGCCACGGATGGTGGATTCTCATCCACCGTCGCGTCCGGGATCATGATGTCGTAGTTGACGATTCCACAATCTGCAAAAAATCGGGTGTACTGCTCTGGCGAATAAGCGGGATTGCAGACTGCCAGCGCGCTGAGGCCGACGTCGCGCGACACCAGCATGCGAGCGGCACGTTCCACTGCGGCGTGCGTGCCCTGACCCTGAAAGGTACGGCGATGAATGTCGTGAATATGCGCCGGACCATCCAGGCTGATCGCCACCGAAATGTTGCGGGCCTCAAAACAGTTCAGCCACTCATTGTCGATCAGCACGCCATTGGTGGTGACCGAGATCGGTATTTCGCAACCTGTTCGCGATGAGATGGCCTCGCATCCCTCGGCAAAGCGATGGAAATTTTCGGTGCCCCAGAGCAAAGGCTCGCCGCCATGCAGAACGATGGGAAAATCGGCGAACGGGTAGTTGCTGACGTGCTCTTCGATACGCTGCAAGAGCTGCTGCAGCACGTCGGCGCCCATCAGTTTTGGCTTGTCATAAACAGCCGCGTCGCGAAACCAGTAGCAATAGGAGCAGTCGATGTTGCACCTCGTTGCCACCTTGACCAGCAACTGGGAGATGGGCTGATCCGGGAACGCGACTGAAACTGAATCGTTGGACGACATTCGAGATCGTCTCGAACAGGTTACGATTGGTCTAGTCTAGTGTCCCGATTCCGAACTTCGCATCATTGCGGGCACCTCGATTGCGAAATCGAAAGGACACTAGCAGGTCATTGCTTCTAATGTGGCCTTGGTTCAGAAGTCCGCATGACCTCGCGGCAATAAAGATGCGGACTTCTGAACCGCCACACTAGTATCCTCTGATGAAGCCGCCCCTTCGGAAGCCACCCGCGTACGGATAATACCCGGCTCTGCGGAAGCCGCCCGCGTACCCGCCGCGAACAAAACCGCCCCGCCTGAAATAAACCTGGGTCGCAACGGGTTTGTCCGTTTCCTGCTCCGAATTCTGCTCGTTGATGTTATTGAGCAGTACGTCGATACCTTGATGGTCGCTCTGGATCGTTGCGCCTGGCCCGTGCAATTGTAGGAGGCCCGCTAATACCTTCAACGTAAGCATGGCAATACCTCATACGAATAAACAGAGGATACGGGAAAACAACGTCGGCAATATGGCGTTTCATGCTCCGGAGCAATTTCGGTGGCGCGACGAACGCCAACTGGAACAGATTTGTTGACGCATGGTCTTCTCAAACGAGATCCGCCCCGCATCTAATGTCCCGGTTCCGACGTTCGTATGACTTTGCCGCACGCGTCGGAACCAACGGGACACCTAGCAGCTCTATGACGATCTAGTGTGACTTTGGATTTGGCGTTCCTGTCACGCACTCGCAGGCTAAACTGATAGGAACGTCAAATCCGCCACACCAGTTGCGGGCGCAACCGTTCAAAGATACGCGTTCCGGCACCAAGCTTCGGCAGCTTGATCAGCGGCTTCCCACTCGCGTGCAGGAGGCGATTGCGGTCGATCGAGGCAGAGCGCGAGCAGGCGTATCGATGTCATGGCCTGGGCGCGGGCAGAGTTCAGGTTTTGAAACGACTTCAGGTCATGCAGCAAATCGTTGATCAGCTTGGACGCCAGATCTTCCTTTGCCTGGCGCGCTTCACGCAATACCAGCTTTGCGTAACGAGCCTCCACGTATTCACTCATTGACGCCTCCCATGCGGACCTCGTGATCGCGACGGCCCAGCCAATCTGTTCAGCCAACTCCTCCCCGAGCGAGCCTCGAATACCTTGGTGAACCCTGAAGGCATGGCGGGCACGATAGAAGGCGTGGTTTGACCAACCGGGGCCGGGTCCGTTTCGTCGAATCGACGGACAAGCCTGCGCAGGCGCGGCGGCGCTGGCGTCGTTTGCCGCGACAGCAAAAAGCGCAGCCGGTCTCCTATTTCGTCGCGGATTGCCTGGTTGTCCTTTGGCTGAAGGTTCATGGCTCACACTCGCAGGCATCGGGCCTTCAACATCAAACGCTCGATCCCCGTTTTCTCGCCTTGCACGAAGTTCATGGCTGGCTCGCGATTTCCGCGTGGCTCCTAAGCCACGCCGAGGGCGAGCAATCTCAGGCCCGGGTTCCACAACCCGTGCGCACCGAACCGCCTATTCCCGGAGCCGGGTTCCAGGCTTGGGGACTATCCCAGTTCAAAGGTGGTGACGCCAAAAACCCGCTCGAGCCGCAACGGCCGGATCGCGCCGGTATACATCCGCGCAGTCTCGAATGATGGCGCGAGCCCGAGGTCCTGTGCCAGCGCAACGGCGTCGCTATTGATGCCGGGAACGTCAAGGAAGATCTCGCCAGCCCCCATGCTTGCGAGCAACGCCGACAGGACGGCCTTGGCCGCGCTGCAGTCATCGGCAAAAAGCGGACCGATTTTGCAGCCGTTCCGGCATGGGCGAATCACGCCCCAGCCGGCAAGGTCGCCATCGCGCACGAGCGCGCGCCCGATATGTCCCGGCGAGTTGATCCAGGCGCGCAGGAAGGCAGATCGCGCTGCCGGGAACACGGTCGCGTCGTAAGCGGCTACGGTCGCCAACGGGATTTCCTTGAGCGCAATGACGCCAGCCTGGTTTGCATCGAAGGCTGTGACCGAGCCGCCGTAGCGGATATTCGAATAAGCCAACTCGAACCCGGACTTCCGGTAGTTCTTCTGCTGCGCCACCACGCCGTCGAGCCCGATCACGCGAGTGCCGGCATGCGCGATCGCGGCGTTCCAGATGCGCAGCCCGTAGCCGCGGCCACGCAAGTCCTCCCGCACAATGTAGAAGCCGAGAAAGGCGAAATCGGCCCCGTAATTGACGCAGGAGACGGTCGCTGCCGGAACGCCATCGACCTCGCCGATAAAAAAGCCTTCTGGATCCGCGACGGCGAAGCAGGCGTCGTCAACGAGGCCGGGGTTCCAGCCTTCGGCGGCCGCCCAGTTCACCGCTATCGAGATTTCGTCCGGCCGCATCGTCCGGATGCGCAAGCCGTCCGTCGATCGTACGGATGGACCCATCAACCCGTTTTCGCTAGCGCACGATGTTTCCGAAAAATAAGGACAGGGCGCTGTCCAGGCAGCCGTCACGCCCATTTCCGGATTGAGAACATACGATCGTCGAGGATCGGAAGTACAGGCTTGTGATTTCCGGAGTTGGACCTCAGAGCGAATCGTCGTTCAACGGGTGCTTGCTCACGGGCGCTGACTTACCCGTTTCGCCGGCCGACAATGGCTGAAGCAGCGCGTACATCCGGCTGCGCAGCCTGCCGATCTCCCTCAAAGCATCCTGACGTTGCTGGCCCGGCGGCAACTTGCGAACCGCTGCCATCAATTGCGCAGCCATCTTTTCCAGTTCTTCCATCGGCGCCCCGGCCCAAAATGGCCCGGGGAAACTTAGCCGGCCATGCTGACGCGGACCTTACAGCCCGCCACGCTAAGGGGATTTGCCCGCTCTCCGAAGGTTGGCAACCCGTTCGGAGGAACCAAAGCACTCGAAAAACGTCGGGGTACAACAGTGAAGATCGGCTTCTGAAGCGAAAATCGCCATACCTCGGTACGCATGCGGCGTAGTCAACTTGCAGGCGCGCACACCTGCTCGAGATAGAAATTCGCGGCAAGGCCAGGGTGTAATGGATGATCGGAGTCCTTGCCATGACGACACTCGCAAGGCTGCTTGCGAAAAAGCAGCAGCTTCTTGAACGGCTGAATGAAGGTGCGGGGTCCCACGAACGGGAGGAAATCGAACGTCTGCTGATGGAGATCGAGGACGCGCTGAACCTTCTTGACGAGGCCGGACCGGGCGACGAAGAGGTCGGGCAACAAGCGGAATAGCTGAAGCAACGACCTTAGGCTTTTGAATCAAAGATCTCGAGATGGGATATCCTGTAGCCATTGATTCGCATGGCAAGGCTTCCGTGGATGAAGGCTTCGTTAGATGATTGCGACGATTTTGCTGATGCTCCTGGTAGGGGCAATCCTTTGCGCCATCCTGATTGCCGGTAACGAAATTCTCGCGAGGCGCTCTTTGTCGCGGCACTGACCACGATCGCGCCTTTTTCCCGTAGCCGGACATTGGTCGCAACTGCCGTCTCTCGGCACGCGCGACACGCGGATAGCGATCCATGTCGTATGCGGCCGCCGGCCGGCCCACGCCACCACGCCAACAGGCCCGGCCGTCTGTGTGGCGGTTCGGAAGTCCGCATCATTGCAGCCCGCGAGTTCGTCATGCGGACTTCCGAACCAAAAGCCACACTAGAATCATAGATTTGCTAGTGTCCTTTCGATTCCGAAGTTCATAGACGAGTATACCGTGCAATGATACGAACTTCGGAATCGGGACACTTAGTGTTCGAACACGGCGCGGCAGGCGTCGCTCAGATTGGATTTTTGTCGTCTCAGAACAAAAAGTAATCGCCCGAACCTCTGGGATTTCGCCGGCGCACAAGCGGTAGACGTCGGGGGTGCATGCCCTTTTTTGCTCAGGGGTCGCGACATCGGCCAGTGCCGCGCCGCTTGCGGCAACAAGAACGAAGGCAATATGAGCGCACTATGCGGACCCTCGAACTCCGATATTGTTCACCTTCATGACGGCTTGTCTCCCGAATAGGTCAGTCACGATGGCGAATGAGGAAAAATATCCTTCGATGGATGTGATTTTTCTCACACTGGTCGGGGTACGCAGAGCGGCATTCTCCTGATCGGTTAACCGCTGCGAAACCAAGCCGAACCCGTTTTTTCAATCGTTAAAATTTGAGCCGTTGTTTCAACTTGGGAACAAAGGACTTTTGAGAGCGTATGCGCTCAAAACCGGGAGAGCGCCGTGAGCGAAGCCGAATTTGAATGTCTGCTGGATGCCGTGAGAGCTGCGATTGCGCCAACTCCGCAGGAAGAATTCCTCAACAGGCTGCCCAAACCCGATCAACCGGAGAAACCTGCCAACGACAACGGGCCGGTTTGGCCGCTGCTTCCGTTTCCTTCAGGCTGGTATGCGGCCTGCTAGCTCGAACGCGTCAAATTTCTTGACCCAGAATGAGCAACGCGCGTCGCGCGATCAATATCTGACGTCGGGCCTAACCCGACTTCTCTGAACAAACGATTCATGATGTTCCTCCGCAGGAACATCAGCGGTGTCTTATTTTTATAATCGCGAGGAACAAAAGCATTCCCAAAGCTTACTCGCCTTATGATGAACGAGTATCGTCAACTGCAACGGCTATGCGAGCAGCAAGCCGCCCTCACGGCCACACCCGAGGCGCGAACCGCGCTGGAGGAGATGGCGGCCGAATATGCCCAGCGTGCCGAACACCTGGAACGGCTGCAGTGCCTTAATGGAACAGCACGACAGGTGCGAAGTTAGCCCGCATCGTCCTGCAAGGCACAGTCCGTAGGCGTCGGTGGCTGAAATGTCGGGCTGATTTAGGCGGGCGTCAGCGCTTAACGATTCGCTTCCCTCGGAAAAACCAGAGATTGGTCATCGAAATCCTTGATGGGGAGCTTCTTTGCGTCGGCTGTCAATTCCGCAATCGAAATCGCAGGCGATGTTACAGCGAAATCGGTCGAAGGCGAGTGCGATCGCACGTTGGCGGTAGCGGCGGCGACAATGAGCAGAGCGACGGTCACAGCGGTAATGATTGATTTCGTCATGGAAACCTCTTTGTGCCCGAAAAGCAGTGGCATGGCTGTACGGATAACAAGTTTGCGTTAAGCGAGATTGAACGCCCGATAGGGCCACCCACTGCAAAAGAAATCAGCGCGGTTCCTGCCGACCGCTTCTTCAATTGCGCTGCCCCAAATCGACGGCGCTGCAGTCGGGTTCCGGAACCTTAAGCAAAAAGTCGGATGGCTGCGATGATACGCGTCACAAAAGCAAGGCGACTCACCGATCCGTGAAGCGACTTGATCTAGCGAGAGGTGCACCTTGCGGCTTATGGCCGGACTGATAGGGAGATGAACCAAACACACGCTGCGGATTCAATCATTGGCTCGCTCGCTTGTTCTAACGTCTGACACAGACCGAGCGAGATCAATGGCTTTGGCGCGGTTACAGCCCATGAGCGCGCCGACGAGAGCAGGGCGCGGGGCTTTCATTTGGATTTATCCATCAGATTGAGTCGGTAGTGCTTGTCTCTGATTTGCTTTTGAAGAAAGTCCGCACCGCTTGCGAACGATCCATCTGCTGCCGGCTAGCGTGATCAGTGCCCCATCATCATCTGGTGCCTCGTCATCTCTTGCTGGCTCCAGATCTGATTCTGCATACCGATACGCGATGCCATTTCTGACATTTGCCGCCGGTTCGACATGTCCTCCCGGCATTTGGCATATGCCGGCGTTCCCGGTTTCGTTCCAGCGTCGCGGCAGGCCGCATCGTCATGCGCGGCAATCTCCTCCGCACGCTCGGCGGCGGTCTGGCAGCCACTCATTGGAAGCGTGAGTGCAACGACGAACAAAAGCCGTGAAAACATTGTTCCGCTGCCTGCTGTCTCGCCCCGACGCGCGCGGCTCATTGAAGCCACGCCTAACATGCGATGTCGCCAACAAGAAGGTCTGTGACCGCCATCCTGGAATTATGATTTCGATCATCTGTACTTAACTTTGTCAGAGGTCAGCGAGCAGGGTCACGGATGCGCTCTTGTTTAATCGGTCCCCGAATGTTTCGCGCGGGATACGGCTCGGTCACAGCCGCGTCGGGATCACGCCGGACCTCTGCAGCCATGTTATCCCAGGGATGCAAGACACCGCAGCCGATCCCGGATAGGCCATTAAGGCCGAGATCCCCCTGCGTTCAAAACCAGAGGGAGCAAATCCGGCAGCAACCTGCCCTCACCAGCTCTGGAGAACAAAACCGTTTCTTGATTTCTCAACGGGTTAGATTGGAGGCCACGACCAGAATTGAACTGGTGTAAACGGTTTTGCAGTGCGGAGAATATCATCCCGTCTAGTACCTGATGAATCCAAGTAGGCTTGAAAGATATAAGAAAAACACGAGGGTGGCACCCTTAAATGCCGCCCTGTTTTATTTCGTCCTAAACAGTTGGGTAGTAAAACGGGTAGTAAAAACGCGGGACCGAAGCCCGGCGCCCTACAAAAGAAAACCCCAGCTTTGCGCAGAAATTTGCAGGATTGTGATTTCGTTCACAATCCGGCTGATGCAGCCCCCTTATGATCCTCGCAGCCAACGAGGAGGGACGGCATGACCACCGTTTGGCGAAATCGAATGGGAATCGCCATGGCTGCCGTGATTGCAGCGGTCGCCATTGCGTATGCGCTGGCTCCCGAGCCGGTGGCAAGCTCGACGCTTTTGGGCCCAGGATGGCAATGCCATCGGGTGGCGGGAATTTTTACGACTTGTAGCCACGAGCGCCGAGCCGAGCCCTGATCGCTATCCTAGTCAGGATTCCGCACACGTTACCAGTGGCTTTTCGCTAAGCGAACCTGCTGCGAGCACGCGCACCCCACCATTTTCGCGAATTGATATTGAGGTTCAGATGTTTTCTAACCGATACCGATATCGCAAAAATGCAGAGGAAAGCCTGGATCGAGCTCGCCACGCTCGCAAGTCGGAAGATACCGATGCCTGGCTCGCGATCGCCGAAGATTGGATCAGGCTCGCAGTGGAATCCGAAGCGGTAGAGCCGCGGCCGAGAAGATTGCCGGAACGATAAAGCGCGGGACCGAAGCCCCGCGCCTCATCTATCCAAATAATTTGGACGGCACGGTTGTGGTGCCGCCCTTAGCGGCTTCCCTGCCGCCCCGATCGGCGCAATCATTCGGGCATGTCTGTCCGCCCCAAAAGATAACCCCTCGCTGAAATGCGCGCCTCCGGTGTGCGCGGCGTGCTGATCTACTGCTCGGACTACAGGTGCAGCCATTACGTCGCGATCAGCGCCGACCAGTGGGCGGACGGGGTGCGCCTGTCCGACATCGAAGATCGCTTCACCTGCAGCGCGTGCGGCAAGCGCGGCGCCGATGTCAGGCCAGATTTCAACTGGGACAAGAAGCCGACCGGCGGAATGGGCTATCGCTGAGCCCGCTCTCTGCCGCGCCAGGCATAAAAAATCTTCCCCTAGAGTCCTGCCGGTTACATCCGCCGGCCAGGACCCTAGGGGCGCACGCACGCGATGGGCACGCGGCGTGGATTCAAAATGGATCTAACGTCCGGCGCGACGACACCGCCAGCCAAACCGCGACGGCAAAGGCCGCGAACGCCAGCAGTTCGCATGGTGAGGCGCACGGCCTCGCCAAACTAGGGCGTGTAAGATTGGTGACAACGACCTAATCAAGGTCACTTTTTCAGGAACTTAATAACCGTAGCGCGTCGCCGCCAGGAGATCGTCGCCTTCCTTGACGACCTT